>Ga0163199_1000373_pt1 | contig 28256 bp, 23 predicted proteins | sample PL_2010_150m_FD_113537 | JGI IMG/M metagenome (GOLD analysis project Ga0163199, IMG submission 113537) | Freshwater microbial communities from Powell Lake, British Columbia, Canada to study Microbial Dark Matter (Phase II) - PL_2010_150m | ecosystem: Environmental > Aquatic > Freshwater > Lake ...
GCCCAGCATCCCGCCCATGAACAGCCCAAGCGACTGGGTGGTATTGTAGATCCCCAAGGCCGCGCCTCGCGCTTCGCTCGGCGCAATGCGCGAAATCAGCGAGGGTTGCATGGCTTCCAGAATATTGAAAGCAACGAAAAACAGCATCAGCCACGCGCCAATCGAGTATAAGCCCGTACTGAACGCGTATAGGCCGGCTTGCACCAGCAACAGCAGCAGGACGGCGCCGCCAAAGACCAGGCGTATCCGGCCGCGCCGTTCGGCAAGCAGAATGGCCGGCAACATCACCACGAACGACGCCAGCACCGCTGGCAGATAAACCTTCCAGTGTTCGGCCAGCGGGAGGCCGCCCGATTCCACCAGCGCCGCCGGCACCACCACCCAGAGTGACGTCTGCATGGTATGCAATGCCAGTACGCCGAAGTTCAGGCGTGCCAGTTGTCCGTCCAGGAGCACCGAGGAGAATGGAACATTGACGCCGCGCGCCACCATCGCCGGCGCCGCCGGCACCACTTTCAGCAGCAGCACGATGGCGCCCAGCGCCAGCGCACCGGTCAGCCAGAAAATTCCGTGCATGCCCAGCGCGGCATACATCAACGGTGCCGCCACCAGCGACACGGCGAAGGTCAGGCCTATCGAGACGCCGATCATCGCCATCACCTTGGTGCGATGCTGTTCACGGGTGAGATCGGCGGCGAGCGCCGTCACGGCCGCCGAAATCGCGCCCGCCCCTTGCAGCACCCGGCCGCCTATCATCCACCAGATGTCCGGGGCGAAGCCGGCGATCAGGCTGCCGAGGGCGAAGACCAGCAGGCCGAAGACGATCACCGGCTTGCGCCCGAAGCGGTCGGAAGCGACGCCGAAGGCGATCTGGAACAGCGCCTGCGTCAGGCCATAAGCGCCGAGCGCAAATCCGACCAGGGCGAGGTTATCGCCGCCCGGCAGAGTCTGCGCGAAAAGCGCGAACACCGGCAGGATCAGGAACAGGCCGAGCATGCGCAAAGCGAATATCGACGCCAGCGACACTCCGGCGCGCAGTTCCTCCGAGGTCATTCTGTCAGGGTTGGACGCGTGCATGGATGCTCGAAGCCAGGGGCTGCATGGACTTGTGGGAAGGGCGGAAAGTTGCGTATATTAACAGGTTGCTCTGGCGACCTCCCTGCACATGGACACTCTGAAAATCCGCGGCGCGCGGACCCACAACCTCAAGAACATCAGCCTCGATCTGCCGCGCAACAAGCTGACGGTGATTACCGGTCTGTCGGGTTCCGGCAAGTCCTCGCTGGCCTTCGACACGCTCTACGCCGAAGGCCAGCGACGCTACGTCGAGTCCTTGTCTGCCTATGCGCGCCAGTTCCTGCAGTTGATGGAAAAGCCCGACGTCGACCACATCGAAGGCCTTTCTCCGGCGATCGCCATCGAGCAGAAGGCGACTTCGCACAACCCGCGTTCGACCGTGGGCACCGTCACCGAGGTGCACGACTACCTGCGTTTGCTTTACGCCCGCGCGGGCACGCCGCACTGCCCGGATCACGGCCAACCGCTGGAGGCGCAGAGTGTCGCGCAAATGGTCGATCATGTCCTGTCGTTGCCGGAAGACACCAGACTGATGATCCTCGCCCCGGTGGTCGCCGATCGCAAGGGCGAGCAAGCGGAGTTGTTCGACGAGTTGCGCGCCCAGGGATTCGTGCGCCTGCGCGTCGACGGCACTGTCTTCGAAATCGACGCGTTGCCCAAACTCGCCAAAACGCGAAAGCACAGTGTCGATGTTGTGGTGGATCGGCTCAAGGTGCGTCCCGATGCGCGCCAGCGTCTGGCCGAGTCTTTCGAGACGGCGCTGACCCACGCCGAAGGCCGGGCCATCGCGCTGGAAATGGATAGCGGGCAGGAAATGCTGTTCTCCTCGCGGTTCGCCTGCCCGGTGTGCAGCTACGCCCTGCAGGAACTCGAGCCACGCCTGTTTTCCTTCAACAATCCGATGGGTGCCTGCCCCGAGTGCGACGGGCTGGGGGCGATCCAGTTTTTCGATGCGGGGCGCATCGTCGCCTATCCGCAACTCAGCCTGGCCGCTGGCGCCATCAAGGGCTGGGACAAGCGCAATCAGTTCTATTTCCAGATGCTGGAGAGTCTTGCCGAACACTATGCTTTCGATATTGCCCAGCCTTTCGAGGAACTGCCCGAGGAGGTCCGCCAGGTAGTGCTCTACGGTTCCGGCCGAGAACAAGTTCGCTTCAAGTATCTCAACGAAAAAGGCACCCGCTTCGACCGTACTCACGGGTTCGAGGGCATCATCACCAATCTCGAGCGTCGCTACCGCGAAACCGACTCGCAGATGGTGCGTGAGGAACTCTCCAAATATCTCAACAGCAAGCCCTGTCCGTCCTGCGGCGGCACGCGCCTGCGGCGCGAGGCGCGCCACGTCTTTGTCGGCGGCGGGAATAGCCCCCCGCGCTCGCAGACCCAACTCGTTGCCCCCCCAGGGCGGGCGCAAGCCGCCTTGGGGCGGCCCGGCGGCGGCTTGGCGCTGCCCGAAATCAGCGCCATGTCGCTGGGTGCCTGCCGGCAGTTCTTCGACACGCTGAAGCTCCGCGGGCACAAGGCTCAGGTGGCGGAAAAGATCGTCAAGGAAATCGTCAGCCGAGTGGCTTTCCTGATCAACGTCGGACTCGACTACCTGTCGCTCGACCGCTCCGCGGAGTCGCTCTCCGGTGGCGAGGCGCAGCGCATCCGGCTGGCCTCGCAAATCGGTTCCGGGCTGACCGGGGTGATGTACGTGCTCGACGAACCGTCCATCGGCCTGCACCAGCGCGATAACGCGCGCCTGCTGGAAACCCTGATGAACCTGCGCGACATGGGCAACACCGTGATCGTCGTCGAGCATGATCAGGAAGCCATCGAGGCCGCCGATCATGTGGTTGACATGGGTCCCGGGGCCGGTGAACACGGCGGCCAGGTGGTGGCCGAAGGCACCCCGGCGCAGGTCGCGGCGCATCCCGGTTCTCTCACTGGCGCCTATCTCTCCGGTCGCAAGAGCATCGCGGTGCCGGCCCGGCGCACCGCGCCAGACCCGGAGCGGCAATTGAGGATACTCGGTGCCAGCGGCAACAACCTCAAGGATGTCGCGCTGACCCTGCCGGTGGGACTGTTCACCTGCATCACCGGCGTCTCGGGCTCGGGCAAGTCGACGCTGATCAACGACACCCTCTACGCCGCCGCCGCGCGCCACCTTTACGGCTCGGCGCTGGAGCCGGCTCCCTATGGTCAGATCGAGGGTCTCGAATTTTTCGACAAGGTCATCAACGTCGACCAGTCGCCGATCGGCCGCACGCCGCGTTCCAATCCGGCGACCTATACCGGGCTGTTGACGCCGATCCGTGAACTCTACGCCGGAGTGCCTCAGGCGCGCGAACGCGGCTACGGGCCGGGACGCTTCTCATTCAACGTCAAGGGCGGCCGCTGTGAAGCCTGCCAGGGCGACGGCATGATCAAGGTCGAAATGCATTTCCTGCCCGACATCTTCGTGCCCTGCGACGTCTGCCACGGCAAGCGCTACAACCGCGAGACGCTGGAGATCCGCTACAAGGGCAAGACCATCCATGAGATCCTCGCCATGACAGTGGAGCAGGCGCACGAGTTCTTCGCCGTCGTGCCGGTGGTGGCGAGAAAGCTGAACACGCTGATGGATGTCGGGTTGAGCTACATCACGCTTGGACAAAGCGCCACCACGCTTTCCGGCGGCGAAGCGCAGCGCGTCAAGCTGGCGCTGGAACTGTCCAAGCGCGATACCGGCCGCACGCTCTACATTCTCGACGAGCCGACCACCGGTCTGCATTTCGCCGACATCGAGATGTTGCTGACGGTGCTGCACCGCCTGCGCGACCACGGCAACACCATCATCGTAATCGAGCACAACCTGGATGTCATCAAGACGGCAGACTGGGTCATCGACCTCGGTCCCGAAGGCGGCGACGGCGGCGGTCGCATCGTCGCCGCCGGCAGCCCGGAGCAGGTGGCCGCTGCCGCGGGAAGTCCGACCGGATCGTACCTGGCCAGGATACTGGGAATCAAGGCCGCGGTCCCGCGCCAAGGCGCCCGGAAGCCCAAGGCAGCAAGCGCCGGATCAGCCAAACGCGGACCGGGCCGAAAATGAAGGCGCGACGACTATTTTCGCGCTTCCGATTCAAAAATGATGCGAATCAATTTATCCGACCGCGCGGCGAAGGATAATTGACGCACTTCTTAGACACAGGAACCGTCATGAGCCAGACCCAGATTCACGTCCATACCTCCCCGGATTCCATTTATCCTTTCGATGCCCGTGGCATCGCCAAGCGTTTCCGCCACGCCGCCATATTCGGTGCGCTCGACGCGTTGCGCGCCGGCGAGACCATGCGCTTCGTCAATGATCACGATCCCCTGCCCTTGCTCGACCAGCTTCGGCAACGCTATGGCGCGGCGGTCGAAATCACTTATCGCCAGCGCGACCCCGGCCAGATCGTCATCGATTTCGTCAAGCAATAACGCATGCTGCCGGTACTCGCCATCAACGCCATGGCGATGATGGCGGCGGCGCTGGTGTTGTGGTTGACCCCGGCATCCGCCGGGGTGGCGCCTCAGGCGGTGGCTCACCTGGCCTTCGCCCTGGGCGTGATGCCGTTGATCCTGGCGGCGATGGCCTATTTCGTTCCGGTGCTGACGCGAGGTGCCAGCGCTACGACATGGCTACAGGCGGTTCCGTTGCTGGCCTGGCTCGGTGGTCTGGTGATACTGGCCGGGTTCGGTGGGTTATTCGCCCTGGGCGCTGCCAGTCATGCCGCCGTCGCGCTGGCCGGCATCGCGGCGGGCGCCATGCTGCTGTGGATGATTCAGCGCGCGCGCGCCACCGTGGGCGCCCCGCACCCCGGCCTGGCCTGGTATCTGGCCGCGATCGTCTTCCTTGCCGCGGCGCTGCTGATGGTTCCGGCGATGACGCTCTGGCCGGAGCAGCGCGCCGCGCTGCGGCAGTTTCACCTGCACGCGAACCTGCTCGGCTTCGTCGGGCTCACCGCCATCGGCACGCTACAGGTATTGCTGCCGACCGCCATCGGGCGCGCCGATATTCAATCCAGAGCGCGGCTCGCAACGGATCTAAAGTTCGCCGGTGCCGGCGTCCTGCTGCTGTCGGTCGGCGCGGCCCTGGCCGTACCTGACATGACCCGGGGATGGGCCAGGCTGGTCGCGGTGCTGGGCGCCGCGCTGTTCATGTTCGCACCGCTACGCATGGCAACTTACTGGGTCGCCGCGTACGGTGAGCGTATTGGCAGCCTGCATGGCGCCGCTACTTCGCTGGCGCTGGCCTGCCTCGGGCTGATCGGCCTGATGTTTGCCGGTATCGGCCATACGCTGGGATTTCTTGCCGGCCGCGATGCCGTCGCCGGCTTCGTGCTGGCGTTCCTTTTGCCTCTCATCAGCGGCGCGGCGACGCAATTGCTGCCGGTATGGTTGCGTCCCGGCTTGCAGGAGGAGTGGCACTTCCACTTGCGCAGGCAGCTTGGCCGACTGGCGGGATTGCGGGCGCTGCTGATGGTCTGCGGCGGTCTGGCGATTTCCTTCGGATGGTATCAGGGGATCTGGATTACGCTCGCCGGCGTGGCGATTCTGGTGCTGGTCGCGGCGCCGCCGTTGTTCGCGGCGAAGCGCCGGTTGGCCTAACGGAAAACCTTGACGATGTTCCGCCCACTCTGTTTGGCCAGATACATGGCGGCGTCGGCGTTCTTTAACAGAGCTTCTTCGTCATGTCCGTGCGCCGGGTAGACAGCGAGACCAATGCTCGATGAGATGCTCATGACATGGCCAGCCAACTCAAACGGCTGGTTCAGGGTGTAACGGAGTTTTTCAGCCACTGCCTGCGCATCCGGTTCAGACTCCACCGACGGCAGCAAGATAACAAACTCGTCCCCGCCGATCCTTGCGACGGTATCTGATTCGCGAACGCAGTGCTGCATGCGTTTGGCCGCGTCCTTCAGGAGCAAATCTCCGACGGCGTGGCCATGCAGGTCATTAACCGGTTTGAAGCGGTCTAAATCGAGATACATCAAGGCCAGATGCGTCTTGTCCCGCTTGGCTTTTGCCAGCGATTGTTGCAAGCGGTCGGAGAACAGCGTGCGATTCGGCAAATTGGTGAGCAGATCGTGATGGGCCAGGTGCTGGATGCGCATCTCCGCCGTCTTGCGTTCCGTGATGTCGGAGAACACCGCGACATGATGAATGAGAATTCCCTGCTCGTTGTGAACCTGGTTTATCGACAGCCACTCGATGAAGACCTCCCCGGATTTGCGCCGGTTGCGGATTTCACCCTGCCAGCTGCCGTGAAGCTTGAGCTTTTCCCACATTTCCCGGTAATACTCCGTCCCATGCCGCCCCGATGACAGCATGCGCGGATTTTGGCGGAGCACTTCTGCGCTGGTGTAACCGGTGATCTTGGAGAAGGCCGGGTTGACGCTGATAATCCGGTTCTCCGCATCGGTGACGAACACGCCTTCGCCCACGGCGTTGAGCACCGTCGCCGCGAGCAATTGAACCTCCTCCAGTTGCCTGCGTTCGGTGATGTCGGCGATGACACCGACCAGTCCGACGGGATGGCCCTGGTCGTCGAGTACTTGCCGACCGGTGAGGTTGCCGAGGAACTCGCTGCCATCCTCACGCCGGTAATGGCGCTCCAGATCCACGCTGCGCACTTTGCTGCCCATCAGGTCCAGCATTTTCTGCCGGGCGAGTTCTCTCTCCGCAGGCTGTATGTGCGCGACATATTCGCTGCCGATCAGACTATCCATGGAGCATGCAAACATTTCCGCCATGCGCTGGTTGGCATGGGTGATGACGCCTTGCATATCCACGTCAAAGATGGCAACACTGGCGGTGTCATAGATCAGCCTGATGTGTTCCGCGCTTTCCTGCTGCGCGTGTTCGGCCGTCTTGCGCTCCGTGATGTCGGTGTAGATGGAGACAAACCCGCCGCCGGGCAGTGGCGTCCCGCGGATTTCCAGGGCGAGCCCGTTGGGTCGGATACGCTCGAAAACGTGGGGCTGCATTTTCCTGGCGCGCTCGACGGCTGCGGCAGTCAACTCGTCGGGATTGCCCGGACCATATTCGCCGCGCAGGGCATTGAAGCGGAGGAGCTTGGGAAGAGAAGGCAGACCGTCGATAAACAGCTCGGGAGGAAATTCGAGCATCTCCCGCAATTTTGAGTTGCAGACGATCATCTCCAGGTCGGCGCCGAATATTGTGACGCCACAGGGAAGGTTATCGAGAAGCGTGTTCAGTATTGCTTCGGCGCCAAAATTCCCGACAGGCGAAGCGATCGGGCCCTCATTGCGCGTTGCCCTGTCCTCACCCGCTGGCTCATGAATCTTCATGGGTAGCCAAAAGTTCCCAAAGCGTTTCACACTCGAAACGTCGGACTGAATACCTTGCGATTGGCCAAGAATACCAGCAATCGCACGTCGACGGCCGCGTAGACTCTACTACCGAACGCGGCGAAGTTGTGGAATGAAAGACGCGTCCCAGGCGATGGGAACCTTGATTCGAGCGGTCGCGACGGTAGCGAATCGAGGGCGGCGTCGCGGAAACGTCGGCCGGATTCTAGTGGCGGATGTGCTTGGTCGCCTTGTTGGCGAGACAGGAGCCGGCGGATATGAAACCGGGCGGCTTGCAGGCAGTGGTCAGCGTGACTCGGGCGGAGTCGGCGATGATGATTGCCGCCCAGTGATATCCACGCCCATTAGCAAGGGCGATGCGGGCTGGTGAAATCGTCACGGAATCCACGTGGGTTCCATGAAAACAACGGACGCAAATTCTCGCTGAGCAGATTGCCGAGAGATACGGCAGCCTGGGTTAGCGCGCGAGCGCCACGTCCCACGCGACTCACAAGCATTCCGAATAACCTGCGGAATTCCTCGGCACGCATTTCCTGGGCTTGTCGTTCGATGGCAGCAATTTCGTTTGAGGTCATGATTCAACTCCTGGTTTTGGTGCGGTGCACCACTTCTGGATAGAATTCTACTCATGTTAGAATCAATAACAATTAGGCAAAATATAACAACACTTGTGAAAAATATTCCATAATAGGCCATGAATCGCACTGAGGAGATCAATGCTTTCGTCGTGTCAGTCGAATCCGGTGGATTTTCTGCTGCGGCGCGGAAACTTGGTTTGACGCCCTCGGCACTGTCCAAGCTGGTGTCCCGGCTTGAAGACCGTCTGGGCAGTCGCCTGCTGCACAGAACTACCCGCCGCTTGCAACTGACCGCCGAAGGGGAGACCTTCTTCAACCGTGTCCGTCCCGTCCTGGCCGCCCTGGACGATGCGGAGGCCGAAATCAGGGAAGCGTCAGCCAGCCCGCGCGGTCTCTTGCGTATGCGTTGCGGTTCGGTGTTCGCCGTGCACCAGTTGACGCGGGCTATCCCGCGCTTTCTCGAGCAGCATCCCGGGATCGCCCTGGATTTGATCATTAGCGACGTATCGACGTCTGCGTCCGACGAGCATGTCGATCTGGCGATCCAGATCGGGATGCCCGCGGAAACCACCGCCGTGGTTCGCCGCATCTGCAATGTAACGCGGATCATCTGCGCCGCCCCTGCTTACGTGGAGAAGTTTGGAATGCCGCAAACACCGGATGATCTGCATCAGCATAACTGCCTGTGGATCACCAGCCTGCCGGCACTGCGCCGCTGGTCTTTCGATACCGACGAAGGCATCCGGGTGGTCCCGATCGACGGCAACGTCATCGCCAACAATGCAGAAATGGTGTTGCAACTGGCGCTGGCCGGGGTCGGCATTACCTGCCTGTCCGATGTCGTCGTCGGCGAATCTATCCGCCGAGGCTTGCTGGTTCCGGTTCTCGCCGCATGGCACCATGTCGAAGCGATCCCGCTCGTGGCGAGCTACCCGAGCAGCCGCAATCTCTCCCCCAAGGTGCGCGCAATGGTGGATTTCCTGGTGTCAGAATTTGGCCATGCGCCATGGCGGCAGTCGTCATCAGGCTAGCCTGCACATTCGCCATTCGGTTATCCGCCGATCTGTCGCTGTGGTCGCGTCGATTCTCGCGCCGACCGTGCAATCGGGTAGAGTATCGCTACAGATGGCACAATGCGCGATCCACAGAGATTGGGTCGCGTGAAAACATGTTCAGCAAGACCATAAAGATTAGCCAACCCGCCGATGTAGCGAGATCAAGACCGATGCCCGACGCAGCTGCCGGTGCCGCATGGGAAAGCCGGCTGCAAGCGGCACTCGGCGATGACACGGCCCTGCTGGAACTGGCGATCGAGGCGCCCTCGGTCGATCACAAGCTGTCGGCGGTGCTGGCGATGGCAAGTGAAGATGTTCTGCGGGCGGCCGAGCGCGAGTTCCGCAAGCACGACAGGCGTGTTCACAGCGTGGCCAAACAGCGCTATGAAGCTCTGGTCAAGCAACGCGAGACGCGTGCCACCGCCGCCGAGCTGATTCAGGCAGCCGCCGCGCTGGTTGAAACAACCATGATTCCGGCGAATCGACTGGTTGAGCTCAATCAGGCGTGGGAACTTCTCGACTCCACACTGATCGATCACGAGGAAAAGATCCGGTTCACCGAACTCCAGTCAGGCCTGGCGGAACTCATGCGCCAGCGCAGTGAACGCAAGCGCGCCGGCAGTCGGTGGACAGCCGCAGCAAAGCAGGCGCTGGCGGATCTTGACTCAGCGTATACCGGCGTTGCAACGGCCGGTGCCGATCCGCTCGGCGCCGCAGCCATGCTGGCCCAGGCCAGTGAGAAAGCACGGGCCGCGCTCGCGGCGCTTCCCGCTCGGAGCGGCTCGCTGAAGCCGGAAGACGGCGCCATCGCGGCGCTCGGCGAAGCCTTGCAGGCGGCTTTGCGGGACTCGCCACCGATCGAAGCCAGGCTGGTCATGCTCAACGAGTTGCATGAATTTCAATCGCCACAGAACGCCGTTTTCAATTCCCGGAATTCCGGCCCTGCTTCATCAACCTTGACCAAAGCGGCCGTTGGGCGCTGGCAAGGGTTGCCGCCGATCGCCGGCAAGCGCGTCGAGGAAGCCCTGAACGCCAGGTTCGAGGAGTGGTTGCACCTCCAGGATGAAGCGCGCCAGAAACTGCAAAGCGAAAACCGTCTACGCGTCAGCGAAAAAGTCCAGGCGGCCCAGCACAAACGTAATCAGGCATTGACGGAAGCGGCGGACACGACAGAGGCCGCGCTCGCCGAGGGCCATCTCGCCGAGGCCGGCAAACATTTGACGATTCTGCAAAACGCCGCCGGCGAGAAAGGCGCAAGCGCCGCATTGCAGACTCGCATCGGCGCGCTACAGGCGGAATTCCTGCGTCTCAAGGATTGGCAGCACTGGGGCGGCGGACGGGTTCGCGACGACCTTGTTTAGGAAGCGGAGGCACTCGCCGCATCGACGGTCGTGCCGGAAGGTTCGCGTCCGGTGAAATTGCCTATCAAGCAACTCGAGAACAGCATCGAACAGTTGCGTGCGCGCTGGAAAGAACTGGACCGGTTGGGAGGCGCCACCAGCAAGCCCCTCTGGCAGCGTTTCGACGGCGCCCTGAAGACCGCATACCTTCCGGTGGCGGCGCACCTGGCTCGTTTAAATGCGGCGCGGCAGGAAAACCTGGTTGCGCGTAAGCAACTGCTGGCCGCCCTGGATGCGTTGAACACCAGTGTCGATGACCAGGGCGCAGCCCCGGACTGGAAGGAAATCGGACGCGCTTTGGCGCATTTTCAAACCGAATGGCGCAAGCTCGGGCCGATTCAACATACCGTGCCGCACAAGGCGCAACCTGCGTTGATGGATCGCATGAAGGCCAGTGTTGACCGGCTGGCGGAGCCACTGAAGGACGCGCAGGTCGGCGCCGAATCGGAACGCAAGCAATTGATCGTTCGTGCCGTGGCGCTGATTCAGGACGCACAAAGCCGGGACCTGCTGGGCAAACTTCGCGAGTTGCAAAATCAATGGCAAAGTCATGCCCGATCGCAGCCGCTCCCGCGCAGGACCGAGAACCTGCTGTGGGCGGAATTCAAGGCTGCAACCGACGCCCTGATGAACCAGCGCGAGGCGGCTTTCAGCGCCCGCGACGCGGGACTCAAGGCCAGCCAGGCGGCGCGCGAGGCATTGATCGCACGACTGGAGGAACTCCATCAGGACACGCCGCCGGCGGATATCAAGCGGGTTCTTGCCGGCGTCGACACGGAATGGCGCAAGGCCGGCGAGGCGCCGCGAAATCAGGCGGCCAGATTGGAGTCGAGGTATCGGGCGGCGCGCGAGAAGGCCCTCGAACATCTGGCGGGCAGCGCCCAGCGATCCTGGCACCTCTCTTGCGATGCCCTGTGCTCCAAGCTGGCGCTCTGCGAAGAACTCGAATCCGCAGACCCGCGAGCGGCCGCCGACATCGCCGCCCGCTGGGAAGGCTTGCCCTCCTTGCCGACCCGCTGGGAGCAGGCGCTGCAAGTTCGCTTCAAGTCCGACGGCGACAAAGCCGCTCGCGGCAATCAGGCAAACAGCGGCGAAGCGCTCGACGAGTTGCTGCTGCAGCTCGAGTCCGCTCTTGAAATTCCATCGCCCGCGGCATTCCAGACGGCCCGGCGCACCCTCAAACTCCTGGCGATGAAAAACGCCATGGAAGGGCGCCGGTCACCAACGTCGGCCGCGCCGGATATCCAGACCATGACTGCGACGGCGTTTGGCTGCACACACCTCGGGGCGGATCAGCGCGGTCGGCTCCAGGCCATCATTGCGGCATTACGCAAATCGGGAATCCCGAACTGAATCCACCCCGATCGGACCAGGGCGACGAAGTGACCTTCGGGGCCGCAAGCCGACGGCCGCCATGCCCGGTCGAAAAGCTCAACCCCGCTGCAGAACCGCTTTCCGCCTGGTTTTCCAGCCATAAGCAAGCGTGGCCGCCGCGGTCACGGCTATCGCAGGTAGGGCGTAAGTGTTCAGCGACTCCCATCCCTGGCGTGAGATGAGAATTCCGGAGGAGAGTGAGGTGATGCCCTGGATCGCGAAAACGATGAAGTCGTTGGTGCCCTGTGCCTTGGCTCTCTCCTCGCTGCGGTAGGTTTCGGTGAGCAGTGTGGTGCCGCCGATGTAGAGGAAGTTCCAGCCGACCCCGAGCAGAAACAGCGCCCACCAGAAATGCATCACGGATACACCGTTGAGCGCAATGGCGATGCACACCGTCATCAGTAGCGTGCCGGCGAAGATGACCTGGAGGACGCCAAAGCGTTTGATCAAATCGCCCGTCACGAAGGACGGCGCAAACATTCCAATCACGTGCCACTCCAGCACCAGCGCAGTGTCGGCGTAAGGATGGCTGCAGATGTCCATGGCCAGGGGTGTTGCGGTCATCAGCAGGTTCATTACGCCGTAACCTGAAGCGGCGGCGAGTACGGCGATGAGATAGGCCGGCTGGCGGGCAATTTCCCGGATCGGGCGGCCCGACTGCGCGCGTTCAAGCGTCGTCAGCGGAGGAATGTTGAGGCGGCTCACGCAGGCTAGCGCGATCAAGGTGAATACGGCAAGGGAAAGATAGGTGCCGAGAAACGGCGGGTCAAGCAGGTTCCGCGTGTGGGTGCTGGCCCACGGGCCGAGTACGCCCCCGAGGATCCCGCCGGCGAGCGTGAGAGAGATCGCGCGACTTTTCCAGGCTGGCGCGGCAGCGTCGGCTGCGGCGAAGCGGTATTGCAGGCCAAACGCCGTGTATCCGCCGCCCACCGTCGCTCCCACGCACAACAACAGGAAGCTCCGGTTCAAGATCGCGAGCGCGCAAATCAGAGCGCCGGCACAGCCCAGCAGGGCGCCAAGCGAAAAGCCCGCGCGGCGCCCAAAGCGGCGCATGAAGTACGAGGCCGGCAGTGTCATCGCCGCACCGCCAACCACATAGGCGGTCAGTGGCAGCGTTGCAATGCCGGCGTCCGGAGCGATCGCCCGTCCGGCGAGACCCGTAACGGCGACCATGGTGACGCCCTGGGTGAGTAGCAGCCCCTGGCAGATCGCGAGGATGAGTATTTCACGCATGTGCCGCTGCCTCCGTCATGACGCGGAGGAAATGTCTGTTATGGCGAGAGACAAGCCTAATCCCAGAGGCCATTGGTGAATCGTTCCTGGCGATCAGGGCTCATTTTCAGCAGCGCGTTGAAGGAGGTCGAAATGATTGCAGAATATTAGCACAACCTTATTGATGGATGTGCGATGGGACAGCTACAGAGAGCACCACTTGTCCGGCAGATGCGAACTGGCGGACAGGTATGGAATGAATTAGCACTGCGGTCCTCGGGGTAAAATTTGCGCACTACCCAATCGGTCGACGTTAATTTCGACCCTGGCGCGAAAACCGCCGGGCGAATTGGGAATTCTCGGACCAGATAAAGGAGTAATCGACGATGGTCGCCGCTGCCAAATTTGTTCCGCTCAAGACGTATCGCGAATATCCCCCGGCCGAGATGATCCAGCGGGCGCAGGCCTTCAATGAGGATATGCAGCGCCGGCGCACCGTCCGCGACTTTTCGTCCCGACCGGTGGCGCGGGAGATTATCGAGCAGTGCCTGCTCGCCGCCGGGAGCGCGCCCTCCGGCGCGAACCTCCAGCCGTGGCTGTTCGTCGTTGTCTCCGATGCTGCGGTCAAGTCGGAAATCCGCGCGGGTGCGGAGAGGGAGGAACGCGAGTTCTACAGCGGAAAGGCGCCGCAGGAATGGCTGGATGCCCTGGCGCCGCTGGGTACCGATGAGAACAAGCCGTTTCTCGAGGACGCGCCTTATCTAATCGTAATTTTCGAAAAATCGCACTCGCTGCTCCCGGATGGCCGGCGGATCAAGAATTACTATGCACCCCAGTCGACCGGGCTGGCCTGCGGCATGCTGATCACCGCGGTGCATCACGCGGGCCTGGCTTCGCTGACCCACACGCCAAGCCCGATGGGATTTCTGAACCGCATCCTCGGCCTGAACAAGGACCATCGCCCGTTCCTCCTGCTCGCCGTAGGTTATCCAGCCGTGGGTGTCATGGTGCCCGACATACGGCGCAAGCCGCTCTGCGAGATTGCGCGATTTGTTTAGAAGCTGGGGAATGTCGACGGACCAAGTCACCGGTCTGTAGCGTTTATCGACACGCCCGCCGTCAGCGCTACGGCGCAGACAAGCGCCAGGTCGAATTGCAGTTGCGGTCGTGCCAAACTTATCGCAACAACCCCTGGGGTAGCGGAACATCCAGCATGAAGAAGAAGATGGCATAAAGGCCGCCGAGTAGCGCCGAGCCGACTGCCGCGTAGGTAACGGCGACTCGCGGAGTCCAGCGGTCGTAGTTGGCGATCACCAGCAGGGCGGCATATGCCGCCACGCTCGTGGCGAGAAATCCGATATGCTGAAGGAGAAACGCCCATGCGAGGAGTACCGCGACGAGGGCGCTTCGCCTCCAGGTCGATCCGGCCGGATTTATCGCTGGCCCTGCCGATCGCAGCAATGACATCGCGATGTATGCCGCCGAAAACACGATCATCGCCGCAGCAATGGTCGTCGGAAACACGGAGCCCAGCGGAGTGAAGTCGCGCGCCCCCCAAATCGCCAGGATGCCGACCACGATGAAGAATGCCGAACCGGCAATTCCTGCGACGTCGGGGCGTCGGTTCCTATTCATCGGACGGTCCCGGGGCGCGCAGCCGCCTACTAAACAGTGGATACAAGAGTCCGAGCAGGATGAAGGCCATAATTCCGAGCGAGATAGGTCGCGTGAAGAATTCCGACACTGGATGGCCAGCCGCGTTGCCGATGAGGTAGCCTTGCACGAAACCAGACTCGGCAATGGTTCCAAGAATGATCCCAAGGACCATTGGCGACGCGGTGAATCCAAAGCGTGCAGCGACCCAGCCGAATATTCCGATGGTCACCATCTGCTGCACCTCCTGCGCATTGTTGTGTACCGCGAAGCTTCCGAGGACGGTCAGCAGGGCCACCGATGGTACAAGCACTGCCTTGGGAATCGCGACAATGGATTTGAACGCATAGCGGCCGATAACCAGCCCGATGGGCAGCATCAGGACCGTCGCGACGAGCAGCCCGTAGATAAACGTATAGACGATCTGGCCTTGAGCCGTGAACAGCGTGGGACCGGTGCGGATGCCCTGCACCAGAAGAGCTCCCAGGATTACGGCGTCAACCGGCGTCCCGGGAATGCCGAGGACGAGTGTCGGGATGAAGCCGCCGCCGACGGTAGCATTGTTGGCGGATTCCGAGGCGATTAGTCCGTCCGGCTCTCCCGTGCCAAATCGTCGAGGATCCTTGGCGACGCGGCGCGCCTCGGAATATGCGACCAGGGAAGCAATGGAACCGCCGGCGCCAGGGAGAATCCCCACCATGGTACCAATGACGGAACTGCGGATAAGATTGAACCGCGATCGCCACGCGAGCTTTGTCGCCTCAATCAGGCGGAATCCTGCGACTTGATGCGTCAACTTGAGATGGGGGTCCGGGGTAGCCACCAGATCGATCAACACGGGTACGCAATAGAGTCCTATCAGGGCTGCCACCACGTCAATGCCGCCCAATAAGGCAGTGAAGTCGCCGACATAGCGGATGTCGCCGCCCACCTCGGCAACGCCCACGGTTCCCAGGAGGAGTCCGGCGGCACCGCCGATCAATGCCTTGAGCGTGCTCCCTTCGGACAGGCTGGCGATGAGACTGAGCCCGAAGATCGCCAGCCAGAAATACTCGACCGGTCCAAAGGCAAGTGCAAAACGCGCCAACGGAGGCGCGAGCATCAGCAGGAATCCCGCGCCCACCAACCCTCCGAATACTGAAGCGACGCAGGCCAGGGTAATCGCCAGGTCCCCGTCGCCACGCTTCGCCATCGGATAACCATCGAAAGTGGTGGCGATGGAAGACGGCGTCCCCGGCGTATTCAGAAGTATCGCGGAGTAGGCTCCACCGTAGATGGCCCCGGTGTAGACGGCGCCCAGCGCAATCAGCCCCGACGCGGGATTCATGCCGAAGGTGAAGGGTATCAGGACCGCGACCGCCATCGCGGCCGTAAGGCCTGGTAGTGCACCGATCACCGTGCCGGCAACGACGCCACCGATGGAGAGCAGGATGTTGAACGGTGTAAGGGCCGCGTACAAGAACTCTATGCCCGGCATCGTGAACAGATCCTGATCCTAGAAGTCAATCGTGGCGGAGAACGGCTAACGCGTCGTGGCGATTAGGCTACTTCTTGACGATGCCCATGCTACGGGCGATCTCCTCGTATAACTTTTGATTTTCGGCCATGAACCCGGGCATCTCGGCGAGCCCGACGTTTGCCATCACAAAACCTTTCTCCTCCATCGCCTTGATGAATGCCGGATCATGATTAATCTTGCCGATCAGGTCGGAGACAGCTTGCTGGACCGCCTTGGGCGCGGTGTTGGGCACACCGATGCCGCGGTAGGCGCCGCCCACCAGGTTATAGCCTTTCTCTTTGAACGTCGGGCAATCGGGTAGGGCGGTAACGCGTTTCTCCGACGCGACCGCAATACAACGCACTTGATTGCCGAGTAGTGTGCCGACCGTGGAGTAGCTGAACCCGGCCGCAACGTGCTTGCCGAGAATCGCCGTGTTCGATTCGCCAGTTCCCTTCGCCGGGATATAAGTAGTCTTGATCCCAGCCATTCCGTCAAAGCGCTGCTGGGCGAGATGGTTCGACGTATTCGAGCCCGAACCGCTGAATGTCACCGTTCCGGGCGCCTTCTTTGCAGCGGCGACGATATCCTCGAGCGTCTTGTACAGACTGTCGGCTGCAACGATGATGGCGTCGGGGGTGTAGTGAAACCAGTAGACCGTGGCAATGTCCTTGGTCTGGTATCCCACTTCCTTCTGCAATGGTTGCAGGATGATATGCGGTATGTTGGTGCCGATGATGGTGTAGCCATCGCCCGGGGCAGAATTGATCTGTGACCAGGCGGCTGCTCCACCGGCACCCGCCTTGTACTGTATAGCAACTGCGTGACCGGTGTATTTTCTGAAGAAGGGTTCTTGCAGCCGCGCCGAGACATCTGATTCCCCGCCCGGACCGAATGCGATGATGTAGTTGATGGTCTTCTCGGGGTAGGCCGCTGTTGCGGCGCCTGCGAAAAGAGCGGTCGCGGCGATCAGGCAGCCGGCAATGGACTTGTGCGATGGTTTCATAGTTGTTTCTCCTCGTTGTGATACGTGTTGAAGATCGGTTTCACGTGGATGACGATGACTCGCGCGCACTAATGCGAGTTTAGCATCATGATTACTTGTTCGCTTTCTGCGGCAATTGCCTGGCACACGGCGCGCGTGACATCGTCTGTCGTCGCCGAGCCGCCGAGGTCACGTGTATGCAGCTTCGGGTTGGCGGTGACGTTTTCGACCGCTTTCATCAAACGACCGGCGGCTTCCATCTCACCGAGATGTTCCAGCAACATCACCACCGACCAGAAGGTCCCGACCGGATTGGCTAGTCCCTTGCCCATGATGTCGAATGCCGAACCATGAATAGGCTCGAACATTGACGGAAAGCGACGCTCCGGATCGATGTTGCCAGTCGGCGCGATGCCCAGACTGCCGGCGAGCGCCGCTGCAAGGTCACTCAATATATCGGCATGAAGGTTCGTGGCGACAATGGTATCCAGCGATGCCGGCCGGTTGACCATGCGTGCCGTGGCCGCGTCCACCAGTTCCTTGTCCCAGGTGACGCCGGGGAATTCCTTGGCGATCTGGCTGGCGATCTCATCCCACATGACCATTGCATGGCGTTGGGCGTTGCTCTTGGTGACGACGGTCAATAGCTTGCGCGGGCGTGATTGAGCCAGTTTGAAGGCAAAGCGCATGATCCGCTCGACCCCCACCCGCGTCATTATCGACACATCGGTCGCCGCTTCGATCGGATGACCCTGATGCACGCGACCACCGACGCCGGAATATTCGCCTTCCGAGTTCTCGCGAACAATGACCCAGTTCAAGTCTTCCGGCTTGCAGCGCTTAAGCGGGCCATCGATCCCCGGCAGGATCCGCGTCGGGCGAACGTTGGCGTATTGGTCGAATCCCTGGCATATCTTGAGGCGAAGACCCCAGAGCGTGATGTGGTCCGCAATGTGTGGGTCGCCCGCAGAACCAAAGAGGATTGCGTCCTTGTTGCGGAGCGCGTCCAGTCCGTTTTCGGGCATCATCGCGCCGTGCTGGCGATAGTAGTCGCCGCCCCAGTCGAAATCCTCGAACTCGAATCGGAAGGTGCTGTCCGATGCCGCCAAAGCTTCGAGCACCTGTCGGCCGGCGGGAACCACTTCCTTGCCGATACCGTCCCCTGGTATCGTTGCGATGCGATAGGTTTTCATGTCCAGGTTCCTGTTTCCAAATCATTGGTGTACCTGCCGCACTCTAACGGCTGTACCGCTCGACTGGACGTGCTGAGACTTAAGGTATTGTTAACTTTTAGTTAACAATCGACCCCGATGAATCCAACTCTCAAACCTGTTGAACTCCGCTTCTTTGCCGCAATCGCAACCTGCGACAACCTCCGCGCAATTGCTCGGCGCATCGAACTGGACACATGTGTGGCTCGAGACCGGGAAGAAAGCTCCGAGGGAGATAGCGGCGTGGCTCAGTGCGATTTCGAGACTCCTGTGTGGCTAGTCGGGCCGCCAGCACGTCTGTGATTCAAAACCGCAGAATGAACAGCGCGATGGCGGGAAACGCCACGAGCACGCAAACCCGCAGAAAATCGCTGAAGACGAACGGCCAGACGCCGCGATAAGTATCCCGAATCGATACATTCGGCGCCAGCGACTGAATGACAAACAGGTTCATGCCGACCGGTGGTGTAATGAGGCCGACTTCGACCACTATCAATACCAGAATACCGAACCAGATCGCCGTATGTTCCGTGGAAAGGCCGAAGTCCAGCCCTGAGATCATCGGAAAGAATATTGGGATGGTCAGCAAAATCATCGAAAGAGAATCCATCACGCAACCCGCGATCAGATAAAAGATCAGGATCGCCCAAAGCACGGAGTAGGGGCCAAGGCCGAGGGTGCCGACCCATAAGGCGAGCTCCTGCGGCAGTTGCGACAGCGCCAGGAAATTATTGTAGGCGGCGGCGCCCAGCACGATCAGAAAGACCATTCCGGTCCCGCCGGCCGTGGCCTCGAAGGCACTGAGGATCCGTTTCCCCGACAGGCCGCCGTTGCGCCAGGCGAGCAATCCGGTCGCCACGGCGCCCACCGCCGCGCCTTCGGTGGGAGTGAACAGGCCGGAGTAGATGCCGCCGATGACTACGGTGAAAATCACCACCACCGGCCAAACTTCGCGCAATGCACGAAGGCGTCCGGCCCACGGTACCGCGGGAATCTGGCCCGCCGAATCCGGCACCACGCGCACGTATATGGCTATTACGCCCATGTAGCCAAGCGCCGCGAGGATGCCCGGGATCAGGGCGGCGGCGAACATCCGGGCGATGTTCTGCTCCGCCAGGATGGCGTAAATAACCAGCACGATCGACGGGGGGATCAGGATACCCAGGGTTCCGCCGGCCGCCAGCGCCCCGGTCGACAAAGCGCCCGAATATCCGGCGCGGCGCAGTTCGGGCAGCGCCACCTGCCCCATGGTCGCCGCGGTTGCTAGCGAAGAGCCGCAGATCGAACCAAAGCCGGCGCAAGCGCCGATTGCGGCCATCCCGACACCGCCCTTGCGATGTCCCAGGAAGGCCTCGGCGGCCTTGAACAGGGCTCGCGACATTCCGCCGAGTGAGGCAAATTGCCCCATCAGCAGAAACAACGGCACGATCGACAATGAATGATTGGAGAATTGGCTATAAGCCAGCGTCTTCATCTGGTTCAACACGGGAGGCACGCTGCCATAGATCAGCCACGAACCCGTCAGGCCCAGCAACAGCATCGAAAGCCCGATTGGAACTCGGAGAAAGATAAGTATCAGCAAGACGGGGAACGACCAGCCGGCCAGTTCCAGCGAATCCATCAGTGGCCGCCCCCATCGAGAATAAAGTCCTTGTGTGCCGTGACGACGCCCAGCGTTTCAAGGAAGCGCCAAAGATAGATGAAGCAGCCAAGCACAGCCGGGATCATCGACGCGGCAAAGCCCCACCATACCGGCATCTGCAGTATGAAGCTGACTTCGTCGTTGGCCCGGTATTCAAACGTGGCCACACCCATGCGCCAGACCAGCAACAGCCAGACGAATAGCGTGAGGCCGTCGGAGGCAACCGACAGCAGGTGCCGCATGGACGACGGAAAGACACGCCAGAATAGATTCACATCCGCATGGCTTCGCCTGAGGTGACACCACGGTAGAAAGCAGAACACTGCCAGCGCAGTGCCGGCCTCGACCAGTTCGAAATCGCCGGGCACGGGCCCCAGCCCGACGAAACTGAAGGCGCGCCCGACGATGCTGATGACACTGAGACCCGCCAGCACGGTCAAGACGAATCCGCCAAACCAGGCCATGAAGCGGCTGGTGTCGTAGATGATCTTGCTCATTGCCGCGGGACCGGAAAAATGGCGCGGCGGCCGGCGCGCACCGCGTCATTGGCTGCCAACGGAACGGCCTATTTGCCCGAATACTTGGTGATCAGCGCCTCGGCTTCGGTTACAAGCTTATGTCCGTCGATGCCCTTGCTCGCCACTTCCTTGAACCAGGCTTCGCGAACGCCGGATGCGGCGGTGCGCCACTTCTGGGTTTCCGCGGCATCGAGCATGTAAATCTTGTTGCCCTCCTTCTCTGCCAGCGACAGTCCGACCTTGTCGCCCGCATCCATGGCGCGGCCGAATAGCGCTGCCGTCTCGGCACCACTGTTGGCGTCGATCACCTTCTTGAGATCGGCCGGAAGTTTTTCGTAGGCGACCTTGTTCATCACGATCCCGAAGGTCTGGGTGTACAAGCCCCTGTTACCCGCAAAGCCGGTATGGTTCTTGACGATCTGCTGCACCTTCAATGCCGGGACCACTTCCCAGGGAATCGTCGTGGCGCTGATGACACCCTTGGAAAGGGCTTCACTGACCGCCGGAACCGGCATGCCGACCGGCGTTGCGCCGAGCTGGTCGAGCATGATGTTGACGATGCGCGAGCCGCCGCGCACCTTCATGCCTTTCAGATCTTCGAGCTTGGTGATGGGGTCGCGACTATGAAACAAGCCGGGGCCATGGACGTGAACCGCGATGAGCTTGACGTCCTTGAACTCGTCCATCGCGTTCTTTTCGACATACTCTTGAAACGCGCGCGAGGCCGGTTCGGCCAGGCCGCTGAAGAATGGAAGTTCGAATACTTCGGATTTCGGGAAACGGCCGGGCGTGTAACCGAGCACCGTCCACACGATGTCAACCACGCCATCCTTGGCCTGGTCGAACAACTCGGGGGGCTTGCCGCCAAGCTGCATGGCTGGGAAGTTCTGCACCTTGATGCGCCCGCCACTTTCCTTCTCGACCTTCTGCCCCCAGGGCACGATGGCCTTTGAGGGGATCGTTGCCTGCGGTGGCAGGAACTGGTGAAAGCGCAACGTCACATCCGCCGCGAAAGTAGATTGCCAGACCACCACGCCGATTGCGAATGCAATCATTTTGCCGACGAGCTTCATCATGATGTTTCTCCCCCTTTGATAGTGGTGAATATTACGATGCTTACCGTGGCTAGTTTGCCACACCGGCCCTTGCAATACCAGCATGTGTACTGGCCCAGCACAACAAGCACGACCATTCGTCGTTGCATTCCGGCGACACAGTTTGCCCGGGTCGAAACCGGTTTCCTTGTAGATTTTCTGGATAAAGGGGCGACCGATCCTGTCGACCGTTTATTGGTGAATCATCAACATCGTCTTCGTCCATGCCCGCTCTTCGTCCGGCGTAAGCCTGATGATCGCCTACAGAACCAAAGAGGATCGCATCCTTGTCGCCGAGTGCGTCCAGTCCGTTTTCGGGCAACTTCACGCCATGCGGGTAGTAGTAATCGCCACGCCAGTCGAAATCCTCGAACTCGAATCGGAAGTTGCTGCTCGATGCCGCCAAAGCCTCGAGGACCTGCCGTGCTCTAACGGCTGGACCGCTCGGCTGGACGCGCTTAGACTTAAGGTATTGTTAACCTCTAATTAACAATCGGCTCCCATGAACGCGACTCTCCAACCTGTTGAACTCCGTTTCTTTGCCGCAATCGCTACTTGTGGCAGCCTCAGCGCGGCAGCGCGCGAACTTGGCATTTCGACTCCGGCGGTGAGCCAGCGCCTCGCCCAGATGGAGTCGCGAATCGGCGTGCCTCTGATTAGCCGGACTACCCGCCGGATGAGCCTGACACCGGAAGGTGACGTGTTTCTTGAGCATGCGCGGCGCATCCTGGCCGATATCGATGATCTCGACCATCTCATGACGGTGTCGAGGAGTTCGCCCAAGGGGCTGTTACGGGTTAATGCGACGCTGGGCTTTGGTCGGCTGCAGGTGGCGCCGGTAATATCGCGCTTTGTGAAGCAATATCGGGAAGTCGACGTGCAGTTGCAATTGTCGGTCAGCCCTCCACTCTTGGCCGACGACCAATTCGACGTCTGCATTCGATTCGGCGAGCCGAACGATGCGCGCGCAGTTGCGAAGCGTGTCGCCAGCAACCGGCGCTTGCTCTGTGCTTCCCCTGGCTATTTGCGAGAGTACGGAGAGCCGAAGACTCCGTACGATCTGGTCACGCACAACTGCATCACGATACGACAGGGCGACGAGGCTTATGGGCTTTGGCGGCTATCATCAAGGCGCGGCGCGAAGCGGGTTGAGGCAGCCGTCAAGGTTCGCGGGAACCTTGCGACCAATGGTGGCGAGATAGCGGTTAACTGGGCGCTAGACGGCCATGGCATTCTTATGCGTGCTGAGTGGGATCTTCAGCGCTATTTGACGAGCGGCCGCCTGGTACAGGTCCTGCCCCATTTCGACACGCCGAATGCCGATATCTATGCCATCTACCCTCAGCGTCATCAGTTATCTGCGCGAATCAGAACTTTTGTTGATTACTTGGCGGAGTCCTTTGTCCGTTTCGGAAACGACGCGGATCAATAAGCCCGTTGCTTGCTGGAATGGATGGTCTCAGCCAATAGGCGATATCGGGGCCCGAGCCGCCACGTCGGACGCAAAAAAGGCCGGAACCTTGATTTTACTGGGCGTTCCGGCCTTCTTTGGACTGCTTTGGACATGTTATTGGTGGGAAGAGGTCAACCAAACAACCGCCGCAAACCCGCATGAATAGTTGATCTATGTTTTCTGATCTATTGAGATACCAGCAAATGTACCAACGCCAGATCAACGCTGGGGGATTGCCTAAGCTGCCAGCGCCAGCGGCGTTACTTCTGCCTCGATTCGCTTGTGCATGTCTCGATAGGTGGTCTCAAGATCGTATTGTGCTTGCAGGTTGATCCAGAACGCAGCGTCAGTGCCGAACAGTCGGGCAAGGCGCAAGGCCGTATCGCTAGTAATCGAGCGGTTTCCTGCACAAATCTCATCGATGCGACGCTGCTGCACACCCGCCAGCTTCGCCACCTTGTAGCGGGTAATCCCCATTGCTTCGATGAAGTCCTTCATCAGCACGTCGCCGGGATGTACGGGCGCCAGTCGACGACCGGTGGCGACGTCCCGGAAATCCATGTCTTTCAGTTGCTCGCGTGCTATAGCCATGTCTTGGTTCCTCTCAATGATAATCAGCAATCTCCACATCCGCCGCATCGCCATCGACCCAGCGGAAGCAGTGCGCCACTGGTCATTGATTCGGATGCTCCATTGTCCGACTCTATCCTTCTTCAAGAGCTCCAGCCGATTGCCGGGTGGAACTCTCAGGCTCTCTATACTGCCCGCCGCGTCGATTTGCTTCAGCTTGCGTCGCGCCGTTTCCTGAATATCCTTTGGCAGACGCTTGACCTGCAAGCCTTCAAAGATCGCTACAGTGTGCTTATCGGCAAATGTTTTGATCACAGTGGTATAGTATTACGAGGCAATAGTATTGTCAAGCGGTGGCACATGCTCATTCTGCTCAATCCGGCCACTGATAACAGTGCCAAGGCCGCCACTCAGAATGCGGTTAAATGCACCACGTGAAATGCTGTACCCGCCAGCGGCAGCAAAGTGCCCGTAGCCGCCAGAGCGGCTACGTTAAAGCGGACGTTCAACGAGTGAGGGCAGCGACCGCTGAGAGCTGTCTACTGCAAGGCGGCATCAAGTTGCACCCTTGGGCTAGCTTGCCGCCCGCTGGGGTTACCAGTAGGTAGAGCCCTTTTTCATCCGGTAGCTTGTAGGGTTTTTCCGCAGGCCTGGCTTTGCGGATAGCAGTATCGCTCAGTGGCATGGTGGCCTCATTTGCTGGTATACCACCATTGGCGACGGTGGAATACCAGCAATAATACCCCCAATACCAGCAGATTGTAATGATCCTGGTTGGACCGCATTGGACATGAAAAAGGCCAGAAGTCTTGTGTTTATTGGGCTTACCGGCCTTGGTCGGACTGCGTTGGACATGTTACTGGTGGAGAAGAGGAGGATCGAACTCCCGACCTCTGCATTGCGAACGCAGCGCTCTCCCAGCTGAGCTACTTCCCCACACGAGGCGCGAAGTATACCAAAATCCCGGCGCTCGCCGTTAGCCGCCCTCAAGTTTCGTCGTCTTCGCCTGAGCCGCACGCGGCGCGCTGCAATCGGTCGACGATTGCCGTCCACGCCGCAATGGGTGGCGGCGCTTCGACCAGCAGCAAATCACATCCTGCTGAATCGAGAGTGCGCAGGGTTGCGTAGAGATCGTGCGCGTAGCCCACAGCATCGGCTTTCGCGGCGTGCCAGGTCAAGTTTCCGACAACGCTCGGTTCAGCGGAACGGGCGAGGACGGCCACACGCAGCCCGGCGGTCAGCGCTGCGCTGATAGCGTCTGCCAGCTGATCGCCGGCCACCAGGCGCAGGGGTGTTCCTGGCGCATAGTGCGCGGCATGCGAGCCAGCCACTCGTGGCGTGCTGTTTTCTTGCGTCTGGGTCGCCAGCGCTTCTCTGAGTACTCGGGCTATGTCGGCGCCGGTGATGGCGCCGGGACGCAGTATGCGTGGCGTGCCGGTTGAGAGGTCGACGATGGTCGACTCGATGCCAACCGCGCAAGGCCCGCCATCGAGCACCAGCGTCACGGCGGCGCCGAGTTCGGAGCGCACGTGGGCGGCACTGGTTGGGCTGATGCGACCGTAGCGGTTGGCCGACGGCGCGGCGATTCCCCCATTGAATGCATGCAGCAGCGCCAGCGCCAAGGGATGATTCGGCACCCGCAGGCCAACGGTATCCTGACCACCGGTGACGGCGTCCAGGACGTGCGCCTGGCGTTTCAGGATCAGGGTCATGGGGCCGGGCCAGAAGGCTTCGGCGAGTTCGCGTGCGGCCTCCGGCACCTCGCGGGCCCAGGCGTCGAGGTGTGTGGCAGCGGGCAGGTGGACGATCAGCGGATGGTCGGCGGGGCGGCCCTTGACGGCGAAAATCTTGGCGACCGCAACGGGATTCGAGGCATCCGCACCGAGGCCGTAAACCGTCTCGGTCGGGAAGGCCACCAGTTCGCCGGCATCCAGCAGTTCGACTGCGCGCAAGACTTCAGCGGCGACTCCCGCTCCTGATGCTATCGGCATGTCCGCCTTCAAGGCAGATCGGGGAGCGTCTTCGCCAACACTTTCTCGGTTTGAGCCCGGCGGAAATTTGCCAGCTTCCTGGCGATCTTTGTGTCCTTCAACGCCAGCATGGAGATTGCAAACAGTGCGGCATTGGATGCGCCGGCCTCGCCGATGGCGAAGGTGGCGACAGGGATGCCGCTGGGCATCTGCACCATCGAGAGCAGCGAATCGAGGCCCTGCAGGTGTTTCGACGGCATCGGCACGCCGAGGACCGGCAACTGGGTCTTGGCGGCCAGCACCCCGGCGAGGTGCGCGGCGCCGCCGGCGGCGCCGATCAATACCTGGATGCCGCGCCCCGCTGCGCTGCTGGCGTAGTCCAGGGCCGCATCGGGGGTGCGGTGCGCCGACAGCACCTTGGCTTCATAGGCGATGCCGAAATTCTTGAAGGTCTCGGCGGCGGCGCGCATGACCGGCCAGTCGCTGTCTGAGCCCATCACGATGCCTACAAGTGGTTTGTTGGTCATACTGTCTTCCCTATTTATTGCTGGTTTCAAGTACCCCAGACCCAAAGGCGGGCACTGGTGCCCGACTTTGATTCTGGGGTGTTAGAGTGCGCTCCGCTGCCTCGATGGTGTTGGCGAGCAGCATGGTGATGGTCATCGGGCCGACGCCGCCAGGCACCGGCGTGATCAGTCCGGCGACGCCCTTCGCCGATTCGAAATCGACGTCGCCGCAAAGCTTGCCGCCCTGTTCGACGGGCAGGCGATTGATGCCGACATCGATGACGGTGGCGCCCGGCTTGATCATGTCGCCGGTGATCATCTTGGCTTTGCCCACTGCGGCGACCAGGATGTCGGCGCGCAGCGTGTGAGACTTCAGGTCGCGCGTCTGCGAATGGCAGATGGTGACGGTGGCGCTCTGTTGCAACAGCAGCATGGCCATCGGCTTGCCGACGATATTGCTGCGGCCGACGATAACGACCTCCTGGCCTTTTATCGCGACGCTCTCCGACTTGAGCATTTCCATGACGCCGTACGGTGTGCAAGACACGAAGCGCGGTTTTCCCTGCATCAGGGCACCGACATTTTCGGCGTGAAAGCCGTCGACATCTTTCTTCGGTGTGACCGCGTCGAGGATCGCGTCGCTGTCGAACTGTTTCGGCAGAGGCAATTGCACCAGGATGCCATGCACGGACGGGTCGGCATTGAGCTCTGCGATGCGCGCAAACACCACTGCGGGTCGAGTATCGGCGGGATATTCGTCCCGCAGGGAGCGAATACCGGCTTTCTCGCAGGCATTCACCTTGTTGCGCACATATACCGCGGAAGCCGGATCTTCGCCGACCAGGATCACCGCCAGGCAGGGGTGCACGTCACGCAGCCGGAGTGCGGCCGCGCGCTCGGCCAGCCCGGCGCGCACGGTGGCGGAAAGCGCGTTGCCGTCGAGGATGCGGGCGCTGCTCATGTGGTTGGCGGCCGCTCCGGAGGCGGCTGAGAGTTCTGTATCCGCGGTGGATTGGGATGGATGCGCGCCATGGTATGGCCGTCGACGAACCGCCCGTCACGCAAGGCATGGCCGATATGGGTACCTTCGATCGCGAAGCCGAATTTCTGGTACAGCCTGATCGCCGGCAGATTGTCGGTGAACACCGTCAACTCCAGGCGCAGCAGGTGCAGCCAGTTGTCCGCCAGCGAAATGGCTTCCGTGAGGAGCGCCGATCCCACGCCGCGCCCCTGCCAGCTTCCGTGCACTACCATACCGATCATGGCGGTATGGGCGCGACGTGGATTGGTGGCGGGATGGATCCCGCAATTTCCGACCACTTCTCCTTCGGCGAGCGCCACCAGCAGGCGTCCATCGGTCTGCGTTTCCAGTCGCCTGCGCCAGAACTCAAGGGAGGGCAGGGGAATCTGCAGGGTATTGGCAAACACCTTCTGATCCGCGAAGATGTGCTGGAACGCCTCCGCGTCCCCAGGTTCGGCACTGCGGATAGTGATCTTCAAGAGCGCGGCACCGATTGGCCCATCGAATCAGGCCGTGGCCGGTTCCAGCTTCGACCCGGCATCGGCGCGGCGTCCCGCCTCGAAGGCGCGGCGATTTACGTCGACCATCTCCGGTTTGCGAGTACCGAAGCGACTCAGGATCGACGTCAGCAGCACATCAGCGGGGAATGGCAGGTGGTCGGCCATGGCGCCCAGCATGACGGAATTGCCCAGGCGCATGTCGCCCAGTTCGAGGGCGATGGCCATGGCGTCGAAGGCATGCACCTGGATGCCGCGGGCGCGGATCTCGGCCACCGGATCGGCCGGGTAGTCGTAGAGTCCGCCGCTCACCACAGGCGGCACCAGCCGTGCCGTGTTCATCAGGACCAGCCCGCCTGGCCTGAGGGTATGACACCAGCGCAGCGCCTCGGCCGCCTCGAAGCCGACGATCAGGTCGGCTTCGCCGGGTGCGATCTGCGGCGACAATACCTTCGGGCCGAAGCGCAGGTGGGATGAAACCACGCCGCCGCGCTGCGCCATGCCGGCGACTTCGGTTTTCTTGACGTCGTGGCCGAGGGATATCGCCGCCTCGGCGAGGATCTCGGTGGCGGTCATGACGCCCTGGCCGCCGATGCCGACGACC
>Ga0163199_1000375_pt1 | contig 28176 bp, 24 predicted proteins | sample PL_2010_150m_FD_113537 | JGI IMG/M metagenome (GOLD analysis project Ga0163199, IMG submission 113537) | Freshwater microbial communities from Powell Lake, British Columbia, Canada to study Microbial Dark Matter (Phase II) - PL_2010_150m | ecosystem: Environmental > Aquatic > Freshwater > Lake ...
GCAGGGGCGTGGACCTTTGCCGGGGTGACGCTGAACGTCAACGTCAAGCCGACCCAGGCCTATGTGTACTCGCCGACCTACGGCGGCTGCACCCAGAGCACGGTTCAGTAATCAGTCGGCACCCATCGACACAAACAAGGACCGATCATGAATTTCAACCAAGCAAGTCCCGTTGCGGCGCACCGCGCCGCAGCCCATCAGAAAAAAGGAGTACGTGTCATGCGCTCTCATCTCATCAAAGCCCTGGCGCTGAGCATCGCGGCCATTGGCATCGCGCCGTCGGCGTTCGCGGTGCTCGATCGCGTCGGGCCGGTGGATACCGTCAACGGCTTTCCGCAATGGTATGCCGACCGCAACGGCGTGGCGCTCGAACTGTGCGTCAACATCGACCCGGCGGTTCTTGCCGCCGGCGGTTGCGCCATCCTGCCCGCCGCGCCCCCTGCCGGCGTGCTGACGGTGCCCGAGGTGTTCCCGGATAACTGGTCGACCGAGCACTTCTATACCCTCGCTTCGGTGAAGCTGCTGAGCGCCGGCCTGGACAAGTTGACGCGCACGCCGATTTCCGGCGCAGGCGCCATCGTGTTCAACATGGGCCTGGAAGGCTCGTTTGCCACCGGCGTGCCTACGGCCGGCGCGCAGATCACCTTCAACCGCTGGCGTGTCACGCACACCAACGTGGGCTGCACCGGCAACTACACCTATTACACGCCAAACAACGCGCCGCAGACCTTCACGGGCGCCGAAGGCAGCAGGATATTTGAAACCTCGGATGTGGGCATCGGCACCTTTACCGGTCCGCTCGCCGGTAGCACCGGCCCCTTCCTGCAGTGGTCCGATGTGCCTGGTGGCGCGGTGAAGGCCCCCTTCCTCGGGCCGGATGGCAAGAAGTACATTGCCGACTACGGCGCGGTGGGAACCCCGGTGACCGGCAGCGACCTGCCCAACCCGCTGCGCGCCAGCACCAAGGCCTGGATTCCGGCCGAGATCAAGGCCATGACTTTTGCCAACTACGTGCTGGTCGAAGGTCCGGGCGTGTCCAGCGGCAACTGCGCGGCGACCGAAGCCATCTACACGACGACGGGTTTCAACCTGTTCGGTCGCTACTTCGAAGGCATCGTGCCGTCGGTCAACCAGGTGGAGCGCGCCACCTACAAGGCGGTGGCTTCCGTAGCCGGCGCTGCGCCCGATGGCTTCCAGGTCGGTGTCTGGGCAACGGTGGCGCAGAAGGCGGCCGGCCCGGTGCCGACCCTCGGGATGAGCCTGTTCTCGGGCGACCCCGCGCTGCCAACCAGCCAGACGCTGGAACTCGCGATGACGCGACAGCCCCTGCCGACCACGGCTGGTACGCTGCCGAAGTTCGAGTTCTTCCAGGGAACGCCGGCAGCCAAGCAGGTCGGGGCAGGTGTTGACCTGACCCGTCCGGCCGCCACCCATGCGCGTGCCCGGATCACCAGCGACCTGCCAGCCACGCTGATGGATCTGCCGCTGGTGGACGAACTGCGAATCTCGGAAGCCCTGTGGGACAGCGCGACCAAGACGCTGACCGTGACGGCCGAGTCCGGCGCCTTGCTTGTCACGGCGACACCGGCCACGCAGACGGCGACCAATGCCGACTGCTCGGCGCCCTGCCTGAAGATCGACCCCTTCGGTCTGCCGGCCTTCGCCGCAGATGGCACGACCCCGACCAACTTCAAGCTGAGTACGTTCGCCGGTGAGAAGTTCGCGCTGATGAGCACGGTCATTCAAAACGTGCACGTGCCGCCGGCTTACATCACGGTGCTCTCGTCCAACGGCGGCCGCGACACGCAGCCGGTCATGTACGCGGGCCCGGCCTCCGGTGCGGCGATCCTGCAACCCGACCTGGTCTCGACCCCCTTGAACACAGCCATCACCATCCCGGTGCTGGCCAATGACATCGGTGTCGCGGTGATCCCGGCGCTGCAGATCTGCACGGCTGCGACCGGCGGTACTTGCGGTGTGCCATTGCCAACAGCGACTTGCGTGGCCAACACGGCTTCGACTTCCTGCACGGTTTCCGGCGGCCGCCTCGCGCTGACGGCGGACAACCAGGTGGTCTACACGCCACGCGCCAACCTTGGCGGCCTGACCGAGTCGTTCTGGTACCAGGCGACCACGGTGGCGGGCGTTGCAAGAGCGCAGGTAACAGTGAACGTAGGTTCGCTGGGTGGCCTGCCGGATGCACGTGACGATCTCGGCCTGTTCGCGGTTGCCAATGTACCGGCGACCTTCCGGGTGACTGGCAACGACTTCGCCATCGCCGGGATCGACCTGACGACCCTGCGGTTCACGCAGCCGCCGTGCAACCTGACCCTGGGCGTTTGCAGCCCGGCTGCCGCCACCTTCAATGCGCTGGGCCGCCTGGTGTTCACGGCACCGAGCGCTGGCAACTGGACGATGGCTTACACCTTCAACGACCGCAACGGCGTGCTGGCCGACCCCGGCGTGGTGACGGCGAACGTGATTGCCGGCGAAGCGCTGGTCGCGACCCGCTTCCTGTGGACTGCGGCAAAGAAGGCGGGTCTGCTCGGCACGCTCGCCGGCAACGGTACGACGACGGTCAACGCGGGCCAGGTAATCAACCTGTACCTGCCGAACGCGGCCACCGGCCCCAACGGCTGTGATAACCCGCTGCTGGGCACCCGGATTGCCAGCACCACGGTGGCGGCTGGGGCCTGGGTATTTGGCGCCACGGCACTGACGACGCGCCCGTCTACGGTCTACGCCTACTCACCCACCTACAAGGCCTGCGTGCAGGGCACGGTGAAGTAAGAAGTTGAAGAGATACCCGGCTGCGCCATGGATACGCGCAGCCGGGTTCAGCAGGACCTACTCAAAAGCAGGCGCTACGGCACCTGCTTTTCAGTGTGCGCTTGAGGGCAAAAGCCATCGGAAACGTAGAGTCGGAGCCAGTCGCCGATCATCCAGACGAGGGCTTTTAGGGTGTTACGTACGGTGACAATCAGCCGACAAAGGAGCGACTGACTCGCGGGGCCTTGCTTCGTAGACTTACGGGCAAGTGAAGGAGAAATTTCCTATGTCCCGTAGTCTCAAAAAACTGGTGTTGTCCGTAGCAGCCGCAGGCCTTTCGTTGGCCGCTATGGCGGCTCTCGATCGGGCCGGTCCGGTGGATGCGGCGAATGGTTTTCCGGTCTGGTACATGGACAAAAAAGGCGTGGCGCTCGAACTGTGCGTCAACCTGGACGCGGCGGTGCTGGCTGCCGGCGGTTGCGCAGTGGTGCCCGGCCCGCTGCCCAACGGCGTGCAGACCGTGCCCGAAGCTTTTCCGGCGAACTGGGCGGCCGAGCACATTTACACGCTTGCTTCGGTCACGCTCGCTACCGCGGGCCTGGACAAGAAAACCGGGCTGCCCATCTCAGGCGCCGGCAAACTGGTACTGACCATGGGCCTGACGGGCGCCTTTGTTGCCGGCGTGCCGACGGCTGGCTCCCAGATCACCTTCAACCGCTGGCGCGCCCGACAGGACAATCTTGCCTGCACTGGCAGCTACACCTATTACACGCCCAATAGCGCGCCACAAACGTTTGTCGGCGTTGCGGCTGGCCGCATATTCCAGACTTCTGACATCGGCATCGGCAGCTTTGATGGTCCGCTTGCAGGAACCACCGGCCCCTTTCTGCAGTGGTCGGCCACGCCTGGCGGTGCGGTCAAGGCGCCGTTCATCGGACCCGATGGAAAAAAATACATCGCCGATTACGCTGCGGCGGGAACGCCGGTGACCGGCAGCGACCTGCCCAACCCCTTGCGTGCCAGCAGCAAGGCCTGGATTCCGGCAGAAATCAAGGCCATGCCTTTTGCCAACTACGTGCTGGTCGAAGGACCGGGCGTGGCTACCGGCAATTGCGCCGCCACGGAAGCGGTGTACAGCAGCACGGGTTTTCAGTTGTTCGGGCGCTACTTTGCTGGCACCATCCCGACTGTTTCGCAGATCGACCGCGCCACTTACAAGGCGGTGGATACCAACGCCGATGGCACGCCCGACAAGTTTCAGATCGGTGTCTGGGCCACCACCACGCAAAGGCCAGGTGCTGTGCTGCCTGTGCTGGGCATGAGCCTGTTCTCTGGCGATCCGGCGGCACCCACGGTTCAGGTGTCCGAGGCGGCGATGTCGCGTTTTGCCTTGCCGACAGATGCCGGTGTGCCAGCGCGCTTTGAATTGTTCCAGGGTGCCACAACGCCACTGCAAACCGGGATGCCGGCGACGGCCCTGACCAGGCCAGCCGCCACGACGGCACGGGTTCGGATCATCAGTGATACACCGGCGACCGTGCTCAACATGCCGCTGGTCGATGAGCTGCGCATTTCGATGGCTCTGTGGGACAGTGCGCAAAAGACACTGACCGTGACGGCCGAGTCGGGGGCGTTCCTGTCGGCAGCCACACCTGCCACACAGACGGCCGTCAATGCCGATTGCGCGCTGCCTTGCCTGACGATTGATCCCTACGGTCTGCCGACCAAGGACGCCAAGGGTGCGGCCATTGACTTCAAGCTCAAGACCATCGCAGGCGAGAAGTTTGCGGTGATGAGCACCGTCATTCCCAATGTCCACATACCACCAACCAGCATCACTGTGACATCTTCGGGCGGCGGACGCGATGTGCAGCCTGTGATCTATGCCGGATCGGCGACGGGTACGGCGCTGCTGCAGGCCGACACGGCTTCGACACCCATCAATGTGGCGGTGAGCATTCCTGTGCTGGCCAACGACGTCGGTGTATCAGCCACACCGGCGCTGCAGATTTGTACCGCAGCCACCGGTGGCACCTGTGGTCTGCCTGCGGCGACGGCGCTCTGCGTGGCCAACACGGCTTCGCCCAGCTGCACGGCTTCCGGCGCTCGCCTGACGCTCACGGCGGACAACCAGGTGGTCTATGCGCCACGCCTGAATCTGGGTGGGCTGAGCGAGTCGTTTTGGTACCAGGCCAGCACATCGAGTGGCCTGTTGCGCGCGCAGGTGATCGTGACCGTGGGCGCCCTGAGCGGCCTGCCCGATGCGCGTGACGATCTGGGCCTGTCGTCAGTTGCCAATGTCACTTCGACCTTCAATGTGCTGGCCAACGACTTCGCGCCGGCCGGTGTTGACCTGACGACGCTGCGCATGACGCAGACGCCGTGCAACCTGACTAACGGCGTGTGTGCGGCCACTGCTGCTACTTTCAATGCCGCGGGCAGCCTGTTGTTCAAGGCGCCCAGCAGCGGCAACTGGACCATGGCCTACACCTTCACGGACCGCACCGGTGCCGTGGCGGACCCGGGCGTGGTGACAGTGAATGTGCCGGCCAGCGAGCTGCTGACGGTTGCCCGCGCCCGCTGGACCCTGCCGAAAAAGGTCGGGCAACTCGGCACCCTGGACGCCAACGGCACCTCGTCGCTCGCGCTTGGGCAGACCCTGGGCCTGTACATCCCCAACGTCGCCAGCGGCCCGCAGGGCTGCACCAACCCTGCGGCAGGCACGCGTATCGCGACGACCACCGTACCGGCCAATGCCAACTGGGCTTTTGCCGCCACGGCACTGGCGACGCGCCCCACCACCGTCTATGTGTACTCCCCGGCTTACGGCGGATGCATGCAGGCCACCGTGCAATAACTCAGAGAGGTCCAGCAATGACAAACAGCTCAAACCATTCCTTCCCCGGCAAGACGCGCACCGCGCGCAGCGCTGGCTTTACCTTGCTCGAACTGCTGGTGGTGATGGTGATCATCGGCCTGCTCGCCGGCTATGTAGCACCACGCTATTTTTCCCAGATTGGCAAGGCCGAGGTCAAGGTGGCGCGGGCGCAGCTCGATGCGATAGAAAAGGCGCTCGACCAGTACCGTCTGGATACCGGCCACTACCCGACGCAGGAACAGGGTCTGGTTGCGGTGATCAAGAAGCCGGCCAACGAGCCGCGCTGGGAAGGCCCTTATCTGAAGAAGGAACTGCCCATGGATCCGTGGGGTCGGCCCTTTGTCTACAAGATTCCCGGCGAGCGGGGTGACTTCGATCTGGTTTCCCTGGGCAAGGATGGCGTGCCGGGCGGCACCGGCGAAGCGGCCGATTTGCAAAACAACTAAATAGCGACGGCACCATGATTTTCCAGGTCAAAGCACTGATGGCAAGCGGCCAGGTGGTGCTCTTGCGCATTGACGCCGCCGCCGAGGCGGATGCCCGGCGCGAAGTCGAGTCACGCGGCTTGTCGGTGTTCATGGCGCAGCCGGTGAAATCGGTGGCGACCATGCGCTTTGGTTCGCGTGCGGTGCGTGTCAATGCGCTGGGCTTCTCGCAGGAGTTGCTGATGCTGCTGCGGGCCGGCCTGAGCCTGGTCGGATCGCTTGAGGCAATGGCCGAAAAAGAACTGAATGTGGCTACGCGTGCGGTGGTGGACGCGCTCTTGCAGAAGCTGCGCCGCGGCGGGCGTTTTTCCGAGGCGCTGGTCGACTCGGGGGGCAACTTTCCCCAGATTCTGATCGCTGGTGTGCGTGCCAGCGAGCGCACCGGCAGCCTGGAAGAGACCTTGCAACGCTATTGCGAGTACGCCAGCCGCATGGACGAGGCGCGCAAGAAAATCATCGCCGCGCTGATCTACCCGGTCATGCTCTTGATCGTGGGTTTGCTGGTTTCGGCTTTCCTGATTGGTTTTGTGGTGCCCAAGTTTGCCGGTGTGTACCGCGACTCGGGCAGCGAGATGCCGTGGGCCTCGGCGCTGTTGTTTGACATGGGCCGTGTGATTGGCGCGCACCCTTTTGAGTTTCTGTTGGCTGCGCTGCTGCTCGTAGCGGCTGTGGTTGTCGCGTTTTCCCTGCCTGCCACGCGCACCTGGTTCGGGTTGCGCCTTCGCGCCTTGCCCGGTGTGGGCGTGAGGCTGCGTACTTACGAACTGGCCCGCCTGTACCGCACGCTGGCGATGCTGCTGCGCGGTGGCACAGCCATCGTGCCGGCACTGGGCCTGGCGGCCACCATGCTGAGCGGGGCCATGCGTGTGCAGCTTGCCAGCGCATCGCGCCAGATATCCCAGGGCGAGCCGATATCGCGCGCCTTGGACAGCAACGGCCTGACCACCAAGGTCGGCAACCGCATGCTCAGCGTAGGCGAGCGCAGCGGCGGCATGTCGGACATGCTGGGCCGCATCGCCGACTACCACGACGAGGAAACCGCACGCTGGGTGGAGTGGGCGGTGCGTCTGTTTGAACCCATCCTGATGGCCGTGCTGGGCTTGGTGATTGGTGGCATCGTGATTCTCTTGTACATGCCGATATTTGACCTCGCAGGGAGCGTAAAGCAATGAACCAATTTACTTCGCACGCCATGTTGGCGCCGGTGATGCTGAGCGCGCAGTGCGTGCAAACGGCCCGGGTGGCGGCGCTTGCGAAGGGTCGTCCCTTTCTGGATGTGCTGGAAGAGCAAAGCGGTCTGGCGCCGCGCGAATTCTCCGCTCTGCTGGGCGCAAGCTTCGGGCTGCGCTGCCTTTCACCACAGGATCTGGAGCAAGCGAGCCCTGATTTTGAGCGCCTGCCTTTTACCGAGGCTTCGCGCCGGCGCTGCCTGTGTCTGCGCTTGCAGGGTGGTGCGCTGACGGCCGCCATTGCCGATCCGTTTGACCAGGGCCTGCGGGAGTGGGCACGTTTTGCGCTGCCCGCCGGGACGCGTCTGAGTCTGGTGCAGGGCGGTGACCTGGATGCCTACCTGGCTCGCCAGGAAGAGGCGATGAGCGCCATGACCGGGCTGCTGGGCCAGGAGGCGGGTGACGGCGAATCGGTGCTGGGCGTGGAAGAGCTGTCGCTGATGGCGATCAGCGAAGACGCGAGCCCGGTGGTGCGGCTGGTCAATTCGACCCTGTACGACGCCTTCAAGTCCGGCGCCAGCGATATTCACCTGGAGAGCGAGCCGGCCGGGCTGGAGATTCGCTACCGCATCGACGGTGTGCTCAGTTCGGTGGGTCGGGTGCACGGTCTGGCCATGGCGCAGGAAGTTATTTCGCGCATCAAGGTGATGTCCGAGCTCGACATCTCCGAGACCCGCATACCCCAGGACGGACGCTTCAAGGTATCGGTGCGCAACCGTCCGGTGGATTTGCGGGTGTCGGTCATGCCCAGCATGTACGGCGAGGATGCCGTGCTGCGGATTCTGGACAAGCGCACGCTGGCCGAAGGTGCGGGCGAATTGCGCCTGGAGGTGCTGGGGCTGGACCCGGAATCGATCCGGCGCATTCGCAAGCTCTCCAACGAGCCCTATGGCATGGTGCTGGTGACCGGGCCTACCGGCAGCGGCAAAACCACAACGCTGTATGCGGCGCTCACGGAAATCAATCTGCGCAAGGACAAGATCGTCACCATTGAAGACCCGGTGGAGTACCAGTTGCCGGGGGTCTTGCAGATTCCGGTGAACGAAAAAAAGGGCCTGACGTTTGCGCGGGGTCTGCGCTCCATCCTGCGCCACGACCCGGACAAGATTCTGGTGGGCGAGATCCGCGACCCCGAGACCGCGCAAATTGCTGTGCAGTCGGCTTTGACCGGGCACCTGGTGTTCACCTCGGTGCACGCCAATAGCGCTTTCGATGTGATCGGGCGTTTCAAGCACATGGGCGTGGACCCCTACAGCTTTGTCTCGGCGCTCAACGGCATTGTGGCCCAGCGTCTGGTGCGCATCAATTGCCCCGATTGCCGCCGGCCGGCGCAGCCCGATGCGCAAATGCTGGCAGAATCCGGTATCGAGCAGGACGCGGCGCACTACCACTTTATGGCAGGCCAGGGATGCGGCACCTGCCGGGGTACCGGCTTCAAGGGGCGCAAAGCCATTGCCGAATTTTTGGTACTCAACGATGAGCTGCGCGAAATGATTGTTGCCAACGCGCCGATCCGTCAGATCAAGGAGGCCTCCCGCAAGGGAGGCACGCGGTTTTTGCGGGAGGCCGCGCTGGAGTTGGTGCGCACCGGAGAAACCACGTTGGAGGAAATCAACCGTGTTACGTTTGTTTAGGGACACGCTGCACATCGGACTGTTTGCCGATCGCGTCGTGTTGGTGAGGGTCAGCGGCGGTCTGCGCGCACGCAGCACCGCGCAAAAAACCGAGACGGTACTGAGCGCTGACGATGCGACATCGGCAGCAGCGACGCTCGACGCGTTGCAGCATCTGTTGCAGGAGCCGCGCTGGCAGGGTGCCGACGCGCGCGTACAGGTCTCCAATGCGCTGGTGCACTACGCCATCGTGCCGGCCAGTGACATGCTGTTGAGCGCTGCCGACGAGATGGCGCTGGCGCAACTCAAATTCAGGCAGATGCACGGTGGCGGTGACACCGAGTGGGATATCCGACTGGGCAACTTGCTGTCGGGTCAGGACCAGATCGCTGCGGCGCTGGAGGGCGGTTTTGTGCAGCGGCTACGCGAAATTTTGAAAGAAGCAGATTCGCGCCTGTGTTCGATCGAGCCCTTGTTGATGAGCACTTTTAACCGTGTGCGGCGGCAACTCGTGGGCTCTGATTTCTGGTTCGCTCTGGCCGAACCGGGTCTGTTGATGCTGGCCCGTTTGCAGGGCGCCAACTGGGTCAGCCTGGCCGCCGTGACGATGAATCAGCCCTTGGCCTGGGTCTTGCCGACGCAGCTGGCAGAGGCCAGGCTGATGGCTGGCACGCCGTCGCAAGCGGCTCGTGTCTATCTGTACGCCCCGGGCGTGGATTGCGCAGGCTGTCATGCGGGCCCCGACATGGAACTGGTCAACCTGTCCGACACCAAAAAGCTGGACCCTCTGGCCGGCGCACAGGTCCTCGGTCTGGAACACTGAGATGAAAGACCCGGTCATGCGCCTGTGGGGACGCTTGCGCTTGCGTTGGCACCGAGCACGCCCCCTGGCGCTCGACTTTGCACAAGCGCAAGCTCAATCGCGCGCCAAGGGCATGGTCGTGGTGGCCGTCGCTGCGCTCTTGCTGTCTTTGGCGCTGTGGCAGTCTGACAAGGCGCAGGAACGGGTCAGCCGCCTGGAGGCCGAGTTGAACTCGCTGGGCGTCAAGAACGATGCAGGACGCATCCGCAGTGCTCCTGTGGCGGCTACGGGTGTGGAACTGGAAGATCGAATTCGCAAGGCGAACCGTGTCATTCGGCAACTCAGCACGCCCTGGGAAGATGTTTTTGGCGGCATGGAGAGTGCCAATGGCCAGCATATTGCCTTGCTGAGCATGGAATCCGACCCCGGCAATGCCGAAGTGCGCGTGGCTGCCGAGGCCAGAAACGTGCCGAAGATGCTGGAATATCTGGAGCGACTGCGGCAGGACGGTCGTTTGTCGCCAGCCATTTTGCAGTCGCATCAGCTCATGATCGAAGACCCGAGTCGGCCTGTTCGTTTTACATTTACCGCATCATGGACATCCGTCAAAAAAGCGCCCAAATAGGGCTGCACCTGCGCCGTCTGCAAGTTCGCCTGGGGTGGCTGGGTGTATTCGCGGGCCTCTTGCTGGGCTTGGCTGCGCTGGAGTTGTTCAGTGTCATCGTGCCCGCGGCACAGTCGACCACCGAACTGGAGGCGCAGCTGCTGCGTCTGCGCGAGTCCTCGCGCAATGGGCGGGAGATCAAACGAGGCGACGACAACAGTCCGGCGCTTCAGATTGCGGCCTTCGAGCGGTTTTTTCCGACGGGGGCCGACATCAACCAGGTGCTGGGCAAAATTTATGCTGCTGCAGACCGCGAAAAGCTGCTGCTCGAGCACGGCGAGTACCGCTTGACCGAGGAGGCTGGTTTGTCATTGCTGCGCTACCAGGTGAGCTTGCCCGTCAAAGGCTCGCAGTCCGAGATCAAGCTTTTTGTTGGAAGAATATTGCGTGACATTCCCGCGCTCTCGCTCGATGGCATCTCGATGCAACGCCAGAATGTCGGCGAGACGGTGATTGCGGCGCAGATCCGCCTCAGCGTTTTCTTTCAGGGCAATCGATGATGAGCAAGCACGCCTTGTTTGCTGCTGGCCTGGTTGCAGTGCTATCGCTTCAAGGGGGGCTCGCTGCCCACGCGACCGAGGTGAAGCCGGCGGCCTCTGCGCCACAGAGCAAGCCGAGTTTGCCGGCGGGTTCGCTGCGGCTTGATCTGCTGGCCCGGCCGCGCGACCTGGGCGCGCAGGGCGATGCTTTTGGTGCCAAGAGCTGGGTCATCGTGCCACCGCCACCGCCGCCTGCGCCGGTCGTGGTGGAGGCCCCCAGGGCACCGCCGCTGCCGTTCAGGTTCATGGGGCAGGTCGACGACGGACGTGGCAACATCACTTACTTCCTGATCCGGGGCACGGCGTCGCTCGCTGTATCGGTTGGCGAAAGCATCGACAACACTTATCGCCTGGAGCGCGCCGAGGGCGGCGTCCTTCATTTCATTTATCTGCCGCTGCAAGCGCGCCAGAGTCTTCAAATCGGAGTTGGATCATGAAACCAGAACAGAGCGGCCTGGCCAGGCTCGCATTTCTTGGCCTTGGCGCCTTGTTAACGGCAGTGCTGGCGCTCGGTCTGGCCGGCTGCAGCGCAGAACCGATCGCCCGTGAAGGCCGCCAGTTGATCGGCGAAGGTCGGCTTGAGGCGGGGCTGGGCAAACTGCAGGATGCAACGCGCGCCGATCCGAGCGATTATTCGTATCGCACCGCGCTCTCGGCGCAGCGTGACCGGGTGCTGTTCGATCTGCTTGGCTCCGCCGACCGCGACACCGCCGGCGCTCGCGATGTGGCGGCTGAAGAAAGCTATCGGCGTGTCCTGGCGCTCGATCCCGTCAATCCGCGCGCACTGGCCGGTCTGGATGCGGTGCTGCGTGTTCGCCGGCACCGCGCCGAGGTGCAGCGTGCCGTCGCCGCCGAAGCCAAGGGTCAGGTAGAGCTTGGACTGGACCTGCTGAACAAGGTACTTGTTGAAAACCCGGAGCATCGGGAAGCGCGTGAGGCGCGTCGTGAAATCCAGTCGCGCCGCTTCAAGCAGGTGATCTCTTCGCCGCAACTCAGGTCGCGCTTCACCTTGCCCATCAGTCTGGAGTTTCGCGATGCCGGGCTGCGTCAGGTCTTTGATGCGCTGGCCAAGGGCAGCGGACTCAATTTCATCTTCGACAAGGAGGTCAGGCCAGATATTCGTGTCAGCATTTCAATCAAGGATGTGCTGATCGAGAATGCCATCGCCTTGTTGCTGGACCCCAACCAACTGTCGGGCAAGGTGCTTAACGAGAACACCCTGCTGATCTATCCGACCACGGCCGGCAAGGTACGCGAGTACCAGGATCTGGTGATCCGCAGTTTCTATCTTGAGAATGCGGATGTGAAGCAGACCCAGAACATGATCAAGACCATGCTCAAGACCAAGGACACCTTCATCGACGAGAAGATCAACCTGCTGGTGATCCGGGACACGCCCGAGGTGATCCGGCTGGCAGAGAATCTGATCGCCATGCAGGACCACGCCGAGCCTGAAGTCGTGCTCGAAGTCGAGGTGATGGAAATACTGCGCTCACGCCTGAGCGAGCTGGGCTTGCGCTTTCCCGAGAAATTTCAGTTCGATACGGAGGGCCTCATCAAAGGTCAGTTTTCCGGAACACTCAACATCAAGAACGATGTAGGAACGACCAACCTGCTGTCCAATCCGCGCATCCGGGTGCGCAACCGCGAGAAGGCCAAGATACTGATAGGCAACCGCATTCCGGTGATTTCTTCGGTGGTGACGCCGAGCTCGACCACGCCGGTGATCACTGACACCATTCAGTACCTGGACGTCGGCCTGAAATTGGAGATTGAGCCCAATATTCACCTTGATGGCGGCGTCACCATGAAGGTCAACCTGGAGGTCAGCACGCTCGGGGATTCGGTGACCAGCCGCAACGGGACCGTCGCTTTCCGGGTGGGCACGCGCAACGCCACCACCGTGCTGCAACTCAAGGACGGCGAGACGCAGACGCTGATGGGCTTGATCCAGAACGACGATATCGAAATGGCCAATCGCTTGCCCGGTTTGGGTGAAATTCCGGTGCTGGGCCGCTTGTTCTCCAACACCCGCAGTGATGGCCAGAAGACCGAAATTGTTTTGTCCATCACACCCCGGGTCGTGCGCAATGTGCCGCGACCGTCGATCGAGGCGGCTGCGCTGTGGTCGGGTACGGAGGCGGTCTATCGCACGGCCACGCCGCAGCTCAACCCGGCCAACGAAGCGGCCAGGCTTCCGGCAAAGCAGGCACTGCTCCCTGCGCCGCCGCTGCCAGCGAGTGCGGCGGCTGTGGTGACGCCGGCGCCGGTGGTGGATGCGCTCGAATTGATGTGGAAGGCCCCGGCCAGCGTGAAGCCGGGCGAACAGTTCACGGTGATTCTTGAGGGCACAAGCAAAGTCGGTTTGCTGGGCACGGATCTGCAACTGCTGTTCGATCCGGCCGCGCTGACGGTTGTTAGTGTGGCTGAGGGTGAATGGCTGAAAAGTGACAATGCCCAGACCACCTTCAATCAGCGTATTGACAAGGCGACCGGGCGTATTTACGCCACCACGCGCCGCGGTGCGACAGGCGGCGTCACCGGCACCGGCGCTTTGCTGGCCGTGACTTTGCGCGCCAATGCCGTGCTGGGGATGGCGCAGCTGCACCTGGCAACCGCCGTACCCGCTGTGGCGGGTGGCGCTCAGCTGAGTGTCAAAGGCGGCGCCATGTTGCAGGTACAAGTGGCGGCGACGCCAGGCAAGCTGCCATGAAACAGGCGCGCGGTTTCACTTTGGTCGAATTGATGATCACGGTGGCGATCGTGGGTGTACTCGTGTCGCTGGCGGTACCGGTCAAGGAGACGATTGTCAAGCGCGAACAGGAGCGCGAATTGCGCGCCGCGCTGCGCGAAATCCGGAGCGGACTGGACGCCTACAAACGCGCCGTGGACGAAGGCAAGGTGAAGGTCAATGTGGGTGACAGCGGTTACCCCAAGTCGCTCGACGATCTGGTCAGTGGCGTCGAGAACATCAGCTCGCCGGACCATAGAAAAATATATTTCCTGCGTCGGCTGCCGAGCGATCCGATGAATGCCGATGCCTCGCTGCCAGCGTCGCGCAGCTGGGGCAAACGCAGTTACGCCAGTTCGTCCGAAGAGCCGCGCGATGAGGGTGACGTGTTTGACGTCTATTCGATGGCGACTGGGCGCGGCATCAATGGCATCACGTACAGGAACTGGTGAAGCACCATGAACTCAGGCAGACGCAGCTGGCGTGCTTCGCTCGGTTTTACGCTCATTGAATTGCTGGTGGTGATGGCGATCATCGCGACCCTGGCCTCGATTGCTGCGCCGCGCTACTTCAACAGCCTGGAGAAGACGCGCGAGGTAGCGCTGCGCGCCAACCTGAAGGCGATGCGCGAGGCGATAGACCAGCACTACCAGGACAAGGGCGTTTGGCCAACGGCGCTTGAGGACCTGGTGAAAAGCAGATACCTGCGTGAAATTCCGATGGACCCGGTGACGCGCGAGTCCAATACCTGGCTTGTCGTCAAGGCGATGGGCAGCTCGGAATCCGGAATTCGGGATGTGCGAAGCGGCGCGCAAGGCGTGCCCCGGGATGGCACACGTTATGAAGACTGGTAGCCTGGCGCACGACGCCGGTTTTGCCTACTACGGCCTGCTTCTTTCTGTCGCGGCAGCGGCGCTGGCAGCCGCCGGAGGCTCACACCTGCTGGGCAATGAACTGCGGCGTGAAAAGGAGGCGGAACTATTGTCCTGCGGTGATGAAATCCGACGTGCCATTGAAAGCTACCACGGCAAGAACAACGCCGGCAGCAACCCTTTTCCGACCCGGCTTGAGTGGCTGCTGCGCGACCCACACCAGGCAACGATCCATCGTTACCTGCGCCGCATCTGTCCTGATCCGATGCAGCAGCGCGACCCGAATGATTCTGCAAAAACCGGTGGCTGGGCCTTGATTCTGGATGCCAAGGGTCAGATTGTCGGCGTCCATTCCGAGTCCCTGCGCGAGCCGATCAAGAGCTCCGGTTTTGCCCCGCTGTACGAGACTTTTCGCGAGGCCCGCCACTATGCTGACTGGCGTTTCATCGCCGCCGGTGGTATGCCGGCGCAAGCCAATGCAAGCACGCCAACGGGGTCCTTGAATTTCATTCCGTCGCAGAGTCCGGCGCTGCCATTGACGGCTGCCGTGACGCCAGCGCCCGCGCCAGTAGCAGCCGCTGCAGAAATAGTGCCACCACCGCCACCACCAGCGCCCGAACCACCCGCTGCGGAAACCGCCCCACTACCAACGCCAACGCCGGCACCACCACCACCACCAGCGCCAACGCCAGCAGCGCCAGCGCCGCAAGGTCCAGCACCAGCGGCGCAGCCCGTTCCACCCGTGCCACCCAAGCAGGAAGCGGCGACCGCGCCGGTCGCAGACCGGCCTGCCGGGGGTGTGCAGCCCTTTGTGATTCGCGCACCCAGCGGCTTTTGAACGAGCAAGCGGGCTGCTCGTGCCCTGTTACGTCGCGTGACAACGCGCAGACAGTGCTTGAACTGACAGCAGGGCGCACGCCTCCTAGACTCCCCATCAGCACTCCAAGTTGCACACAGCGATTGGAGTATCGCAAGTCGGGAAACGTGATTAAGGCTGGGGTAAGGTATGCAATTGAATCGGGGCTCGCTGTTCGAACGGATAAAGGGACTTGCCTGTCTGGGTCTTTGTGCTGGCACGGTGCTGGCGATGTCGGGAGCTCAAACGGCCCATGCCGTTGTGGCTGTAGCGACTTTCAGCCCGGCGCTGTCTGTGCCAGTGGCTCCGGTGCCGGCCGGCTTTGACATTACCGGGTTTATTCAGGAAGCAACACTGGACAGCACGGGCGCGATTTGCAATCCGACCAACCCTCGACTCGCGGGTGGCACCGTCACACTGAACGGCCAGAAGATTGTCATCCCCTGCAATACCGTGCTGCAAATGCCTGCTGGCACCCTGTCCTGGGCTGATCTGTTCAATCCGGGCAAGGGCCTGGCACCGACGGCGATCGCGCCCGTCGGGCAGACCGGTTTGGCGCTGGGAGATCTGCTCGGTTCGACCTACGGCGCGACGATCGCAGCGACGGCGCCCGGCTTGCTGAGCTTCAAGATGCGCTCGGACAGTTCGAGCGCGTTGCAGACGCGTAGCAATGCCTCCTTGCCCTCCTATGAAATTCGTGTCCTTGGCAATGTGGTCAATGGCCGTTCCATCGCCGGCCTGGTTTTTATTTCGCAGCAGTCGCTCAACGCCGGTCAGGGTCGGGTGAGCTGCATCGACTACGCCAGCGGTGAAATGCAGGTGGGTGGCGTGCCAACCGATCCGAGCGACGGCAAGGCTTGCCCTGTTCCGGCGGCTGTCGGCGTGGCACGGGTGCGCCTGAGTGACAGCATCGGCCGCTTTGGCAAGCGCCATGCGGCCGTCGGCAAGTGTGCTGGTGCCGTCAATTGTGTTGAAGAGGCCGGGCTGGATGCGCGCTTTGCGTCCGATACCGATAACCCGACCGTGCATGCCACGACCGGCTATCCGATGTGTGTTGCGCGTCTGAATCCGTTTACGGCCGGGGTTGACCCGCTCTGCCCGCAATCGAACCGGCCTGTCGCCCCTGCCTGCAAAAGCTTTCCTTCGACCAGCGGCATCCCGCCTTTTGCGGCACAGACTTCGGGCTATTGCACCACTTTCATCATGGATTTGCCGGGCGCAAAAGCGACGGCGGGCTTGAGCTGTCCGGGCCCTGGCTGCCCGACCGACCCGACGCGTCAGGCGCCCATTCAGATTGGCGACACCATCGTATTTCAGGGCACGCTGAAGTCCGACGCCAATGGCTTTTACGTCTCGGCACACACGGTTGCTGTCAATCTGGGCATCTACACCCAGCCCAACAGCAAACCTGCCTACGTGTTTGTTCAGGAAGTGCTGGCTGGCACCGCTGCCTTGCCCGTGGCGGGTCTGGCACAAGAGGCCACCGAGCGCGTCAAATTCGTTGGCTTCACCACCGATCCGACCAATCTGGTCGATCTGTATGCGCTGGATCAGAACCCGCTGACCGGTGTCGTCAGCGAGCGTCTGCTGAGTACCCAAAGCCCCATGAGCAACGCCCAACTCGGACGCTTTCGCACACCGACCAACAACGGCGGTATTTTTCTGCCACCGACCCGGAACTACCGCGCTGTCAGCCGCACTCTGTGTGCCGATCTGCCGGCCGGGCCGTTTACCAACTGCCTGCTGGAGGCTAACGGCAGCGCTGCCCGCAACACCTTTGCCAATGGACTGATTGCGGGCCAGTTCTCGCTGCCAAATTTTGACTTCGTCTTTCCGGAGAATCTGGTGTTCGGTCAGTGGCTGGTGCCCAATAACTTTCAGGACCTGCCCTTTCTGTACTGCGGTTCGGGTCCGCTCGACGGGCCCGGAACCAGTTCGCCGGTGGTGGGCCAACTCGATCCGGCGCCTTGGGGCGTACCTATGCAGAGCCCCATCTTCAGCAGCAGTTTGTGCCCCGCTGCCAAGCAGGTTTCAGCACCGCTGAAGTTCCCCAAGGTGGTCGGCGCGGCCGATACCGTCGCCATCTTCAACGCCACCTGGGATAACAAGAATGGCATGGGCAAGATCAATATCAAGGCCACTTCATCGGTCTCGCCGGCGTCGGTTGGGATGTTCATGACCGCCACCATCAGCAACAGCTCGATGACACCGACCGCCCCGGGCGGTATCGACAACCCGATCGTTGCGGAACTGGTTCAGCTCGCCAATACAGCGGCTGAACCGACCCTGTGCCCGACTTCGGCACCCTGCTGGAATCTGAGCGCCCCGGGCTTCATCATCGATCCGGGTTTCGGACCCTTCCCGCCCTCGTTGGTGCCGCCGACCACCATCGTGGTGCGGTCAAGCCGGGGTGGTACGGCCACGGTCACCGGTACTGCGATCAAACAGATTGCCTGCGTATCGACTCTTAAATTTACTTGCCCGTGAAGCGGCTGCCACGATAGCTACTGATGAAATCGACCATGACCCCGCAACCGCCATCAACCCAGGTGAGACCTTGGCAAAGAGCGCTCGCGCTGTGCCTGGTGGTCCTGCTGGTGTGCCCCCCCGCTGTGGCGCGCGGTGGTGGCCGCGCCGGCATGGATGCGCTGATGGAAGAGCCCGACATGCTGGCGCCAACGCGGGCCAACATGCCGGCCAATATTCTGTGGAGTTCGGAGCAGACGCTGCAAATCCCGGGATCCACGGTGGCGGGTTCTGCCTTCGGCCAGAACGGGCAGATTGACATCAGCGTTGGCAAGGACAGTGTGGCGGGCTCGCCCGCCGGCATGAAACTGGGCAAGCCGCAGTATTCGGCCACTGGCGAAATGGTGGTGCCGCTGCTGGGCGTTGCGTCCAATGCCCGGATCAAAGGCGTGAACGCCGTGCCGGCAGTGCGAGCGGTGCTGGGGCGGGTTGATCTGCTTCCCAAGTTGCACGCGCTCAAGACGGTGGAAGTTCCTCCGGTGCCTGACCTGAATGCCTTCATCCGGGACAAGAAAAGTGCCATTGAGCTGGGCAAAGCCCTTTTCTGGGAATCCAATGCAGGTAGCGATGGCAACGCCTGCGCCAGTTGCCACTTTGCCGGTGGTGCCGACAGCCGGATGAAGAACCAGTTGGGCCCGGGCTTGAGGGCGGGCGATCATACTTTCAGCCGTAATTTTCAGGCTGCCGAGAGCGCTATCCTGACCAATAAAAATAGCAAAGGCGAACAGGAAGAGGGGCACAAGTTCAAGTCGACAGCTTCGGGTGGTGGTGGTGCCAATTACACGCTCGTCGCCTCTGATTTTCCGTTTCGCCGGCTGGCCGATCCGCTGGATCGCAATTCGGCCCTGCTGTTTGACAGTGACGACGTGGTTTCTTCTCAAGGCACCTTCGCCGGTGATCTCTTGAGCGTGGCCAGCAATGGAACGGAGAATTGCAAGAATCGCCCCCTCGATGAATTCAGCGTCGGCGGCTTGCTGTTGCGCAAGGTGGCGCCGCGCAACGCACCGACGGTGATCAACGCGGTCTTTAACCACCGCAACTTCTGGGACGGGCGCGCCAATAACGTCTTCAACGGCAACAATCCGTTTGGCGATCGCGACCCCGATGCCCGCGTGCTCGACATGCTGTCCGACGGCAGCGTGGTGCCGGTGCGCATGGCACTGTCCAATGCCAGTCTGGCCTCACAGGCTGTTGGCCCGGCGCTGAGCGATTTTGAAATGTCCTGTTCGGGCAAGTCGTTCAAGACGCTCGGGCGCAAGCTGCTGGCGCTGCGCGCGCTGGCAAACCAGTCGGTGCACGCGCAGGACTCCGTGCTGGCCGCCCTTGTTTCGAGCACGGGCAAAGGACTCAAGGACAACTATGCGGACATGGTCAAAAAGGCCTTTCATCCGCGCTGGTGGGCGGGCACGGGAAGCTACGCGGGATTCACCCAGATGGAATCGAATTTTGCGATGATCTGGGGCATCGCCATCATGATGTACGAGTCGACGCTGATTTCCGATGAAGCACCGATTGACAAATTTCTTGGCTGGCCCGGTCAAGCCGGCGACCTCAAGGCGCTGGGCGCGCAGGAACAGCGTGGCCTGGGAATATTCCGTGACAAGGGGATGTGCGCGTCTTGCCACAAGGGCGCCGAATTCACCAGCGCTGCGACCGGACTGCAAGCCAGTCGCGATACCAACCTGACGGAACAGATGTTCGTCGGTCTCGGCCAGATCGGCCTCTACGACAACGGTTACTACAACATTGGCGTGCGTCCTTCGCAAGAGGATATTGGCGTTGGTGATATCGATCCCTGGGGCCAGCCGTGGTCGTTCACGCGCCAATTCCTGGGCATGGTCAACGGCAAGCCTGCGCCGGATGCGTTTCAGGTGCGACCCTGTCTGTTCTCGATCCTGAGCGATGCCCGGGAGTGCTGGACACCGCCGAGCCCGGACCTGACGCGCACCGGCGTCGACGGCGCGTTCAAGACACCCACACTGCGCAATGTCTCCTTGACCAAGCCCTATTTTCACAACGGCAGTCGCATCTCGCTGGAGCAGGTGGTGGAGTTCTACAACCGGGGCGGTGACCGGCGCGGGCCCGATGGCAACGACAGCTCCGGCTTTACGGGCCTGAATGCCTCAGGCGGCGGCACTTCGAATTCACACCCGAGTATCCGCTCCTTGGGCCTGACAGCGCAGGAGCAGAAGGATCTGGTGGCTTTCCTGCGCAACGGGCTGACCGACCGGCGGGTGGCTTGCCAGCAGGCGCCGTTTGACCACCCGGCACTGCGTCTTGGCAACGGGCATACGGGCGACCATCTAAAAATCGAGCAGAACGGGGCCACGGGTAAGGGACGGGATGACTATCTGGATTTGCCGGCGGTTGGCTCCAATGGCGTGTCGGCGGGGCAATGCCTGCGCAACGATGACGGCTCTTCGGTCTAGGCGCATGGCGCAGCCGCGCAATAATCCGGGGCATGTTTCTCCTTGACCCGGACCTGATTTTTCTCAACCACGGCTCCTTCGGCGCCTGCCCGGCGCAGCTGATGCAGAGTTACCAGCGCTGGCAGATGGAAATGGAGCGCAACCCGGTGGAGTTTCTGGGACGGCGCTCGGCCGATCTGCTGGCGCAGTCCCGCGCAGTACTCGCCAAGGCACTGGGTGCCGATGCGGAAAACCTGATTTACCTGCCCAATGCCACGACCGGTGTGAATACCGTGGCGCGCTCGCTGCGCTTGCAGCCGGGCGATGAAATCCTCACCAGCGACCATGAATACGGTGCCTGCGACAACACCTGGGAATTTGTCTGCCAGCATACCGGTGCGCGCTACGTTCCGGTGGAAATTCCCTTGCCCTTCAAGGCCGAGGAATTCGTGCAGCGCCTCTGGGCCGGCGTGACGCCACGAACTCGCGTTATCTTCCTGAGCCACCTCAGTTCAACCACCGCGCTGATCTTTCCCTTGACCGAGCTGTGTCGCCGTGCCCGGGAGGCCGGCATCCTGACCCTGATCGACGGCGCGCATGTGCCGGGTCACCTCCCCTTGAACCTGAACGCGCTGGGCGCCGACTTCTATACCGGCAACTGTCACAAATGGCTGTGCGCGCCCAAGGGTGCGGCCTTTTTGCATGTGCGCCCCGAGCACCATGCGCTGGTCGATGCCGGTGTCGTGAGCTGGGGCTACAGCGCTACCATCACCGGGCATACCGGCTTTGACGCCTACACCGGCTCCACCTTGCTGGAGCGCCGCCTGCAGTGGCAGGGCACACGCGACATCGCCGCCTTTTTGACGGTGCCCGCTGCCATCGCATTTCAGGCAGAGCATGACTGGGATCGCGTCCGCCAGGACTGCCACGCCATGGCGGCCCAGACCCTGCATCGCATCTGCGCCATCACCGCCCTGCCGCCGATTTGTGCAGACACCGATTTCGGCCAGATGGTGGCGATTCCGGTGCCGCCGATGGATGCGCAACGGCTCAAAGACACGCTGCTGGAGCGTTACCGCATCGAGATTCCCGTGACTTCGCACAAGGGTGCGCTCTTTATCCGGCTGTCGGTGCAGGCCTACAACACGCAGCAAGACCTTGACGCACTGGTCGATGCGGTTCGGGAGATTTTCGCGGCGTAGCAAAGTAGGTGATAGGCAGATAGTGCGCGAACCCTTTTGGACTAACCGGCCTACTCCAGTACAGTTAGGTGTTGCTGCTGATCGACGAGGAGGCCTGAGCATGGCAAGCAAATCCAAGAAAGTCCCTGCCATTCCCGCTGTCATCCCGCCGCTTTATGGTCGGGTGCGCGAGATTCTGGAGGCTGCTCGCAGCAACATTGCGCGCACAGTCAATACCACGCAGGTGATTGCCAACTGGCTGGTCGGACGCGAGATCGTCGAGGAGGAACAGCAGGGAAGGAAACGGGCCGGATACGGCGCGGAACTGCTGGCCGATCTGGCGGCGCGTCTCAAGCTGGAATTTGGCGCCGGCTACGGCGTGGACAATCTGGAGTGGTTCCGGCGATTTTATCTGGAGTATCCGCGTTTGTTGCCGGAGCAGATTTCCGACGCACTGCGTCGGAAATCGACAGCCCTTGCGCATTTCCCGCAACCACAACGGTTGGCATCGGATGCCCCTTTGTCGCCGGGACAACTCAGCGCTAATCTTTCGTGGACGCATTACCGCAGGTTGCTGCGTGTCAGCCGCCCCGAAGCGCGGAATTTTTACGAAATCGAAGCAAGCCGTAACGCCTGGTCGGCGCGGGAGATGGAACGGCAAATCAATGCGTTCTTGTTTGATCGCCTGACGAAGAGTCGAGACAAAGCTGGCCTGATGCGACTGGCCGTTCACGGTCAGGAGATTGCGCAGCCGATCGACGTGCTGAAGGACCCGGTGGTGCTGGAATTTCTCGATCTGCCGGAGTCGCCACGACTGGTCGAAGCGAAGCTGGAGCAGGCATTGATCGACAAGCTGCAAAACTTCCTGCTGGAACTGGGTAAGGGCTTCGCCTTCGTCTCCCGGCAGCAGCGCATTACCCTCGATGGCGACCACTTCTACATTGACATGGTCTTCTATCACACGGTGTTGAAGTGCTTTGTGCTGATCGATCTGAAGGTGGGTAAACTGACCCACGCTGACCTTGGCCAGATCCAGTTCTATGTGAATTACTACGACCGCGAACGGCGCACCGAGGGTGACAACCCGACACTGGGTCTGATCCTCTGTCCGGACAAAAACGATGCGGTGGTGAAGTACACGCTGGGTGAACAGCAGGAACGCAACATCTTCACGAGCCGCTATCAGCTCTATTTGCCGACGGTTGAAGAACTGGAAAACGAGCTTCGTCGTGAGCTTCGCTTTTTGAAGAAGACGGCATCGAAAAGGAAGACCTCGATCAAGTGAGCAGCGATGTGAACGCCATCACCGTGCTATCGTCGCCGCATGCGCACACTTTCCGGTAGAGACTGGGTTCTTCTGGTCCTGGTCACCCTGTTCTGGGGCATCAACTGGCCGATCATGAAGATCGGCGTCACCGCTTTTCCACCACTGACTTTTCGCACGCTTTGCATGATAGGTGCCATCCCCACGATCTGGCTGGCAGCCCGCATGAGCGGCACCTCGCTGCGCATTTCAAAAGAGCAAGTCGGACTCGTCGCCAAACTCGCGGTGTCGAACATGATGATCTGGCATTTCTTCGTCATTCTGGGCGTCAAGATGCTGTCTTCGGGGCGCGCCGCCATCCTCGGCTACACCATGCCGGTCTGGGCGGTGCTGAGCGGCCTGCTGTTCTTTCGCGAACGGGTGACGCCGATGGCCTGGCTGGGGGTCAGCTGCGCTATGGCTGGTGCCTTGCTGCTGCTATCGAGCGAATTCGCGACGATAGCCGGTCAGCCGCTAGGCAGTGCGCTGGTGCTGCTGGCCGCCGCCGGCTGGGGTTATGGCACGGTGGCGCTGCGCAAGTCCAAGATCCAGATGCCTACGCTGGCGATCACCTTCTGGATGATCAGCATGACGACCGTGGTCATGGCCGCTGGGGCGATCGCGTTTGAAAGTTCCTTGTGGCGCTGGCCCGATGCAGTGGAATGGGGCGCCATTGTCTTCAACGCCGTCATCGTGTTCGGCTTCGCCCATGTGGTCTGGTTTCGACTGGCGCGCACGCTGCCGCCGATTGCGTCCAGCCTGTCGATCATGATGATTCCTATCGTCGGTGTCTTCTCGGGCGCCTGGATTTTGGGTGAGACACCGCATTGGCAGGACTACGCAGCGATGCTGCTGATTCTGGCGGCGATGAGCACGGTGCTCTTGAAGCCCGGCAGCAAAGCCACTGACTAGTTCCTGCCGCCCTCACTGCGGCAGCCGGACGCGGGCGATCTCTGCGAAGTAGCGCGCCCCAACGGACAGGACGCTGTCATTGAAGTCATACCCGGCGTTATGCAGTGGCACCGCACCCGGACTATTGCCGTCGCCGTTGCCCAGAAAGACAAAAGCACCCGGAACGACTTTCAGGAAAGCGCCAAAGTCTTCCGAGACCATCATGGGTGCCACTTCAGCCTCGACATGCTCCTTGCCCACCACCGCAGTCGCCGCCTGCAAGGCAACTTCAACACAGTCCGGCCAGTTCACGGTTGGTGCAAATTCGTGCGTGTATTCGACTTCGCAGACGGCGCCATGGGCAGCACAAACGCCGGTGCAGATCTCGCGCATGCGCTGCTCCAGCAGCGCCTGAACTTGCGGCGTGTAGCTGCGCGTGTCGCCCTTGATCGTGACGTGGCTTGGTAGCGCGTTGCGCAGGCCATCGGTCATGAACTCGGTGCAGGACAGCACGGCCGACTGGCCGGGATCGACGGAGCGCGAAACAATGCTCTGAAGCGCCACCACGATTTGGGCGCCAACCAGCAGCGGGTCGATCGCCATGTGCGGCCGTGCTGCATGACCGCCCCGCCCGCTAATCCGGATCACAAAGTTGTCTTCGCTGGCCATGATGCCACCACTGCGCATGGCAATCTGGCCCGCCGGCATGCCGGGCATGTTGTGGACGCCATAGATCTCGTCCACCGGAAAGCGCTCAAACAGGCCATCCTTCATCATCGCGATGGCACCCCTGCCATGTTCCTCCGCCGGTTGAAAAATGAAGCGGACGGTGCCCTTGAAGTTGCGCCTTTCAAGCAGCAACTGCGCCGCGCCAAGCAGCATGGTCATGTGGCCATCGTGTCCACAAGCGTGCATGCAACCAGGGGTTTGGGATTGGTAGGCTCGGCCCTCTGCGGCTTCGGTGATGGCCAGGGCGTCCATGTCGGCGCGCAGGCCGATCACGCCCTGGCCATCTCCGAGCCTCAAGCTGGCAACGATGCCGGTGCCGCCAATGCCCCGTTGCACCTGCAGGCCCATCGCGCCCAGGAGCGTCGCGATGTAGTCGGCGGTCTTGTTTTCATTGAAGCCGGTCTCCGGGTTGCGGTGCAGGTGGTGCCGCCACCGGGTCAGTTGTTCGTCAAATGCGTTGGTGATCACTGGTTTGCCTCGGTCTTTTTGTGCAGCGGTCATTATCCTGTCCGCAGACTCACGGTGCATCTGAAGTGCTTGCGCTACAGTCGAGGCCAACCACAAGATCCTGGAGCCTGACTTGACCACGTCCACCCGCGCCCTACCCAGCAGCGCCTACGAGCTGATGAGCAACGGCAACTACCGCGCCAGCGTGTTGACGCGCGGCCCCTGGCACCCGGAGCACCAGCACGCCGGCCCGCCCATTGCCTTGGTCTGCCGCGCCATCGAGCACTCTGCAGCCGGGCATGGCCTGACCCACATCGCACGTCTTACTGCCAACCTGTTGCGTCCGGTGCCGATCGGCGAACTGGCGATCGAAGTCGCCACCGATTACGCCGGTCGCAACGCCGGGCATTTTTCGGCGCGCCTGCTGGCCGGTACCAAAGAAGTGGCGCGATTCACCGCGCTGGTCCAGCGTGAGAACGAATTGCCTCTTCCTGAGGGCCTGCAAGGCCATCCCTTGCCGCTGGCACCCGAAACGCCGGAGCAATCGTCACCGTGCTTCTTCCCCTTTGCCGGCAAACACGTGGGCTACGCCGACCTGGTCGAGACGCGGCTTTCGCATGGCCGCATGTTCAACGGCCCGAGTGCCATCTGGTTCCGCTTGCGCCACCCCCTGTTGGACCAGGAGGAGCCAAGCGAGTACCAGCGCGTTGCCGTGGCGGCCGATTCCGGCAACGGCATCAGCGCGATTCTCGACTTTGAGCGCTACAGCTTCGTCAATTCAGACCTGAGCGTTCACTTGCTGCGCAGGCCCCGCGGCGAATGGATCTGCCTGGATGCGCGCACCCAGCTCGGCCCCAATGGCACGGGGCTGGCTGAATCAACGCTTTACGATGTGCACGGACTCATTGGCCGCGCCTTGCAGAGCTTGTCAGTGAGTCAGCGCAAGTGATTTCTGAGAGATAAACGGGCCGCAGCCAGGTCCCAACCGCCCCAGCCGCAGCTCTTGAAAAAGACCGGCCCGTCTGTCGGGCGTGTGGCCTGTTGCCAGGCGGCGGTTTGGCCCACCACATCGGCCAGCGTGGGCAAGGCGCCGACATCGATGCCGGCTTGCAGCAAGTCACCGGCTTCGTGGTCGGCGTCACGCGTGTCGACCACCAGGGTTCCGGTGCGCGCCAGCTGCTGGCAGACTTCAGCCGACCACTCCAGCATGCGCGGTGTGAAAGCGCCGACCGCAGCGACAAAGGCATCGTTGCGGGGCAGTGAAGTCAGCACCACCTGCTGTGCTGGCGTGGTGCTCACCACCAGGGAGCAGTTGACCAGTTCAGCGTTGGGATCCATCACGCGCCGCGCCTGCAGCCCCAGCGCTTTGGCATGGTTCACCAAAGCCTCGGCACTGGCCGGGTTGCGGGAAGCCACCCGGACCTCCTGCACGCCAAGACCGGCGTGAAAAGCTTCCAGATGCGCCCTGCCCTGTACGCCTGCGCCAACAATCAGCAGCACTCCGTTGCGGCGCGGTGCCAGTTTTTGTGCCGCCAGCAAAGACACTGCAGCGGTGCGCCGTGCTGTCACGGTGGGGCCGTCGAGCAAGGCGATGCGCTGGCCGGTCTGCACGTTAAACACCACGATGTCACCCTGGATGGTGGGCAGGCCACGCTGCGCATTGCCGGGGATGAAACTGATGAGCTTGGTAATGGCCACGCGGGCATCGGCTGCCGGCATCACAAACAGACTGCCACCGCCGTGCAGGGCTTGCACGATGCGCGGCGGCACAGCCACGCTAGCGTCCTGCAGCAGGGCTTCGATTTCCTGGGCCAGCAAAAGGTAGGGCAGCGCATCGGCTGTTTGCTGCGGGCTGAGGATGGCGTGAACAGGGGAGCTCATGCCTTACCTTATCATGCATCCGCTAACGCAGCACATCGACCTTCTTGAAAACCACCCGTCTTCCTGAGCAGAAATCATGAAAACAATTCGAGTCGTACTTGGCCTCGGTTTCCTGGCACTCGCGCTTGCATCGTGTACCGTGATGAGTCCGCAGGAATGCAAGTTTGCCAACTGGCGTGAGATCGGGCTGGTCGATGGCATGGCGGGCAAGCCCATGCATATCTTCGAGGAGCGGCGCAGCGACTGCGCTGAGGCCAACGTGAAGGCCGATACCAACGATTACCTGCTCGGGCGCGAGCAGGGTTTGCGCAGCTACTGCCAGATGTCAAACGCCTTGCAAATCGGCTTGCGTGGCGAAAGCTATCAGGGCGTCTGCCCGGCAGCGATCGACCCGGAGTTTCGTCGCCGGCATGACATTGGCCATGACGTTCATCGCCTGCGTGAGGAAATCGTGCGACTCGAGAGTCGCTACGGTGCGCTGGAAAAGGGCTTGCGCAGCAAGAAGATAGAGCTGGACAAACTAGTCAAGGAACCTGGAAAGAACGAGGATTTCAAGCAAAGATACCGCGAATTTCAGGAGGAAGAGCGGCGGGTTCGCGAGGAGCAAAACGATATCGAGCGCAATAGGCACCGGGCCCGCGAACACCTACGCCAGGCCGAGTGGGCGATGTCACAGTTGCGTTAAGCGCGCTCGTTCGAAAGGTCATTGGTCATTAGCCCTATGGCACAGCCAGCAGGCGCTGGCGGCGCGCCGCCTCTTCGGACCGGGCGTCGTCGATCTCGCGCAGGACGCTGCCCAAATCGACGGCAGCGGTTTTTCGATCAAAGTGACCGCTGAGAGGCACATCGGTGGCAAGCAGACCCGTCTGGTAAAGGGTCCAGATTTCAGGGCCACCTGGGCCAGGCGCATCGGCGACAACCCCAACCCGACCGCCACTGGTAGCGACCAGGACGGCTCCCTCATCAGCAACCGCTTCTGGTTAGCGGCCAGTCGGCCGTTATGAGTGGAGCCGGGAACTGATATGCGCTCAGCCTCTGTCTCTCAACCGGCAAAGTGCGCGTCCAGCTTATCGAGCAAGGCCAAGCCGCGTGCCGGATCGCCAGCCTGCGCGGCGGCTCGAAATTGCACGCGCAGATCGTGTTGCACCAAGACCGTGGTGGCAAGTTCGTCAAACAGACGATTGATGCTGGTGTTGCGGCTGGCTGCCAACTGCTTGAGCCGCAAGTGCTTCTCATCCGGAATGCGCAAAGTAACAACGGACATATCAATCCTCCTTCAACAAATCGGCTGGCGCAACGATGCGCAGCTCGGGGAAATGCAACTCCGCAGCCAAAAAATCAGCGCGGTTGTAGGTAACGATGGCCTGGGCAC
>Ga0163199_1000379_pt1 | contig 28033 bp, 27 predicted proteins | sample PL_2010_150m_FD_113537 | JGI IMG/M metagenome (GOLD analysis project Ga0163199, IMG submission 113537) | Freshwater microbial communities from Powell Lake, British Columbia, Canada to study Microbial Dark Matter (Phase II) - PL_2010_150m | ecosystem: Environmental > Aquatic > Freshwater > Lake ...
GCGGCATGCCGACCAGGGCCAGCGCCATGATCGGCGAACCGCCCATGGCGTACACGTCGCTGATGGCGTTCGTGGCGGCAATGCGGCCGAAGTCATAGGGATCATCGACGATGGGCATGAAGAAATCGGTGGTAGCGATCAGGGCCTGCTCGTCGTTGAGGCGGTACACCGCGGCGTCATCTGCAGTTTCAATGCCGACCATAAGTTCCTTCGGCACCGGGAAGCCTCGCGCACCGCGCAGAATTTCAGACAGCACGCCGGGAGCGACCTTGCAGCCGCAGCCGCCACCATGGCTGAAACTCGTCAGCCGAATCGGGGAGGAGGAAGGTTTCGGGAAATTCATTGTTTCGATACCCTTGTCAATTCAAGAAGACTGCAAACGGCAGCGCATTCGTGCGCCGGAGAGAACAAGGATACCCGCTCGGCGCAATGTCGGGACAAGTCCGCGTAGTACCGCGGATCGCGCACCGCGGCCAGGATCAGTTGCGCGAGCTTCTCTGCATCACCGGCAGAAAACCAGCCGGGATAGTCCGCACCAAGCATGCCGCGATTACCGTCAATATCACTGCCCAGCACCGGTACGCCGCTAGTCACCGCTTCGATCAGCACATTGGCGCCACCTTCCATGAGCGAAGGTAGCAGCAGCAGGCGGCAACGCTTGATGCGCTGGCGTGTTGCCGGTTGCGACAAGGTGCCGAGCCAGTGGTAACGACTGTCCCGCGCGCCCAGTTCGGCCACTTGCCGAGCCAATTCAGTATCCAGCGGGCCGCCGATATGAAACAGGCGTACCGGCAGGTCGGAGGGCAGGCACAACAGGGCGCGAACGGCGGTCAGTGGATCCTTCTCGGGCCGCTGATGTCCCACCAAAGCCAGATCGAAGTGACGCCGGCTGCGCCGGCCCGGCTTCAGCGAACGCGCCGACTGGTATATCACCATGGACTTGGCCGCATGTGCGGGTGACAGTTCGTGCCGGCCCTCAGTCTGCAGCAGTATCAGTCGGCTGGCCAGCATCAGCGAGCGCTGTGCCTGCTCGTCGACGCGAATGTCGCGGTAGAGATCTGTACCGGTCAGAACCAGCACCGCCGGCCGCTGCGAATACCGTGTGGCAAACGCCGCAATCGAATCCGCCGAGCGACGCGCATGCAGGGCGATCATCAGATCGTCAGCGGCGCCGCTCCATTCGCGCTCTATACGCACAGTTGCATGGGACGCAAGGCATCGCGCCCAGCGTTTCGCCGTATGCCAGTTGCCGTTATTGGCGCTGGCCAGCGCCGGGCTGATAATGACGACGGAGGGAAGAGATGTCATGGGCACGCCGGATCTGAGAACTGCTGACAAAACACTGCTCGCCGGAGCACTGCAGGATGCACGCGATTATACGATCACCCTGCTTGACGAATTTGCGGCCGGGATGGACAACATCAGCGTCGAAGGCATCCGCTCGCCCGAGCCGCTGCACGTACCCTGCCTCGCCATCATCAACCCGCCACTGTGGGAACTCGGCCACGTCGCCTGGTTCATGGAGTACTGGTGCCAGCGATACCGCGGCAAAGCGGCATCACTCCTTCCCTCCCGTCTGCCAGACGCCGACCGCTGGTACGACTCGGTTCATGTGCCGCATGACTGCCGCTGGCGGCTTGATCTACCGGACTGGAGTACCACCCGGCGGTATCTAGAAGATACGCTTGATGACGCGCTGAGAGCCTTGCAGCAGTTGCCGGACGCGGACCCCGCGCTCTACTTTCACCGGCTGGCCCTGTTCCATGAGGACATGCACGGCGAGGCCTTCCGCTATACCCGGCAAACACTGGCATGGCCGGGGCCCGATAAACTCGACAATCGAGCGCCGGCGGGCGACATCACGATGCCTGGCGGCGATTTTCTGATGGGTAGTTCGCCTACTGGCAAGGGCTTCGTCTTCGACAACGAGAAGTGGGCATATCCGCAGCGCGTGGAAAGTTTTGCGATTTCGAATGTGCCGGCGAGGAATTCGGACTATCTGCAATTCGTCGAGGCGGGCGGCTACCGGCAGCCGCACTGGTGGTCGGACAGCGGCCAGAAATGGCTCGCTGCCGGCGGGCAAACCATGCCGCGCTACTGGCGCAACAAGAATGGAATCTGGCAGCAACGGTGCTTCGCAACATGGGTCGATCTGTCGCCGGCCCAAGCGGTAATCCATCTTACAGCGCATGAAGCCGAAGCGTGGTGCCGTTGGGCCGGCCGCCGGCTGCCCACCGAAGCGGAGTGGGAGTACGCCGCCCGGCACGCCGGAAACTTCGACTGGGGAACCCAAGTCTGGGAATGGACCGCTAGCGCGTTTGCACCCTATCCTGGATTCAGCCCCGATCCCTACGCCGAATATGCAGCACCGTTTTTCCACACCCACCGCAGCGTGCGCGGCGGCTCCTTCGCCACGCATGAGCGCATGCGCAATCCGCGCTACCGCAACTACTACGAGGCACAGCGAGACGACATTTTTATCGGCTTCCGCAGTTGCCGTGCCGGCTAAATGCTTGTATCCGACAAGTCAGAATCAGGGCCAATCAGCCGCAACCACCAGACAACGGACTTTCGCCTTAACGCGAACAAGCTTACAACGGCCACACCCGCAGCATCAACCAATTACCAGATCATCATATTTGCTCAACTAGACGCACACAACTTGTTGTGTCGTATGTGGGTTCGAATCGTCCGCTCAGATTGTTCCGGTTTTCGGATGAAAGAAAGCAGGAAGCAGGATATCCCATTCACTCTTCATTCTGTGGCGGATGTCACGCAGAGAAGAGATGAAAACTGGCTTTTCCAACTCCTCTACACTGGCGCCAAGACCTGCCTGCCAAAGTATTCGGTCACTGTCGACCTGTGCGCGAGAAGCCTCGCTTTCAGGCGCCAGCCAAGCCAACTGATAACCATTCAGCTCTACTTCTTCGATCATCGTAACAACGGCATCGCGAATCCGGTCACGTTGTGCCGAACCAAGCAGCGGCAATCGACTTGCCACGAAGTACCAGCCGAAGGCGCAGTGACGAACCTCGTCACGAAGAATCAGGCGATAGGCCTGGCGGATGGCGGGGTGGGTGGTGATATGCGCAATATGCGCGAAGATGTTGAAGATTATTTGCTCGGCCGAGCATACCAGCGCGGCGACCGTGCACTCGACCGATGTTTGTGCATCGAGTGCGAGACGCCGAACGCCGTGAGTCGATACCGAATTTTCATAATCCACTTCCGGGGCATCTATGTAGCCACCAAATTTTTCGGCGAGAAGATAGCTGATCTCGGCGTGGCGTGACTCCTCCTGCGATCGGATGCTGAAATACAAACGAGCATCTGGATCTAGCCTGTCGTGGCAGAAACGTATTTGCAGGGCAGGACTCTCGGAGATTGCACCGTACTCACCCCATGCACGCCTGCTCCAGCGGGTACGAACGGCCAGCCGCTGCTCTGGCGTAAGAGCCCCGACATCGAGGCTATTCCAGTCGATGGCGTTAGCGGGATTCCACTGGTTGGCGAGCGAGGCATGAAAAAGTTTTCTGATCTTTGGATTGCGCTGCTCCAGATCGAGCGGAAACCTTGATTCAGAAGGCTCGAGAATGCTTCGGTAGGAGTCCATCGTCGCCATCATGAAAATCTCCGGATAGGTTTTGGGGCTCGATACGCACGCTCTGGCGGTTCTTCGCAAAGTCTGCTCACGCCGTTCAGAACTTACCCAAACGAGGATGGGACAGCACCGGCAGGCGCAAGCCAAGAGTGCCCAGACGCGTTCGCGCAGCCTTCAGGTAGGCGCCGAAGATTTCCTCTTCCTGCGCTGCGGTTGCCGCCCCCAGGCCAACGTCAGCAGCAAGCTCCTGAGCGTGTTGTTCCCCACTGCTGTCTATGGCGGTCGACAACGAAGGCAGGTGGTAGCCGGCGAATGCCACATCGTGCAACCAGGAGAGGGCCGCATGGATGACGGCCGCCCGGTCGCTCGCGCCAAATTCCATTGAACGCTTTTCAAGATAGTGCCAGCCAAATTCGGCGTGACGGATCTTGTCTTCCACACTCTGATTCAGCACTGCACGGGCCACAGGTTCCACGGCATTCGCCTTGTAGGCCCGGAACAATTCCAGTTCCAAACCGTCTTCAAGCGCGCAGTGAACGGCAACATAGGCGTCCAACGGCGTTTCGGCATTCAGCACATCACGGTAGTAGCCACGGTTGATCACATCTTCCCAGCGGCGATCCGCAGGGCGATCATGGTATCCGCCAAGCAACTCGGCGTAGCGGTGGTAGGACTCAACCAGTTCGGCCTCTTCCGTATTTCGCACGGTGAGAAAATATTTCGGATCAGCTTCGCGCCCTCTTTCCAGACAAAATCGCAGCAGCAAAGCCGGAGTTTCGGCAATCCCAGTGTATTCGAGCCAGGCACGCCGGCTCCATACGTGACGGGCGGCAGCAAGCGCGTCATTTGAAAATGCGGCCCTGTCAAATAGACTCCAAAGAACGTCCTGTTCCGGCTCCCATGTATCCAACTTGGCGTCTTCGTAAAGTTGATGAATTGGCGCGATTGCTACCGCCAAGTCCAGGGGAAAGCGGATCTCGACCGGCATTCTGAACGGGGCCATCATCATTGCGATACCAGTGACGATAAGACCACCGGGGCGGATCCGTCAGGGTTTAGCGCGCCTTCCAAGCCAACCACATGGCGAACAAAATAGGGCAGATCGTAAATTGGTAAGTTGCTGTCGCCGAGTCCCTCGAACTGGGTACGGCACCAAGGACAGGCCGTAACCACCGCGCTCGCGCCCGTCTCGCGCGCCTCGCGCATCAGCCTGTCTTTGCCGACCTCTCCGGCAAGTTCCGGATCGCTCAGGTGCACCAGGCGGTTCGGACCGCCGCCGCAGCATTGCGTGCCTTTCTTCGAGCGCTTCATCTCAACCGTGCTGAGCCCTGCGATCGCCCCAAGGACAGCGCGTGGTTCGTCGATTACTCCTGCCTTGCGTGCCAACTGGCATGGGTCATGGTAGGTGACCAAACCGGCGTAATCCTTTAGTCGCAGCTTCCCTTGCGCCAGCAAACCGGCCAGAGTCTCGGCGAAGTGTTCGACCGAGATACCCTGCTGTTCGAGGTCATAGTGGCTTCCCAGCATCTCGTAGCAATCGGCACAGGCGGTAACAATTTTCTTGATACCCATCTTCTGGAACAGCGCACGATTCTCTTCCTTGAGTTCCCGGGCCAGGTCCGCATTGCCGCTCCAGAATGCCGGACTGCCACAGCATTGTTCTGAATCCGCCAAGGCGAGTTGAACACCACCATGTGATAGGACCTCGACCGCCGAACGAGCCACTTCCGGGTAGCGGAAGTAGTCGTTGCAGCCGACAAAGAACAGCGTGTCGGCGCCCTCGACCACGGGCAGACCAGAGAGCCGGTCATCATCGCATCCCAGACATCGCGATGCCTCGCGCTTGGCCTGCGGCAGGGAAAAGCCACGCTCAACTTCCTCGAAACCGGCGCGGCGTCGTTTCATCCCGATGCGCGCCATCGGTATCCGTGTTGCGCACCCGTTCTCCGCGACCAGCGCTGCCGGCCATGGCAGGACTCTCTGCTCCTCGATGCCGCTTGCGACAACCGGACGCAGCGCGCGGCCGAACGTGGTGGCCACGGCCCTGGCCGCATCCCGCCCTGACGCCATGGCTTCAACAATCGACGTCGGGCCATTGACCACATCACCGGCAGCAAAGATCGGAAGTGGCGCCCCGGTGCGAAATCCGTAGTCCACGATTATCGTGCCCTGTTCGGTCACCTTGAAGCCATCGCCAAGGCCCATACTTGCGAGATCAGGCCTATGGCCGATGGCCACAATTACCGTCTGCGCATTGATCTGCGCGTCCGCCTCGCCCAAGAGTTGGCCCGCAGCAGGCTGCAGCCGGACCGAGCACACCTTCCCCGCGGTGCCGATGAACTCTACCGGGAGCACCGAATCAGTGAAGCGCACGCCCTCCTCAATTGCGCGCAGCAGATCAGCGTGGTCGAACGGCGCCTTCTCCCGATGGCGGCGATAGACAATCACGACATCCCGCGCCCCAAGCCGCACCGCGGTGCGCGCGGCATCGAGGGCCGTTTTTCCGCCGCCCACGATCACGACCTGCTCGCTGATCGCAATTTCTTCGCCGCACTTGACCCTCCGCAGGAATTCTAGGCCTCCCCAGACCCCAGCCAGATCCTCGCCGGGAATTCCCATTCGCGCAGACGCCCAGGCACCGCCGCATATCAGGACGGCTTCGAATCCTTCGTCGAGCAACCCGCTCAAGCTCCGTTCGCCGCCGATCTCGACCCCGGTGCGTATCTCGACACCCAACTCCAGCACTCGCTGGATGTCATGCAGCACGTCATCACGGTGCAAGGTGAAGTCGGGAATGACGTAGCTCATCATGCCGCCGGGCACAGCATCCTTTTCAAAGATCGTCACGCGGAACCCGTTCCGCACCAGATGGTTGGCGGCGGACAGCCCTGCTGGGCCGCTGCCGACCACCGCAACCTGCGGACCGCTAGGATAGCGGGAAGGCTTCGAAGAAGATCGCCCCGATTTCCTCTCCAGGTCCACGCAGAATCTCTTCAGGTGCTGGATCGAGATCGGTTCACCGATTTCCGACTGCCGACAGGCGGGCTCACACGGGTGGGTGCACGCCCTGCCGCAAATACTTGGCAGCGGATTGGTCCGACGGATCACGTCGAGCGCTTCTTCCGGGCGTCCGCGTGCGATCAGGCCAACATAGGCAGGAACGTCCTGCTCGAGCGGGCAGGCGATGCGACAGGTGGCCTTATTGCCGGGGCTAAGTCTTATCGCTTTGACCTGCTGGACGTTATGGATCTTCTCCGGCGTCATCCCCATCTGGTGGATTTCTTCGCGCATCGCCTGGTTGATAGCCGGCGAGTCGATCTTGGCCCAGTCGATCAGCGAGCATGCATCGCGGCAGCCGTCACACGACAGGCAGGTGTAGACCAGGTCGCGCAGTTCGTACGAAATATCCAGCCGCCCCTCCATAACGCCCCGGGCGATGGTATTGCGTCCTCGTGCCGAGTAGTGCTCGTGGCGACGCTTCTCGCGAACCGGACAGGGGTGGAAGGTGCCACTCAGATCGCGCACCATGTCGCGACAGTACCCGCAGCGGTAACACCGCATCAGGTCCTCGCGAATGTTGTCCAGCGCTTTATATTTGGACATCAGGCCACCCTCTCCAACTTGTCGATTTCTTCCACCAGAAGCCCCCGGTTCAAAATGTTCTTCGGGTCCATGAAAGCTTTCAGCGCGCGCAAGAACACTAGGTTCTGCGGGCGGTAGCCGCGGACCATGTGTGGCGTCCAGGTCTTTCCAGTCCAGTAGGGGCAGCCGCCCAACGCGATCATCTTCTCCAGAAGATCGTGCCAAACGCGATAAGCTCTCTCCTTGACCGCAACATCCTCCGAAAATGCAATTCTGCCGGCATAACTGATTGAGGCGCCCTTGGCGACCACGCCGGTGTTGGTCCAGTTTTTCAGGCTGGTTCCCTTGACGGCGATAACGACATCGTCGTTGTCCTTCATATAGCCCTCGACAACGCGCGTTATCTCAGGGATCCTAGTCATCGGAACCAGGCACGCGATCGGCGCAATCACACCATACACACGCGTCTTGGAAAACTCCATACCCATAATGTCGTAGGTCACCGCCTGCGCAAGCGTCGGGCCGATCTTCACGCCGCCGTGGTCGGCGGCGATCCGGTCGAGCTTCTTGAGTTGAGCCTCAACGTAAGCATGATCGCCGGCGATACTCAGGCGAAACATCAACAGTGTATCGCCGGGAATCGCTGTCGTGGCTCCGCCGGCCGCACGAATCACCGCAATTGTCTGCGGCCCGAAGTTGATGATTCCATCGAACACACCCGCCTGCTCGAGCCGGATCGACGCGGCGGTACCTTTCTCCAGCGAATCAAAACAGTAGGTCTCGAACGCGCGTGCCTGCGGCATAGGATAAAGCCGTAGCGTCGCTTCGGTCTTGACGCCGAGAATGCCTGAGTCGCCGATGAACAAACCGCCCAAGTCAGGGCCGTTGCAGTATCTCTGAAACCGTCCGCCCGCCTCCATCGCGTCGGAGCCGGTGCAAACGATGTCGCCGCGGGGGGTGACAACCTTCAGACTGACTACCTGCTCGCCGAACATGCCGTAGAAGCCCGATCCGATACTCACACTCGTGTTGGAGATGCACCCGCCGACCGTGGCGGAGTAGACGGCGTGCCCGCCCAAGCACAGGGTGTATCCCTTGGGATGCAGTTCCGCGGCCAATTGGCCGAAGGTGACCCCCGCTTCTGCCGTGACAGTCGATTGGCTGAAGTCGACCGACACTATCTTGTCCATATCGGTCATGTCCAGCAGAATACCTCCGGGGCAAACCGGAGTGACTCCGCCTGCGGCCGAAGACGCCCCGCCGCGCACGGTAACGACGGTTCCGTGGCGATTCGCTAGTTTCAGAACCGCAGCAACCTGTTCCGTCGTCTGCGCTCTGACAATGACCTCTGGGAAGCCGCCCTTCTCGAAGCCAGCATCTGCATGAATCGCATATATGGCGAAATCCTGCGTGGCAAGATGCCGCTCGTCGACGATTCTGGCCAAACGATCGTAAAGTTGTCCCATCTTCTATTGCACTACCGCGACCGCCTCTATCTCGAGTAGGAGGTCCGGATGAACCAGACCCTTGACCTCAACCATGGTACTAGCTGGAAACGGGGCAGAGAAATAGCGCGGGCGCAGCGCGGCTACTTGCGGAAACAAGGTGACGTCGGTGATGTAATAGTTGGTCTTGATCACACTGCCGAAGTCGGCACCGGCAGCGCGAAGGACCGCCTGCAGGTTTTCGAAGATCTTCGTGGCCTGCGCCACGATATCCCCTCGACCGACGACAAGTCCCCGGTCGTCAAACGCCACCTGGCCCGATATGAACAGGAGCTTTCCCGCCTCGGCGACCATGCCGGGCGTATAGGCCGCAGTCCAATCCTCCGGCTTTCCTGGAAAAACAGCTTTCTTCATGATGCAGACTCCTAGCGCGCGTGCTCTATCCCGCTCAGACCTTCTCGCAGTGAACCCTGAAGGCAACTTCTCCTATTCCCCCGCAGCCGATGCCCGTGTCGGTGCACTTCATGTGATCATAGAGATGACCGTTCGGGTCGAGGCCGTGTGTTAGTCGATCGAATACTACATAGCTGATCGGCAACATCGGCGCCAAGGCCCAGAGGCATACCGGGAATGTGCACTCTTCGGTCAAAAGCTTGCCGCTGCCGTTGGTAACGTAGCGGTCACCGATCTTCGGCTTGTAGCCGCAGCCCTGCGCCGCCACGACCTCCATCACTACCTTGTAGGCGCGTCGCGCCGCAGAGCCCCTGATGATGGCCTGCTGCTTGTCGGACAGGTTCTCCGCCTGTTCCGCGGTGAAGCCGAACGCATTCATCGCTGTAGTCTTGAATTCCTCTTCCATGGCAGACATGGCTCCTTTAAGGTTCACTGAACATCCTGCTTGTGGATAGCAGCCAGGATTTGCTCCTGGCCTACAGGCATTTCCGTAACCTCGACCCCCAACGCGTCCGCGATCGCGTTGAACAAGGTCGGCGTTGTGCAATTTAGTGCAGCCTCCCCGATGCCCTTGGCGCCGAACGGGCCTGTCGGGTAAGGAGTCTCGACGGCCTCCGCAACAAACTGCAGTGGCAAATCCATTGCCGTCGGGATCATGTATTGGGCGAAGGACGGCGTCTTTGACCGGCCATCCACAGTCACCATGTTCTCCATCAATCCGTAACCCATGGCCTGGATTGCGCCACCGTAGAGTTGGCCGTAGGCCATCACCGGGTTGAGCATCTTGCCCATGTCGAGAACATTCACCAGTTTGAGGATCTGCATCTCCCCTGTCGCGATATCCACTTCCACATCCGCAGCCGCTGCCATGAAGGTATGGCCGTACATGTAGCGGTCACCTGTTCCGCGGAACCATCCCTCTTCGCGAAGATTGCCGCCGCGATCCGAGCAAACTTCAGCGACTTCGGCAAACGCCAGCCCCTTTTGCGGCTGACCCACGAGGCAGATTCGCGAATCCTCGAACGTGAGATGCTCCGCCGCCACCTCAAGCAACTTTGCCGCTTGTGCGAGGAGTGTCTCGCGCAACCGGGCAGTCGCCTCGAGGACAGCGTTGCCCAATCCAAAGGTGAGTCGCGATGCCGATGTCCTTCCGGCCCGGGGGCAGATCCAGCTATCGCTCATCTCAACCCGTATCTGTTCCATGGGCAAGCCGAACTGTTCGGCCGCCACCTGAGCAACCACCGTGGCGATACCTTGACCAAGTTCAGTGCCTCCGGCATAGACCGTTACGCCGCCGTCCGAGTGCACTTGCACGGCGGCGCCAACGCCGGCCTTGCCAAGCACCGGAATCTCGCCAACATCGAACACGGGCATGTCAAAGCAGATGCTGCGACCGATTCTCTTGGTCGAATTCTCCGGTGCGGCCGGCTTCGGGCCGAGCAGCGCAAGAACCCGCTGGGTCAGCAATTCGATGCTTACCGGGCTTTCACCCAGCATGGGACTGGCCGGCCGATCTCCGGGCCGCAGAAAATTCTTTTGTCGTAGCTGCAGCGGGTCCATTTCCAGAGTCCGCGCCAGCTTGTCCAGCAGACATTCACGGGCGATCGCCGCTTGCGGCGCGCCGAACCCCCGAAATGCTCCCGAATCCAGGTTATTTGTGTAAATCCCGTCGGCACGCGTGCGCACGTTCGCAATTCGATAGGGTCCAAGAAGCGCTGACATCGCCAATCCGACCACCTCGGCCGACCGTCCCGAATACGGACCGACATCGGCGATCACCTCTCCGTCGAGGGCGTGAATCGTGCCGTCCCGTCCGGCACCGAGCCTGAGGCGAATCTCCACCGGGTGACGTTTGGCGTGAAAGTCAAACGACTCCTCGCGGTCCAGCTCAAGCATGACCGGTACCTTTGCCAGGCAAGCCATTGCGGCCAGATGAACCTGAATGGTGGTGTTGAGTTTGCCGCCAAAGCCGCCACCGACAGGTGTGCCCTTGACGTGTATGAGGGACTTCGGAATTGCCAAAGCGAGATGGATGTCCTCCGCAACCCCATAAGGATCCTGCAGGCATGACATTACATGCAGCACGCCCGCATCGTCCTCGTAGGCCACGCCGGCCTCTGTTTCAAGAAAAGCCTGTTCCTGCCGCGGCGTGACGTAGGTTTGCTCGACAACCACATCGACGTTCCGAAAGCCGGCATCCACGTCGCCACAGGCAAATTCGCGCTGGCAGCAGCGATTGCCCTCGGCTTCCTGATGGACCCGATAAGCTCCCGCCTGCATCGCCTCGCGCGGTGAGGTCAAAGGTGCGAGTACCTCATAGCGCACTACGACGGCCGACGCAGCCAAGCTGGCGAGTTCCTCGCTTTCGGCGACAATCATGGCAACGGCATCACCGACGTATCGCGTCTCTTCGCCGACGGCGACTAGTACCGGACGATGAGCGACTCCATAGCCGTAGCGATTGCTCCCCGGCAAATCGCGCGCCGTAATGACCTTTTTGACTCCAGGCATGGACTCCGCAGCCCGACAATCGATTTCGAGAAGCCGTGCCCGGGGGTGGGAGGAAAAGACGATCTTGCCGTAGTGCATCCCGGGCAGTCTCATGTCACTCGCATAGCGCGTGTGCCCCGTGACCTTGCCCCTGGCATCGACGCGATGCACGCCCTTGCCGATTATGCTCAGGTCGCTCATGGGATCTTCTCCAGGTTCCGCGAACTGTCTTCGCTCTGCCTTCTTGCCACCGCGTCGATGGCATCAATGATCTGAAAGTAGCCGGTGCACCGGCAGAGATTGCCCGAAAGCGCTTCCTGGATCTGGCTGCGGGTAGGCTGCGGCGTATCGCGCAACAATGCAATAGCACTCAACACCACACCCGGCGTGCAATAGCCGCACTGAACCGCGCCGTGGTCGATGAACGCCTCCTGCAACGGATGAAGTTCTCCCTCGCCAGCGACGCCTTCAATCGTCGTAATATCCTGGCCATCGGCCTGCACCGCCAGAATCAGGCAGGAATTCACCGGGGCGCCATTCAGCAGCACCGTGCAAGCTCCACAGTCACCCGCATTACAGCCTTTCTTGGTCCCGGTAAGGTCCAGTTTCTCCCTTAGCAGATCGAGAAGACTGAGATGCGGCTCCACCGCAAGAGCATGCCGACTCCCATTCACCGTCAATGTCATGTCTTTCCGCATCATGAATTTCTTGCCTCCGCCAGTGCCCTGCTCTTGTCGCACAGTTGCTGTAGCAAGCGCAGTGTCCACGCCTTCACGAGCAGCCGGCGACCTCTGCCGGAGCCTCGCACATCAGAGATCGGATTGCACTCCTCTGCAGCCAGTGCCGCTGCTTCTTCGAGGTTTCTTGCATTGGGATTGGTGCCCAGCAAAACCGCTTCGGCCTGACGGGCACGCATTGCCGTCGGCGCGACCGCCCCAAGGGCAATCCGCACATCCTTGACGATACCGTCCTCGCCAATGTGGATGGCGCCGGCGAGGTTAATGATGCTTATCGCCTGCGCCTTGCGGCGCCCTACTTTGACGAAGCCGCTGCAACACCCCGACCGTTCCGAGGGAATCAATATCTCTGTCATAACCTCGCCGTCGGCTAGTGAGGTCTTTCCCGGTCCGAGGAGGAAGTCGGCCAACGGAACTACCCTCTTGCCGGCACTGCTGACCAGCAGCAGGGTTGCATCTGCCGCGAGCAGAGGCGGCACCGCATCGGCGGCCGGGGAGGCCGTAACGATATTGCCAGCCAAAGTCGCCCTGTTGCGGATTTGCCGGGAACTCATCTCGCGAGCCGCCGCGGCAAGTGACGGAACCTTGGCCCAGACTGCGGCCGACGCCATAAGTTCCGCCATTCGCACAGCGCCACCGATGCGCAAGCTTTCTTTTTCAGGGACAATGCTGCGGCACGGCGCCAGCTCGCTGATGTCGAACAGCACCCTCGGCGAGCTCATGCCGGCGCGAATCTTTACATGAAGATCTGTTCCGCCGGCAAGCACGGCACCCTCTGATCGAGCCTCTTGCAATCCGGTCAGCAGCTGCTCAAGTGTTTGCGGCCTGACGTAATCGAACGAAACCATCGGTTACATTCTCCTTCCCCGGGACTTTTCCGGAATCATCAGGTCCGACCACATTCGCGCACGCCACGGACAAGGTGAACCGACACGGCGTCAACTCACGTCTCAGGCTGCGCCAATCCGACTCCACGATCGACGGCGCGCTCTCGCCATCAGCCACACTGGACAACGGATCCCGGAATTTCTCAAGGAATATGTGTCACAGTCATCAGTGTCTGCTCGTGCGAAGGCAGTATCTTGTCGCCGAACATCTGCAGCAGCTTCAGGCTGCTTTCGTAGGCTTCGATCGTGTTGGTATGCACGGCGGCGGGAATAATCGGGTAACCGATGGCCTTCTTCAGCGCCTCGGGAGGATAGAAATTGTCGTTGATCGCGCAGTAACCCGAGATGGCATACCAGCCCTTCTCGGTTTCGACTGCCACCGTCTGCCCGCCCGGGGTGTGGCCGGGTGTGTGAATCAGGCGAATACCCGGCATGAAATCGACGTCCCCCCGCACCAGTTCGAGATTGCGCATCTGCTCGTAGTACGCTCGCGGCGCATATGCGAAGGCCTGCATCGGGTGAGGATTAAGGGCGGCCCGCCACTCCGCCTCCTGCACGACAATCTTGGCGTTCTTGCACTTCTCGGCATTCATGACGTGATCCCAGTGGAGGTGTGTGATTAGGATCACATCGATGTCGTCTGGCGTAAGTCCCCAAGCGGCAAGTCCGTCCTCGAAACTCGTGATGTCCTGCACGTCCTTGAAACTCTCGCCGCCCGCGACAAACTGGTCCTTGCTGCATCCCTTGATGACGCGGTAATAATCGGCGGCGCTGCAGCCGGCGTCAATGAGAATATTCTTGTCGGTACCTTCAACTCGCCAGATGATGTACGGGATGTCCACCTTTTGCCCATAGAAATTCAGGTAGGTAAAGCGCGACTTTTCGCGGGCCGGCCCCATCGCATTGGTAAACAACCCCAGAGATAAATTGCTCATTGCCATCCTTTCGCCGTTTGTTGAAGTACACGAACTGCCGAGTCATCGAAGCCGCAGATCCCTTTCGTCATCACTTCCAGCCAAGACCTTGCTCTAAGGCCAATGTGTCGGTGTGCCAGATCCAGACCTTTGGCTGGCATCTAGTGCGACACGATCGCGCTGGATCGCCAGCGCGTGGCGACTCACTGTACGGGATCAGCGAATCACTGTCAATATATAATATTCTGTGTACAGAATCTTTTGTGACAACAATCCCATTGGAAGACCGATGGACTTCCAGCAACCTGCAGACCCCCACCCGTGATCAACCCTTTGCAACAATCTCTACACAACCGTTTTCTGCATCCACCTTGAGGTAGTCGCCCGACCGGATCGTCAAGATAGGATCGGGCGTCAGTCGATCAACCGTCGGAATCCCCATGATGATCGAGACCATCGCGACGACCCCGTCGACCTCTCTGCAGAGCATGGCTCTCGGCCCAGCGCCCGTGCTCAGTCCGCGATACGCTACGTAGGGGGCCAGCGTCGAACCTTTGCCACGCGGGAAGACGAAGATCTTGTCGCGAATCGTCTGCCCGGCGCACGGGCCGGAAGTCAGTATGCCGGTCTCAGGGATGACACCGCCGAAGAACGAAAACGGCTCGTCGACGACCAGAGCCTCGCCTTCAACCCGCCCTCCCAAGACCTTATGTCCACTCAATATCATGATGCCCACCTTTCCCGGCCTTCCCATCTGCCGGTTACGACTGAATTGACGCAAGCCTCGACGCTGCCGTACCTGACCTTGACCTTGCCGGCGGAAACCATATTGATGTAGCCGGCGGCCCTTGTCGAATTGGTGGCGACCACCGCTACCGGATCGAGTAGTTTGTCCCAGGGCGTCAGAGGACCCGCGCAGCAGCCGGTCAGCACTGTTCCACCAGCCCGCTCGATAACTTCTATGTAGCCCATCCGCTGCGCCAGGTTGTACATCTCGAAGCCGCAACTCACCCAGAGGCGTTTGCTGTCTAGAATCCGGCGGCCTTCGAGATGTCGCGCCACCTCCCTCAACTCTGTGATGGACAGGTGAGGGCAACCCAGGGTGACCAGATCCGGCTCACTCGCTCCGGCCGTATTCAGGCTCGCCCACGCCATGCCCATTTCGGACCTCCCGACGCGGATCGTACTTTCCGGCTTCTGGTTTTGAAACGCTGCCTGCAAGGTCGGCGCCTCCGGTGTAAGTCCGACGATATGGAACATGATCGCCGAGCCCGAGACGCCGAGAGGCGAAGCCAGGAACTTCACCTCCTCAAGCGAAAGACGCCGGTCAAACCCTGAAAACACGCAGATCTTCTCGCCCGCCACTCCTCCAACATACCATCCGAATATACCGATATCTTCCTTGCTGAGGCTATTCAGGTCGAAACCGTCAGCCTCCACCAGGATCTGGCCGCGACGGTTTGCCGTTACAAGTTCCGGCACCAGCGGAGCACGGCCGGTGATGGCACTGGCCAGCGACCCCGACGCGCCCACCCGCGGGCAACGGGCGCCGAACAGCGAGTTCGCCAGAAGAACTCCTGAGCTTCCCGACCAATTGACGTAATCGCCCTGGCGCGGAACATTGCCAATGAGATATGGGCCGCAGGAAAAACCCTTGATGAGGCCCAGGCTCTCATAGTGGGTCATGCACTGCCGGGTGTATTCCATCTGCCGCTCGGCCTCCGACTGCTGGATGCCTTGTTTTTCCCAGCGCCCGTAGTCGAAATTAACCACATGCAGGGTGCTCAGGGTGCGGACCTTGGCCCCTTCCGAGATATCCCGCAACCACTCCACGGGCTCACCCAAAAGAGTATGGGTGCTAGTTACCTCGACCAGCTTTTCGGCATCATAGACTTCGCCCCACTTGACGATCATGTCCATGGCCTTAGCTACGCCAGGACCGAACGCCCCATTCAACATCTGCTCTTCTTCGCGCGTGAGTATCATGCTTTGCTACCTCCATTCGCAGACCCGAGGACCGGAGTTGTTCCGGTTTCTACCTCTGTAAGATGTGCACGCAGCACACCGGAGTATCGCTTGCCACTCCGCCGCCCGAACAATGTACCAGCCCGGTCCGAGCCCCTGCTACCTGCCGTTCTCCGGCCTCGCCGCGCAGCTGCCAGACGACCTCGGCGACCTGGGCCACTCCCGTGGCACCGACCGGATGTCCCTTTGCCAACAAGCCGCCGCTGACATTGATCGGGAGTTTGCCGCCAATCTCCGACCATCCCTCGTCCATCCACTTGCCGTACTCGCCCTCGGGCACCAATCCGAGACCCTCGACGCGCATGAACTCGGCGATGGTGAAGCAGTCATGAACCTCTGCCAGATCTAGGTCCTCAGGTCCGATGCCAGCCATCTCGAACGCCTGTTTGCCGGCGCGCCCCTCCAACTGGTTCTGCGCGACCTCGCGGTTCGATTCATAGCCGCCAGTAGTAAGTGCCGAAGCCACCACCCATACCGGCTTGGTGGTAAACCGCGCCGCGACCTCCTTGGAGACGAGAATGGCCGCGGCAGCTCCATCGCCGAGGGGGTTGCATGACAGCAGCGTCAATGGCTCGGCCACCATGCGGGAGTTAAGAACCTCTTCGACGGTGACCTCCTTGCGATGCTGGGATCTGGGGTTATGGCATCCATTGCGATGGTTCTTCACCGACACTTTAGCCAATTGTTCAGCAGTAGTGCCGTACTTCTCCATGAACCGCTTGGCACGCAGCGCCCAGTGGCCGGGCATGGTCAAGCCGATATCGCCCTCGTACTCCACTTCCGTCGCACCGGCCAGCGCCTTGGTCGATAGCCGCGTGTCCGACGCATAGAGCTTCTCCGCCCCGAGCGCCAAGGCAACATCGTACATTCCCGATGCGACCGACATCCATGCTTCGCGAAACGCCGACGAACCGCTCGCACACGCATTCTCGACATTGGTGATGGGAATCCCTCGGATACCCACCTCCTTCAGGATGATCTGACCGAGAACCATGTACTGGCCGGTTATGGCACCCAGACACGCATTGCCGACATACGCTATCTGGACGTCAGCCGGACTGATGCCAGCATCCCTTATCGCGTCCCATGCCGCAGCCCGACCGAGGTCCTTGATGGGCGTCGACAGGAATTTCCCGAACGGGGTCATGCCGACCCCAATGACCGCCACCTCTCTCATGCCATCGTCTCCCTGAATCCCTGCTGATTGTCCGCCGGCTTGAACTTGTAGGTGACAATCTCGCCCCCCACACCATCGTCCCGAAGTTTCTCCACGATCATCTGCATTTTCATTCCCACCTTAAGCGTGGAATAGTCCTCTACACCCGTGATCATTGCCGGAACACGAACCTTTTCGGGCTCGACAATGATGTAGCCAAACGGGTACGGCGGATTGAACTCCTTGCTCGCGATCCGAATCACCGTATAGGCGTAGAGCGTTCCGGTATTTCCCAGGCGCCATTGCTCCATCTTCTCATCGGTGAGGCAGGTTGGGCACACAAATCGCGGCGGGAAAAACGCCGCCCCGCACATCGCGCACTTCGTCCCCAGGAGGTGGGGCAGGCCGTCCACAACCTCGAAGGCGCGGGTACCTTTGTCCTCGTTTAGCATTGTCAAATAACTCCTGCAGCGACTAATTCTTCGACTTCCTCGACCGAATAGTTCAACAGCCCGGTCATCACCTCCAAGTTGTTCGCCCCGAGCCGTGGAGGAGAGGTGTATTCCTCGACAGGGGTCTCCGACATCTTGATTGGGTTGCCGAAGAACCTCAGACTCTCGCCGGAGTGTTCAACCGAGATAACCGCGCCCCGGTGCTTCAGCGCCGGGTCGTCAAAAACCTTGTCGATCGTATTCACGGGAGCAAATGGCACGTCACCCTTGCTCAAGATTTCACTCCACTCCAGGCAGGTCTTCTGCGCAAAGATCCGCTCGAGGATTGGATTGAGCTCAGCCTTGTTCTTCAGCCTGTCGCCGAGCCGTGCAAAGCGCGGATCGAGTTTGATCTCTGCAGCCCCGAGAGCGTCGCACAGGAGACCCCAGAATTTTTCATTGGCGCAGCTGACCGTAATGAAATAGTCCTTTGTCCTGAACGCCTGAAAGGGCACGATCGACTGATGTCCGGAGCCGACCGGCCCTGCCACCTCGCCGGCGCTTGTGTAGTACAGGGCCGGGTAGGTGATGAATGCCGCCAGCGAGTCAAGCAGGGCCACATCGACGAGTTGCCCCTCGCCTTCTTTATCGCGATGGCGGAGCGCGGCCAGGATTCCTACCACCGACCACATTGAGGCAGCCAGGTCTCCCATGGGGACACCAAGCCGGAGGGGAGTGCCTCCCTCCTCGCCGGTCATACTCATGGCGCCACTCAGGGCCTGAATGTTGAGGTCGTACGCCGGTCTCTTCCCATAGGGGCCGTCCGGGCCGTAGGCTGTTATCGAACAGCAAATGATCTTCGGATTGACCGCCTTCAGACTCGCGTAATCCACCCCAAGCTTGCGTGTTATGCCAGGACGGTAGTTATCGATCACGACATCGGCCTTGGCAACCAGTGCGAGCAGGATCTCTCTACCCTTGTCCGAGCCAAGATCGAGCGTGATGGCTTTCTTGTTTCTGTTCAGGCTGATGTAGTAGAGGGACTCGCCCTCATGATAATAAGGTGGAATGCTTCGGCTCGCGTCGCCGGCCGAACGCTGTTCGACTTTGATGATCTCTGCGCCCAGGTCGCCGAGGATCATTGTGGCAAACGGTCCGGACATGAATGTCGTCAGATCGATTACCCGAACTCCCTTCAGTGATTTCTTCATTGGCCGTCCTTGTATCCGACTCCTCTGGCGTCCGCCAAACTCTGGTCCGAAACCAATATCCGTTCCAGACTGGCGAGCGCACCGTAGATGATCTCCTCTGAAAGCCGCATTGCGTTTTCAACATTCCCCTCTTTCATGGCTTCAATCAGTCGCAAGTGCTCCACGATGGACTGAGCCGGGTGGCCGGGTTGCGACATGACGAGGAAGCGGAAGCGCAGGACTTGCCGCGATAACTGATTCCACATCGCCTGCAGGCGCTGATTTCCGCAACTGCTGATGAGACAGTTGTAAAAATCAATACTTGCATGAAAATATTCAGCGCTGTCTCGGGCCTCGGCGTACGATCTCATGATTTCAAGATACCCGGCGAGACTGGCGATGATCGCCTCAGCCGAGGGGCTTTGCATAATGCCCTTTACCGCCAACGCGTTGAGACTGGCGCGAATCGGGTAGATCTCTTGAAGATCGGCACGACTGATTTCGGAAACCACAAAAATGCTGCGCGGCTTGCCCGTCACCAGTCCCTCCCGCTGGAGGAGAATCATTGCTTCGCGAACCGGAGATTTGCTGATATTGAGTCGCTGGGCAATCTCTTCCGGATTCAGTCGCGTTCCGACAGCCAGACGACCTTCGACAATCTCGGCCTCAAGATATCGCTCGACCATTCTCGACAGTGATTCAGGCACGCTAAATGGCAACTGTTGGCCCGGTGCTTTCTTGAACGCATTCTTCATTTCGCTCTTGTCCATTTGAGAGGAGACGGCTTAAGCAAACCTTTCCTCGTAAGGCCCGGCCTTCGATAGCGTGTAGAGCCAACCATCGGTTGCCGCGATGACGTCTGACGTATTGCGCTACCTGGGGGCGTTAGCCCTTCCATTCAGTGCCCGGCCACTTCGGACGTTCCCATGTATGCTTTGAGGATGGCCTCGTCCCGCAGAAGTTCATCTCGACGTCCGTGCACCACCACCTGGCCCCGTTCCAGAACGTAGCCGCGATCAGCGGTTTTAAGCGCGATGCGCGCATTCTGCTCGACCAGCAAAATAGTCGTCTGTCCGCGCAGTTGATTCAGTACCCGGAAGATATCCTTGACGATCAAGGGGGCGAGTCCCATGGAAGGCTCGTCGAGCAACAGAAGTCTGGGACGACTCATCATCGCCCTGGCGATGGCGAGCATCTGCTGTTCCCCCCCTGAGAGGAGACCGGCCATCTGATTTTCGCGCGCCTGAAGAATCGGAAAGGTATGGTACAAATTATCCAGATCGCTCAGTATTTCGTCTCTTTCTCCGTTGCGGAGCCTCAGGTAAGCCCCCATCAGGAGGTTCTCCCTCACAGTCAGTGGCCCGAACACCCGCCGGCCCTCCGGGACCATGGCTATTCCGCGGCCGACGATCACCGTCGGATCGAGGCCGTGTATCGGTTTCCCGTCCAGTTTGACTGCACCTGACGCGATCATCAGCGTCCGGCAGATGGCGCGCAAGAGCGTCGTCTTGCCGGCGCCGTTTGGCCCGATCACACACACGAACTCGCCCTGCTGAACGTCAAGGACGATGTCTCGCAAGACGCGCAGGTGACCATAGCCAGCGTTGACTTTCTCTACCGTCAGCACGTCACACCTCAGTCCCAAGGTACACCTCGATTACCCGCTCATCCTTCTGAATTTCTTCCGGGGTACCCTCGCCAATCTTCTCGCCGAAATTCAGCACCACGATCTCGTCACTCAAGTTCATCACCAGATGCATGTCGTGCTCAACCAGGAGCACGGTAACACCTTCGTCCCTAATGCCACGGACGATGGTCATCATGTGTTCTGTCTCCTGACGCGTGAGTCCCGCTGCAAACTCGTCGAGCAACAGGATCTTTGGGTCCAGTGCCAGGGCGCGAGCCATCTCCAGCAATTTCAACTGACCGCAAGCGAGATCTCCTGCATCTTCATGGGCCTTGTGTGCCAGACCAACCTTCTCCAGCACCTGGTAACAGTGGTCGCGCATCGCCAGATCCTCCCTGCGCGACCGTCCGGTGTATAGCAGCGCGGCAAACAGGCCCGCCTTGCCCCGCAGATGCCGTCCTACCAGCACATTCTCGAGAACGCTCATGCTCTCGAAAATCTGCGGCGTTTGAAATGTTCGCGCCAAACCGAGGGCGGCCCGGCGATTCGGTTTGAGTCCCTTCATGTGGCAACCGTTGAAAACGATGCCACCGCAGAGTTGCGCTTCCAGTCCGGTAATCAAGTTGAACAAGGTGCTTTTGCCGGCGCCGTTCGGTCCTATCACGGCTTTGATGGCTCCGGCCCGAACCTGAAACGAGAGGTTGGATACGGCCATCAGTCCGCCGTAGGACTTGCTTACCCCGGCGATACTCAAGATGACTTCCCCACGCATTTAGTTCCCTCCCTGCGCCCGTTTGGCCAGACGGAAACGTAACCGCAGGGTGCGAAAAAGCGGGGCCAGTCCCTGTGGCATGAACATCATCACTCCAACCAAGATCAAGCCGTACAGCAGCACTTCAAGTCCTTCATAGGCGCGCAGGTACTCGGGCAGGAAGGTCAGGATGGACGCGCCAATCACCGGTCCCCAGAACGATCCGATTCCACCGACGACGACCATGGTGAGCAGCAAGACTGAGTTCATGAAGCCAAAGGTATCAGGTGCGACGAAGTTGATGTAATGGACATACAGACTGCCTGCGACAGCGGCATAGGCGGCAGACAGCACGAATATAATGACTTTGTACCGATAGGTATCGACGCCCATGCATTCTGCGGCGACATCGCTGCCCTTGATGGCGTTTAATGCCCTGCCCATTCGGGACTGCCCCAGATTGAGTGCTCCCAGCAGTCCGATCGCCACCCACCCCCAGATGAAATAGTAGTTCCCTAGTGCCGAACCAATCGTGATCGAACCGATATAGAAGCTCGGAACATCGACCAGGCCCGACGGTCCGCCAGTGAGACTCGCGGACTGTGCAAACACGGTATGAAAGATAATTCCCACCCCTAGCGTCGCCATCGCCAGATAGTGACCCTTGAGCCTCAATGTCGGTATGCCCACTGCGAGGGCGACCAGGCAGGTGCCGGTGACCGAGGCGGCGAGAGCCAATATCGGCGGCCAACCAAACTTGGCAGTGAGTACCCCCGAGATATAAGCGCCGAGACCCCAGAAGGCGGCATGACCAAGAGATATCTGACCGGCATAGCCCATGAGGATGTTCAACCCGGTACACAGCAGTATGTAGATCCCCGCGAACCCCATGATGTTGAGGAAATAGGCGTTGGGTGACACTGCCGGAAATGCCGCGACGAACGCCAGAAAGACGCACAGGGAAAACCATCGCGGCAATGCGGCCTGGCTATACTTTGACACTGCGCTCCCTCCCTGTTCCTCCCAGCAAGCCGGAGGGCCGAACCAGAAGCAGGACGATGAGCAGCAGAAAGGCTACAGCATCCTGGTAACCACTGCCTCCCAAACCCGCGGCGAAAGCCTCCACGGCTCCGAGGATCAGGCCGCCCAGGAAGGCGCCGTACACATTTCCCATGCCGCCGATGATGGCGGCGCAGAAACCCTTGAGGCCGAGCAGTGTTCCCTGCTCGTATGAGGTCATGGTGAGCGGCGTGATGACTGTCCCAGCAACCGCGCCGATGCCAGCTGCGACAGCGAACGAGATAGTGCTGAGACGGCTGACGGGAATCCCCATCAGGGACGCCGTACCGCGATCAGATGCAGCCGCCCGCATCGCCATTCCAGTCACCGACTTCTTCATGAAGAATCCGACCGCAGCCATTATGAGGACGCTGATGCCGACGACCCAGAGCGCCTGAGGCGTTACGCTCGCTCCCAGAAACGTCAGTGACTTCTCGCCCGAAAAAGCCGGCAGATCCTTGGGGAATTTCCCCCATATCATCATGACAGCGCCCTTGATGACGATCGCCAAACCGATGGTGACGATGATGAGGTTCAGCACCTCGGGCTTGCGGCTCAGGCCGAAGGTGAGTTTCTCGGCAACCATCCCGATCAGCGTCACGGACACCACTGCAAACAGCAGCGCGACGGGCAGCGGCCAGCCGAATCCACTGGATGCGGTGGCCGCCATCATTCCACCCAACATGACGAATTCGCCCTGGGCGAAATTGATGACCTCGGTCGTGTTGTACACCATGCAGAACCCTACGGCGACGAGTCCATAGACGCTGCCGATCGTCAATCCGGAGATGAGAAGCTGCAACAGCTCAGACATGGCAATTCCGATAGGCCGAGAATCGAATCCAATAAACCTGTCTCAGACGGCTCGTGGCGCAATCGGCGCACCCGTTGCGTTGCCCGGCAGCGGAATCGCGCTCTGCCGGGCAGACTCGCGATATCTCGCACACCGGGTTCGACGTCAGATCATGAAGCGCCCCGCGCGCTGGCGATTTTGAGTCGCCCGTCTATTTGGTTCCGGCCCCCATGAGCAGCTTCCAATTGCCATTTCGCCACTCCATGACAACCGCATCATCCTTCGTCAGACCGTAGTGCCGCAGCGGGCTGAACTTGTACAAGCCGTTTGTTCCGACGAAATCGAGCCGCTCAAGCGCACTGCGGATCTTCTCCTTGTCGAAACTGTTCGCCGCCTCCAGGGCCTTCAATGCCATCAGCATCCCATCGTAAGCTTCAGCACCATAAACGTCCGGTTCGCTTCCGTACTTCGCCTTATGTTCGGCTATGTAGGCGAGACTCACCTTCTTCGTCGGATCCGAGTCGGGCAGTTGGCCGGCGACAGGGAAGCGCAGCGAGACGAGCACGGTTCCGTCCGCAGCATCGCCTGCCATCTGCATGTACTTGGGCACCACATAGCCGAAGCCGTGCATGAGGATCTGCTGCATGCCAAGCTGGCGGGCATTCTTCATGAAGACAACGCCCGAGGGGGCAACCGTCCAGCACAGGATGGCTTCAGGATTGGAGGCTCGGATTCGAGTCAGTTGCGGAACTAGGTCGTTTGCCCCCATGTCGAATTCTTCCCAGGCGACGACGTTGATGCCAGCACCCGGAGCCTGAAGTTTCAGTTCATCTCGGGCGCTGGTGCCGAAACCGCTCGTATCCGAGAGCAAGGCCACCTTGGTGATCCCTTTGGATTTCCAGTAGTCGATCGCCCGGCCGATGACTTCCTTGTCGGTCAGGTGGGATTTGAACGCCCAGGCGCTCTTGTCGATTGGCTCGACGATACCGCGAGCACCCGCATTGGAGATCATCGGCACGCCGTACTTGATGGCGATCGGCTTCATGGCCAGGGAAAGACCGCTCATGTTCCCGGCGCCCGAGATGATATCGACCTCGTCCTGGGTAATGAGGCGATTTGTCGCCGCAACGGCCTTGGTGACATCGCTAGCCGCATCGTAGATGATCAACTTCACCTGGTGACCATTGATCCCGCCTTTCTTGTTGATGTCCTCGACCATCATTTCGACTGTGGTCTTCATTCGCTCGCCCAACAAAGCGCCCGCCCCGGTCAAGGAAAACACACTTCCGATCTTGTACGGACGGCTATCCTGCCCAAGCGCCCCGCCAACCAGCATCGCGAACGAAACTCCCAGTGCTAACACGGCACCCAAGGTTTTGCGCATATCCCCTCCTCGTCTAATGATTTGACTTCTCAACGAAAGTCTGCAGTTTTTTGAATCGAGAAATACTGCCGGGAGACCAACATCAGCGGAAATACCCCGGCAACGGCTTGTAACCGTTCACCGCCGGAAGCAATACTACTCCGGAGAAGGTCTTTGTCAATACATAATATTCCGTATACGGAATTTCACGTTTATGGATTGATTAGAACCCTTGTTTGGACCGTAACATCCATTTTTGTACTAGGACTCAACCGCTAGGAACGTCATCCCGTCGTTCTTGCCCAAGCAGGCCGAGAACATCCGGGGAAATCCACAACGAGTTTTGGCCGTCCTTCCTGTATTAGGAATACTGCAGCAGAAACAAGGCCCCAAACCCGGCGCCTAGTGTGATCAGCGTATTGCGCCATAACGCCGCCACCACGATGGCAACCATACCCGCCCACAGCCGGGGGTTGTCACTACCAAGAATGATATCGCCTTGGACCAGCAGCAGTTCCGGCGCCGTTAGCGCTGTCAGCGCGGCGATGGGTACGAAAGGCAACAGTCGGCGAAACCAGCCTGGAGGCTGATAGTGTCCCTCCGCGGCAATGAAGGAATACCGAATGCCGAAGGTGATCACGCCGCATGCCAGCATCAACCACCAAAGGTTCATTTGGCCCTCCGTGGCATCGCGACCCCTGCTACGAGGCCGGCCATCGCGGCAATGAACAGGCCTACCTTGTAGGGCATGGTGGCCAGAACGACAGCTACCGCGCCGGCCGCCAACGCCGCCGCGAAGCGCGCACGATTGTCGATCATCGGCACGACAATGGCAATGAAGGTCAGCGGCAGCGCGAAATCCAACCCGAGATTTGAGGGTAGTTGCGTACCGAGCATCACGCCCGCAAGCGTGGACAACTGCCAGCCTGTCCATAGACCCAGTCCCGAACCGAACAGTATCCAGTGCCCGGGTACCGACTCCGACGAATTCGACGTCACACCCATGAGGTGAGGGATCGCTGCCGCATAAGCTTCATCGGTCAGCAGATACGCCAACAGGATTTTCCAGCGCCGCGGCAGGTGCGCCAGCACCGGTGCGACGGAGGCGCTGTAAAGTGCGTGACGCAGATTTACCAGTCCGACCGCACCCGCAGTAAGCAGCATCGGCGCACCAGCCCCGACCAGTTGCGCCAGCAGGAATTGGGCGGAACCAGCGAAAACTATCGACGACATTGCCATCGCAGCCAAAGGCGGTATGCCGCTTTGCAGCGCCACCACGCCGTAGATTATGCCAAACGGCGCAACGCCCACAAGGATCGGCATGACGGAGCGCAGACCGAGGGCGAACGCGTCGGACGATTTCATTTGCGCGCCGGCAGATTGACCAGCACGATGCCGCCCACCACCATCGCCGCGGCAACAAAGAAATGCAGGCTGGGTTGGTCACCCATCAGCAGCATGCCGAACAGGACGCCAAACAAGGGGGTCAGGAAGGAGAACACCAGCAAGCGCCCCGCGAGATAGCGCGTAAGGAGCCAAAACCACGTCAGAAAGCTGATAAACGCTACGATCACGATCTGATAGGCCATGGCCCAGAGAGTCGGCGCTGACAGTACGCCGATGCCATGCTCGCCGACCAACCAGGACAGCGGAAACATCACAGCGGCGGACACCACCAGTTGATACAGCAGGACCTTGGTCGCCGTAATCCTTGCCAGTGCGGTGGCGCGGATCAAAACCGTGGTTGCCGCCCAGAACAGCGCCGCCAGGACGCCAAAGGCATCTCCCAGCAGGTTGCCGCCAGACGCCTTGTCGATGAAAGCCGCCACCAACCCCGCAAAGGCCAGGAGCACTCCGGCCCACTGCCGCATTCCCATGCGCTCGCCGGGCACAAAGAAATGTAGGCCGAGCACCGTGAAGCAGGGTGCCGTATAGAGAAACACCACCATGCGCGAAACCGTAGTGTGATCAAGACCGACAAAGATAAAAACGAACTCGAGGCCGAACAGGAGTCCCGCTAGCAAGCCCGGCCGCAACGACTGATCACTCGAGAACAAGGCGATTCCTCGCCAATGCGCCCAGACGAAAACCAACACGGCGGCAATACCGGAGCGAAGTCCCGCCTGCAGGATGGGGCTGATGTCTGGACTGGCGACCTTGATCGCCACTTGCTGCAAACCCCAGACGGCGCAAAGCAGAACCATCAGGCCGAAGGCCGCGGGACCGGGAGCAATGCGGTTGTTCATTCCGTAACGGAATTCAGCCACGGCAGATGGCCGCCGCATGCCCTGCAAGGCCTCACAGCACCAGCCGGCCTATCCACCAGGCAATGGCCGCTATCAGCGCGCTGGCCGGAATGGTCAGGATCCATGCCCAGACGATACCGCCGGCAACCCCCCAGCGCACGTTCTTTGGTCCGCCGGTCGATCCCACGCCGGCGATCGCGCCGGTGATGGTGTGCGTCGTCGATACCGGAATGCCCATCAGCGTGGACATGAACAGGGTAATCGCCCCACCCATGTTAGCCGAGAAGCCTTTGGCCTGATTCAGTTTGGTGATGCGCTGACCCATGGTGCGAACAATCCGCCAGCCGCCGAACATGGTGCCCAGCCCCATCGAGGTATAACAGGCCGCAATGACCCACGTCGGCACATCTTCATTCGGCTGAGTCACACCAGCCGCCAGCAGCAACATCCAGATGATGCCAATGGTCTTCTGTGCATCGTTGCCGCCGTGGCCAACGCTGTAGGCGGCGGCGGAAAGCAGCTGCAAACGGCGAAACACCTTGTCTACCTTGCGCGGCGCCATGCTATTGCAAAGCCAGGAGATGCCGACCATTAGGAAACCGCCGAGCAGGAAACCCAGCACCGGCGCGATCAGAATGAACACCAGGGTCTTGCCCAAGCCACTCCAGATCAGCGTTTCCATCCCGCCCTTGGCCACTGCGGCGCCGACCAGACCGCCGATCAACGCGTGGGATGAACTCGATGGAATGCCGTAGTACCAAGTAATGATGTTCCAGACAATGCCGCCGATCAGGGCGCCGAACACCACATAGTGATCCACGATGCCCGCATCGATAGTGCCCTTGCCAATGGTGCTCGCCACGGAAAGATGGAATATGAAATAGGCGACAACATTGAAAACAGCCGCCCAAACTACCGCCTGATGAGGCTTGAGCACCCGCGTGGAAACGATGGTGGCGATGGAATTCGCCGCGTCGTGAAAGCCGTTCATGAAATCGAAGGCCAGTGCCAGCATCACCAGCACCACGATCACCGTCAGACTCATCTCGACCGTTTGCATGACGGCCTATCAGGAATTCTCGAGGATGATGCCCTCGATGATGTTGGCGACGTCCTCTGCGCGATCGGTCACCGACTCCAGCAGTTCGTAGATGCCCTTCATCAGTAGTGTCCCAACGTTATCGCGCTGGGGTCGTATAACAAGTTGAAGGATTGAGAATATTCCGTGTTCGAGGCTGGTCTCGATTTGAACGTCGCTCGTAGCATTCCGGGTTCTTCCAACC
>Ga0163199_1000380_pt1 | contig 28009 bp, 19 predicted proteins | sample PL_2010_150m_FD_113537 | JGI IMG/M metagenome (GOLD analysis project Ga0163199, IMG submission 113537) | Freshwater microbial communities from Powell Lake, British Columbia, Canada to study Microbial Dark Matter (Phase II) - PL_2010_150m | ecosystem: Environmental > Aquatic > Freshwater > Lake ...
CATGACTTTCCGTCGTCCCCGCTGGTGTGAAGCAAAATATAATTGTTTTTATCCTCGGTGACGCCGCCTCCATACCACGTCGCCCACAAGCGCCCGTTCGCCGCGCGTTCGATCCCCGGGATCCCCTGAAACATCCGCACGCTGTCGGAGTATCCCGGACCCGGAGAAAAATCCGGTTTCGCCGGTATCGCCGCAGGCACCGAGGCGGGCGCGTCCAGCGGCCGTTGTCCAGCCGTGACATTTTCCGGCCCGAGCAACACCGCCCACCTCTCCAACCGGCATTCCTCGCCCGCCGCCATTCGCTTCTGATAGATCCGGACCCGGTCGAGATCCGACTTTCCAAAAAGTTGGAACACCGGCTCGTCAACGCGCTGGAACCCCCTTTCCTCCAAAAAACCGGCAAGACTCGCGGCCTGGGGAATCGCCGGATCCGGTGTCAGCAGGGTAATCACGCCGGCTGTCGTGCACCGGAAGCTCATGCCCTGGAGCGAACCGCGCACCAAAGACAGCCCTCTCAGAAATGCGGGCGGATCAAGCAGCGTATAATTGCGGTCCATGAAAAGCCGCACTCCCGGCTGGAATATCTCGCACTCAAAGTCCTCCGACATTTCCATCCCGGCCGGTTCGCCGGAATCAAACGGCAACAATTTTTCGGGGGCATCGCCGGCCCGCGCGGAGGGGGGCCAGATTGCGCAAAGACATGAGACAACGGCGAGAAGCGGGAGGGGTGGACTCATCGGAATTATTCTATTGGGTTCGAAATCGGCGCATCCGGATCGACCAGCAGCCAGGCAAGCGCCCCTGCAAAGCAGAGGCCGGCGGCGACAAGGAATGAGGGTGTCCAACCAAAGCGATTCGCGATCCAGGGAGTGAGCGATGCGGTGACCGCTCCGCCCACCTGCGCGCCCATGTTCATCAGGCCCGATACTGTTCCGGCGGACTTGCCCGCGATGTCGGCCGTCACTGCCCAGAATGCGCTCTGCGCGAGATAGAGCGCCCCAGCCCCTCCGGCGAGGACGATGCTCGCAACCCGCGCGCTCTCGACCTGGGTTGCCACGGCCAAAAAAACCGCCGCGAGAGAAAGCCCGAACACCGCCACCCAGCAACGGCCCGCGCGCCTCCCGTAGATCAGCGTGATCCTGTCCGCCACCCAGCCGCCCAGAGGTGCGGCGCACGCCATCGCAATGAACGGAAGCATCGAGTAAAGCGCGCTCGACTTCAGATCCAGCCCGCGCACCCGGCTGAGATAGATGAAAAACCAGGTGAAGAAAATGTAGGCGACGTAGCCGTATGCAAAATAGCTGAACGTGATGGCCAATACATTGCGGCTGCCGAGGATCGCGCGCCATGGCAGCGCCACACAGGACTCCTTCGTCGCCGGTGGCAACCCGGCCTCGATGTGTTCGATCTCCTTTTGGCTCGCGAGCGGATGTTCGCGAGGCGTATCGCGCGCAATCAAAAACCAGACCGCCCCCGCCGCAAGCCCTATCAGGGCGCTGATGTAGAACGACCAATGCCATCCCCATTTGTAGAGGATGAAGATGATGATTGGCGGCGTCACTCCCGCTCCGGCCCCCACGCCAGCAAAGATGAGTCCGTTTGCCAACCCGCGCTCCGACGAAGGAATCCAGGTTGATACCAAACGATTCGAGGACGGATAGACCACCGCCTCGCCGAGCCCGAGCAGAAACCGCGTCACAATCAATAGCACCACCGACACTGCAAGCCCGGAAGGGACCCATGCGGTAAGGGTGGTGAATGCCCCCCACCAGAGCACGCCCACCGAAATCACAAGACGGGCACCGAAGCGGTCGGCAAGGCGTCCACCGGGCACCTGGAACAGGGCGTAGCCGATCACGAACGCGCTGAAGACCCAGCCAAGCTGCATATCCGTGAGCCCGAAATCCTTCTGGATTGCCTGTCCCGCGATCGAGATGTTCACGCGGTCGAGATACGCGACCGCGCTCATCAAAAACATCCAGAAAATCAGAAGCCAGCGAAGCCGGCCATCAAGCAACTTTGTCAGAAAAAATGGGGAGTTCATGGAATGTCTGAAACTTACGTGGCCGACCGGTTCGCGCCGGCCATGAGCCCGGCCATCGCTTCTGTCAGGTCCGCCTGCTCCTCGTCCATTGCCCCGCGGCCGGCCATGTGGGCATCGTAGGCATCCAATGCCGCCTCCATGCTGGCGAACATGTGCGTCTCAAGCGATCGGAGCGCCGACTTGGAATCCCGTTTCCGCAGCGCGCGGGCCACGCGCGCATGTTGACACCAGACCCGGGCCACATGGCGCAGGTCGCGGTCATGGCTGCGGAAGCCGAAGATGGCTGTCCGCAAATTCAGGTCGTTATAGATCGCAAGGGCATGCCGGTTTTCCGCGGCATTCAGCAGGAGGAGATGGAAGCTGATGTCGGCGTTCAAATAGCGGCGCAGAGGATCGCCCGTCATGTAAGGTTTCCCGGAGTCCCGGAAGTCGCGGATTGCGGCCAGCATCTGGTCGCAAAGGTCCTGCCCGTGCTTCATCTGCGCCGGCTTCATCCGCCGGGCCGCCTTCTGCACGGCAAAGCTCTCGATGGCGATGCGAAGCTCATAGACCTCGATGATCGTTGACCGCTCGGCATGCTTCACAAAAGTTCCGCTCGAGGCCACCGGCTCAAGAACCCCCTCCACCTCCAAACGGCGGATCGCCTCACGAACCGGCGTGCGGCTCATTCCCAAGTCGGCAGCAAGCTGCACCTCGGAAATCTTGTCCCCTGCGGCCAGCTCCCCGCTGAGAAGCATCTTCTTGAGATGCTGGTAGGCATGATGCCCGAGTTTGGATTCCCCCTTCTCCTCCTTCCGGGTTTTGCCGCCTCGGATTTTCAGGCTGAGACTTTTCTTCACTTCAAAAAGATACACAAAAACCTGAGACCTGTATACAGGTTATTGCGGAGGATTTTTCTCAACGGACTTCCTGCTATCCGTAGATTTTTCCGTGCCGCAGGCAGAGATCGATGAAGAGTTCGACCCGTTCCGGGGACACGTCGTTCTGGATGATATGTGCGGGGGAGATCATGTATCCGCCGCCCGCGCCAAGGGTGTTAATTTTATCAATGATGTCCGCCTCGAGTTCCTGATCTGAGCCACTGGGCAGAAGGTATTGCTGGTCGATGGCACCCCAGAAAGCGAAGAGTCCGCCGAAGCGGTCCTTCATTTCCTTCGGGGCATGCCCGGGGACGCCGGGCTGCACGGGGTTGAAAACCTCGAAGCCGATCTCGTGGATCTGGGGCAGGAGCTTGCTCACTGCCCCGTCACAATGGAGGATGGGGATGATATCCGACTTGGCCTGCTTGAAGCGGCTGATCATGGTTTTGTAAGCTGGCATGAGTTGCTCCTCGAACATCCCCGTGGAAATAAGGAGCCCCTCCTGTCCTCCGAAGTCGTCGCCGAACCAAAGCGCATCGACCCCCTGCTCGATGAGTTTCAACCCGATGCGGGTCTGAAATTCAGCGCAGGCATTGAAAAGCGGTACGACATACTCCTCCTCGGCAGCCATGTCCATGAGCAGCTTCTCCATCCCGACAAGCAGCTGGGCGAGCGAGAAAATGGTGACTTCGATGTCTCCGATGACAACGTAGTCGTCGTGGTATTTCGATACGAGATCCGCGGCATCGTCATAGCGCCCGGGCGCTTCCGGATCAGGCCAACGGTATGCCGCGATGTCGGCGGCTGACATGGCGTCCTGGAGCGGCGCGTCGGTAATTTCGACGTAGATTGCCCCCTGCTTCATCCGCATGCCGTATTCGTTGAGCCATGTCCCGTCGTCGAATTTCTGCGGAATGAATCCGGAATACTCCGAGGCCCCGGTCACGATCACGTCACACCCCATCGCGGTGCGGATTTCGTTTCCGCTGATCCGGTAGGTGACATCCTCGAAGATGTTCTTCGTGTAGCGCATCGGGATCCCGAGCTTGCGGGAAAAATGCTCGTAGAGCTGAGCGCAAAACTCGAATTGCACCGGCACCCGGTCCGGCAGACCCGCGTTCCTCTTGAACGCCCTCAGCACGCGCTCGCGCGGATTCATACGACCTAGTCCGCGTGAAAAACCTCCGGGAGCGGAACGCAGACCGGGGAGTTGTCAGGATTGGTCTCCATGATATCCGCCATGTAGGCCCACCACTTCTTGACGATGGGATTCTCGGGAAGGCGGTCGGCGGAATGACCGTCGGCCAGCTTCTGCACGGCGAAAAGGGTCAGCGTCTCGCGGTCGAGGAAAATCGAGTAGTCGGAGACGCCGGCCTCCGAGAGTGTCCGGGAGAGCTCGGGCCAGATTTCGTCATGGCGTTTCTCATACTCGGCCTCAAAGCCAGGCTTGAGTTTCATTTTGAATGCGGCACGTGTCATGGGAAGGAAGGATGGTTGGTTGGAGGGGGATTGAGCAAATCGCAGGCTAGCAACGCGGCCTGTGAAAAAGCAAGGAGGTTAGCGGGCTGGCGGCCCGGACTCTGAAGAGACTTTTTCCGGTGCCGCATCCAGACTCGCGGCCTTGATGAGGGCGTTGCCCAGGTCTTTTCCAATCTGGAGAAGGCCAGGGGTCGTGTAATGGTATTGTCCTTCCGAGAGCCCCTTGGCCACCGGGTAGACGTTCGCGTCGGCGGTTTCCGTAGCGATCACTTTCGGCACAGCAGCCGCGACGGCATCCTGCGCCTTGCGAACGACCTCCCATTCCCCGACCGTCTTCGCATCCGGGCTGCCTTCGATCTGCTGAGGGGAAATTTTGGCGAGCACAAACGGAAGGTCCGCGCCGAACGTCGCACGCACATCGGCGATGAAATCGGTCAGATGTTTTTGATACTCGGCGCCCTTCCCATCCAGTGCGTCCGACTCGCCCTGGACCCATCCCATTCCCAGCACTTCGACCGTGCGGTCGGGGTATTTAGCCTTCAGCGCGGCGATCCCCCGCTTCGCGACATCCTGAAAGATGCGGTAAAGTTTTCCATCGGCCGCGGAATCCGCCGTGCCGTCGGGCAGCCAGCACTCCTGCTTCCAAAGGCTGCTGCCACCCATCGCAAACTTGATCACCGCCAGCTTGGCATCCGGGTCGGGGAGGCGGTCGCGGACCGTTCGCGCAAAGCTCAGCTCCGGGCCGAACCGGCTGATCGGCGCGACCGTGAGGGCCGGATAGCAGTTCGGGAGCGGCTTGACGTTCGTATTGGAATTGCCGGATTGCAGGGGGAGCAGCGTTCCCTCGGGCAGCATGCCGGGGCCGGGAATGTCGTAGAACATTTCCACATCGTTCTGCGGCTTCGCCAGCGGATCCTTGGTGTCCTCAAGATATTGCTGATAGCCCCAGCCGAGCGCATTCGACTGGCCGCCAAACAGCAGCGCGTAAACTTTTTTTCCCGACGAGGGAGTGGTGCCAGCTGAGGCCGGAGCGGGCTTGGCTGGAGCGGGCTTCGCACCGGGCTTGGAAGCCGCCCCTCTTTCCGGCACGACCAGAACACCCCACTTGCCGAGGTTGAGCGGCTCGTCGACCGCCATCTCCTTCTGGTAGACGAAGCACCGGTTCCACCCACCTTCAAAAAGCAGAACATCCGGCAGGTCAACCCTCTGAAAGCCAAGATCCAACAGCTCCTCCTCTCTGCTGTCCGGGCTCTTCCCCGCAATAGGGGTAAAAACATACACAACGCCCGCCTTCCGGCAGATGACGCTGACACGATCGATTTTGCTCCGGATGAATTTGAAGCCGTCCATCACCTCGGGCACCTCTTTGATGGGATAGGACCGGTCGATAAAAAGCTGCGTCCCCGATTGAAAGACATCCTCCTCCCCGCCGGCGCAGTCAAGTTCTGCGGCCGGACCGGTCAGCAGCGGAGCGGTCTCCTGCGCGACGCAGAGCCCGGCGGCACAGTGAACCCATGCGACCAGGAGCAGGGTCAGAAATGGCGGGGCAGCAGAGTTCGTTCCGGGGAGGGACATGAATGCCTCGGGTTAGCGAACCACACGGCCGGATCCCGATCCGCCCATCAGAGCCTCGACTTCGGAGCGGCTCGAAAAATTGTAATCCCCGGAAATGCTGTGGGCGAGGCAGGACGATGCCACCGCGAACGACACCGCGGATTGCGGCGCCTGCAATTCAGGAGTCGTCAGCGCGAAGATCAGTCCGGCGGCAAACGCGTCACCGCCGCCCACGCGGTCCACGATATTGGCAATCGTGTAGGAACAATACTCGCCATCGCGGACCGGAGCATAATAAGCGCGGCCCTCGGCCGTGTCATAAAGCATCGCCCCCCAGTTGTTGTGCGAAGCCGAAATGCTCTCGCGCAGCGTGATGGCCACCTTCCTGACATGCGGGAATTGCGCCACAATCTGCCGGGCCACCTCGGGGTATTTATCGATGGCGACCCTGCCGCTCTGCACATCGGTGTCCTGGGCATGGATCCCAAGCACCTCGCCGGCATCCTCCTCGTTGCCGATCACGACATCTACATGCGCAAGGATTTTTCTCATCGTCCTCTGCGCGAGTTCGGACGGGCTCACGCTCTTGTCCCAATTCCATAATTTCCGGCGGAAGTTGAGATCGCAGGAAACCGTCACCCCCTGCGCGCGCGCCGCCTGCACGGCCGCCAGCACCGCCTCGCTGGCAATTTTGGAAATCGCCGCCGTGATGCCGGAAACATGGAACCATCCGGCCCCGGAAAAAATTTCCTCCCAAGGATACTGCTCCGTCATCGACACCGACGAACCTTCCCGGTCGTAGATGACCGTGCTCGGGCGCTGGTTCGCCCCAGTTTCCAGGAAATACAAACCCAGCCGCCCGCGCTTCGTGCGCACGACATGCCGGGTATCGACCCCCATCGACCTCAGGTTCGCCACGCAGGCATCCGCGATGGCGTGGTCCGGAAGAGCGGTGACAAATGCCGCCTCCCCTCCCAGATGAACGATGGACGCCGCGACCGAGGCCTCGGCCCCCGCAAACGTCATGTCCAGCGAACCGGGCATCGCCTGGCGGAAACGCAGGAAGCCCCGCGGCGCAAGCCGTCCCATGATTTCTCCAAATGTGATCACTTTGCTCATAGTCTTGTTTTCTTCACGATCTCCGCGACCTGGCCCGCCCGCTGCGTGATGGCCAGCCAATCCCTCTTCCGGATCAGGTCGCGCGGTGCGATCCATGAGCCGCCGAGAGCCAGGATGTTCGGCTCGCGAAGATAGCTCTCCGCATTTCCGGCATCCACACCACCCAGAGGAATGAAACTCAATCCCAGATGCGCATAGGGAGCCGCGATGCTTTTCAAATAGCCGATCCCGCCCAGCGGCTCCGCAGGAAAAAATTTCAAAACCCGGCAGCCGCACTCCAAGGCCGCCTCAATATCGCTCGGGGTGCAGATGCCCGGCGCAAATGGAAGACCCACCTGCTTCGCTTCCGTCACAACCCGGGGATTCATTCCCGGAGCAACTCCGAATGAGGCCCCGGCCGCCGCAACCTCCCCGACCTGTTCTGGAGTCAGGATGGTCCCCACCCCGGCAAGCATCTCCGGCACCTCACCACGGATCCGCTGGAGAGCCTCCATCGCAGCAGGCGTCCGCAGCGTCAACTCCATGCAATCCACCCCGCCCGCCAGCAATGCCCGGGCCGCAGGCACCGCATCGGCAGAATCGTCAATGACAAGGACGGCCACAACGCCGGAGCGCTGCAGATGAGATCGGAGAGTTTCGTTGAACATGGGATGAAATTCGGGGTGCTGTCAGGCGCACTGCAAATCGAGTTATCGAAAGCATTAAATGCAGATCACATTTTGCTGTATACTGGTTTTTGAATTTCAACAATGAAATCCTGCATGTAATCCATGCCTCATCTCATTCCGGGGCGCAATTCCAACCCGCGACTCAATCCCCGATCGTCACCGGCGTCCCGACGATCACCTTCCCATAAATGATCGGAGCGATATCCTTCGGAAGACGCACGCATCCGTGCGAGGCGGGATAGCCGGGGAGTTCTCCCACATGCATCCCCTCCGCACGGTGGCTTTGCAGGTTTTCTCCGAACCGCATGAACCACAGCATCGGAGCTCCCTTGAATGTCGTTCCGCTCGGAGCGGAATCAATTTTCGTGCTGACGCCAGCACGCACGATCAAGCCGCCTTTGTTCACAAACGCTCCGTAAAGACTGGATCGGTGGTCGGGATCCTTCTGCACAATCACAAAGCTGCCCTTCGGCGTCATTCCCACACGCTTCCCGCTGGAAATCGGCGAATCGATCCCCACCTCATCCCCGACCTTGAGATAGGCTCTCTGCTTCCCGAGGGAAATATAGACGCTCACATTCTCCGGTGTCGCCTGCTCAAGAACCCTCGGGATCACCTTGGCGGGATCCTGCTTCCGGATGAGCTCGGAGGCGGGTTTCTGCTTTTTTTGCGGGCGGGGCACCGCCTGCTGCGCCACCACAAGCTGGCAAAATAACAGGACGGCTGCCAGCGCGAGGACCGAAGCCACGGAGCGCGAAAGAAAAGAGGTGGGATGAACCGCTGCGTTGGTCATGGTGAAAAGCCTGATTCCGCTTATCCGCTCACGGCCGATTAAGCAACGAGATTCCTCGCTGGATTTTGCGTATCGCGATCGCGCCACGCGACAGCTTCATGGCCGCGATGCAGGCTGACGAATCGGATTGCTTTTCGCGAACGATGCCGGAGCATGCGGATTCCAACCAAAATCACAATATGCAACTCGCAATGATCGGTCTCGGCCGGATGGGATCCAACATGGTTCGCCGTCTTCTTCGCAACTCCCACCAGTGCGTCGTATTCGACACGAATCCCAAAGCGGTCGAGGATTTGGTGAAGGAGGGAGCGACCGGTGCGGCCTCGCTGAAGGAACTTGTTTCGAAGCTGGAGGCACCGAGGGCGGTCTGGATCATGATCCCCGCGGCGATCACGGACAAAATCGTGGATGAGCTCGCAGTCCTGCTGGAACCCGGGGACACGATCATCGACGGTGGAAATTCGTATTTCCGCGACGACCGCCGCCGCAGTGAATCGCTGCGACCGAAAGGCATCCACTACCTGGATTGCGGAACGAGCGGCGGGGTCTGGGGACTGGAGCGCGGGTATTGCATGATGATCGGCGGAGACAAGGTGGCGGTCGACCGTCTCGATCCGATTTTCAAAACGCTCGCGCCGGGCAAAGGCACGATCGAGCTCACGCCAGGGCGGGAAAAAATCGCCGGGACAGCCGAGGACGGCTACCTGCACTGCGGGCCTTCCGGTGCCGGGCACTTCGTCAAAATGGTCCACAACGGGATCGAATACGGGATCATGGCCGCGTTCGGCGAAGGGTTCGACATCCTCGCGAATGCCAACGTGAGCACGAAGCAGGCCGCGCAGGATGCCGAGACCGCACCCGCGATGCATCACGATCTGGACTACGAGCTGAATCTTGCGGACATCTCGGAGGTCTGGCGCCGGGGAAGCGTGATCAGTTCATGGCTGCTCGACCTTGCGGCGGCGGCATTCGCCGGCAACCCGACGCTCTCGAACTTCAGCGGACGCGTCTCGGATTCCGGCGAGGGACGCTGGACGATCATGGCGGCGATTGAGGAGGCGGTGGATTGCGAGGTCCTCACCGCGGCGCTCTACGCCCGGTTCCGCTCCCGCAAGGAACACACGATGGCCGAAAAGGTCTGCTCCGCGATGCGGTATCAGTTCGGCGGACACCTCGAACGCCCGGCGGAAGGATAATCCCAGCCCAGCGACTGATTTTTCCATTAGAATCCGGAAAAGAATCGGGTATTGTCCCCGCCGAATGAAGTTCCGCCTCCTTGTCTGCATGCTGCCCGCCGCCGTCCTCGCGCAGGGGGTGAACATCGACAATACCGGCTCGGAGGAAAACCCGAAGCCGACCTGGGAAACCCAGCGCCAAGCCCGCACCTACACGCTGGCGATCCCGGCTCCGCGCGGGCAGATCACCGACCGGAACGGCCGGCCGCTTGCGCAGAACCGCCTCAGCTACAACCTCGCGATCAACTTCCCCACCCCGCTCGACTGGACCGAGGCGAAGGTCCTCTCCTTTGCCCGGCAGCAGATCACGCTGGCAAAGGGCCTGCTCAAGCGGGAGATCCAGATCACAGACCAGGCGATCCTCAGCCACTACAAGAACCGGGGCGTCCTCCCGCTCGACATCGTCGAGGATCTGCTCCCGACGGAACTCTCCGTAATCCAGGGAGGGCTTCCCTCCGAACTCATCCTCCGCCAGACCTATGCGCGGTTCTATCCGAATGGATCGCTCGCCTCGCACATCATCGGCTACACCGGGCGTGAAGCTCCCCTCTCGTTGCGACCGATCGAGAACAACGACTTCATCTTTCCCGAAAGCGAGGGACGCGAGGGGCTCGAGCAGATTTTCGACAACGAACTGCGCGGCCAGCCGGGCATCCTCCACATCACCTACGGCAAGGACGGACGGAAGATGTCCGAGCGGATCGCCCGCCAGCCGGTGCCGGGATACAATGTCATCTCCACAATCGATGACAACCTGCAGCGGCTCTGCGAAAAAGTGCTCGCTGAAAACACGAAGCGCGGAGCGCTTGTCATCATCGAACCCTCGACGGGAGAAATCCTCGCGATGGCCTCTCACCCCGGTTTCAATCCGAACGACTTCGTGCCGATCGTGAAGCCGGCGATCTTCGAGGCATTTTCCAAAGACCCTTCCGACCCGCTCGTCCCGCGAGCGTTCCGCTCGGCCTACCCGGCGGGCTCGACATTCAAAACCTTCGTGGGATTCGCGGCGCTCAACTCCGGCAAAATCAAACCAAAGGACGAATTCAACTGTCCGGCGGACTTCACGGTCGGAGACCATACGTTCAAGAACTGGAAGAAGTCCGGTGCCGGAATGCTCAATTTCAAGGAGGCCCTGACTCAGTCGTGCAACACGTGGTTCTACCAAGTGGGGATCAAGATCGGCGCCCCGACGATCATCGAGTATGCAAACCGCCTCGGGCTGGGCCGCCGCACCGGGATCCCGGTGAAATCGGAGACGGAAGGAAACATCCCGACCGATGAATACATGATGCGCGTCCACAAGCGGGTTATCAAAAAAGGCGATGTCGCCAACATGGCAATCGGGCAGGGCGACATCCTCATCAGCCCGCTCCAGATGACCCAGGCGATGGGCGTGATTTCCCAAAAGGGAGTCTTTCACCAGACCCGTCTCGTCAAGCAGGTCCAGACGATCGACAACCGCGTGATTGCCGCCTATCCCGACCGCGTGCGGGATGAAATCCCGGTCGCGCCCGAGATGGATGAAGTGCTCCGCAAGGCCCTCGTCGCCGTGACCAGCGATGGACAGGGAACCGCACACCAGGCCCAGGTGAAGGGGATCCAGGTCGCCGGAAAAACAGGAACCGCACAGTGGGGGCCCACGAACAAGCAGCGCACCGCCGCGTGGTTCACCGGGTTCCTGCCCGCCGACAATCCGCGCTACGCCTTTGCCGCGCTGTATGAGGGAGAACCGAACGACAACACTGTGCATGGCGGCTCGCACGCCGCCCCGATCATCGGAAAGCTTTTCAAGCAGGTTTTCGCCGCACCCGGCAAATCCGGCGACAGCGAGCCTGAACCCGAAACTCCCGCAGCCGACGAGTCGAACTGATCCGGACACTTGGGAAACGCCCCAACGCTCAGGAGCTCACAAAATTGCGACCGGGTTCCAGGGGAATGTTTTCGGCGGACTTGAGGCAGCACACGCCTGTGATCCCACCCGGCAAATCAATGGTTCCTTTCAATCTACTCCCCTCCCTCTCCCAAGATGTCCGGATTTCACCATGAGGGGTTTTGACGCTGACTGATGCGCGCCGCAGATCACAAAGTTCGGGCCGGATTAGCACAGATTTCCAACCCGGCGCATCCGGACGGATTCCACAGATGGAGCGCACGAAAAATGCCAGGGGAGCGGCTCCCCAGGCATGGCTGAACGAGTGGGCAACGGGGAAGCCCTCCCCGTTTTCATGATGGCCTTCCCAGTGCTCCCAAGTCGTTCCGGTCCGCACGAAATTGCTGTAGCGAACCCGGATCAGCTTCAATCCGGGCCCGGTCTGCCCATGAAGATCCAGCGCACGAAGAACGAAGTTCATGGCGAACGGGCTCGCCCGGACGAACTGCGGATTTTCAAAAGAACCTTCCAAGATACGACACGCCCGCTCGCTGCCTGGAGCCTCCAGATGCAGCAGCGCGTGAGCGGACGTGCCCTCGGAAAAAACTGCGGGGCCACCAGCCGTCCATGCGTCCACATACGCGCCGACGGATTCGCTCCACAATGTGTCCGATATGGCAGCGCGAAGATTTGCGGCACGCGACTCCAGCTCGCTCCCGAACCGTTCGTCTCCAATCAGCCGTCCCAGATTTTGGACGCAACGGAGCACATCGAGATAGACAAGATTCAGACTGGTATTGATATCCCCCGCTCCCGGCTGGCGGCCGTTCTCCGGTCCTTCGCCAAGCTCGATATACATCCAATGTGGAACACGCTCGAGAAGTCCATCCGGATTGAAGAAAGCGGAAAACCACCGCAAGGCATGCAGAATGTTCGGCCACCACTGCTCGACAAGGGTCTTGTCTCCGGTGAACCACCAGTGATCCTCGAACGACCGTATCCACTGGAGGCTGTAGAAGGGGATCGGACTGACGTTTCGGTTTCCGGAGGGATACCGCGGAACAAGGGATCCCATCCAATCCATGCCCTGCCCGATCTGCTCGATCAACCGGCGGTGGAGCGGTGCCACGGGAAACCGGTGGTGAAGCGTCAAAGCGGTTTCCCGGCCATCTCCAATCCACTGCTGCTGCTCGCGGCTCGCGCTGTCCACAATGCCATCCTGCGCGCACAGCCGGAGAGTTTTTTCGCACGCCGAATCGAGGAGGTTCAAAAACTCGTCATCGCAGTCAAATCCCGGAACAGGAGGCAATGGAAACGCGAGAGTGTTGATCCAGGCCCGGCGCAGGACAAACTTCTCCCTGCTCCAGATCCAAAGTTGCGCGTATCGAAAAGCAAGCCAGTTGAAGGCGGTTTCGAGCGTCTGCTCTCCCTCGCAAAGAATGAACCGGGCGGTCATCACGCGCGCCTGGGGAGGTTGGGGCACACATCCATTGATCAATTCTTCGGCAAAGAGAACATCCACAATCGCCCCTTCGGATCCCGTCACCTCCAAGCGCAGCAAACCGGCTGTGATTTCCCCGAAATCCACATTGACCACGCGTGCCGGAGAATCACCCGTCAACTCCAGAGGAAACCCGGCAGATTCGCCACGGTCCGTCACGCGGCGGGGTCCGCCGAGATCCTCCGTTGGGGGCGGAAGGACGGTTGCTTCCTGGGCAACTTCCACGATCGGAAGTGCTTCCAGAATCCCTTCCTCGCGCGCTGGCAGATCGTTGGGAACGAAATGATACCACGGCGTGACCGCAAGGTCCTGTTTGACGTAGTCGGAATCCTCCCACCCAGAGTCGTCGAAGCCCGGCTCCCGCCAACCCGGTTCCTGGCGAGAAAGATCCTGAACCTCCATGCACCCCAGCGGGCCGTGGAGACGCGGAGTGGGACGGACGAACTCCTCCGCAGGCCGGACTTTCCAACTCCGGTCGCTGACCACAAGCGACACTATCCCGTCCGTGTGTTCGATTTTCATATGTGCCAGCAAAGCCTGCATGATACTGATGCGCGAACCGGTGCCGAAACCCTGGAACAGGCAGAGAACGGCCAGAACATTCTGACCCGGCCGCAGGAAGTCCGTGACATCCAGGACATCATAATAAGTCCATGTCGGATCGCTGCGCCACGGACCGCGACCGAGATACCGCCCGTTGATCCATGCCATATAATGCGTGTCGGCAAAAAGGCGTAGTTCCGCGCGGCTCACCGGATTTTCGCACAGAAAGGTTTTTCGGAACCGCATGAAGCGATTGCGCGGATTTTCGTAAAAAACCGTCTCGCCGGTTTTCCAGATCAAGCCTGTTCCGGAAGCCCAGGGAATATCCAGGTTGGAGGGACGCGAACGGGAAATCAGCGGATCGGGCATGGGAAAATTTGGCGAAGTCGGCGGGGGAGGGGTGACAAATATCTATCCTTTTCAGCCCCGCCCTGCCATCCAGATTCTTGCGCTCCGAGGTTCGAGTGCGGGAAAATGGGCCGTGTCGCCGTCCCATGTCAGGGTTTCACCGCTCAGCCATTCGGTCCATTCCGCGGCGTCTCCCAAACGTGCTCGCGGGAACGACATTTCCCGGATTTCCTCCGAGAGGTTGAAGAGTCCCACCATGAGGGGAGCCTCCACTGTTTGCAGCACGCAGACATCGGGGTATTCATAATAATCGAGCCAGCGGACCCGGTATTGGTGAGGAGGAAAGGCTCGGGCAAGCAACCTTTTGCGCTCCGGGGAAAGCTCGCTCCACACCTCGGAAACAATGTCCATTCCCCCGGTGAACCAGATGGCGCGCACCCAGAATTCCGCCTCGTTCCGGCTCAGTCCGAAATCGGATTCCGCCACGCCAAGGTCATCCGCTTTCATGCCCTCCTTAAACTTCGTCATGGCATCGATCTCGAAGAACACCCCGCCATCCCTGACAATGAGGCAATCGGGATCGTTCTGCCACCAGACCCGGTGCATCCATTGGCGGAAAAGCGTGGGGTAGGCGGCGGCCCGGATGCTGCAATTTCCATGCGGCCATTGCTCCAGGTTCACCGGCGCATACCAGCGTCCGCTCACATCGGGGCCGATGCGCATGCCGTCGCACAGACCGATGGAGGGACCGAGTGGACTGCCGCAATTGAGAATGAACCTGTCTCCCGCGCACTCACGGATCACCCTCATCCCCTGGCGGAAGGCCTCCGCCGTCGTCCTGGTCGGATCGTGGTGTTCACCGGTCAGGATTCCGTGCATGAGGAAATCAATCTTGACGTAGTCGAACTTCCATTCGTGAAAAACGCGGTCGAAAGTGGTTTTCAGCCAGACAAGAACTTCGGGATGGGTCAGGTCCAATCCGAAGATGTGTCCGGGGCCGGCGGGATCGAGCAGGCCGGTCTCCGCATTTTTCGCCCTCACAATCCAGTCGGGATGGTCTGCCGCCAGCCGGCTGTCTTTGGCCACGCTGAACGGCGCGAGCCAGAGCCCCGCCTGAAACCCCAGATCGTGCAGTTCGTCTGCCACGGCCCGCATGCCCCGGGGAAATTTTGGCCCGGGAAACCAATCTCCCCAGACGCGGGGGTGGCCGTTGCAGGGAAGGTTCCAGCCGTCGTCAATTTGTATGACCTTGAGTTTTCCACGCAACGGCGAGGCCGCGAGCGCCCGCGCATTTGCGAGAATGTCGTTCGCATTTTCGTTTCCGTAGTAGTGATACCAACTGCACCAGCCGGTCATGGTTTCGGCGGAATTCCTGGCGGACAGCTCTCTCCCGACAAGCGTCGCATACTCCTCCAGCAAACGGGAAAGGCTTTCCCCCGCACCGATCAGGAGGGGGGAAATCGTCAGTTCCTGCCCTGCGGCAAGTGCAATGCCCTCGCGCAGACAGGTGGGTCTCACCTGAAAAGAACCGGAATCTGCGGCGATGTGGAGTTGATAAAAGGCACCATCCAGTTTTTCGAATCCCGCGACCAAGGCGCGGGTTCCGGCGGAATCGGTCAACCCGGAGCAGGCATCCGATTCAAAGGAGCCGGAGAGATCGAACATGCCGACCTTCCCGGTCATCGTGTTGCTCTGGGAAAAAATTTTCTCCCATGGGGCCGATCCGACATCCCCCGCGAGGACATGGATTCGACTCACGGCGACCGCTGCGTCGGTTGGATTCCGGAGCGTGGTCGAGATGCGAAGCCACCCGGCCTCCTCCACAAATTCATGGCGGACCTGAAGCCCTCCCTCGAAATCCCATTCCATGGCCGCCCCGTCGATTTTTCCCCCGACCGGTTTCCGCCTGGCACCATCGGCCAACTCGATTTCCGTGAAAGCGTCCTTCCAAATCGCAACATTTTCTTTTGCGAGATGGATTCCCTTTTCGTCCCAAACCATTTTCCACGAGATCAACGGCAGGGCTGTCATTTGGCTCCCTTTCCATCGGCGTTGCCGGTCGTATCGACGTCCTTGCAATTCACAACCTTGACCACCTCCGTTAGCAGCGGAGATGCCGAAACCGCATTGTCTTCGACTTTCGCATTTTCCACGTTTTCCAGATAGATGCCATACTGGGTCCCGGTGCCGAGGGTGTTGGGGAGAACCCCCTCGATGCGGTTTCCCATGATCCGGACATTCTCCGCACATTGGACAGAAATCCCCCGCTGCTGCCACTGGCGGATCGAGTTGTTACGGATGGTGATGTTCCGGTGACCGCGCCAGTCGGAGGCTGAATCCTTCCACGTCTTTCCCTGATCGTTGGAACTGATCCGCCGCAGAAGAACATTGATGACGCCGCGATTCTTGGAACTTTGCGTAAAGTTGCAATCGCGGATCACGTTGTTCTGGATCAGGATGTTTTCGCTCTGTAGTCCATTTTTCCAAAAATACGGCTCGTTCTGCAGCGTGATCGCCGAGTCGGACGTCTGGGTGATTTCATTTTCCTCCACGGCGCCATCAACCGCACGGATAATGGCTCCGAAACGCCTCACCTGCCGGATCACATTCCGCCGGATCATGAACTGCTGGTGCTGGGCCGTTCGATCGAAGACCAGATGGTTTTTCCACGCCTCCTTGAACTCCGTGACCACCGCCTGCGGAAATCCGGGTAAAAACTCCACAAGCTTGTGCGCAGGAAAACGATCATTCTTGGGAACCTCGGTCACGGATTTCACAGTGAGGTTTTCGACAACCGGCGTTCCGGTCTTCGGATCAAAGATCAGAAATTGGGATCCGGGATGAAGAGTGAAGAATCCGTCGTCCAGGCGGAGCGTGGTGTCCGATGGTTTTTCCAAAATCCCAATCCCTTTGCTGTAGATCGCGACTCCGTCATCGCCGATTCCCTCGATCGTGCAACCCTCGACCCAGGGGCCGATCCCGCTCGACCTCACATGCACCCCATCGGCGTTGCCGCCAAACCAGCGGCCGGGGCGAATCAGCTCCCGGCAGCCCAGCACTTTCGCGTCGTCGCAATAGAGAAGCACGTAATGACCGGCAGGTGCCGCGTAGGTTGTATTGTTAAGAAAGGCCAGTTCGCTGGAATGCTCTCCACGGATTAATTCGTGTCCGTTCTTCCTGGCGAACTGCACATACTTGTCACCCGGTGCAAAGGTGCGGAGCATAGACGGATCGTTGAGAGAAATTGCGATCTGATCGTCCGTTCGTACCACCTTCGAACCCGGTCCAACGACCAGAAATGAACCTGTCTTCATGCGCCCGGGGACCGACGGATCCAATGTGACACCGAACAGCCAGTGCTCAAGCATGTGAGGAGCATCGAACTCCGGCATCCCGGGATCTGCGGTCAGTGTGAACGAGCCGTTTTGCAGATCCACCGACCGCACCGTTCCCACGGAGTATGGCAGCGGATCAAAATCCACCACGAAATTCCGGACGGTGATCCGGCTGCAGTGGTTCAACTCGAGAAATCCTGCCGCCGGGTTTGTGAAAATCACCGTGGCTCCGTTGCCATCCAGTTCGAGATCGGAAACCCCCTTGAGCAGGACCACCACATTCGCGGGGTTGATCCGATAAACCGCTCCTGGAGCAAAAACAACCCTGGCCGGAGTCTGGGCCGCCGCCTCCGCAACAATCTTTTGCATCGCCGCAAGATCGGCATCCGGCGGAACGGAAAACACCTTCTGATACGGCAGAACCGTGAACAAGGACACCGGCGAAAAGGCTCCCATCCCTGCTTCCCCCGCCGCTGCCACTCTCCAATAATATGTGCCCGGCTCCAATGCCCGCGGCGCCACATAGCGCGGAAGCGGACTGCGATCACTGAAAATCCTGTCGGCAAAGCTGCCATCCTTTGCGATTTGCACGACATAGTCCACCGCCCCGGGAACAGGCTTCCATCTTAACGAAGGAGTGGAATAGTGGGTCCGCACATCCGTCGCGGGCGAAAGCAGCGAGGGCTTTGCTCCCTTAAAAAAATGGCACCCCACAAAACATGAGGACAAAAAAATCAGAAAAACCGCCGCAAAATTGCGGAGATTCGACAGGCAAAAGGTTTGCAGGGAGGAATCCACGGAGAAAAATGACACAAGTGTTCCAAGGCAGGTTGTCATCACAATATTGTTTTGCTTTATAAGCAAATGAATCCCATCCCCTACATTCTATGAAAACTTCCCCTCAATGGAAATCATTCCGTCATTCCCTTGGCTCCCTCCTTGTTCCTCTCCTTCTCGCAGCTCCGGTCCATGGAATGAAAGCCGCCGAGGAGATCCTCCTCCCGACGCAGGATGCCTTCGTCCGTCCCGGAAGTGCTGCCGATAACAATTTCAACAAGGCCCAAATTGAACTGGCGGGAAGGACGGGTGATGTGAACCGAAAAATCTATCTTCAATTCGAACTTCCCCAGACTGCATCGAGGACCACGGGAGCCGGGTTGCGGTTGGTGATCAAAGGCGTGATTGAGCGTGGTGAAGACTCACCTGGATCCAGCGTTCCATTCAAGGTGTTCGCCGCGCTTCACGACAGCCCCGAACTTTGGAACGAGGCCTCGATCACCTGGAACAATGCGCCTGGCAACTCGTCCGGCCCGATGGTGGCGGATGATCCCTGGGTGAAAGTGGGCGACATCAATGTGCCCCTGCCCCTGACGTCTCCAGACCAGGTGATCGAAGTCAACCTGGCCGGTCTTCCCACACTGCTGGATAATGGAAAAGACAGGTATCTCACTCTGATTCTGACTCCTGCCATACAAAAAGTTGACGCACCGGGATTGTATTTTTATTCCACCCAGGCGGATGGGAAACAGGATCTTTGGCCGGCGTTGATTCTGACGCATTAGTCGGATGCGCCTGTGGTATCGAACTCCGGCCCGGGACTGGATGCAGGAAGCCATTCCTTTGGGAAATGGTTGCCTCGGGGTGATGGTCTTCGGCGGAGCGGGCCTAGAGGAATATCAGTTCACCGATTCGACGCTGTGGAACGGCGGCCCCAACGGGCCTGACGGATTCCGTTTGGGAGTCCGCCCCGGCGCAACGGAGGCCCTCAAGGATGTCCGCCGGTTGCTGCGGGAAGGCCACATCAAGGAAGCCGAGGAGTTGGGAGAAAACCAACTCACCGGGCTGGAGCCTGACTTCGGTTGCTCCCAGGCTTTTGGCCGCATCCTGGTGCAGATGTCCGGCATCTCATCCGAAATTCCCGACAATTACCTTCGGGAGCTGAATCTGGAAACGGCTTGCGCCTCCGTGCGATTTGAAAGCGGGGAACGGCGGATCGAACGCATGGCCTTTTGCAGTCATCCCGCCGGCCTCTTCGCCAGCAGGCTGGAAATTCACGGCGCCCCGGCGGATTTCCTCATCAAATTGGAAAGCGACCATGTCGGCACGCTCCACGGCGCCCGGGGAACCGACCTTTTTTTCGCGCGATCCGGAACCTGGCCGGCACGAAACTTCTCGCGCGCGACCCATCTCAGCACGGCCTTCGAAGCCCGCCTCCGCATTGTCACAGATGGAGAAACCGAGTTCGCCGGCGGGAGCTGCCAAATCCGGAAGGCCACCCGCATCGTTCTCCTGCTCGGCACTGCCACCAACTATGATCCGGATGCACAGGACTTCCTCCGGAAGGATTGGCAGCCCGCCCTCCTCTCCCGCCTGGACGCGGCGGAGTCCCTGGGTTTCGAGCGCTTGCAGGCGGACCATGTTGCCGACCACGCCATGCTCTTCGACCGCGTCTCGCTCTGGATTGACGGACCGCGACAGGAGGATCTTCCAACGGATGAACGTCTGGCCGCGGGCATACCCGATGTCGGGTTGATCGAGCAGGCATTCCAATACGGACGGTATCTCTTGATCGCCTCCTCGCGGCCCGGCGGGCTGCCCGCCCATCTGCAGGGAATCTGGAACAACAGCAACACCCCTCCCTGGGACGGCGATTATCATCTCAACATCAATGCGCAGATGAACTACTGGGCGGCGGGACCAGGCAACCTGTCCGAATGCGCGGAACCATTTGTGGATTTCATCGAACGTCTGGCCGGGACGGGAAAACGGCCCGCCCGGGAAATTTTTGAAGCGGACGGCTGGTGTATGTTCCACCGGACCGATGCCTGGCTGAGCGCGTGTCCCGGGCGCTCCCTGCGCTGGGGCTGGTTTCCGGGCTCCACCGGATGGCTCTGCCGTCATCTCTGGGAACACTATCAGTTCACCGGCGACCGGGAATTTCTGACCCGCCGGGCGTTGCCGGTTTTGCTGGATGCCGCCCGGTTCTATTTGGCGACACTGGTGGAAGATGGAGACCGCTTGATTGTCAGTCCCGCGACCTCGCCGGAGAACTCCTATACCCTTCCCGACGGTTCGCAGGCATGTGTTTCCGCCGGAAGCGAAATGGAACATGCCATCGCGCGAGATCTTTTCCGCATTTGCCTGCGCGCGGCGGAGGTTTTGGGAACCGAAGACGCGCTTCACGCAGCCATCCGAAAAGCCCTTCCACGGATCCCGGAACCCCGGATCGGACGTCATGGACAAATTCAGGAATGGCCATACGATGTGGATGATCCGGACGATCAGCACCGCCATCTTTCCCACCTCTATGCGCTTTATCCCGGAGAGGAAATCACGGACTCCCATTCCGGCACGGGAAGGGCCGCGCGGCTAAGCCTGCTGATGCGCGGCCCCGGCGGCACCGGCTGGACCCGCGCCTGGAAACTTCTCTTATGGGCGAGGCTCCGCGATGGCACGCGCGCGGAGGAAATGCTGGCGAAGTGCCAGAACCTTGTCCGATCGAATGACATCGATTACGAGGATGGCGGAGGCCGATACGCAAACATGTTGTGCGCGATGCCTCCGTTCCAAATCGATGGAAACTTCGGTTTCACCGCGGGCGTGGCCGAGCTTCTTCTCCAAAGCCACGCCGGGTTTCTCGATTTGCTCCCCGCCCTCCCGGAAAGCTGGCAAAGCGGCGAAGTTCGGGGGCTTCGCGCCCGGGGGAACTTATCGGTGGGCCTGGAATGGAAGGCGGGAGAACTCGTCCGGGCGGAAATCTCCAACCCTGGAAACCAGGCGTTCACCGTGCGCTGCCCGTCCTTCTTTGTGGCCCGTCAGGCGCACCACGAGCCTCCATTTTTCCCAGCCCGTACGGACAATGGCCCTTGGACGTTGACTGTGCCGCATGGAACGGCATGGACACTGGCCGCACGGTGAAATCGACAGGATCGGGATTGTTCCTCCCGATCACATCGATAACACCCGGAGGCAAAATTCTCCCGCGCCGGATTCCTCGCTGCGGTTTTTTCACAAAACCATCGCTCCCCGCTTGACAGCATCAGCGAATTCTGGGCACTGTCGCTTCAGAAGTTTGTCACAGAACTTTACAAATCAAACTCAATCAAAAACACCTCATGAACAAAGTTGAACTCGTCACAGCAGTCCAGAAAACCCTTGGTTCCAGCAAAGCCGACGCAGAACGCGCGGTGAACGCCGTCGTTGACGGCATCAAGCTCGGCATCAAGAAAACCAAGAACGTCCAGCTCATCGGATTTGGAACCTTCAAGGTCGGCAACCGCAAGGCCCGCACCGGAGTCAATCCGAAGACCGGCGAAAAGATCAAAATCAAAGCGTCGAAGGTCGTCAAATTCTCGGCCGGAAAAGCATTCAAGGGCGCGCTGTAAGAAGCGTCAAAGAGGATTTCCCTCCCGCCACGCAGGAAACCCGCTCCGCCGAAAGGCGGGCGGGTTTTCTCATTTTCAGGCCCCGGCGTTCCCAAACCGCCGTTCGGTCCGGTGGCCCATGGTAGGCGCGCCGCAACATTTTACCTGTCAGGCCGTGCGTTTGATGTCAGGGCTGGCGGCCGGCCTTCTCCGCCAGGATTCCGGCCGCAATCTTTTCAGCCAGGCGCTGGCGCACCGACGCGCTTTGGATGTTTCCATTGTCGGAGGGGCTCGAGACAAAGCCGAGTTCGCAGAGGACAGCCGGACGGCGGTTGTTGCGCAAAACGTAAAACCCACGGTTTTTGATTCCGCGATTGTTGGTGCGGTAAACACACATGGTCTCCCTGAGAATATTTGCGGCAAGCCGCCTTGACCGAAGGCTCTGGTAGTAGATCTCGATGCCATGCGCCCCGGCGCGGGTCGTCCAATTGTAATGGACGCTCACAAAAACCGCCCGGCCCTCGGCATTCGAGATGGCCGTCCGGCGGCCGAGGGTCACAAAAAAATCCCCGGGTCTGGTCTCGATAACCCGGACTCCGCTCCGGCGCAGGACATCCGCGAGGCGGTGCGCGGTATCAAGAGTCAGGGCCTTCTCTGGAGAACCGGAACAGGCGCGCGCGCCACGGTCATATCCGCCGTGCCCCGCGTCGACGATCACCGTGTCAAACGATCCGGCCCCGGGGCCGTAGCTGCCCCCCGGCGAGGTGCACGAGACAAGACCGCATGCGGCCGCCAGCGCGGCGAACGCAAAAACAACCCGCCGGAGTTTGCTCCGGCATCCGCCGCCTTTCTGAGAACGAAATTTTCCTTCCATGCTGCGTTTCCGGCGGTAACAACCGGATTCCCTTGGAGGAGCATAGGAACGGAAGCTCATGGTGCAATCATTTTAGTCTCGATTTTCCACCGCCGCGCAGCGTGGATAGCGCGATGCTTGCGAAACGTGTGATCCCCTGCCTGGATGTGACCGACGGCCGCGTGGTGAAGGGAACGAAATTCCTGGAACTGCGCGATGCGGGGGATCCGGTGGAATGCGCGAAGATGTATGACCGGCAGGGCGCGGATGAGCTTGTGTTTCTCGACATCACCGCCTCGAGCGACGGGCGGGCGACCATGGTCTCCGTCGTCGAGCGCACGGCCGAGCAATGCTTCATGCCGCTGACTGTCGGAGGAGGAATCCGCACGGCGGAAGATTTCCGGACCATGCTGCGGGCCGGAGCGGACAAGGTCAGCGTCAACACCTCGGCCCTACAGCGCCCGGAGCTCATCCGCGAAGGGGCAGCCGCCTTCGGATCACAGTGCGTCGTCGTCGCCATCGATGCGAAGCGTGACGGTCCCGGCAAATGGCGGGTTTATACCCACGGCGGAAGAAACCCCACCGAAAGGGACGCGGTCGAATGGGCACGGGAGGCAGAGCGCCTGGGCGCGGGGGAAATTCTCCTGACCAGCATGGATACCGACGGCACCTGCGGAGGATACGACTTGGAACTCACCCGCGCGGTGGGCGGGGCGGTGGGGATCCCCGTCATCGCCAGCGGCGGAGCGGGCGACCTCGACCACCTGGCCGATGTTCTGGAAACCGGCGGCGCGGACGCCGTCCTAGCCGCGAGCATTTTCCATTTTGGAAAATTCACCGTGGATGACGCGAAAGACCATCTGGCCAAACGCGGCCTTCCCGTCCGCCGGCGGTTCGAGGGCTGAGATGCCGCCTCGACATTTCCCGTTGTTTGTTGGATATACGGTTGCTGAATGAACAAGCTTCCCCAGGCTGCTGCTCTCGGCCGGCTGGCCAAAGATGGCTTGCGGAAAACTCCCGACTCGACGCCCGAGACCATGCCAGACGAGTTACAGGCGCTTCAGGGAAGCAAGGATCTGTACCAGGCGCTGTTTGACCGGTCGAACGACGGGGTGTTTCTTTTGTCGCTCGACGGCGAAACCTTGCTGTCGGTCAACGAGTCGTTTGCCCGCATGCATGGATACAGCGTGGAAGAAATGCGGACAAAGAGCCTGAAGGATTTGGATACTCCCGAATCCGCCCGGCAGAATCCCGAGCGGATGCGCCGCCTGCTGGCAGGAGAATCCCGGACCTTCGAGGTGGAACACTATCACAAGGACGGCCATGTTTTCCCGCTTGAAGTATCGGCCAGCCTGATCACCTGCGGCACAAAGTCCTTCCTCCAATGCATTCACCACGACATCACCAAGCGCAGGCGTTTGGAAGAGGCGCAGCGGGAGACGGAAATGAATTTTCTCAGTCTTTTCAACACCGTCAAGCAGGCCATCTACATTCAAAATCCGGATTCCACTTTTATCGACGTCAACCAGGGGGCGCTCGATATGTATGGCTATGATAAAGAGGAATTCATCGGGAAAACCCCGGAGTTTCTCTCGGCGCCCGGGAAAAATGATTTCCAGCAGGTCGCCCGGATTGTGGACCTCGCATTCCGCGGCCAGCCGCAAAAATTTGAATTCTGGGGAAAAAGAAAAGACGGGACGATTTTTCCGAAAGACGTCTGGACGGTCCGCGGCAAATACTTTGGCAAAGATGTGTTGATCTCCCTGGCAAACGACATCACCGAGCGCATTCAGGCGGAGGAGGAAATCCGCCGGATGGCGCAGATGTTGGAATCCGCACCCAGCGCGATCACCGTGCATGACTTCGACGGAAAGTATTTCTACGCCAACACGCGGGCGCTTGAGATGCACGGCTACAGCCGGGAGGAATTCCTGGCGCTGAACCTGCAGCAACTGGATGTGCCGGATGATAAAAAATTATTCCCAAACAGAATTCAGGAGTTGCGCGACCGGGGCGAAGGGTCCTTCGAGGTGACTCACTTCCGTAAAGATGGCACGACCGTTCCTCTGGAGGTTCAGGCCAAAGTCACCACCTGGCGCGGCCAGAAAGCCATTTATAGCATTGCCTCCGACATCACCGCGCGCAAACACGCCGAGGAACTCGCGCGGCATGAGAGCAATCTTCTGAACCAGCTCATCAGCACGATCCCGGACAAAATTTACTTCAAGGATGCGGAGTGCCGGTTCGTCAAGGTGAACACCGCCGTCCTGAAGGATCTCGGCTTCCAGGATCAGTCTGAAATGATCGGACGCACCGATTTGGATTTTTTCCCGGAGGAAAATGCCCGCAAATCCCTCGCGGACGACAGGAGCATCATCGAAACGGGATTCTCGCTGGTCGGCATCGAGGAATTCCAGGTTCTGCCCGATGGAACCCTCCAGTGGTTTTCCACCACAAAGGTTCCTCTCCGCAGCCCGGACGGAAAAGTCATCGGGCTTGTGGGCATCACCCGCGACGTTTCGAGGCTCAAGGCAACGGAAATCCAGCTGCGCGGATCGAACGAACAGCTCAAAAGCGCGCTTTTGCATGCCGGCGAACTCACGGAAAAAGCCGAGGCGGCAAACCAGGCCAAGAGCGAGTTTCTCGCGAACATGAGCCACGAGATCCGGACCCCGATGAACGGCGTGATCGGAATGACCGACCTTCTCCTGGACACCGAGCAGACCCCGGAGCAGCGCGAATATACCGAGGCCATTCACTCCTGCGGCGAGTCGCTGCTTTCCCTCATCAACGATATTCTGGACTTCTCCAAGGTGGAGGCCGGACAGCTCGTTCTGGAAATCCTCGATTTTGACATCCGGGCGACCGTTGAGGATGCGGTGGAAATCCTGGCTCTCAAGGCGCAGGAGAAGGGTCTTGATATGGTCTGCATGATTGCCGGGGAGGTTCCGGAATTCCTGCGGGGAGACCCCGGACGGCTCCGGCAGGTTTTGTTCAACCTGGTTGGCAATGCCATCAAGTTCACCCGCGATGGAGGAGTCACCGTGCAGGTGGAGTGCCTGGAGAAGACACAAACTTCCGCGACGCTGCGATTCAACGTGACGGACACCGGCATCGGAATCCCTCCCGACAAGCTAGAGTCGGTTTTTTCCAAATTCATCCAGGTGGATGCCTCCACGACGCGGGAATTCGGCGGCACGGGGCTGGGCCTCGCAATCTCCCGGCAGCTCGTCCATCTTTTCCAGGGCAAAATCGGGGTGGCAAGCGAGGAAGGGAAGGGTTCCACATTCTCATTTACCGCCGTGTTCCAGAGGCCCGACGACGCATCCGCCGACCCGAATTCGAAGGAGGCCGATCTTTCCGGAGTGAAGGTGCTGGTGGCCGATGATTTTAAAACAAACAGGATCCTCGTCGCGCAGCTTCTCAAGAGCTGGGGGTGCCGGTTCGAAGAGGCGTCCAACGGGACCTCCGCCCTCGCTTTACTAAAGCAGGCTGCGCAGGAGGGAGACCCTTTTGCGGCTGTGCTCATGGATATGCGCATGCCCGGAATGGACGGCGCGGAACTCGGTCGCCTGATCAAAAGCGACGAGGAGATCGCCTCGGTGCGGCTCATCATGCTGACGTCACAGGGAAAACGGGGTGATGCGGAGCGTTTGGCGGGCGTCGGATTTTCGGGATACCTCCCGAAACCGATCCGTCCGGCGCTGCTCAGAAAATGTCTGGCCCTCGTGCTAGGGCGCGAGAAGGCTGCCGGTGCCGACCGGGATCTCGTCACCCGACACACGATGTCCGAGACCGCACGAAGACGGCTTCGCATCCTCGTGGCGGAGGATAACACAACAAACCGGATCATCGCTGTCAGAATGCTTCAAAAGCTCGGACACATGGCCGAGGGCGTCGCGAACGGGGAGGAAGCCGTTGAGTCCCTGCGGCGGATGCCATACGACCTTGTCCTCATGGATTGCCAGATGCCCGTCCTAGATGGCTTCGAGGCCACGAAGAAGATCCGCGACCCCGCCTCGGGGGTCAGAAATCCCCAGATCCCGATCATTGCACTCACCGCCCATGCCATGAAGGGAGACCGCGATCTCTGTCTCCAAGCCGGCATGAACGACTATGTCTCGAAGCCAACAAAGGTCAGCGATCTTGCCGCGGCCATCAAGCGATGCGGCCCACTCCACTCCCATGCGAACACGGGCATCGCGGTCCCTCTTGCGACTTCTGAGAAACGGGGCAAACCACGCGATTTTGACCGCGAGGGATTTCTCGATCGGACGATGGGTGACCCTGCCCTCGCTTCGGAAATTGTAGAAGCTTTTCTCGCAGACTCCCCACAACTCCTGGAAAAGCTCTCCTCTGCGATCGCGGCGGGGGACACCCATGCGGCGGCTAGTGTCGCACACACCCTCAAGGGATCGGGTGCAAACATGGGAGGAGAAACCTTCGCCCATATCACCGCTCAAATGGAGGATGCGGCAAAGTCGGAAGATCTCCCCCGACTTGTCGAACTTCTCCCCCGCGCCCAGGCCGCCCTGCGCACCCTGGATTCTCTTCTCCGCGAATTTCAAGCCCCGGACGGATCGGGGTAGATTTCAAGCCTGCTCAGGGCAGGCCGGCGGCCTTCCAGTCCACCCCGCGCATGTTGCCGGTTTGAAGAAATCTTTCGTGCATGGCGAAGGCGGCGCTGAGGGTGGCGGGGGTCTGGCCTTTGGTCACGCTGTCGAAATAGCCATGGAGTTCCTTGCGGAAGTCGGGATGCGCGCACTTTTCCACGATCAGGCGGGCGCGTTCGTGCGGGGTCTTGCAGCGGAGGTCTGCGACCCCCTGCTCGGTGACCACCACCTGCACCGAGTGCTCGCTGTGGTCCATGTGGCTGACCAGCGGCACGATCGGGGTGATTTTTCCTCCCTTGGCAAGTGACGGGCAGGTGAAGATGGAAATGTATCCGTTCCGGGTGAAATCACCGGATCCGCCGATGCCGTTCATCATGCTGGACCCCATGACGTGAGTCGAATTCACATTCCCGGAGAGGTCGACTTCGATGGCCGTGTTGATCGTGATGATGCCGAGGCGGCGGACCATTTCCGGGTTGTTCGTGATCTCCTGAGGGCGCAGGCAGATGTGCTTTTTGTAGAACTCGAGGTTCTCATAAATCTCCTTCAGAAGGTGCGGACTCACGGTCAGCGAGGTGCCGGTCACAAACTGGCATTTCCCCTTTTTGATGAGGGCGATCACCGAATCCTGGATGACCTCGGAAAACATGTGGAACGGCGGGATGTCGGGGTTTTCTCCGAGTGCTGCGAGGACAGCGTTCGCGATGTTGCCGACGCCCGACTGGAGGGGAAGGAATTCTTTCGGGATCCGGCCCACGCGGATCTCGCTCGCGAGGAATTCGGCGACATTCTGACCGATCTTCTGCGTGGTCTCGTCAACGGGATCGAAG
>Ga0163199_1000382_pt1 | contig 27985 bp, 22 predicted proteins | sample PL_2010_150m_FD_113537 | JGI IMG/M metagenome (GOLD analysis project Ga0163199, IMG submission 113537) | Freshwater microbial communities from Powell Lake, British Columbia, Canada to study Microbial Dark Matter (Phase II) - PL_2010_150m | ecosystem: Environmental > Aquatic > Freshwater > Lake ...
CCTTCAGCTTCCTCCAGATTCGCAGTCACCCACGACACCCTTGCCGTTCGGCTAACTCTTCCCCTTGTCGGGCGAGTAGAGGACTTTCACCTCCAAGTGAGTGCGCCCTGCCGGGCGCACCAACAAAAAACCGCAGGCAAGCCTGCGGTTTTTCTTGGTGCGCTTGCCTGCTTACAGTTTCTGGGCCTGCATGTAACTGTCGAACCCCGCCTCGGCGAAGCGGAACCACTGGTTCTGTTCCTTGCGGAAGTCTGCATAGTCCGCGTAGATCTTCTTCCAGGCCGGGTTCTTGGCCGACAGTTCGGCGTAATGTGACTGGGCGAACTTGAAGGCCGCGTCCATCGTATCCTTGGGCAGACGGAACAGCTTGGTGCCGCCGGCGACCAGTTCCTTCAGCGCCGTCGGGTTCTTGGCATCGTACTTGGCCTGCATGTCAACGTGGGCGTAGGACGCCGCCGCCTCGATGATGGCCTTGTTCTCGGGCGACAGCGTGGCCAGAGCCTTGTTATTGACGTAGAGGGTCAGTTGCGGGCCGCCTTCCCACCAGGCCGGGTAGGCATAGTTTTTGGCCACCTTGTAAAATCCCAGCTTCTGGTCGTCGTAGGGGCCGACCCATTCGACTGCGTCGATGGTGCCTTTCTCCAGCGCCTGATAGATCTCGCCGCCGGGGATGTTCTGCGGCACGCCGCCGATGCCGGCCAGAATCACGCCGCCGAAGCCACCGATGCGCATCTTCATGCCCTTGATGTCAGCCAGCGACTTGACCGGCTTGCGGTACCAGCCGCCCATCTGCGCGCCTGTGTTGCCCATCGGGAAATTGACGATGTTGAAATTGCTGTAGAACTCGCGGAACAGCTTGAGGCCGTTGCCTTGGTACATCCATGCGGTCATCTGGCGCGAATTGAGGCCGAAGGGGATCGCGCAATCCATGGCGAAGGTCGGATCCTTGCCGAAAAAGTAATAGGGCGCCGTATGGGCGCACTCAACGGTGCCATTCTGGACGCCGTCGACAACTCCGAAAGGGGGCATCAGTTCGCCGCCGGCATGCACCGAGATCTCGAACTTGCCGCCGGACATATCCTTGACCTTCTGGGAGAAGGTTTCCGCCGCGCCGAAAATCGTGTCCAGCGCCTTGGGGAAACTCGACGCGAGGCGCCAGCGAATCGCCTGCTGGGCATGCACCGCGGGTGCCACGCCTGCTGCAAGGATGCCGGCAAGACCTGCATGTTGTATGAATTTACGTCTTTGCATTCGATGTCTCCTTGGAAAATTTTTCAAATGTGCCGCACGACCTGTTCCCTGATCAACGCGGCAAGACCAGTCAATTCCATGGCCGGAACCATGGGCGAATATTACACCAAAGTTCGATTTTCGGGATTTCTCGGGGCCGGGTAATTCAATTCCCGGCGACCGTCATGCGCTCCACCAGGATCGATCCGACCTGTTTGGAGCCGCGCACCAGCACGTCCTTGCCGATGGCGGCGATGCCCATGAACATGTCGCGCAGATTGCCGGCGATGGTGATCTCCTGCACCGGGTAAGCGATCTTTCCCCGCTCCACCCAATACCCGGCGGCGCCGCGCGAATAGTCGCCGGTCACATAATTGACGCCCTGGCCGAGCAGTTCGGTGACCAGCAAGCCCGTACCCATTTCGCGCAGCAGCCCCGCGAAATCCAGCCTGCCGGGATGCACGATCAGGTTATGGCTGCCGCCGGCATTGCCGGTGCTCGGCATGCCGAGCTTGCGCCCCGAGTAGGTGGACAGGAAGTAGCCCTGCAGCACGCCGTCGGCAACTACCTCGCGGTCATGCGTTGCCACTCCATCATCGTCGAACGGGCTGCTGGCCATGGCGCCGCGCAAGTGTGGTCGCTCGCTGATGCGCACATGCCTGGGGAATACCTGCTGGCCGAGGCTGTCGAGCAGGAACGAAGACTTGCGATACAGCGCGCCGCCGCTGACGGCATGCACGAAGCTGCTGATCAGCCCACTCGCCAGCGGCGCTTCGAACAGCACTGGCACCGATCGGGTCTTCAGCCGCCTGGCGCCCAGCCGGGACAGGGCACGGCGCGCAGCATAATCGCCGATGGCTTGAGGTGGCGCCAGACGGGCCGCATCGCGCCCGGAGGTATACCAGTCGTCGCGCTGCATGTCGTCACCTTCGCCGGCGATCACAGAGCAGGAGATGTAATGGCGCGAAGTGGGAAATCCATCCATGAATCCCAGGCTGTTGGCCGAGATGAATTGCGATTGCTGCACCGAAACGCTGGCGCCTTCGGAGTTCTTGATCATCGGACTGACTGCGAAGGCAGCCTGCTCACAGCGCCGCGCAAGAGCGATGGACTGCTCGACCGACAGCGCCCAGGGATGATAAAGGTCGAGTTCCATCTTCTGCGTCGCCAGCATCGACGCCTCGGGCAAACCGGCGCAGGGGTCGGGGGCGGTAAAGCGGGCGATCGACAGCGCGGCCTCGACAGTTGCGCGCAAGGCTTGCGCGGAAAAGTCCGAACTGCTGGCATGGCCGCGCCGCTGGCCGAGATAAACGCTGACGCCGATGCCCTTGTCGCGGTTGTATTCGATGGTTTCAACTTCGTCTTTGCGGACGGTCACCGACTGGCCGAAGGCCTCGGAAACATCCGTCTCGCACCCCGAGGCGCCGAGTTCGCGGGCATGCCGCAACACCTCCGACGCCAATTGGCGCAGCGCATCCGGGGTGTAGCTGAAGTCCAATGCAGACATAAGGGACCGTATCCTTGGCAAAGCTATAATGATACCCGTGGAACCTATCGAAAAACTCGAGCTGTACGGCGAAACCGGCTACGATCCCGATCGCCTGAGTACCCCAGACCCAAAGGCGGGCACCAGCAAATCCCAGAGAAAGCGCGACTCAAGCGCGCTGCAGAATCTGGGCGCCGCGTTGGTGGAGTTCCCTGCCGAGCGTCTGGCGAAAATCGCCATGCCCGACAACCTGCGCCTGGCGGTGCAGGACGCCCGGCGCATCACCAAGCACGAGGCGCGACGCCGCCAGATGCAGTACATCGGCAAGCTGATGCGCTCGGCCGATCCCGAGCCGATTCAGGCGGCGCTCGACGCCATCGCCGGCATGTCGGCCGTGGAGAACCAGCGCATGCACCGGCTCGAACGTCTGCGCTTGAAACTGTTGGAGGACGAGCCCGCGGCCCTGGCGGAGATCGTCGCCGCCCACCCGGTTGCGGATTTGCAATTGCTGCGCCAGCTGCGCCGCAATGCCCTCAAGGAACATGAGCAGAGCAGGCCGCCGCGCGCCTTTCGCGAAATCTATCGTTTCCTGAAGTCACTCGAAGAAGCAGAGGCCTCAATCCCATGAACGACGAACTCCTGATCGGACTGATCTCCATCTCCGACCGCGCTTCCGGCGGCGTCTATGAAGACAAGGGCATCCCGGCGCTGCGCGAGTGGTTCGAACGCGCGCTGGCCTCACCGTGGAGAATGGAAACGCGGTTGATCCCCGACGAACAGGTCGAAATCGAGAAGACCCTGATCGAACTATGCGACACGGCAGGCTGCCACCTGGTGCTGACGACCGGCGGCACCGGGCCGGCGCTGCGCGATGTGACGCCCGAGGCCACGCTGGCAGTGGCGCACAAACTGATGCCCGGATTTGGCGAAGAGATGCGTCGGATCAGCCTGCACTTCGTGCCGACCGCGATTCTGTCCCGCCAGGTCGGCGTTGTCCGTGGGAAATCCCTGATCCTCAACCTCCCCGGACAACCGAAATCCATCAAGGAAACCCTGGAAGGAGTCAGGGACGCGGACGGCAAGACGCTCGTCGCCGGAATATTCGCGGCTGTGCCCTATTGCATCGACCTGATCGGCGGACCTTACGTCGAAACCAACGAGGCAGTGGTCAAGGCCTTCCGGCCGAAGTCGGCTGTAAGGAAGACGGATTAGGGAAGAGTCCCGGTAAAGGGACTTGATTTGCTATGGTACTTCCGACATAATTCTTGAATGTCTGACACTGCCGTCAAACCCGTCTCTTGGATCGGCTCCAGCTACAAGGACTTCCGGGAATTTCCCGATGGCGTGCAAGATGTGATGGGCTATGCACTGTATCAGGCCCAGCTCGGCGGCAAGCACGGTAGCGCGAAGCCGCTCAAAGGGTTTGGTGGGGCGGGCGTGCTTGAGGTCGTCGTGAACCATGTCGGTGACACCTTTCGCTCAGTGTATACGGTGAAGTTTTTGACAGCAATCTATGTTCTGCACGCGTTCCAGAAGAAGTCCTCGACCGGCATCAAGACGCCGCTTGAAGACTTGGAATTGATTAATCGGCGGCTCAAGGTTGCCGAAACCGATTACAAGGCGCAACTCGGTAAAGGAAAGGCATCATGAAGAAGGATACCGGTAACAACATCGTCCGCGGCACAGGCAATATCTTTGCCGACCTCGGCTACGCCGATCCAGAGACCCACCTGTTGAACGCCGGACTGGTGACGCGGATCCAAGGGGTCATCAACGAGCACAACCTGACACAGACCGCCGCAGCCAAGCTTATGGACGTCAGTCAGCCCGACGTATCGCGCCTGCTCAACGGGCACTTCCGCGATGTCTCCGTCGAGCGCCTGATGCGCATGCTCAACAAACTTGGTTGCGATGTCGATATCGTCATCCGCGAACATGGAAAGCGGCCGCGTAAGCCCGACACCATCCACCTGGAAGCGGCATCGGTCTGAGGACGACTTTAGCAAATGACACGCGAAGAAATGGGCCGTGCTGCATCCCGTCTCTATCGGATCTATCGGTCTAGGAATCGAAGGGTCGCGTCGATCCACGTTCCTTTCTTGACGCGGCATTCCCGGACCACCATGACTTTCCCGCCGTGATGCCGCAATCTGGCGACGATGCGTTTCCCTTGCCGACCAGCGCCACCCGCTGCCGCGCTCCCTTGGGCCGATAGGAGAGATGCACGATGGCGGCGTCCTGTTCGTGGCTGCCTTGCGCCACCGCGCAAAATGCACCGGCGCCGAGTTTCCTGAGCCGCTTGAAATCATATTCCTCGATCCGCCAGCCTTGGGTCTTGGCCAGTGCCCGCACCCGCTTCCGATAAGTGCCCGGCGTCAGTTCGTTGGGCGGCAGGGCGGTCAATTCGCGGGCCAGGGTGTTTGCCTCGGCCAGCGCGGCGACCTCTTCGAAATCCTCAGGCTTGAACTCGCCATATCCGCCGGAGCACGAGTGCAACACGGGTCGCTTGAGCGGCTTGACCACCTTCTTCTTGCGCGCCGGCAGCACGGCGCCATTCAGCCACAACACATACAACGACTCGCGGGCAAGTTGCAATGCCTGCTGCCCGTCGCTGCCGCAGACCAGCGCATGAACCTCCCGCGGGTTCTCTTCGAGCAGCAGCAGCGCGGCCTTGCGCAGGACGCTCAATTGCGAGAAGCGTGGCTGCGCCATGTCGACCATCACATAGGAATAACGGCCACCACCCGGCTGATCGACCCCCAGCGGGGTTTTGGCCAAATCGGCGAGCTTCATGTCGCGCCGTTTCAGCACCTTTTTGACGCCGACGATGCCCGGCAGATCGGCCGGCAGTGACTTGGCCTGAGGCATCACGATCAGTGCGTGAATCGGCGGCGAGAATCCGGCGGTGGCGCGTTCTTCCAGCATGCCAGTCCGGCATTCAAGCTTGGCTAGGGACATCAGTTTTTCCTTTAGAATGGAGGGCGATTATAGCAACGCCAATTTCACATTCCCCCGCCACTTCCGCATGCAGCAATATCTCGACCTGATGCGCCACGTGCTCGAGCACGGGCATGAAAAGAGCGACCGCACGGGCACCGGCACGCGCTCCGTATTCGGCTGGCAAATGCGCTTCGATCTGGCCCGGGGATTTCCGTTGCTGACCACCAAGAAGCTCCACACCAAGTCCATCATCCACGAGCTGTTGTGGTTCCTGCAGGGCGACACGAACATCCGCTACCTCAAGGAGCATGGCGTTTCCATCTGGGACGACTGGGCCGACGCCAATGGCGATCTCGGCCCGGTCTATGGCAAGCAGTGGCGGCGCTGGGAAAGTGCCGACGGGCGCGAAATCGACCAGATGGCCGGGTTGATCGAGGGTCTGAAGCGCGACCCGGATTCGCGCCGGCATATGGTCACCGCCTGGAATCCGGGTGACGTGCCGAAAATGCGACTGCCACCCTGTCACGTCCTGTTCCAGTTCTATGTCGCCGGCGGCAGGTTAAGCTGCCACCTGTACCAACGCAGTGCCGACATCTTCCTCGGAGTGCCTTTCAACATCGCTTCCTACGCACTGCTGACGCTGATGGTAGCCCAGGTATGCGACTATCAGCCGGGCGACTTCGTGCACACGCTGGGAGACGCCCACCTCTACGCCAACCATGTCGACCAGGCTCGTTTACAACTGGCCCGCAGTCCCGGGCCGCTGCCAATCCTGCATCTCAATCCCGCAGTCAAGGAGCTGACGGCCTTCCGCTTCGAAGATTTCAGGCTGACAGATTACTTTCCGCAGCCGCACATTTCCGCTCCGGTCGCGGTCTGATTCGGATCAAATCCACTTGTTGACCACTGTCAATATGCCGAATTGAATTCGGTGTATTAAGGAATTGGAGATGATTCTTCATTCAATCGAGGAGGCAGAACATGGCAACGCGAGCAAAGGCCGCCAGTCCCCCCAAAAAACCGGCTGGCGGAAAGCCGAAAGCTGCGGCCCCCGGCAAGCCAATGGCAATCGTCAAGGCCATCGTGGCGACGGCAAAACGGGCCAAGCCTGCCGCCCCGCAGAAATCGCCGGCAGCCGCCAAAGCTGCAAAACCGGTCAAGCCCAGGGTATCGGAAGATCAACGCAGGCACTACATCGAGGTGGCGGCTTACTATATCGCCGAACGCCGCGGCTTTTTCGGCGCAAGCGTGCTGGAGGACTGGACCCAGGCGGAGGCGGAAGTCGACCGGATGCTGCGCGAGGGCAAGTTGAATCCGTAAGCTGAAGCAAGGGCGCAGCCTCAGAACACCGCAAACCGATATTGGGTAGTTCGCGACGAATACCTCGCACGGGATGGCCCTGACGCAGCATGTCCGCGGGCGCAGGGCGCGCCGACGAGTCCCTGGCGCAGCCCTTTGGCATTGCCATCCGGACGGTGGAAATAAAATTAGAATGTATGTCCATTGAAATCGCCGCGCGGGGATTGCATGCAAGCTGACAGCAAGTTCGAACGAAAGATGAGCGACACTCGTTTCGTCAGCCACCTGACGCGTGCCACCTACGCCATGGTGCTTGCCGGCGGTCGCGGCAGCCGCCTGTTCCAGTTGACCGACTGGCGCGCCAAGCCGGCGGTACCTTTCGGCGGAAAATTCCGGATCATCGATTTCACCCTGTCGAACTGCGTAAATTCCGGCATACGCCGCATCGGCGTGGCCACCCAGTACAAAGCGCAAAGCCTGATTCATCATTTGCAACATGGCTGGAGTTTTCTCGACGGACGGTTCGACGAGTTCATCGACCTGTTGCCGGCGCAACAACAAGTCGCGGAAAACTGGTACCGCGGGACCGCAGACGCGGCCTTTCAGAATCTCGACGTGCTGCGCCGAAACCGGCCGAAATACGTGATGGTCCTCTCCGGCGATCATGTTTACAAGATGGATTACAGCCTCATGCTGGCGCAGCATGTGCAGAATCAGGCAGAACTCACCGTCGCTTGCCTCGACGTGCCCCTGGAGGAAGCCAGCTCATTCGGAGTGGTAGGGATAGACGCCGAGCAACGAGTCGTCAGTTTTGCCGAAAAACCCGAATTTCCCCGGGCCATCCCCGGTCATCCGGATCGAGCCCTGGTCAGCATGGGCGTATATGTCTTCAACGCCGAGTTTCTCTACGAACAACTGATACGCGACAGCGATGATCCAAGATCTTCCCATGATTTCGGCAAGGATCTGATCCCCCAGGTGTTGCCGCGTTACCGGGTATTTGCCCATCAATTTTCCGACAGCTGCGTCGGAATGAACCCGGAGACACCTGGTGAAATGCCCTATTGGCGGGACGTCGGCACCATCGACGCCTACTGGGAAGCCAACATGGAACTGACCAAGGTGACCCCGGCGCTGAATATCTATGACGAAGACTGGCCGATCTGGACCCACCAGGAACAACTTCCGCCAGCCAAGTTCGTCTTCGACGATGACGGACGGCGCGGCATGGCGGTAGACTCGCTGGTATCCGGCGGCAACATCATCAGCGGTGCGGAAGTGCGGCGGTCAATGCTGTTCTCCAGGGTGCGGGTGCACAGCTATGCGACGATCGAGGATTCGGTGATCCTCCCCAAGGTCGATATCGGCCGCAGTGCCCGCCTGCGGCGCGTGATTGTCGACAAGCACTGTCAAATTCCCGCCGGCTTGACGGTAGGCTATGATCCTGTGGAGGATGGCAAGCGATTCCTCGTCTCCGCAAGAGGCATCACCCTGATCACGCCAGAAATGCTCGGCCAGCATGCCCATCACATTCGCTGATTATTCCATCATGACCCCCCCCCTTGAACTGGTCTTCCTTTGGCACATGCACCAGCCTGACTACCGCGACGCTCGCACCGGCGAGTTTGTTCTGCCATGGGTATATCTGCATTCCATCAAGGATTATGCCGACATGGCCGCGCACCTCGAACGCCACACCTATATCCATGCGGTGGTGAATTTCGTTCCGGTATTGCTCGATCAAATCGAGGACTACGTCGCCCAGTTCGACAGCGGTAAATATCGCGATCCCCTGCTTCGCCTGCTTGCAAGATCGGACCTCGACCACTTGAGTCCCGCCGAATGCGACTTGCTGCTGAAAACCTGCTTCAGCAGCAACCACACCACCATGCTGGCGCCTTTTCCAAGCTATCAGCGTCTGCATGATCTTTATGTAAACCTGACTCACGGCGACAAGACAGGACTGAATTACCTGTCCGGTGCCTACTTCGCCGACCTGATCACCTGGTACCACCTGGCCTGGACCGGCGAGACCGAGCGGCGGCGTCAGCCCAAGCTGGCCGAGCTGATGGGCAAGGGGGTCGGCTATGACTTTTCCGATCGACAGTCCCTGTTAACCCTGATCGGCCGGATTTTGCGCAATATCATCCCGCGTTATCGGGCGCTCGCGGAAAGCGGGCGCATCGAACTTTCCAGCACCCCGCAAACCCATCCACTGGCGCCGCTGCTGCTAGACTTCAACAGCGCGCGCGAATCCCAACCTGACGCGCCGTTGCCTGCATCCTCTGCCTACCCTGGCGGGCGCAGCCGCGTCGCCGCGCAGATCGATGCGGCCCGCGACAGCCATGCGCGCCGATTCGGCGCTCCCCCGGTCGGCATGTGGCCCGCGGAAGGAGCGGTATCGACGGCCTTCGTCCAGCAATTGGCGACCCACGGGTGCCGCTGGATCGCCAGCGGCGAAGGCGTCCTGAAAGCCTCGCTGAATCGCGCCGGGATCACCGATGGCCGTGCTGCCTACAAGCCCTGGCGACTGGAGGGTGCCCCAGGGCTGTCGCTGTTTTTTCGCGACGAGCGGCTATCCGACCTTATCGGATTCGAGTACTCCAAGTGGCACGGCCAGGACGCCGCACTGCATCTGGTCACCGAACTGGAGGCGATCCGGGCGGCCACCCCCAAGGGCGAACGGGCTATCGTCAGCATCATCATGGACGGTGAGAATGCCTGGGAGCACTTTCCCTACAACGGCCATTACTTCCTCGAGGATCTCTACACGCGACTTGAAGATCATCCGGACATACGCACCACCACCTACGCCGAAGTTCTAGACCGCGCCAATGTTCCGTCCAGTGCAACCCTGCCGGTCCTCAGCGCGGGCAGCTGGGTCTTTGGCAGCATGTCTACCTGGATTGGAGACAAGGACAAGAATCGCGCCTGGGATTTGCTCTGCGCCGCCAAACAGAGCTACGACCGGGTCATGGGAAGCGAGCGCCTCTCCGCCGAAGAACGCCAGGCCGCCACGGCCCAACTGGCGAATTGCGAAAGTTCGGACTGGTTCTGGTGGTTCGGCGACTACAACCCGGCCGCCGCGGTCGCCAGCTTTGACCGGCTGTTCCGCCAAAACCTTGCCAATCTTTACCGACTGCTGCACTTGTCGCCTCCGACCCAACTCGAGGTCCCGATCTCCGGCGAACGCCTCGGCTCTCACGATACGGACAGCCATTCGATCGGCCAGGCGGCGGGAAGCGGCGCCATGCGCCGGGCGCAAGAATCTCCTCCATCCGCATGACCATCCAGCTGCTCTTTGGCGTTCATGCCCACCAGCCGGTCGGCAATTTTCCGGAAGTCATAGCCGACGCGCACACGCGCTGCTACGGCATGTTTCTCCGCGTACTCGACGCTTATCCCGAGTTTCGATTCAGCGTGCATTTTTCCGGCTGGCTGCTCGATTTCTTGCAGCAGCGCTTTCCCGAGGATATGGCCTTGCTGGCCAGGATGACGGCACGCGGCCAGGTCGAATGGTTCGGGTCGGGCGATTGCGAGCCGGTGTTGGCGGCCATCCCGCAGCGCGACCGCCTGAGCCAGATCGAGACGCTCTCGGCCAAGCTCGCACGCTACGTTGGACAACGTCCGCAGGGTGCGTGGCTGACGGAACGCGTGTGGGAATCTTCCGTGGTGCCGGCGCTGGCCGATTCCGGCATCCGCTACGTTGCCGTCGACGACTATCACTTCCTCTGTGCCGGCACGCCGGCCGGGATGCTGGACAGCTTCCACACGACCGAGGAAGACGGCCGCACGCTGGATCTGTTCCCGATCTCGGAAGCACTGCGCTACCGCTTGCCGTTCTCCCCGGCTGCGGATGCCGTGGCCTATCTTGAACAAATGGCACACGAGGGCAATCGTGCGGCGATCTATTTCGACGACATCGAAAAGTTCGGCATCTGGCCGGAAACCTATAACTGGGTCTACGAGCGCAGCTGGCTGGCGCAGTTCATCGAGGGTGTGCTGGCCTCACCCTTGATCCGCGCCACCACCTTCGCCGACTACCATGCCCAGTCTGGATTCGCCACGCGCGGCATCGTCTATCTTCCGAACACATCCTACGTTGAGATGAACGAATGGACCCTCCCGTCCGCCGCGGCGCGTGACTATGCGGCATTGGTCGACATCGAGAAAGCCAGCGGCAACTATGACCGCCACAAGGCATTCCTGCGCGGCGGAATCTGGCGAAACTTTCTGTCGCGCTATCCCGAGTCGAACTGGATGCACAAGCGGATGCTGGGCCTTTCAGCGCGGCTGGCTGAATTGCCGGTGACGCTGGACGCGCATCAACACCAGCAACTGGGGGAACTGCTGCATCGCGCCCAAGCCAATGACGCATACTGGCACGGCCTGTTCGGGGGGCTTTATCTGCCGCATCTGCGGCGCTCCGTCTGGAACCATCTGCTGGCGCTGGAAGCCGCGCTTGACCTAAGGCTGCCCAGAGCGAAATTTGAATGTCGCGATCTCGATTTCGACGGCTGCGAGGAACTCATTCTGCACAGCGCCGAGCTACAGGCCATCGTGCGTGTCGACGGCAATGCCGGCGTCCTGGAACTGTCAAGCTATGCCACCAACCACAACTTTGCTGACACCTTGCGACGCTATGCCGAGGGCTATCACGGCAAACTCACCGGCGGCCAGAACGCTACGCCGGAACATGCCGAAGGCATTACCTCGGCACACGACCGGATTTCCTTCAAGCATCCGATCGATGCAGCGGACGCGCAGCCCGATGTCCGACCGCGTGGCATCTGCGTCGATACACTGGTTGCTGCCGACGGCATCCCGCATGCCGTCGACTGCTATTCACCGGTGGAGGCATCCGCCTCTGGCCTGGTCTTCGCCGCCGATATCAATGGTGGACGATTCGAGAAACGCATACTGCTCGAAGGACCGACCCTGTCAGTGCACTATCGCTGCAGCGGCCTGTCCGGCAGCCGCGTCGAGATCCAGCTGAATCTGGCGATGCCCAGTTGCGACGGCTATTCCGGACGTTACATCCTGGCCGACGCAAGTGTTCCCGGCGGCTTCGGGCAGAAGTTGGAGCTGGCCGGCCTTAGCGAAATCACGCTTGAAGATGGCGAACTGCACGGCAAACTGGTCCTCGTTGCCAACCGCCCGCTCAATCTGCAGGCCGCGCCGTATTACACTGTCTCCCAATCCGAGGCGGGCTTTGAGAAAATCATGCAGGCTGCCTGTCTCACACTATCCTGGCAACTCGCCGACGACGCCGAGGCGCTTGCCTTGAATTTCACGGTTGTATCCTCCGCCTAAAGGCCACCATGCCCATCACCAATTTCCATCTTGAGGTCAACCCGGTCGTTCCACCGCGTCTGGCACGCCTGGAGGAGTTGTCCAAGAACCTCTGGTACAGTTGGGATCGCGCCACCCGGGCGGTATTCGCCCGCCTGCACCCCAGCCTGTGGCATGCAGTGAACCACAATCCCAAGGCGTTCCTCAAACGCATCGACCAGAAACGCCTGAACAGTGCCGCGGAGGATCCGATCTTCCTCGGTTCCCTCGACCGGGTACTGGCCGCGTATGACTCCTATCATCAGACTCCTGGTCATCTGGAATTGCCCGGCAAACCGCCGCTCAATCATGACGATCTGATCGCCTATTTCTGTTTCGAATTCGGATTCCACGAGAGTTTGCCGATCTATTCCGGCGGACTGGGTATCCTTGCCGGCGACCATTGCAAAGGCGCTTCGGACTTGCGCCTGCCTTTTGTCGCCGTCGGCCTGCTGTATAGCCAAGGCTACTTCCAGCAAACCATCGATCGCGAGGGTCGCCAGCATCCTCATTATTCCGATACCGATTTCGACGATCTGCCGATTACGCCGGTACTCCGCAAGGACGGCAGCGACGTACGCATATCGGTCGAGATGCCGGGGCGCACGGTATGGGCGAAGATATGGTCGGCCAAAGCGGGAAATGCCACGCTGTATCTGCTCGACACCGCGCTCGACGAGAATAGCCTGGCCGATCGCGACATAACCCACCGCCTGTACGGTGGAGACCGGACCCTGCGCCTCGAACAGGAGATATTGCTGGGCATAGGCGGCGTGCGAACGCTGCGCGAGCTGAACATCCGGCCGACGGTGTGGCATATCAACGAAGGTCACGCCGCTTTCCTGACTCTCGAGCGAATTCGCGGATTGTGCGGCCAGGGATTGAGTTTCGACTGCGCGCTCGAGGCGGTTGCGGCGAATACCGTGTTCACCACCCACACTCCGGTGCCGGCAGGGCACGATCATTTCTCGGAAGACATGATGCAGCGTTACTTCGGGGAGTTCTGCACGGCCACCGGCATCAACCCGGATACTCTGCTGGCCATGGGCCGCACCCCGGAAGGCCCGGAGTTCAACATGACGGCGCTGGCACTGCGGGGCTCACGCTTTCACAACGGCGTTTCGCGCATCCACGGCCACGTTTCATCATCGATCCTCGCCAGCATGTGGCCGCAGATCGAGGCCGCCGAAAATCCCGTCGAATATGTGACCAATGCGGTGCATGTGCCCTCCTTTCTGGCGACCGACTGGCATGAAACCTTCGACCGCTATCTCGGCCTCGGCTGGATGCATCGCCTCACCGACCAAAACTGCTGGCAAGGCATCTATCGCATTCCCGACCAGATCTTCTGGAGCATCCGCCAGTCGCTCAAGGCGCAAATGCTGCATCTGGTTCGGCATCGGGTGCGCGAACAACACCTGCGCAATCAGGGCTCGGAATCGCACCTGGACCGGATGTTGAAATTCGCCGATCCGGCCAACCCGACGGTTCTCACCATCGGCTTCGCACGCCGATTTGCCACCTACAAACGCGCGACACTGCTGTTCAACAATGTCGTCTGGCTGCGCGAGATTCTCGGCGACGCAAACCGGCCGGTGGTCTTCATTTTCGCCGGCAAGGCCCACCCGGCGGACGAACCGGGGCAGGCGCTGATCCGGCAAATCAACGAATTGTCGCGGCGTCCCGAATTTGAGGGGCGCATCCTCCTGCTCGAAGGTTACGATCTGCATCTGGCGCGTCGCCTGGTATCCGGCGTCGATGTCTGGCTCAATAATCCGATTTACCCGCTGGAAGCTTCGGGTACCTCGGGAATGAAGGCCGCCATGAATGGCGCGATGAACTTGTCGGTGCTCGACGGCTGGTGGGGCGAGGGTTACGACACCAAGAACGGCTGGGCGATCAAACCGACTTCGGAAAACCTCGATCCGTCCGTGCGGGATAGCGAGGAAGCACGAACGCTCTACGAATTGTTGCAGGACAGCGTGCTCCCGCTGTATTACCAAAACACTTCACTGGGTTATTCGCCGGGGTGGGTGACGATGGCCAAGCATTCGATCGCCAGCATCATGCCGCGCTTCAACATGAATCGCATGCTGGGAGAATACGTAAGCAAGTTCTACGCTCCCGCAGCCGCCCAGTGGCGCAAATACGCCGGTGAGAACTTCGCCGGCGCACAACACGTCGCAGCCTGGAAGGAGAAAGTTCGGGCCGCCTGGCAAGGCGTTGCGCTGCGCCGCGTGGATCATCCCCTGAACCGGATCCGCTATGGCGATGCGCTGAGCGTCGAAGTCGCGGTTCAGCTCAACGGTCTCGCGCCGGAGGATCTCACCGTGGAATTGGTCCTCACCCGTCCGGGCGAGCGCAACCCTTCCAGGAGCAAGCGCTATGCCCTGCAGCATCGGCATGCGCTCGATCACGGAGAACACCTGTTCTTCCGCGAACTGACGCTGGAGCAATGTGGCAAGATCGATTACCGCATCCGCGCTTTTCCTCATCATGAATTACTCACGCATCCCTTTGAAATGGGCATGACGGTCTGGCTGTGAACGGCATCACCAAGACACCGGACTGGCAGACGCTCAGCATACTCGCGGAGCATGGCCGCACCCTGCATCTGCACGAGTTGTTCGCGGCGGATGCGCGCCGCTTTGAGCGTTACTCGCTGGAACATCAGGATCTGCTGCTGGATTTCTCCAAGCAGCGGGTAACTGCGGAGGTCATGGCGGCGCTGCACCGGCTCTGGGAAAGCGCCGATGTTCCCGGCTGGATCGCCAGAATGCGTGCCGGTGAGGCGATCAACGTGAGCGAAGGGCGCGCGGTGTTGCATGTCGCCCTGCGCGAAAACCCACCCCGAGCCGAAGTCCGGGCGGTACTCGACAGGATGCGGCGGTTCTGCTCGGACATCCATGGCGGGCAATGGCGCGGCAATACTGGCGAGCCGATCAGCGACGTGGTGAATATCGGCATCGGCGGATCAGACCTCGGCCCGAAAATGGCGACCCAGGCACTGGCGGCCCATCACCAGCCCAATCTGCGCGTGCACTTCGTCTCGAATCTAGATGCCGCCCATCTCGTCACTACCCTGGCGCGGCTCGATCCGCGCAGCACTTTGTTCGTCGTCGCCAGCAAGACTTTCACGACCCAGGAAACCATGGCCAACGCACGCTCGGCGCGCCACTGGATCGTCGCCAGCCTGGGCGAGGCGGCCGTAGCACGGCACTTTGTGGCGGTGTCCAGCAACTTGACGGAAGTGGGGAAGTTCGGCATAGACCGGGAAAATGTCTTTGAGTTCTGGGACTGGGTCGGCGGACGTTTTTCCGTGTGGTCGGCTGTCGGCCTGTCGCTGGCGCTGGCGATCGGCTACCCCGGCTTCGAACGACTGCTCGCCGGCGGGCGAGCCATGGACGAACATTTTTTCGCCGCGCGCCCCGCCGATAACCTGCCCGCGACGCTGGCGCTACTGGGCATCTGGAACATCAACTTTCTTGGCGCGGGGTCACTGGCGGTGCTGCCCTACAGCCAGTCGCTGGAACAATTCCCGCGCTACTTGCAGCAGCTTGAGATGGAGAGCAACGGCAAGCAAGTCGGACGCGATGGAATGCCGGTCGGCGCCGCAACCTCGCCGGTGGTCTGGGGTGAGCCCGGCACCAACGGTCAGCACGCTTTCTACCAGTTGCTCCATCAGGGCGGCCGCCTCATCCCCTGCGATTTCATTGCCCTCAGGCAAGCCGACTTCGACTTGCCGGGACATCATGCCGCGCTGCTCGCCAACTGTTTCGCCCAGAGCGAGGCGCTGATGCGCGGCAAGACCCTGGATGAAGTGCGCCGCGAAATGGCGGCCGCCGGGATTGCATCCGCGGAAATTGCACGGCTGGCGCGGTTCAAGGTGTTTCCCGGCAACCAGCCTTCGAACACGCTGTTGTTGTCGCGGCTCGACCCTTACACGCTCGGCCAGATGATCGCGCTCTACGAACACAAGACTTTCGTACAGGGCATCATCTGGGGCATCAACTCCTTCGACCAATGGGGCGTCGAATTGGGCAAGCAACTCGCCGTGCGGCTCCTGCCGATGGTCGACGGCAGCAGGCCGGCAGCGGGACTGGATAGTTCTACCGAAGGCCTGATAGCCGCCTGCCAGGCGACGCGGAACACCCTATGAGGGTCAGGAAGAGCGCCGCCACTGGTGTGGACAGAAAACCGGGACGCGGCGTGAGCGTGCTGTTTGCCACCTCGGAAATTGCACCCTGGGTCAAGACCGGAGGACTCGGCGATGTTGCCGCCGGACTGCCCCCGGCGCTGCGCCGGGCCGGCGTCGATGTGAAAGTCCTGGTGCCCCGCTATCCGGCGCTGGCTCTGGCCTTTCCCTCGGCCCCCGTTATCGCCGAACTGAGTAATCTCGGCGGCGAGCTGCCGCCGGCCAGCTTGTGCGAAGCCAGCGCAGCCGACGGCACGCCGCTGTTGCTGCTGGATTGCCCGATACTCTACGACCGACCGGGCAATCCCTATCTTGGTGCCGGCGGTCGCGACTGGCACGACAACCACATCCGCTTCGGCCTGCTCTCGCGTGTCGCCGCCCTGCTCGCCGGCAGTTCCAATCCCTTACCCTGGCAAGCACGGATTCTCCACTGCAACGACTGGCAATCAGCGCTCGCACCCAGCTATCTGAACTACTTCGGCGGCCTCGGCGCGCGCGCGGCTACCTTGCTTACGGTGCATAACCTGGCCTTCCAGGGACTGTTCGGACAGCATGCGTTGAGCGAGCTCGCTTTGCCGCCGCATGCCTGGGCCATGGATGGCGTCGAATACCACGGACAACTGTCCTTCCTCAAAGCCGGCTTGCAGCACGCCGACTGGATCACCACCGTCAGCCCCGGTTACGCCGGGGAAATACAATCCGATTCCGAGGGCATGGGCCTGGCGGGACTGCTGCGCTGGCGCGGCGATTCTCTGTCGGGGATCCGCAATGGCATCGACACCGACATCTGGAATCCGGCAGTCGACCCGTATCTGGTGTCGGCCTACGATGCCGCGCATCTCGCCAAGAAAGCCGCCAACAAGTCCGAGCTACAACGCCGGCTGGGACTCGATCAGCGCAAGGACGTGCCGTTGCTGGGCGTGGTCAGCCGCCTCACCGAGCAGAAGGGGCTGGATCTGCTCCCGCCGCTGGAAAAACAACTCGCTGCGCTTCCGGTCCAGCTTGCGGTTCTGGGAAGCGGTGGGCGCCAACATGAGTTAGCCATGTCGGAAATGGCGACCAATCACCCGGGGCAATTCGCCGTGACTATCGGTTTCGACGAAGGTCTCGCCCATATGATCGAGGCCGGCGCCGACATTTTTCTGATGCCGTCGCGCTTCGAGCCGGGTGGACTCAACCAGATGTACAGCCTGCGCTACGGCACGCCGCCGATCGTGCGAAAGACCGGCGGTCTGGCCGACACCGTGATCGATTACGCCCCGGCGCTCGTCGCCGCGGGAAAGCCCGACACGGCGAACGGCTTTGTCTTCCGCGACCCGACGGCCGAGGCCCTGCTAGCCGCCATTCGGCGGGCCGTGGCAGCCTGGCGCGAGCCGAAACTCTGGCGCCAATTGCAGCGCAATGGCATGGCGCAGGACTGGAGCTGGGCCGAGCCGGCATCGCAGTATGTCGACCTTTACCGGAAGCTCGGCAAGTCCTAGGATCAGTTCCCGACAAGCCATTCCTGCCGCGATGATGGATCTTTCGACTCAGCACCCGGATTCCAGCGCCTATCAGGAGGGGCGCGCAGGTATGTCTGATACCGGCAAGTTTCGACCCTGGCCATTTCACCGACGCGATTGCGGGCGATCGAACTCGTTGGGGGATTCAGGATGAGGATTGGATTTCTGGTTTCATTTTGCGGCCTGATGCTCCAGGTACATCTTGCTCACGCCGCGGACAGATTTGACGAGGCTACCCAAACCTTGACGATCCCGAATCTGGCCATTGGCGACACTGAATGGACGAACGTCAAAGCCATTCTGGGGCCCGCGACCGTCGTCAGTATCGGCGGTTCCCCACCCTTGCCCCCGGCAGACGCGATTTTCGCGGCCCCCCCTCCGGCTCCTTCGGCCGTCGATACCTTCACGGAAGGGACCAGGATACTCGCGATACCGGTACTGACCATAGGCGAAGCCACTTTCAGAAATTTATTGGTTCGTCTTGGTAGCGTGACGGTCACCGGCATCGGCGACCAGGGTCCTTACTTTCAACTTCCGCCGTCACCCTACCCCTGACCGCATCACCCCATCGCGCCCGCGGAACGCAATGTCGATGCTCACTCAAGTTCGCCGGAAATCGTGAGCCTTAGCTCAAGATTCCTGACCCATTGGGCTGGCCTGCTGTTTTTGGCGGCGACCTTCCCGATCTTCCCCTTGCACGCCGCAACGATCAACCACGATACAACCATGGCTCCGGTCTTGCCCGGACCCTTTCCGGTCGCCTGCTCGAATTTTGCGCTCGACACCGGAAGATTGGGGCAACTCGGCGGGGTCATAGACGATTTCTGGCAGGGGAAAAACAGTCACTATGTAACCGACATCCTCCTGGAACCGGCTGATACCCTCAAGACCAGTCCGCGTATCCCCGACGAGGGCTTGTACCCGAGGCGGCGCAATTCAGTCGTCGATTTCGTCGTCATCGCGTGTTACCCGACCGATGCCACGAATCAACGACCGGACTATCTTCTGCCCGAAGGACAACGTATTCCCCGCATGCAGCGGGCGGGGCAGTCGGCCATTCTTCCCGATCGACCCTGCAATTCCGCCGGCGCTGCGCCCGCAAGCTGCGGTCGCTGGCCGCTGCTGGTTCTTTCTCACGGAATCGGCTTGAGCCCGGTAGACAGCAGGACCCTGGACGTCCTGGTTCGACTTGCCGGTTACGGTTACATTGTGGCTGCGCCATTCCATGGCGACGAACGCTTCTTGCGGCTACAGCTTGGGGATCTGGGCGATCTCGTGTACCTGTTGCGAAATTTCGACGAATTCGTCGAGCTCCAGGCATTAAGACCCCTGGCCGTGAAGTCGGTCGTTGATTTGATGTTGACGCATGCTGATTTCAAAAGCCGGATAGACGCCGAGAGAATCGGTGGCATCGGGATCAGTCTGGGTGGCGAAACGATGACCCTGCTGCTCGGCGCCCGTGTGACCGATGACTACTGGAGCGAGACTTCCAGCCCAACCGTCACCGATCCGCGCATCAAGGCGGCAGTCGGCTACATACCCTATGCAGGACAAAAGTACTTGTCTGCCTTCGGCAAGGACAACGCGACTGCCGGCAATGTGAGTGTGCCCTATCTGGCGATTTCGGGCACCGAAGATGGCACCGCGCCAATGTACCGGATGGAAGAGGCGATCAACAGGTTTCGCGGCACTCGTTACCAGGTCGCCCTGGGTGGCGTCGGACATACCTACCTGAGCGGCTATGCGGATGACGTATTCGGGTGGGTCGTGCCCTTCTTCTCGGTGTATCTGAAGGGTCCTGATTACAGTTCCGATCTGGATCGATTGGTGCGGCAACAGAATGTCCGTGGCGGTATCGACGATCAATTGCGGATCAGCTACGAACTCCAGACCATAGAGCTGAATCAGGGCTGGAATCTTCTGGGCAACGGGTCCGATGCGCCGATAGATGTTGCCGCCACCTTCTCCGATGCAAATCGCTTTGCATCAGTATGGAAATGGATTGCGGAACGAGGCACCTGGGCCTTCTATGCGCCTTCCCTGGCCGCCAACGGCGGGATCGCGTTGGCGAACTATGCAAGCGCGAAGGGTTACCAGTTGCTGACGACCATCGCCGGAGGCGAAGGCTACTGGGTAAATGCCAAACAAGCGGCGAGCATCAATCTGCCGCTGGGCAGATTGCTTGGTCCGACGGCGTTTCAGGCAGGACTGACGAGTCCCTTGAAGGCCGGATGGAATCTGGTTTCGATCGGCACCCGCAACACGCCGGCCGGCTTTAATGTCGCAGTCGGGACAAGTCTCCCCGCGGCCGGCGCGGTGCCGCTGAATATCACCAGCCTGTGGGCCTGGGACATATCAAGATCGAATTGGTATTTTTATGCGCCGAGCCTTGAAGCACAGGGCGGCTCAAGGCTCGGCGATTATGTTGCCGATCAAGGCTACCTGGACTTTTCCGCGGCCAACAAGACCCTTGGGCTGGGCGTCGGCTTCTGGGTACATCGACCGTAGCTGCTCACTCTGCCATGCAGACTTCAACGAATGGCATTCGATTTCCAGAGCGGTTGTTACGTCATCCCCAGAGGCGGTGGGCGGAAAGCGGCCCTTCGAGCGTAGAATCAGTTCCAGTGCTACTTGGGTTGCACGGGGCACATCCCCGCCTGATCACGGTGCTTGCGCAGCGCGCGACCAGGAGTCGATCGCGGTTTATGGATAGCCGAAATTATTTCGGGCGTCTTCATCTTGTTCTGCGGGGACTGGTCATCTTCGCGTGACACAGGAGGGCGGGATAAATATGGAAACTGCGCCACTGCACTGTGACACTGTCGTAATCGGCGGCGGCATCGCCGGAATTGTGGCGGCCATCGAGCTATTGTCGGCCGGCCGGCGGGTGACGATACTCGATCGCGACGGCGAGGAAAATTTCGGCGGCCTGGCGACGGAAAGTTTCGGCGGCATCCTGGTCGTCGGCAGCGAAGAGCAACGGCGCGCCGGGATCAAGGATACCCCCGAGCTGGCGCTGGCGGACTGGCTGGCATTCGGCGAGTTTGACCAACCCGGCAACGCGGACGAATTGTGGCCTCGGCGCTGGGCCGAAGCCTACGTGAACGAGTGCGCGGCCGACGTCTACCGCTGGCTCAAGACCTACGGCATCAGCTTCCTGCCATTGCCGCTGTGGGTCGAGCGGGGCCAGGCCACGCGCGGCAACTCTGTTCCGCGCTGGCACGTCGTCTGGGGTACCGGACAGGGACTGATGCGGCAATTGATCGGCCAGCTGCGCAACCACCCGCGGCGGGAGCTGCTGACCCTGCGCTTCGACATGCGGGTCGAGGGACTGCTCGAGGAGAGTCGGCGCATCGTCGGCTGCCGTGGCTACACGGAGGACACCCGGCAAGCCTTCGAGGTGCACGCCGACACGGTGCTCGTCGCCACCGGCGGAATCAACGGCAGCCTCGAACGCGTTCGCCGCCACTGGCATGCCGACTGGCGCACGCCGCCGCAAACGATTCTCAACGGTGCACACCAATACGCCGACGGCAGGCTCCACGATGCGGTGCAAGCCATCGGCGGCAGGCTCACGCACCTCGACCGCATGTGGAACTACGCCGCCGGCGTGCATCACTGGAAACCCCGCAAGCCGGAGCACGGTCTTTCCCTGGTGCCGCCGCGTTCGGCACTGTGGCTCAACTGGACCGGTGAGCGCATCGGCCCTCAGCCGCTGGTGACGGGCTTCGACACGCGCGACCTGGTGACCCAGATTTGCCGGCAGGAGCGGCAATATTCGTGGCAGTTGCTCAACCGAAAAATCGCGCTGAAGGAACTGGCCGTCTCCGGCGCCGAATTCAATCCTTCGATCCGCAACGGCAGCAAACTGGGGTTGCTGCGCGACCTGCTGTTCGGCAACCGCTGGTTGTATAAGGAAATGACTGAACATTGCCCGGATCTGGTCATCGCCGCTACGCTGCCGGAACTGGTGGGCAAAATGAACGCGCTGCAAGGCGACGACAGCGTCAATCTCGCCACCGTTGCGGATGAGATTTCCCGCTACGAAGCGCAGATCGATCTCGGCGCGCCATACAATGACCAGCAGTTGCGTCGCATCGCCCAGGTGCGCGAGTGGAAAGGCGACCGCCTGCGGACCTGCAAATTCCAGAAGATCCTCGATCCGGGCGCCGGGCCGCTGATCGCGATTCGCGAATTCATCATCAGCCGCAAGAGCCTCGGCGGCATCCAGACCGATCTCGACTGCCGCGTGCTCGATGCCGGTGGTGTGGCCATCCCGGGACTGTACGCCGCCGGCGAGGCCGCCGGCTTCGGCGGCGGCGGCATGAACGGTCTGCGCGGCCTGGAAGGCACTTTCCTGGGCGGCTGCATTTATGGCGCGCGCCGCGCGGCGGCGGCGATCGCAGGAAAAGCAATTACCCAACGGAGATCGACATGAAAAAAACCGGTGCGTGGCTCGCGGTCTACGCCCTCGAGCAGGTCGGGGTCAGGTACACCTTCGGCATTCCGGGCGTGCATAACACGGAGTTCTACGACGAACTCAACAACTCGAAAGAGATCACGCCGCTGCTGGTCACCCACGAAGGCTGCGCATCGTTCATGGCGGATGCCGTGAGCCGCGTTTCGGAGACCATCGGAACCCTGGCCATCGTCCCCGCTGCGGGTCTCACCCATGCTTCCAGCGGCATTGCGGAAGCCTTCCTCGACGGCATCCCGATGCTGGTGATTACCGGTGGGATTCGCACCGACCTGGACAAGCGCTACCAGTTGCACGAGATCGACCAGCTCGAAATCGCCAAGCCGATCACCAAGGCGGCGTTTCGCGTTACCCGCCATGAAGATGTCGTATCGACGATTTTCGACGCATACCGCATCGCCACCAGCGGCGAGCCGGGGTCGGTGCTGGTGGAATTGCCGGTCAACCTGCAGATGTTTCCCGGCGAGGTCGGCGTTGGCGGCGAACTCCTGCGGTGGACGCCGATCGCGGCGTCCCCGGTGCAGGAACGGCCGGAGGTCCTGCGCGCCGTGGATATGCTGGTCAAGGCCAAACATCCGGGGATCTTCGTCGGTTGGGGCGCACGCAACGCCAGCACCGAGGTCGCGGCCATCGCCGAGCAGTTGCAGGCGCCGGTGAGCACTACTCTGCAGGGACTGGCCGCCTTCCCCGCCGACCATCCGCTGCATGCCGGATTCAGTTTCGGTCCGGCCGCAGTGCCGGCGGCGCGCAACGCCTTCAAGGACTGCGACTGCCTGCTTGCCATTGGTACCCGCTTCGGCGAACTGGCCACCGGCAGCTTCGGCGTGACGGTTCCGCCGCAATTGATACACGTGGATATCAACCCGGCCGTGTTCGACGCCAACTACCCGGCTGAAACAACGATCGAGGGCGATGCCAAGGTCATACTCGTCGCCCTGCTGGCGGAGCTGCGATCCCGCGCCGTGCCGGCGGCGGCCGCCGGCGATCTGCCGGCCCGCATCGCCCGCGACAAGCAGGCTTACCGCGACGAATGGCTGGCCCATGACAGCCGGGGCCGGGTCAATCCGGCGCGCTTCTTCGATGAGCTGCGCAGACAAGTACCCTCGGACGCCGTCACCGTCGTCGATGACGGCAATCACACTTACCTTACCGCCGAATTGTTTCCGCTCCGGCTTGGTGGCAAACTGATTGTGCCGACGGATTTCAATGCCATGGGCTACGCCGTTCCGGCGGCTGTCGGCGCAAAGCTGGTGCAGCCCGAACGCGAAGTGTTCGCCATCGTCGGCGACGGAGCCTTCATGATGACCTGCATGGAAATCATCACGGCGGTGACGCATGGCCTGGGCATCGTTTACTATGTTTTTCACGACGGTGAGCTGTCGCAAATCGCTCAGGCCCAGGAAATTCCCTACAACCGCAAACCCTGTGCAACCCTCGGACGACTTCAGGTCGAGGGGGTGGCACTGGCCACCGGCGCGGCCTATCTGGCGATGCCCGACGATGCCGCCATCGCCACCGGCATTTCCGAGGCACGGCGGCTGGCCGCTGCGGGGCAGCCGGTCATTGTCGACGTGATGATCGACTATTCAAAGCATACCGCATTTACCCAGGGTGCCGTAAAGACCAACTTCAAGCGCTTTCCGCTGGCTCAAAGACTGCGCATGGTCGGGCGGGCGCTGCTGCGAAAAATGACCGGCTGAACAGCTAGTCCTTCGGTACGCTGCGCTTGCTGCCATCGGCGTTGACGGCGACGTAAGTCAAGGTCGCTTCGGTCACTTTCACCACCAGCGGATTGGCCGGATGGCGTTCCGCATAGACTTGAACATCCACGGTGATCGAGGTGTTGCCGACCTTGACCACCTCGGCATAGAAGCTCACCACGTCGCCGACCGAAATCGGCTGCTTGAACAGGAAGGAGTTCACCGCGACCGTGGCAATGCGGCCGCGCGCGCGGCGCAGGGCGGGGATGCTGCCGGCAATGTCGACCTGGGCCATCACCCAGCCGCCAAAAATGTCGCCGCTCGGATTCATGTCGAACGGCATCGGCACCACCCGCAGCACCGGCTGCTGTGCCGGCAACTTCACCGCTTGATTCTCCATGCGTGGTTTTCCCGGAAGTCGTTATTGATCCGCCGCCGGGAGCACCTCCACCAGGCAGTCGTAAAAAGTCGGCCCGCCGCCCATGTCGGTGAGCGCCTGCGAGGTCACCGCATTGGCATTTTCGCCGTCACCGGAGAGCTTGCGCCACCATACTGAAGGCGCCGCCACGACGCCGCTTCGGACCTTCTCGGTCACTTCTGCCCAGGCATGGAAGGCACCGCGATCATTGGCAATGCGCACCCTCTGTCCCACTTCGATGCCACGTGGCAGTGCGTCTTGCGGATGGATCAGGAGCCGTGGACGGCCTTCCGCCTTGAGGAAGCGCGGCAGATTGGCAAAGCTGGAGTTGAGGAAATTGCGTGCCGGCGGCGAAATCATCGCCAGCGGATAGCGCGCAGCCAGAACCGGGTTGCTGCGCGCCGACTCGTGCGGCGGAATATAAGTCGGCAGCGGATCGTGCCCCTGGGACTGCAGACTCGCCGAGTGGAACTCGCACTTGCCGGAGGCTGTCTTGAAACCGCCCCGGGCGAAGGGCGCGAAGGGACGTGGCAGGTTCAGCCGGCTCCAACCGCGCTCGCCAATCAGCGGCCAGGCCGCGCCGCGCTGGTCAGCGGGATCGAAGGCTTGCGCGGCGATCGTTGCATCGTCGTCGGCAAAGCAGGGGTCGTCGAAGCCCATGCGGCGGGCCAGCAGCCGGAATATTTCACTGTTGGGCCTGGCTTCGCCGAGCGGCGCGACGGCCGGATTGCTGGCGAGCATATAGAGGTGACCGTAGGATCTGTGCGCATCGAGATGTTCCAGTTGGGTCGTCGCCGGCAGCAGGATATCGGCATAGTCTGCGGTGTCGGTCTGAAAGTGCTCCAGCACCACGCAGAACAGGTCCTCCCGGCTGAAACCCTGGCGCACCCGCACACCGTCCGGCGCGATGGCGACCGGATTGGAGTTGTAGACGCAGATGGCACGAATGGGTTCGCTGCTGCCGAGCAGCGTATCACCGATGGTCGCCATGTTGATGACCCGGCGGGGAAAGCGTTCCGGGTAAAGATCGGGACGCTCGAGCGCCTGGCTGGCGACCGGGAAGTTTCCCGAGCTCGACAGCAATATGCCGCCCGCCGCTTCGCGCCAGGCCCCAACCAGCGCCGGCAGGCAGGCGATGGTGCGCACCGCGGCCGCGCCGCCGGCGCAGCGCTGCAATCCGTAGTTGATCCGAATCGCGGCCGGGCGGATACGGCCGTACTCGCGCGCCAGGGACAGGATATCGGCGGCGGCCAGGCCCGTCTCGGCGGCCGCCCGCTCGGGCGTCCAGCTCGCCACGCGTTCGGCCAGGGCGTCGAAACCCAGCGTGTACTTGTCGACATAATCTCGGTCAATCAGGTTTTCGGCGATCAGCACCTGCATCATCGCCAAAGCCAGCGCACCATCGGTGCCGGGCATCGGCGCCAGATGCAGATCGCACTTCTCCGCCGTCTCGCTGCGCAGCGGGTCGATGCACACCAGACGGGCGCCACGCCGCCTGGCTTGCTGCAGGCCACGCCACAGATGCAGGTTGGAGACCACCGGATTGCCGCCCCAGATCAGAATCAGGCGGGCGTTCTCGAACTCCTCCATGTCCATGCCGACCATCGCCCCGATGGTCGCCGTGTACCCGGCCATTCCCGCAGTGGAGCAAATGGTGCGGTCCAGGAATGACGCGCCCAGGCGATGAAAGAATCGCCGGTCCATCGAACTGCCCTGGACCAGGCCCATGGTGCCGGCATAGCTGTAGGGCAGGATGGCGCGCGGATCGTCGGCGCAGATTTCACGGAATCGATTGCCGATCGTATCCAGCGCTTCATCCCAGGAGATTCGTTCGAAACGGCCCTCGCCCTTCCTGCCGACACGTTTCATCGGGTGCAGCAGGCGATCCGGCGAATAGGTGCGCTCCGGATAATGCGCCACCTTGGTACACAGGCTGCCGGCGGTAGTGGGGTGATCGGGATCGCCGCGCACTTTGACCGCACGGCCCTCCTCCACGGTCACCAGCAGGGCGCAGGTGTCGGGGCAATCGTGCGGACAAGCGGCGCGGATGATCGTCATGGCGACATTATCGCCCAACGCCCGCAAGCCGTGTTCCAGTCAGGCGGGCACCCGTTGGCCCAGCGAGAGGATGTGGCCGACGCGCGGATCGCCGTGTCCGCGCAGAACCTCGGCGTAGGCCGCCGCGACCGCATCCCCGCCGCGGTGATATTCGACGACCAGCCAGGGCGCCGCCGGACTGGAGACCCCCGCGAGGAAGCCCTGCCATGCCTGTAACAGGCGCTGGCCGAGAACGTCGGCACCCCATTCAGAGTTGCGCTTCTTGATTTGCGCCGGCGCAAAGAACAACGTTGCGCGCGGCCCGGGCAGATCCCTGGCGCCGCCGAGTTGTTCCAAATGGGTCCCGCCGATCGAACTGCTGTATTTCAAGTTGGCGAAGCGGGTGTGAATTTCCTTGCGCAGGGCGGCATTGCCGGCAAAGTCAATATAGACGCAGCTCGCGTCGGCGGGGATGTGATCGAGTTGGTCGTAGCTCAGAATTCTCGTGTAGCAGCCGAGGCTCTTGCAGAAATCCACGTTGGCGGCCGAGGTCAGGCCGACTACTTCAACCCGCTGGCGCTGTGCGAGTTGAAATGCCGTGCCGTAAGCGGTCTTGCTGGATGCGCTGGAGAGCAGCATCACAGCATTGCCGTGCGCGCCGGCGCCGAAGAAGTCATGGTCCGCGAGAAAATCGTCGATCAGCCATGAAGTGATGAACAGGGGTCGCAACAGCGCCTGGAGATCCTCGGTCCGGGCTGCATAAAACGGGTCTGTGCTGCAGCGCGTGTAGGTGTTGTAGACGACGTGCAGTTCGGCTCGATGTGCTGTGCCGTCGATGAATCCCGTCGGCGAAACGCGCGCCGGTTGCAACACCAAACTGGAGGACATGGGGAAATAGCCATAGAACTTCTCGCCGATTTCCAGGCCGGGACAGCGCGACTCAAGCACACTGCCGAATCCCCAGACGGGTATGCGGCCCCAGCCCGTCCTGGCGGGGTAGAAATTCCAGTAGTTCATCGCATCGCCGAACGCAGCGTAGGTGATGTTGTTGGCCGTCAGCGCAAACATCTCCACCGCGAGTCGAACCTGTCCCTCACCGAGCGGGGCATAGGGTGTCTCACTCAACTCCGTCATGGATAACTGGTCCTGGCGGACGAGGAAATCAAGAGTGCTCACGGCAAGACCTCACAAGGCTACGAGCGGAAACAGACCGCACTGACTCGCCATGTTAGCAAGGGCGCGAGCGAAATGGGCCCGAATCGGCTTTGGCCGGTCACGCCATCAGGACTAAACCGCTCGCGCGGTAAGGAGTAGGAAACTGGGTTAGGCAGACCCGGTGCTTGGGGGTGTTCAAGAGCAGGGTAAATGCC
>Ga0163199_1000383_pt1 | contig 27971 bp, 26 predicted proteins | sample PL_2010_150m_FD_113537 | JGI IMG/M metagenome (GOLD analysis project Ga0163199, IMG submission 113537) | Freshwater microbial communities from Powell Lake, British Columbia, Canada to study Microbial Dark Matter (Phase II) - PL_2010_150m | ecosystem: Environmental > Aquatic > Freshwater > Lake ...
CCGTTGCCGTTATCCTCGGTGTATTGATTGCACTGTTTTTGGCAGCATTAATTACCAAGCCTATCACTAAAGGCGTTGCTTTCGCCCAGGCGTTGGCCGAAGGAGATTTAACAACGACGCTTGATGTTAACCAGAAAGATGAAATAGGTGTGTTGGCGGAAGCCTTGCAGGCTATGAGCCTGCGCTTTAAAGAGGTTGTCCAGGGCGTACGTACGAATGCCGACAGCATGGCCAGCGCGTCGCAGGAAATCAGCGCAACGGCACAAACCCTTAGCCAATCGGCGGTTGAACAGGCATCCGGTGTTGAAGAGACCAGCGCTTCAGTCCAGGAACTGAACGCGTCGGTTCAGCAAAACGTTGAAAATGCCAAAGTGACCAATAATATGGCCAACACATCGGCGAAAGATGCGGCGACCGGCGGCGAAGCGGTTAAGCGTACCGTCAATGCGATGAAGCAAATTGCCAGTAAGATTGGTTTAATTGAAGACATCGCCTATAAAACCAATCTGCTGTCATTGAATGCAGCCATTGAAGCGGCCCGCGCCGGCGAGCATGGCAAAGGATTTACCGTGGTTGCCGCCGAAGTACGCAAACTGGCTGAAAACAGCCGGGTAACTGCGCAGGAAATCAAGGAACTGGCGACTAATAGTGTCAATATTGCCGAGGAAGCCGGAAAACTGCTCGAAGCGGTTGTTCCCAATATTCAAAAAACGGCTGATTTGGTCGAAGAAATAACCGCAGCATCTGAAGAGCAGGCGCAAGGTATCAGTCAGATTAATGAGGCAATGAGTCAACTCGATCACACTACACAACAAAATGCGTCGGCGTCGGAACAATTGGCGGCAACTTCAGAAGAAATGAGCGCGCAAGCGGAGCAATTGCAACAGTCGGTTGCCTTCTTTAAAGTTGACATTGAACACGCGGCAGCGAACTATCAGGCAAACAAAAAAGCGCTTGGCCGACCCATCAAGGCACCAAATCAAAAAAAAGGGCTTCCGCCTCATAAGGCAACCGGTGTAACGTCTTCAAGTGCTGACATTGATTTTAAGGATTTTGAGAAATTCTGATGACTTTATCGTAAGATCGGCGGGTTGATATTTAATAAAAAGGGGTTTTCGTGGCGTGGTTGTTTTTATTTTCTGCGGGATTGGTAGAAATATTGTTTGCTTTAAGTCTTAAATATAATGAAGGTTTCACCCGGCTTTGGCCCAGTTTGGCAACGATGGTGTTTGGCGGCGGCAGCTTTTATTTGTTGGTGCTGGCCATCAAAAGCTTGCCGCTGGGGACGGCTTATGCCGTGTGGACGGGGATGGGCGCTGTCGGCGTCGCGATAGCGGGCATTATTTTATTTAAAGAGTCAGCGGACGGGTATCGTTTGTTGTCCATTACGCTGGTAATTATAGGTATTATCGGGCTTAAACTAACGGACTCCCAGTAATGTTGCACCTGGTTTTTCAGTCGCCGATTCAATATGCGGTTCTGGAGCGTATCAGCGCAGGCGATGACGTGGTTTTTCTTGATAATGCTGTTTTTGGTTTGTTGCGCAAAGGCAGCTTAGGTGATGCTCTAGCCGCCCTGCTTGGGCGTTGTCGGCTTTTTGTGCTATCCGATGATATAAGCGCCAGAGGCCTATTTGCCGATGAGTTGGCTGCCGGTATGGCCGTCATTGATTATGCAGAATTGGTTGCGTTGACGGTTAAAAATCCGGTGATTCAGTCGTGGTCTTGATGGTTGATGGTCGGCTGCTCGATATAACCGATCAGGGTTTTTTGGCTAATACGGCGGACTGGAACGAAAAGGTTGCCATGCATCTGGCTGAAATAAACCATATTCAGCTAAGCGATGGGCATTGGGAAATCATTCTGTTTATTCGTGATTATTATCTGAACTATAAGCATTTGCCGAATGCGCGGGTTTTTACCAAAGCGGTGCTTAAGCAATTTGGCGAGGCTAAGGGCAATAGCCGGTATTTACATCAATTGTTTCCCGACGGACCGCTGAAGTATGCGTGTAAATTGGCGGGCTTGCCCAAGCCGCCGACCTGTTTGTAGCGCGTGGTGGTGTTGGATAATCGTCGATTGCATGAGCAAATCCACATTGCGCGCAATTCTCATTGAAGTGTGGTTCATTCAACCCTGCTTGAAACGGTGAATCAAGCGCCGTTCCTTTTTATTGGGTTTATGATCCTGTTCGCTGCAAGGGAATAATTCCCGCTGTTCGCGTTGCAGAATGATTTGCTGTTGGCGTTTGGCATGGCTTTCAGCAGATTCTTCGTAGAGCAATACCGCTTCTTTGGCCGAGCGCCGTTGGCCGGTCAGTGCCGTGACGGTGACCTCCCAGCGATACATGTCTTTGCTGATAGTCAGCGTCGTACCTAAGCGGATTTCTTTGCCGGCTTTTGAGCGTTGATTGTTGACGTGGACTTTGCCGCCGGCAATAGCTTCGGCCGCGAGTTTGCGCGTTTTGAAAAAACGCGCAGCCCATAACCATTTATCCAGACGAACGGTTTCGAGTTCAGCAGGCATTTCTGTGCTTATTTTTTCAAACCCTTAGGCAGCGAAAAAACGACTTTTTCTTCGATACCCTGGATTTCAATCGTCGATTGACCGCCCCATTCCCTTAAGCGGCTAATCACTTCCTGTACCAGCACTTCGGGTGCGGAGGCGCCGGCGGTAACACCGACAACATTGACGCCTTCAAACCAGCTTTTCTGCATGTCGTTAGCCGTATCAATCAGGTAGGCGGGTTTTCCCAGTTGCTCGGCAATTTCGCGCAGGCGGTTTGAGTTGGAACTGTTAGGCGAGCCGACGACGAGAATGGTGTCCGCTGTTTTTGCCAGTTCATGGACGGCGTCCTGGCGGTTTTGTGTCGCGTAGCAGATGTCGTCTTTTTTCTGGTCCTGGATCGACGTAAAGCGCTCGCGTAACGCATCGACCATGATCTGGGTATCGGTCATTGACAATGTGGTCTGCGTGACGTATGCAAGATTATCGGGATTGTTGACTTTAAGCTTTTTAACATCTGCAGGCGTCTCTACGAGATAAATGCCGCCGTTTTCAGTGCATTTTTCATATTGCCCCATGGTTCCTTCAACTTCGGGGTGCCCGGCATGGCCGATCAGTATGACTTCACGGTCGGATTTTGCATGTTTGGCAACCTGTAAATGGACTTTGGTGACCAGCGGGCAGGTGGCGTCGAAAATGGTCAGGTTACGTTCTTTGGCCTCCTGCTGCACCTGTTTGGAAACACCGTGGGCGCTGAAGATCAAATGAGAGCCGACAGGCACATCGGTTAAATCTTCGATAAAAATAGCGCCTTTTTCTTTTAACCCGTCCACGACGGTACGGTTATGGACCACTTCATGGCGGACATAAATGGGCGCACCAAACATTTCGAGTGCCTGATCGACAATTTCAATAGCGCGGTCTACGCCGGCACAAAATCCACGAGGGTTAGCGAGTACGATTTGCATATCTTGACTTCTTTAGTAGGTTAATTCAGAGTTATTTTAACTCAACATTGCTTCCGCGACGATGATTCCATCGGCATCGGCATATAAATAATAATCTTTTCTGAAATTGACGCCGGCAAAGCTGATTAATCCATCGCGGTCGCCGTGGCCTTTTTTATGGCTTTTCAACGGATGCGCATGCAGTGCGCGTATGCCTATCGGTAATTGGTCGAGAATCGCCGCATCGCGGATACAACCGTAAATAACCAGGCCCTGCCAGCCGTTTGCGACGGCTGTTTTTGCAAGATTTGCATCCAGCAACGCGCAGTGGTGTGAGCCGCCGCCATCGACGACCAACACCCTGTGGTCAACTTTTTCTGCCAGCGTTTTTGCTAGTAATTCATTACTTTCAAACGTTTTCAGGGTTGTGATACGTCCGCAAAAAGCAGGGTTGGCGCCATAGGCTTTGAAAAGCGGCTCAGCAATCTGGAAGTGGTTTTCTGCTGAATGGGCATCGCAAAGAGCGGCAGTGGTAAATGTTGGCATGCAAAAACTCCAGGCTTGGTTGATGGAAAAGGGTGTAAGGATTTGGCTGAAAATAACTGATCTTGTAGGAGCGGGCCGTGCCCGCGTGGGATGCAGGCCACCTTCCACATCATTGCCAATAATATCGCGGGCACGGCCCGCTCCTACACAGCTTAACTGTGGGCAATGACGCTCTGCATGGGAATGATAGGCTAATTTCGGGAAGTTATTTTTACTATATCCTAGACAGCCGAGTAGGGTGCATCGCCCGCCTTTTTTTAAGGAAGCTAATCAAGCAACTCCCACACCGGTTTAATATAATCGGGTAACGGTGCAAGCCTGCCTAATTCCACCCATTGATCCGGGCAATGGAAATCAGAGCCCGTAGAACCGGCCAGTTCAAAACATGCGGCCAGTGTTGCCGCCCTGTTTATTTCATCGCTATTAATGCGTCCCGTAATGACTTCTATCCCTTGTCCACCGGCGCTTTTAAAGGCTGTCAGCAGGCGTTTCATCCAGTTGGCGCTGAGTTTGTAACGCAAAGGATGCGCTAAAATAGCGACGCCGCCGGATTCGGTAATCCAGTTGACTGCAAGGGCCAGTTCCGCCCACGGTGTAGCGACATAAGCGGGTTTGCCTTTTGCCAGATAACGGTCAAAAGCTTCCTGCTGGGTGTCGACATGGTGTTGCGAGACGAGAAAATCGGCAAAGTGGCTGCGGGTAATCATGCCGTCCCCCGCGGCTTTTTTGACAGCTTCCATAGCGCCGGGAATACGCTTTTTGGCCAATTTGTCGGCAATTTTTTCGGCTCTCTCCATGCGCGTAGCTTGCAGGTTATGCGTGGCTTCGACGAGAGGCGGGTGTTCCGGGTTGATGCCTATGCCGACAATATGAAAGCACTGGTTTTGCCATAGCGTTGACAGCTCAATGCCGGGAATCAGTTCAATGCCGGTTGCCGTTGCAGAAATTTGCGCTTCGGCGAGTCCTGCAGTCGTATCGTGGTCGGTTAGAGCCAGTGCGGTGACGCCGTGCTGATGCGCGCGCAACACGACAGCTGTCGGCGATAATGCGCCGTCGGAAGCGGTCGAATGGCAGTGGAGATCGTATAGCTCAGGCATGGTTATTGATATTCGCCATAAAGTTTTGCATAAAGACCGTTTTGATTGATTAATGTTTCATGCCGTCCCTGTTCGCAGATTTGGCCTTCTTCAAACACATAAACATGATCGGCTTGTTTAACGGCGCTTAAACGATGGGCAATAATAATGGTTGTGCGATCCTGTAAAAATGCGCCCAGCGCCTGATGCAGATTATGCTCGGTTTCACTGTCCAGTGCCGAGGTTGCTTCATCCAGGATCACCACTTTGGGATCGGCGACGACCATGCGCGCAATCGCCATGCGTTGCCGCTGGCCGCCGGACAGTCTCATCCCTTGGCGGCCGACGATGGTATCCAGGCCCTGTTCCAGGTCTTTAACCGTATCTGTTAATTGTGCAATAGCCAGTGCGTCCCATAACCGGGCGTCTGAAGCCGGTTTGCCCAATGTCAGGTTGGCGCGAATCGTGTCATTAAAAAGTACCGGATGTTGTAATACGGTGACGACATGTTCCCTGACGACGTCCAGGCCGATGCGCTCGATATCGACGTCGTCAAAGTAAATATGGCCTTCATTGCTTGGGTAAAGGCCGATCAGGGTTTGTATCAAGGTCGATTTGCCGCCGCCGCTGGCACCGACCAGGGCCACTTTTTCTCCGGCTTTAATGTGCAGATTGATACCGTTGAGAATTTTTTCATCGCCATAACTAAAATGCAGATTATCGACGCGCACGGCAACCGTTTTTTTATTCAGAAAAGGATTTTCCAGGTGCGGATACTGGGGCTCCCGCCTTAACGTATTAAGCCGGTTAATGCGCGCGAGAGCGGCTTTGGCGGCAAAATAGGCATATTGAATATTTAGGATTTCCTGCACCGGTGCCATCATAAACCACAGATAGCCGAAAACCGCCAGCATCTGCCCGATACTGAGGTCGGCGTAAAAAACCATCAGCATTGCACCGGCGCGGAACACATCAAAACCGAACAGAAAGACCAGAAAGCTTAAACGGCCGGCAGCATCGCTTTTCCACGCAAAGGCTATGGAGTTTTCTTTAACGGCAAGCGCCGAAGCGATTAATTGTTTGCAATAATGCTGCTCGCGGTTACTGGCGCGAATCTGGTGAATCGCTTCCAAGGTTTCGGTCAAGGATTGCTGAAAGACTTCATACGCTGAATTTTCCTTGGACTTCAGGTTTTTTACTTTGGAGCCTACGACGCGGGTGAAATAAATCACGACCGGGTTCAACAGCAGGATAAACAGCCCCAATTGCCAGTTCATCCACAGCAAAATCACCGCGGTACCGACAATCGTCAGCGCTGCGATCAGCAGTTTACTGATCGTATTGCCGATAAAATTATCGATCGTATCGAGGTCAGTGACCAGATGCGTCACGACGGTACCCGTGCCGAGGCTCTCGTATTCAGCCATCGAAATGTTTTGTAAATGGCTGATCAGGTTTTTGCGAAAACGGAAAACAATGTCCTTGGCAACACAGGAAAATTGGCGCGACTGGATGATGTTGAAAATGATCGCAATAATGCGCAGCAATACGCTGACGAGCAATACAACGCCTATATAAAGCATAGGTTGTTGCCATGCTGCCGGGAAGACCCGGTTCACGGCATTAATGACGGCGCCGGGTTTATGCAGCAGCACTTCATCGACCAGCAGCGGCATCAATAACGGTACAGGCACGCTGGCAACAGTCGCTAGAATCGCGATGACATGCGAATAAATCAACTGTTTTTTGTGTTCCAGCGCGATGTTATAAATGGTGTTCCAGTTATAAACGGGAGTGGCCTGTTTTGATTGCACGGGTGATCGAAGGGATGTTTTATAAGCGATGGATTGTAACATTTTGCGCCGCCATCTTAACACAGACGCTACGTTAAATAATTTCTTGTTAGTTTTAGAACCCGTGTAAAATACTGGGTGAGAAAGCTTTTTAACTTTTCTGTAAAAATCACGGAATGATGGCTACATAACCTTAATAAAATCCTCAATAAAACAAATTCTTTTTCGCCTTAAGCGAAAATTTTCGAGTACCCCCGATGAAAAAAAAGATAGCTACTTTGATTGCACTCGCATTGCTGGTCATGATTAATTTCAGCATTTGGAGCTATGTTAACAACCCGTTGCAATTGCAGCCGTGGACAAAGACCACGATGGGGCTGACTTACGATCCTACTCGCAAAGGTGATGATCCCAGGGATAATATCTTTGTCAGTGAAGCGGATATTGACAAGGATTTGGCGCTGCTCGAAAACAAGGTTCATGCCATTCGAACCTACAGTATGCTCAGAGGGCAACATAAAATCCCGGAAATAGCCGCTAAACATAATCTGAATGTGACGCTGGGCGCCTGGATTGACGGTAACCTGGAAAAGAACCGTCAGGAGATAGAGACCTTACTGGACATAAGTCGCCAGAATAACCCGAAAATCATCCGGCTTATGGTAGGTAACGAGGTGCTGCTCCGTGATGATATTCCTGAAGAAGCATTGATTGAATATATACGCGAAGTAAAGAAACGTAACTGGCGGCCTGTCAGTACGTCGGAAACCTGGGCCGAATGGCTTAAACATCCTAAACTGGTAGCGGAAGTCGATTTTATTGCCGTGCATATTCTGCCTTATTGGGAAGGCATTGCCGCCGATGATGCCGTTGATTATATTTTTGACCGCTATCACGACGTCCAGAAAGCTTATCCGAATAAACCCGTTATTATTACTGAAATCGGTTGGCCATCGGATGGCCAGCCGGCCAAACATGCCACGGCGTCGGTATCAAACCAGGCCAAGGTATTACGTGAATTTTTAAATCGGGCCGATCAGGAAAAAGTTACCTATTACATCGTTGAGGCTTTTGACCAGCCGTGGAAGCAATCGATAGAAGGCTCGGCCGGCGCTTATTGGGGAATTTTTAATGCCGATCGTGTGCCTAAATATCCGATGGACGGCGATGCACTGACTTTGCCGAACTGGGAGCATTGGGCAACGGGCGCGGCTATTTTCAGTATTGTTGTGATGGGTTTGTTTTTATTCACGCGCAGAAGCCTGAAATTGCCGGGTGTCGTATTTTTCGGCGTGATTACCAATCTTGCCGCATCGACCATTTTCTGGTCGGTATCGGTCGGTGCGCAACAGTACCAGACGCCGCTGACGATTGCCTTTTGGGTCATACTGATCTTGATGCAGATTCTTGCGGCGTTTATCTTGATGATAGAAAGCCTGGAAATCGCTGAAGTCGTCTGGCACAGGAAAGGCGCAAGAACGTTTCAGCCGCTGACGCCCGGTGCGGAATTCAAATACCCCAAGGTGTCGCTGCATTTGCCTATCCATAATGAACCGCCCGCAATGGTGCGCAAGACGTTGGAAGCATTGGCAAAAGTCGATTATCCTAACCTGGAAGTCCTGGTGATGGACAACAATACCAAAGATCCTGCAATCTGGGAGCCGGTGCGTGATGATTGTGAGCGCTTGGGGCCGATGTTCCGGTTTTTTCATCTGGAAAACTGGCCGGGCTTTAAAGCCGGGGCGATTAACCATGCGCTTGAACAAACGGCTCCCGATGCTGAAATTATTGCCGTTATTGACAGCGACTATATTTTGTCGCCGGATTGGCTCAACTCTATGGTGCCGTATTTTGATAATGAAAACGTCGGCTTTGTCCAGTCGCCGCAGGATTACCGTGACCGCCATCAAAGCACGTTTAAAAATATATGCTACTGGGAATATGCCGGATTTTTTAATATCGGCATGGTGCAACGTAACGAATACAATGCGATTATCCAGCACGGCACGATGACGATGATCAGGAAATCGGCGTTGCTGGAAGTCGGCAAGTGGGCGGAATGGTGTATTTGCGAGGATAGCGAACTCGGTTTGCGGCTCTATGAAGCCGGCTATGATTCGGTTTACGTTAAGGACTCATTCGGCCGCGGCTTGATGCCGGATACCTTCTCAGGCTATATGACGCAACGCTTCCGCTGGGTTTACGGCGCCATGCAGATTATTAAGGGCCATTGGCGCAGCTTTTTACCGACTAAAAAGTCACCGTTGACGGCTGCGCAACGGTATTACTTTGTGGCCGGCTGGTTGCCGTGGTTTTCGGATGCGCTGGCTCTATTGTTCACCAGCACCAGCCTGTTATTGACCGCATTAATCGTCTATGACCCGATACACAGCGAATTGCCGGTCAATGCCTTTTTGTTGCCTACTATCGGCTTGTTCAGTTTCAAAATCCTGCGCGGTTTGTGGCTGTACCAGGCGCGTGTCCCGTGCTCGGTATGGCAATCACTGGGCGCGGCGCTATCGGGATTGTCGTTAACGCATACGGTTGCCAAAGGCACGATACAAGGCCTGTTCACGTCCGGCAAGCCGTTTATGCGCACGCCGAAATATGAAAAACAGGGGCCGTTGTTCGCAGGACTGATGATTATTCGGCAGGAAGTCCTGTTATTGATATTGCTGGGTTCAGCTATTGCCGCCATGGCCTCACTGGAACATTTCGACAATTTGAGCGGCAAACTCTGGATATCGGTGTTATCCGTGCAGGCCGTGCCTTATGTCGCAACATTAATTACGTTGCTGATCAGTATCGCGCCGAGTTACAGCAGAAAAGGCAAGTTGCCGGCTGAAGAGCTGGATGAGGCATAGGGTGCTCTGTCGCATGGCGTGTAGGCTTGCTTGCCCAGGCCATAACATCGCATAGGCGCAGGCATAAAGGCGAGCCTGCACTCCAGGCTTCAGAGTGCATACCAAAAACGTCCCGTTTTAAGAGAGGGAAGTGATTTTTTTAGGACATGCTATGAATACAGAAGATACTCCGGAAGCATTACGTTTATCGATTTTAGGCATGCGTTGCGCAGGCTGTGTAAGTGCGGTTGAAGGCGCATTGGCCGCGGTAGACGGTGTAACTTCGGTCAGCGTCAATTTTGCCGATCATTCGGCGATGGTTACAGGTACCGCTGACCCGGATGCGTTAACGCAGGCGGCTAAAGATGCAGGCTATGATGCGGCGGTCATGGAAGGGCTGGAAGACCCGTCCGAACAGGAAGCACAGGAATTGCAGCGCTACCGGCAGCTAATGAAAAAAGCGGCGGTGGCCGGGGCGTTCGGCGCATTATTGATGTTGGCCGATAATCTGGGTTGGCTGCCGGAAATGGGCTCAAAGACGGGGCAATGGTTATGGCCGGAAATTGCATTGATTACTTTTGGCATTCTGGTGTATTCAGGCCGGCATTTTTACAGTGGTGCGGTCAAATCATTAACGCTGGGGCAGGCCAATATGGATACGCTGATTGCCCTGGGTACCGGGTCGGCATGGCTGTATTCCTGTGTGGTCATTGATTATTATGATACCTTGCCGTCGCTGGCGAAACATGCGTATTTTGAAGCCGCAGTCGTTATCCTGGCCTTTATCAATCTCGGAACCGGCCTTGAAACGATGGCCAGAGGCAAGACGTCCAGCGCGATACGCCAGTTAATCGGCCTGCAGCCGCGCACCGCACGCGTGATCAGGAATGGTGAGGAGATCGATATTCCGATTGAACAGGTCGGCCTGGGCGAAACATTACGCGTGCGGCCCGGCGAAAAAATCGCCGTTGACGGCGTGTTGCTGGAAGGGCATTCCACGGTCGATGAATCGATGCTGACCGGCGAATCGCTGCCGGTGGAAAAAACCGTCGGCGCACAAGTGGCCGCAGGCACGATGAACCAGAGCGGCAGTTTCCTGTTTACCGCAACGCGCATAGGCCGGGATACCGCTTTGGCGCAAATCATTAAAAGCGTCCGGCAGGCGCAAAGCAGCAAGCCGGAGATTGCCCGTCTCGCCGATAAAATTTCCGGCGTTTTTGTACCTGCAGTCGTTGCCGTGTCGGTATTGACATTTTTAATCTGGTACGCGTTCGGTCCCGACCCGTCCTTAGGCTACGCGTTTGTTACGTCGATGACGGTGCTGGTCATTGCCTGTCCCTGTGCATTAGGCCTGGCAACGCCAATTTCGGTAATGGTCGCCGTCGGCAGAGCCGCCCAGTCGGGCATATTGATACGCAAAGGCGATGCGCTGCAGACGGCGGGTAAACTGACCTGCCTGATTCTCGATAAAACCGGCACCGTCACCGAAGGCAGGCCGGTTGTTACTTCGATAGAATCAGTCGGCAAGCTGGACGAAAACAGTATACTGCAACTGGCGGCCGGCATCGAGTCAGGCTCCGAACATCCGCTGGCGGCGAGTATCCTGGCTGCGGCTGAACAAAAGCAGCTCAAGCCGGAAAAAATGACAAAGTTTGAAGCGATTGCAGGTTTTGGCATCAGCGCCATGTACAACGAGCAACGCATTCTGTTCGGCAACAAAGAACTGATGGATACGAAAGGCATCCGGTTTACCGACGACAGCAAGCGCCTGGAAACACTGTCGGCATTGGGACAAACGCCTATGCTGCTTGCCGTGGACGATAACATTGTCGGCATTATCTCCGTAGCCGACCCGATAAAAAAAGATTCCGCCGCCGCGGTGGAGCGGCTTAAATCTCAGGGCATACGCGTCATCATGGTGACCGGTGATAATCCGATAACCGCTGATGCGATAGCGAAACAGGCGGGCATTGCTGAAGTCAAGGCGCAGGTGCTGCCGCAAGATAAAGCTCAGGTGGTTAAGGCGCTGCAACAACAGGGCGAGATTGTCGGTATGGTCGGCGACGGCATCAATGATGCGCCCGCGCTGGCCCAGGCGGATGTTGGCCTGGCGATAGGCACAGGTACCGATGTCGCGATAGAAAGCGCCGATGTCGTCATCCTGCAAGGTTCGCTGTTAAAAGTTCCTGAAGTGATCGCGTTGTCGAAAGCGACGGTCACCAATATCAAACAGAACCTGCTGGGCGCGTTTTTCTACAACACGATCAGTATCCCGGTTGCGGCAGGTTTGCTGTATCCGGTGTTCGGTATTTTATTAAACCCGATGATAGCGGGGGCGGCGATGGCGATGTCGTCACTGACGGTGGTGACGAATGCCAATCGTTTGCGGTGGATGAAGTGGTGAGTCGTAGGGCCCGCTGTGCGCGCATTGTTGATGCGCTGCGATATTTGGGTGAATAAGGCGCGGCAGCGCGCCCTACGAAGAAAGACCTAACCTTAATCAGGATACCTTTATGAAGCAATCTTTTAACGCCGTGGGCCGCCGGTTGGCGGCAGCCTTATCCGTCTTTATCGGCATCGGTTCCGCTTATGCGGCTGCGGCGCCCGAACCGATCCGTATCGGCGCCTTGCTGTCACTGACCGGCAACTGGTCTTCTCTGGGGCTGATGAGCCAAACGGTGCTGGGCATGGCCAGGCGGGACGTCAATAATTACCTGGCTGCGCATGGCTCCCGCAAAAGCGTGGATTTGCTGGTGCGCGATACCCGCCTTGATCCTGATGTGGCGCTGGAAAAATTTCAGCAATTGATAGGCCAAGATGTGGTTGCCGTGATCGGCCCGCAATCCAGTTCCGAAGTGGCTAAGCTGAAAGCACTGGCCGATGCCGAAAAACGGCCTTTATTAAGCCAGGGCAGTACCGCATCATCGTTGGCTTTTGCTAACGATATGGTGTACCGGCTGGTGCCGGACGACAGCCATGAAAGCGCCGCGATGACGGCATTGCTGAAAGCGCGTAACGTCCGGGTCGTCATACCGGTATGGCGCAATGATGCAGGTAATAACGGCTTGCATCTTTCGCTGAAAAAGCAGTTTGAAGCGGCCGGAGGCACGATGCTGCCTGGCGTACGTTACAGCGCTGACACCGCGGATTTTGCCGATGTAGCCGCGCAGGTTCAGGCCCAGCTCTCCGATGCGCTGCAAAGCCATGATGCGGCCTCGGTAGCCGTGTATCTGGCCGGATTCGACGAAGTGGTCTCGTTATTTCACGCCGCCGATGCGCTGGCCGCATTGAAAAGCGTTAAATGGTACGGCAGCGACGGCGTGGCATTAAGCGCCGCGTTGCTCGGCGACGCAACGGCTGCGCAATTTGCCGTCGCCGTCGACTATCCGAATCCTATTCCCGGCTTGTCGCAAACGGCCAGGGAAAAATGGCAGGCATTATCGGAGCGGGTATTTGCCAAAACCGGCCGGCGGCCCGATGCCTTTGCGCTGGCTGCGTATGATGCGTTCTGGATTGCAGCGCTCAATGCCGCTTATAGCAAAAATGCCGAACGTCATGCGGAACAGGATATTTTGTCCCGGACCGCCGACCTGTATTTCGGCGCGACCGGCTGGACGGCGCTCAACAGCGCCGGCGACCGCAAGCATGGTGATTATGATTTTTGGGCTTTGCGCCCGGATGCACACGGTGCGCTGCAGTGGGTCAATGTATGTCGGTATGAAGCGACTTCCGGTGCAGCGGAAACACTCATCTGTTCGGAAAATTAACTCAGGGTGGACAGAAAAGTGTTGCCTACTTAGCGGTATGCCTCTCCCTTCAGTTTCACATGGTCTTGCTTCGCTCTTTAATGCGGGGTAGTTGGCTATACCGGTTAATATTGTCAAGAATAATGCCTATTTCCTTAAATTGCTCTAATGCTAACTTTATACCGGAAATGACATCTTCCTGATTATCAGGATACTCATGCGTTAACTTATTTCTCAGTTGCCTGAATTCCATCCACCTGTCCGCATCAGTAATTATTTCCAGTTTTTCCAGCTTATCCATGACATCCAGCAACGACATAGTGTCCTTATACTCGCCAATTCTATTCAGAAAAGTTTTAAATAATTTATCGCCCATGAAATCCTGTAATTTGATAAATCGAAATATAAAAGCATCTATCGTTTTAATGATTTCTTTATTGTCAAACACCTGCTGGTCCAAGGTTAATTCTTTAAGCTCATTAAAGTTATCCAATGCCCTGTGGTAATGCAAATAGGCTGTTTCAACGGCTTCTTTCAGCATAACAAAATTCCCTGGTTTTTAGCGGCATCAAATATCGGCTTATAGGCGTCGAAAGGTGTTTTTACGACTAAATCAATTTTTCGTTCAGTGACATTTTTTTGTATGGCGCTTAAAAATTTTATTTGCATCTCTAGATCAATCGGATGGTCTGATTCTAAAAAAAGGTCAATGTCACCCCCTTTTTTATTGTCATCTACACGGCTGCCAAATAAATAAAGCTTAATGTCGTTGCCAAAATAAAGTTTTGCAAGCTCGATAATTTGTACTTTACAAGTTTCTTTTAGTCGCATTAGTTTTGGTTGCCAATCGGCTTAATCGGTTGTCCCATTTAACTGTAAGCTTCTTCTTCCAGCTTCGAGTGGTCTTGCGCCAGCATCATGTAGACGGCCGGCACTACAAACAGCGTGAATAAGGTACCGATAGCGATACCCGTCGCGATCACGAGCCCCATATTGAAGCGCGATACCGCGCCGGCGCCTGTCGCGAGTATCAGCGGCAGCACGCCTAACACCATTGCCGCCGTCGTCATTAATATCGGGCGCAGGCGTATGCTTGCGGCCGTTTCGATTGCGGCGCGCTTGCTTAAGCCTTCGCGTTGCTTGTTGTTGGCGAATTCGACTATCAATATGCCGTGTTTGCTGATCAGTCCCATCAAGGTCACCAGGCCGACCTCGGTATAGATATTGAGCGTGGCATTGCCTATTCCTAAGGCAATGAAGATCAGGGCGCCGGCAATGGACATCGGTACCGATACCAGGATAATCAAGGGGTCCTTAAAGCTTTCAAATTGCGCGGCCAGTGCGAGAAAAATAATGATCAGCGCAAACAGGAAGGTAAACGCGAAGCCGCTGGATTCTTTGACCAATTGCCGCGATTGCCCGGCATAGTCGATGGAGTAGCCGGGCGGTAACACCTGTTTGGCAAGCGTTTGCAACGATGCGATGGCATCGCCCAACGTGACGCCGGCGAAAGGCACGCCGGAAATGATAGCCGCATTGAGCTGCTGGAAATGGTTCAGCGATTGCGGCACCGTTTTTGTGCTGATCGTCGCGATGGTTGACAGCGGAACGGTGGCCCCGTCTGCGGTGCGGATATGATACTGACGCAATTGCCCGGCATTGAGCCTGAAACTTTGTTGTACCTGGGGTGTGACTTTGTAGGAGCGTCCTGCCAGGCTGAAATAATTGACATAACCGCCGCCCAGCATAGCCGCCAGCGAAGAGCCGACATCTTCCATCGTCAGGCCCAGCAAAGCGGCTTTGTTCCGGTCTATATCGACCTGGGATTGCGGCTGGTCGTATTTTAGGTCATTGTCCATGAACATGAACATGCCGCTTTTTTGCGCCTCCTGCATGAATTGTTGCGCTATCGTGTTGAGCTGGTCAAACGATTCGGTCGTGCCGATGACGAATTGCACCGGCAAGCCGTTACTGCCCGGCAAGGGCGGCGGCTGGAAAGCGGCGACGCGAACGCCGGATATTTTGTCCAGTTCCATCTGGATGACAGGTTGCAGCTGAGACGCTGTTTGTGTGCGCTCATTCCATGCTTTCAGCACCATGCCGGCGATGGATTGGCCCGGCATATCAAGCTGGAAAACATGATCGTTTTCAGCATGGGTTATAAATTTTTCAAAGACTTGCCGCGAATACAGCAACCGTTGCTGCAAGGTGGCGTCGGGGGCCGCCGTCGAGCTGGTGATGATGATGCCCTGGTCTTCCTGTGGTGCGAGTTCGCTGTTGGCATGGGTGTAGAGAAAATAGATGCTGCCGAGAATGATGGCGGCAAACACGGCGGTGACCGGCAAAAAATTCAATGTGCCGTGCAGAAGCCTTGAATAGCGTTTATTCAGATGCTCAAAGTTGTGGTCGATAAAGTTGATAAGGCGTTCTTCCCAGCCGTTACGGTTATATCTGTGCGCCTTGAGCAGGCGGGAGCTCATCATCGGCGACAAGGTCAGCGCGACAATTGCCGAAACCGTGACGGCGCCGACGACGGTAAATGCAAATTCGGAGAACAGCGCGCCTGTCAGCCCGCCCTGGAAGCCCACCGGCACATAAACGGCTATCAGTACTATCGTCATTGCGATAATCGGGCCTGTCAGTTCGCGGGCGGCCTGCACTGCGGCGGGAATGGGTTCCATGCCGTCTTCCAGATGGCGGTTGACGTTTTCGACGATAATAATGGCATCGTCCACCACCAGGCCGATGGACAGCACCAGGGCCAGCAAGGTCAGCAGATTGATCGAGAAACCGAACGCCAGCATCATCGTGAAGGTGCCGATCAGCGACAACGGAATCGCTATCACGGGAATCAGCACGGAACGCACCGAGCCCAGGAAAAGGAATACCACCAGCGTGACGATCACTAAGGCTTCAACCAGTGTGCGAATGACTTCGTGAATCGAGCTGTCGACAAATTTTGTCGAGTCGTAAACGATTTTGCCGGTTATGCCTTCCGGTAATTGCGCCTGTATTCCGGGGAAAACATCGCGTACTCTGGCGATCACTTCGAGCAGATTGGCGCTGGGAGCGATTTGCAGGCCGATATAGACGGCTTTGTCGCCATCGAAAGCGACGCTGGATTCATAGTCGTCGGCGCCCAGCGTGACATGGGCGACGTCTTTCAGCCGGATAATCGCGCCGTTTTGCTGCCTGATAATCAGGTTCTCAAATTCTGCAACCGAATGCAGGCCGGTGGACGCAGTCAGGTTGACCTGCACCATTTGGCCTTTAGTCCTGCCGAGACCTGCTATGTAATCGTTTTTTGCCAGTGCGCCGCTGACATCTCCGGCGGTCAACGCGTAGGCCGCGAGTTTGTCGGGGTCCAGCCAGGCGCGTAGCGAGAAATTCTTGCTGCCCAGCAATTCCGCCGTCTGAATACCCGCCACCGATTGCAGTTTAGGCTGTACCGTGCGTATCAGGTAGTCGGTAATGTTGTTGGCGGGCAAGGTTTCGCTGGAAAAGCCGATATACATCGCATCGATGGTTTCACCGATTTTTACGCCGATCGACGGTTGCTGCGATTCCGGCGGCAACTGGTTGAGTATCGAGCTGACTTTGCTGTTAATCTCGGTTAACGCCCTGTTGGGGTCAAAATTAAGCCGCAGGTTCGCGGTAATCGTGCTGATGCCGCTCTGGCTGTTTGAGGTGATGTAATCGATGCCGTTGGCCTGGGAGATAATATTCTCCAGCGGCGTCGTGATAAAACCGGCAATGATGTCGGGATCGGCGCCGTAATAGGTAGTGGTAACCGTGACCACGGCATTCTCGGTATGCGGGTACTGTAACACCGGCAAGCCGCTCAGCGAACGCAGGCCCAGCACCAGCAACATCGTGCTGATGACGGTTGCCAGAACGGGTCGTCGAATAAAAATATCGGTTATATTCATGACGGATTATTGGTCTATGGGTTGCGGAGCGGCGTCGTTGCTGGGTTGTACCGAATTGTCGATTAACACCGGCGTACCGTTGCGTAATTTGATCTGGCCGGAGGTAACAACGGTATCGTTTTCGTTGACGCCGGCGGTGACGGCGATTTGATCGCCGCGCGCTTCACCGGTCGTCACGAATGTTTGTTTTGCGATAAGCCCGGGCTTGCCTTTGTCACCGGCGCCTTTGCTGTCGACAAGGTACACGGTGGCGCCAAACGGGTTAAAGCTGATCGCAGAACGCGGCAACGTGATATAACGCTGCGCGTTGCCGACGCCGATATGGATTGTCGCGTACATGCCGGGCAGTAACAGATGCCCGGGATTTTTCAGCGTCGCCCTGATCTGGACATTACGCGTGCTCAGTTCAACTTTGGGATTAATGACGGTGATTTCGCCGGTAAAATCCCGGCCCGGATAGGTGTCCGTTTTAACGCTGACGGTTTGGCCTGTTTTCAGCACAGCCAAGGCCTGTTGCGGCAGATAAAAATCGACGAAAACCGCATCCAGCGCCTGTAGTGTCGCTATCGTCGTGCCGGCGTCGAGATATTGACCGGGATCGACGGTACGAACACCCAGTTGGCCGGTAAACGGTGCGCGTATGGTTTTTTTGTCAACCAGCGCCTGCTGCTCGGCAACATTCGCGAGCGCGACATCAAGATTGGCCTTGTCGGCGTCAAGCGTCTGCCGGCTGACAGCTTTGGCGTTAAACTGCGCTTCGCTGCGCTGGTAAGTGATGCGCGCGAGTTCCACGGTAGCAGCCAGTGACTTTAATCGGGCTATATCATTATCGGCACGTAATTGCAGCAAAGGCGTATCGACGGTGACCTTATCGCCCTGCTTGAAATGAATTTCGGTAACGATGCCGGCTACTTCGGCGCTCAGTTCAACGCCGTGAACGGCGCGTAAACTGCCTACCGCTTCAAGTTTCGGCAGCCATTCCTGGACGCCGGCGGTCATCGTCGAAACGGTTTGCGGCGGTTCGCCCTGGGCCGCCATGAACTGTTTGATCATGCGCCCCTTGAACTCGATGAAGCCGAATACGGCGCCCAGCACCAGGCTGACGACGATGAGCATAGTGAGCATACGCTTAGTCATTGATTTGTTTCCTGTTCAGGTATCCAAAGTTCATTATTAAATGTAGGTTGGGTTAGCATGAGCGTAACCCAACCTACTTCTGCGGTAGCGGCGTCGGCAACGGGTTAATCCAGCAATTAAAAAAACTGCACGGTTTTTGCGTGTCTTTTTGATCGGCAATGAGAGTGTCGGATAAATTACCGCGATTCCACCAGCCGCCGCCCAGCGACTGGAACAACGCGGCGGTGTCGGCCAGGCGCGTAGCCTGTGCTTTTATCCGGCCTATGCGTGCCTGCTGGTAATCGCGCTCTGCGGCGAGCAATGACAAATAGCTTACCGCACCGATCCTGAATTGTTCTTGTGTCAGTTCCAAGCTTTCCCGCGCCGCTTTCTCGGCCGCATCCTGGGTTTTTAATGCAGCGGCATCGAATTCCAGTGCGCTTAAGGTATCCGCTACTTCCCGGAATGCTTTCAATACAGTGCTTCGATATTGAGCGGCCGCTTGCTCATAAGTGGCGATCGCCGCGCGCCTTTTATGGGTAAAGTCGCCGCCGTGGAAAATCGGTTGCATTAAATTGGCCGTAAGGCTCCAGACTAAACTGCCGGGTATAAATAACTCACTTGCTTTGGTGGCAATGCTGCCGACATTGGCATTGATCGTAAAATCAGGGAATACACTTGCGACCGCTACGCCAATCTGCGCGCTGGCGGCATGAAGAACAGCCTCCTGTCCCCGGATATCAGGGCGTTGCTCGACCAGTTTGGACGGCAGGCTAAGCGGCAGTTTGTCCGGCAGGGAGAGGTCATCAAGATTGAATTGCGCGGTGAGTTCCGTACTCGGGAAATCGCCGACTAAAACAGTCAGGCTGTGGCGCGTTTGCGCCAGTTGCAGTTGTAAAGGCGGCAGGTTCGTGCGCGTTTGTTCCAGTGTCGATTGCTGTGCCAGTATCGCCGCTTTTGATGCACTGCCCAGGTCGAATTGCTGCCTGATGACATCGAGTTGCTGAATCTGTGCATCGATAATGTCTTCAGTCGCCGCAATCTGCGCGCGAAGGGACGCTTCCTGTATGGCGGTGGTGACAATATTGGCGGCCAGTGTCAGGAAGGACCCTTCAAGCTGGAACTTTTGATATTCAGCTTGTGCGGACAGGCCCTCGATTTGCCGCCGTATCGCGCCGAATACATCCAGCGTGTAGGATACCTTTACCGAAGCATTGTAAATACTGAAAACAGAACCGCCGCCATTAGGATTACCAAATTGTGCACCGGATATCTGCTGCCTTGTATCATATACTGACGCGTCGAGGGCCGGCAGCAGCGATCCTTTCTTCGCATCAGCCATTTCCTGCGCCTGCACCAGGGTAGCCTGGGCAGACTGCAAATCGGGGCTGTGCTTTATCGCCTGTGCAATCAATGCGGTTAACGGCCTGGAATGATACAGCGTCCACCATTGCCCGGGCAGGTCTTTGCCAGGCGCTAAAGTCTTCGCGGTTTCTCCAGGCAGTTTGCCGTCAGTGTAGCTTGTTGCGCCGGGAGATGCAGGGCGGGTAAAGTCCGGCCCCAGCGTGCAACCGGAAAACAGCATCACGCCTGAAATAACAAGCGTTTGTAAACTGCGGTTATAAACAGATATAGCCATTGATGGACGAGATGTCATAGTGTTCGCTGTGCGCTGAATGATTTCATAGTGTTTTAATACACGCCCAAGCATCTTAACGGCGTGTTACGAGCCTTGATAAACGTCAGATCGTACAATGTCGCGTTCAATTTGTTAAACCGTTTAATAATAAGCCGGTGATATGCGCGGTAATCACATCCAGCCTGTCATGTTCCGGTTTCCAGCCGGGAAAGTTTTTGTTTAACGGTTGATACTCAATATAACTCTTGACCAGACTGATGATCGAGGTGGCGACTAAATGAGCATCCCGGTCCGGAGCGAGCTCATGCGCCAGTTGCATCAACAAGCAAAACTGGTTTTTAAAAACGCCTTGCGCCAGTATCTGCATTCTTTCAGGGTCTGCTTCCATGATCTCGCGCTGCATCAGGCGATGAAAGTTGCGGTCCTGAAGCATGACTTCAAGCAATGAGCGGATAAACCGGGCCAATTTTTCTTCCGCCGTACAGTCGGATTCCCACACCTGTGCAAAAGCCGGTTCCTTGCCTGAAAAAGCATATTGGATGGCATCAAGATAGAGTGCATTTTTATCGGGGAAGTGATGGTAAATTGCCGCAACACTCATATTAACGGCCGTAGCCAATTGCCGCATCGACAAACCCGAATAACCTTTTTCTGCGAACAGAACAATGGCTTTACTTAATATTTTTTCTTTTGAATTCAAAACAAGCCTGCCTAACAAACGTTCGGTAAGCATGCTATCAATAAACACGGTCTACGGCAATTATTTTTGACCTCATCGTGGCCTTGGTTTCTGAATGCCTGCCGATAGATTACAATAACAGCCGCCAGCCCCATCCCTCCACAAGTCGAGACACACTGTTATTCGTGGTCTTAGTAAACTTTCAAAGTATAGATACAGATGAAAAAAATAAAATGCGCCGTTATCGGCACGGGGTATCTCGGTAAATTCCATGCGCAAAAATATGCGTTTTTACCCGATTGCGAGCTGGTTGCCGTCGTCGATATTAACGAGGCCGCCGCATTATCCGTTGCCGAAGCGCACGGCGCTAAGGCGCTCAGCGATTATCATGCGTTATTAAACGGCGAACTCGATGCGGTCAGCATCGTCGTACCCACGACGTTGCATTACCAGGTCGCCAAAGATTTCCTCAATGCTGGGGTCCATGTCCTGGTAGAAAAACCGGTCACCGTGACGGTTGCCGAAGCCGATGAGCTGATCGCTATTGCCAGGGAAAAAAATCTTGTATTGCAGGTCGGGCATCTGGAGCGCTTTAATCCTGCTGTTTTAGGTCTTGACAAGGACGAAAAACCACTGTTTATCGAATCCCACCGCTTATCGCCGTTTAATCCGCGTGCCAACGATGTCAGTGTCGTACTGGATTTAATGATCCATGACATCGACATTATTCTGGCTTTAGTTGATTCCGAAGTCGAGCGCATCGATGCCAGCGGCACCGCCGTGTTGACAAAGGGCACGGACATCGCCAATGCGCGATTGCTGTTTAAAAACGGCTGTGTCGCGAACGTCACCGCGAGTCGCATCAGTATGAAACTGGAGCGCAAAATGCGTTTATTCAGGCCCAGTTCTTATGTATCGGTGGATTTCCAGAACCGCGTGTTGACAAAACACCGCACCGGCAGCAAGGAAATGTTTCCCGGCATACCTGAAATAGAAACCGAGGAATCGGTGTTTGAAAGCGGCGATGCGTTGCTGGAAGAGATCAGGCATTTCGTCGGCTGCATTCAGACGGGGGCTAAGCCGTTGGTTTCCGGTGAAGCGGGGCGGAGAGCTTTAGAAACTGCGATACAGATTACTCAGTTGTTGGGCGAATAAAAATTTTGTAATTACTGGAGGCATCATGTATACCGCGATTAATGGTATTTTTGACAACGGTCAAATAATTTTCGAAGAAACGCCGCCGACAGCCAGAAAAATGAAAGTATTAGTCACTTTTCTGGAGGAAATGGATACCGTCTTACCTGATCGTCAGCCTGGGAGTTTATTGCGATTAAGTTCTTTGCAGAGCAAAGGTTACGACATACCCGATGATTTTAATGGGCCATTGGATGATTAATACAGTAAGTATGATGGAAATAACGACAAACATTTATCTTGGTGATAGCCGGGAGCAGTTAAAACTGCTCCCGGACAATTCGGTTGATCTTGTTATCACCTCGCCACCTTACGCAGACCAGAGAAAGAATACTTACGGCGGCATTCGCCACGACGAGTATGTAGAGTGGTTTTTACCTATCTCCGAACAATTATTACGGGTGCTTAAGCTCATCGGCGCTTTGTGGTTTTTAGCAAGAATCCCCTTATGTGATTTTGGTAGTAACTGAATAGTGCAATGAGCTACGAAGGAAAAATGCTTGAGGATTTAAAAATGCCAACTCGAAATGAGGTTGAGCAGGCATTATTGAAATCCTTATTCAATCATAAAGGAGTAATCAAAGAGTTTGGTGCTGGTGAAGAAATTGTTGAAGAAATTGCAAATTATTTTGGTTTAAGTGAAGAACAAAAAAACGGCATATCTCGAAACGATTTATAAAAAAGAAAACAGAGTAAAAAGATCGTCTCTTTGGCATCGTTTATTATTTCGTGCTGCGGACTCATTAGCAAAAGAAAAGTTGGTTTCCCGTCCTACGCAGACAATTTTACTCACAAATAAAAAAGAATGGATGCTTACAGAGGATGGTTATGACCGAGCGCTCAAAATATTGGACATTCCTCTAACTCAAAAGGAAGTTTTGCCGATTAAATCTTATGAAGTTCAAAAAATAGTGAAAGAAATTAGCGAACAAGAAAGACCGGAAAACTATAATCCTTTTGAACATAATAAGAAAACTAAAATAGTTACCAGAGAAGCTAAACTTCGCAACCGTGGTTTTAGGCAAGCGATTATAGAAGCGTACGATTTTAAATGTGCGGTTTGTGGCATGAAAATTTACTCGCCGGATACCTTGCAATGGGAAGTAGAAGCTGCGCATATTGTTCCTCATTGTTCAAATGGGAAAGATGATATTTTGAACGGATTAGCATTATGTCGTTTACATCATTGGGCCTTTGATGTTGGTTGGTTTACTTTAAAAGATGATTTTAAGATTTTTGTTTCAATAAAGATTCAAGACTTGTCTGCTGGCTTTGGTAAGATTGGGGATTATGATTTTATTGGACAATTATCGAAAGATAAGATTATTTCTTTGCCCAAAAATCAACAAAATCATCCTCACCCTAATGCAATTAAATGGCATAGAGAAAATATTTTTTACCTCTGATTTGGGAAGAATATGGAAGATAAAAACGATATTGTTTATTCATTAAATATCCTAGATATTCAAACAGTTGCTATTCAGGAAATCGACAGAGAATTAACTGAAGATGAAATAGAAAAAATAAAGGATTTAATTGGTGAAAAAATAAATTGGTATGACGCAATTAATGACTCAATTTTACAACTTATATAAAGGCAACAAAAAACATGATACCAATGGTAAACCTCAAAGCTCAATACGCTGAAATCAAAGACGAAGTCGAGCAAGGTCTGGCTCAGACCATAGAAAACTGCTCGTTCATTCTGGGGCCGAATGTGCAGGCTTTCGAGCAGGAAACCGCCGCTTATCTCGGCGTAAAGCATGCCATCGGCGTCGCTTCGGGTACCGATGCGCTGCATCTGGCATTGATCGCCGAAGGCATAGGGCAGGGCGATGAAGTCATCACGACGGCTTTTACCTTTATTGCGACGGCGGAAGCGATTAAATATGTCGGGGCTGTTCCGGTTTTTGTCGATATTGATCCGAAAACCTTCAATATTTCGCCCGAAGCGATAGAAAAAGCGATTACGTCCAAGACTAAAGCCGTGATGCCGGTGCATTTATTCGGTCAACCCGCCGACATGGATAGAATCGAACAGATTTGCAAGGCACATGACCTGAAACTGATTGAAGATTGTTGCCAGTCGTTTGGTGCGAGCATCAACGGTAAACAAACCGGTGCGATAGGGCATGCCGCCGGATTCAGTTTTTTCCCCAGCAAAAATCTGGGCGCATGTGGTGATGGCGGCCTGGTTGTCACCGACTCGGACGAAACGGCGGCAAAGCTCAGGCAATTGCGTAATCACGGTTCGAATGTCCGTTATTATCATGACGTCATCGGTTATAACAGCCGTTTGGATGAAATGCAGGCGGTCATTTTAAGAGCCAAATTAAAACGCATAGATCAATACAATCAGGCCCGTCGCCGTGTTGCACATCTTTATTCGGAGCTGATGGCGGACTTGCCGTTGACCACGCCGTTTGAAGACGGACTGGGTGTGCATGTTTATCATCAATACACGGTGCTGTCAGACCGCCGTGATGACCTTTTAAAGGCGTTACAAGATGAGCAAATCGGCTGCGCGGTGTATTATCCCGTGCCCTTGCATCAGCAAAATGTGTTTAAGCAGGAATGCGCAGGCTTGAGTTTGCCGGTGACGGAATCCGTTGCGGCCAACTGTTTTTCACTGCCGATTTGCCCGTTTTTATCCGATGACGATGTTAGAGCCATTGTCGCGGTTATTCGGGATGCCTGTGTGGTTTAAATGGGCGTGGTTTAAAACCTTATGTTGCAGCTTTGATTATGTCCAGCCATAAACCTTTAACGATATGCTTTAGTGCCGGCGAATCATCCGGCGACCAGCATGCCGCCAATATGTTTCTTGAGATGAAAAAATGCCGGTCCGATATTAAAGGCATGGGCATGGGCGGTGCAAAAATGGCTGAGGCCGGTATAGACATCCGTTACGATTCGGCCCCTATTGCCGTCATCGGTGTCGTCGAGGTCATCAAGCATTACCCTGAAATTCGTCGTGCGTTGACGCTGATGCAGCAGTTGCTCGCATCCGAAAAACCCGATCTGCTGGTCTGCGTCGATTACAAGGAATTCAATTTCAAGCTGGCCCGTTTTGCCAAACAGCAAGGTATTAAAGTGCTGTTTTATGTCAGTCCGCAGGTCTGGGCGTGGCGGGCAGGGCGGGTTAAACAATATGGCAAGGTTATCGACATGATGGCGGTGATTTTCCCGTTTGAGACCGCTTATTATGACGCTGAAAATGTTCCTGTACGTTATGTGGGGCATCCTTCTGTTGATAAAGTCCATCCCCAATACAGCAAGGCTGAAGATTTAGCCCGTTTTAAACTGAATGGGCAAAGTCCGGTGGTCGGCTTATTGCCCGGCAGCCGAGCCAATGAAATCAAGCGTATGTTACCTGTCATGCTGGCTGCCGCTGAAAAGTTACAGGCCGGCTTGCCTGAGCTTCAGTTTATCCTGCCGCAAGCCGGTCCAATCGCCGATGGTTTGTTGGCAGACTATTTGTCGCAATCACCCGTCAAAATTACCGTCGTCAAAAATCAGCCTTATGATGTCATGCAATGCTGTGATGCGGTGATGACGACTTCCGGTACGGCGACACTGGAAATCGCCTTGCTGACGGTGCCTATGGCGATTGGCTACCAACTTGCGCCGATGACTTATTGGTTGGGACGGTGGCTGGTGAAAACGCCGTTTATAGGGTTGCCGAATATCATTGCGGGCAAAAGCATAGTCAGGGAATTCATACAGCATGATGCGACAGCGGAAAATCTGGCCGCAGAAATATTGCGCATTTTGACGGACAACTCTTATGCGGATGAAATGCGGGAAAACCTGAGTCAGGTCAAGCAGAAATTGGGGCAGGGCGGCGCGTCAAAAAACATGGCGGAACTGGCGCTGGAGATGTTGTCCTGAGGGAGTCAGACGTCGCTAAGGCATCTTCCAGTCAGTGATGAACCGCTGATAAAAACTCAAGTCCTGAACGGTTGCCCCTTTCTGCGTCACCAGAGCCGAGGCGAAATCCTGCGCTCGCGTCATCGTCAGCGATAACGGCCAGTCATGCTGCATGCCCAGCAACAGAACGGCAGCAAACGCATCACCTGCTCCGACTGTATCGACTATGGCTAAATCAGTAGCCGGAGCCGTCTTGATAAATTCGCCGGTATTTGTTAGAGCAACAGCGCCCCGGCTGCCGCAGGTAACGATCAAGACTTCCAGCCGATGCTGTTCCAGAAACCGGTGCAAGGTTGCTTTCAGGGTATTTTGCCGGGGCGCAAGCCGCATTAATTCATCGTGATTAAGCTTAAGCCGGTCGGCGGTTGTCAGCCACTGAATAACCTGACCGATTTGCCACCACGGTTCCCGCAGATTGGCGTCGATAAACACTTTTCCTGTATGGTCGGCTTTTAATGCATTAACCGCATATTCCGATTGTCGATGACGCAATGCCAGGGTGCCGTGGTAAATGATGCTGTATTGCCCGTCTGGATTGAGTCGGGTCGGCTCAATAAAATCGTAGGCCTGGTCATCGAGAATTTCATAATCAGGCTCGCCGTTATTAATAGAGACTTTAACCGTGCCGGTAGGATGCTCGGCATCGGTTTGCAGATTGCCGGTATCCATGCCCCAGGCAAGCATCGCAGACCGGATGCTTTGACCCATCGCATCGTTACCGACCCGGCTGATAAAGCAAGGATGTTGGCCAAAAGCCTCAAGATGCCACGCGACATTAAAAGGAGCACCACCCAGGATTTGCCGGCCGTCAGAGAAACGGTCAAACAGCACTTCACCGATGATAGCGATTTGTTTATTTGTCATTACTGTGTCTTAACGTAGGGCGTGCCGCGCGCGCCGGAGAGTGATTTACGGTTAAGCGGAGAAGACGCGCGCGGCACGCCCTACGGCTACATAGTGTTGCTGTGAATTCCCCATACTTTAATCGCATCCGGATTAAATTTTTTGTCAGGTCTTTGCAATAAATCAACACTACCCGAAGCCATGCGCCTATGTAATAATAAACAGCTTTGATTTTGCGATATTTCTTTCTAACGTACAACTCATATCCCCCTGTATTTTGGGGCATTACGCACATACAAAGGCATTAACAATGGACGAGAACAAAAAGAAAGCACTAGGCGCAGCGCTGATGCAGATAGAAAAGCAGTTTGGCAAAGGTTCGGTTATGCGTATGGGCGATGTCGCTGCGTCCCGTGATATCGATGTGGTGTCTACGGGCTCATTGGGGCTGGATATTGCGTTGGGTTGCGGCGGTTTACCGCGCGGCCGTGTCGTCGAAATCTACGGGCCTGAATCATCGGGCAAAACGACATTGACCTTGCAAGTGATCGCCGAGGTGCAAAAACTGGGCGGTACGGCGGCGTTTGTCGATGCCGAACATGCGCTGGACCCTGGCTATGCCGAAAAAATCGGCGTTAATGTCGATGATTTGCTGGTTTCGCAGCCGGATACCGGTGAGCAGGCGCTGGAAATCACCGATATGCTGGTGCGTTCGGGTGCGGTCGATATCGTGGTTGTCGATTCGGTCGCAGCGTTGACGCCTAAAGCCGAGATTGAAGGCGATATGGGCGATTCGCACATGGGTTTGCAGGCGCGGTTGATGTCCCAGGCCTTAAGAAAACTGACGGGGAATATCAAACGTTCGAATACGCTGGTCATTTTTATTAACCAGATCAGGATGAAAATCGGCGTCATGTTCGGTAATCCGGAAACCACGACCGGCGGCAATGCATTGAAGTTTTATGCGTCGGTGCGCCTGGATATACGCCGCATCGGCTCGATTAAAAAAGGCGATGAAATCATCGGCAATGAAACACGCGTAAAAGTCGTCAAAAACAAGGTCGCGCCGCCTTTTAAAGAAGCCGAATTTGAGATTTTGTACGGTGAAGGCATTTCCTTTACCGGCGAGCTGGTCGATTTAGGCGTCAAATACGGATTTATTCAAAAATCGGGGTCGTGGTACAGC
>Ga0163199_1000384_pt1 | contig 27931 bp, 28 predicted proteins | sample PL_2010_150m_FD_113537 | JGI IMG/M metagenome (GOLD analysis project Ga0163199, IMG submission 113537) | Freshwater microbial communities from Powell Lake, British Columbia, Canada to study Microbial Dark Matter (Phase II) - PL_2010_150m | ecosystem: Environmental > Aquatic > Freshwater > Lake ...
ACGGTTGATTTGCATCAGTTGTTCGATTTTTCGAAGATTTCCTTGTTGCAACAGGATCAGTTGTCTCGCTGTTTCCTGACGCTGGGCGCCGCGTTGCGGCTTGAGGAGAAAACGCTGTGACCCAGCAGATCAATCTTTTCAACCCCATCTTCCTGCGCCAGAAGAAGTATTTTTCCTTCGTTACGATTTTACAAGCTTTGGCGCTGGTGATGATTGGCGTGATGAGTTTTTATGCCTACGCGGTTTTCCAGACAGGACGCTTGAGCAAAGAGGTGGAGGAGGCCGGCAAGCGGCTGGATATGGAAAAAAGCCGCCTTTCCAAAGCAGGCGTCGAATTTGGGCCGCGCCAAAAAAACAAAGAACTGGACGTACAGGTAAAAGAATTGGAAAAGCAGGTCAGGGAGCGTGAGGATATCTTGGGTATACAGACTGGTGCTGGAGGCGATGGCCACGGTTTTTCCGAGTATTTGCGTGCTTTTGCGCGCCAGAGTGTGAATGGGTTGTGGTTGACCGGATTTAGTCTGAGCGAAGGCGGCAGCAAAATGGTGATCGGTGGACGAGCGTTGCGCCCAGAACTGGTGCCGGATTACATCAAACGCTTGGGCAAGGAAAAAATAATGCAGGGACAACCGTTTTCCACATTGGATATGCATTTGACTAAAGTGGGAAAAACATCCAAAGATAAAGGTCCGGAAGGTTATTTCGAGTTCAATCTGCGTTCGGTGGAACCGGAACAGTCCAAGGACGATTTGGGCAAAGCGAGGTAGGGTTTGAAGGAGCAGTGGCAAAAAATCGTTGATAAGATCGATGCGCTGGCATTACGCGAGCGTGCGTTGATTTTCGTGATGATGTCGGTGGTTCTGATTACACCGGTTAATATGTTTCTACTCGATCCATTGCGGGCAAAAGAAAAGTCCTTGTCCCAGCAGCTCTCGGAAAAACAGACGCAAATCGCTGCGCTCCAGTCGCAGCTTCAGGACTTGGCTGCGTCTAGTCAAATCGACCCGGATGTTGAGAACCGCAAGCGAGCTCAGGAATTGAAACGCAAGCTGGCTGAACTGGAAGCACCGCTGGAAACCGTTCAGCAGAGTTTAGTGTCGCCTGACAAGAAAGTCTCGTTGCTGGAAGACCTGTTGGTACAGAATCCCCGCTTAAGGTTGGTATCCCTGAAAACCTTGCCGGCTACCTCGGTGCTGGAAAGCAAGTCGGTTGAGCCAGGAAAAAAAGGGGGGGGAGTCCCTGTACCGGTTACTTCGTTGGTATACAAGCATGGCGTGCAATTGACCATAGAGGGGGGCTATCATGACTTGTTGCAATATCTGGTTGCCATGGAAAAGCTGCCTTGGCGGGTAGTCTGGGGCGAGGCTGATTTGCGGGTTGACGAGTATCCCAAGATTGTTCTGACATTGACGCTCTATACCTTGAGCCTGGAAAAGGTTTGGTTGAGCGTTTGAGCAAGGGGGGATGTTTTTTCTGTCATAATGGCCGGGTTGACTTTACGTTAAAGGTATTAGCATTGGGTAAGCCCCTGTTTTACCATATCGCCGGCATTTTCCTGCTGCAATTCGTCATGGCGATTGGGGTGTGCCAGGCCGAAAATTTGCCCGATCCGACTCGCCCCCCTTCATCGCTGGGGCCGTTGCCGGCTGCCTTCGGCGAGGAACCCGACAACGCGCCCGCGCCGATGCCGGTGTTACAGTCGATCATTTTGTCGGCCACGCGCAAGGCGGCGATGATCAGCGGTCAGACAGTAATCTTAGGGGAAAAATTTGGCGAAGCGCGTCTGGTAAATCTGACGCCGAGTGAAGCTGTATTGCGGACAGGGGAGGGATTGCAGGTGCTGAAATTGTTTCCCGACGTGGAAAAGAAGGAGCGGCTAGTGCCGCAAGATGAGGATATGAAACAGAGCGGCAAGAAAAAACGTGGTGCTGTGCTTGGGAATAAGGCCAAATTATGACCAGAAAATCGGCTGTTTTATCATTGCAGTTCGTAGCCGTTGCCGCGTCCGTGTTCGTCTTGCTTGGTTGCGCAGCTCCCAATTTGCAGGGCAAGTACAATGCGACCTCCAAAGGTATTAATGACGAGTTGATACAAGCAGCCCAATCTCCCAAGCCAGAACAACCTGATACGGTAACCAATGCATTGCTGCCGCCACTCAAGATCGAAATGCCGAAAGGCAGTGGCAGCCTCTTGGAGCCGCGTTTCGACTTGGTTGTCAATAATGCGCCTGCCGCTCAGGTCTTTATGGGTATCGTCTCGGGAACACGCTATAGCATGTTGATGTCGCAGGAATTGAGTGGAACTATTTCGGTGAACCTCAAGGATGTGACGGTATTCGAGGCGCTTGATGCTATCCGCGAAATTAACGGCTTTGAATACAAGGTGGATGGGACGCGTATTTATATCCAGCCGCAGACGATTCAGACCAGAGTATTCAAAGTGAACTATCTGGTCGGTTCGCGCGTGGGCTCGACCAATATTCAAGTTAGAGGCGGGTCGAGTGCATCAACGAGCACCGCCACAACGGGTACAGCCGGTGCAACCGGATCAACCGGCGGTGGGGGGAGTGGCAGCACAAGCATTGCCACTTCTTCCAACAGCGATTTCTGGAAGGAACTGACATCATCGCTGAAAGCCATTATTGGCGAAAAGGAAGGTCGTAGTGTAGTGGTCAGCCCTCAATCCGGGGTGATCGTGGTGCGTGCAACCCCGCTGGAATTACGCAACATCGCCGAGTTTCTAAACGCTTCGCAGCTCTCAGTAGAGCGGCAGGTGATTCTGGAAGCGAAGATTCTCGAAGTGGATTTGAGCGACGCGTATCAGACGGGTATTAATTGGGCAGCTTTCAAAACCAGTCCTAACAGTCGGTTTTCTGGCGGAATGCCAGGCGGCACCGCCATGGGGCCAAGTGGTGCTTTGACCGGGGCTAACTCCATTCTTACAGGAACGCCCGGCAGTGATCTGCAAGGGGCTGGGGGTTTGTTCGGCTTGGTGTTTCAGACCAGCAGTTTTGCCGCGACACTTTCTTTTCTCGAAAGCCAAGGCAATGTGCATGTGCTTTCCAGTCCACGCATTGCGACGTTGAATAACCAAAAAGCGGTTTTGAAGGTGGGTAGCGAGGATTATTACGTGACTAGCGCCTCCACCACCACCACGACCGGGACCGCAACCACCACCACGCCATCGGTTAGCTTACAGCAGTTTTTTTCTGGAATTGTCCTGGATGTGACGCCGCAGATCGACGACAAAAATAATATTATTTTGCATATCCATCCTTCGGTTACGCGTGTCAGCGAAGCCAACAAGGTCATTAATATGGGTGGAACTACAGGAACGTTGACTTTACCCGTTGCCTCGACGATCGTCAGTGAGACCGACAGTATCGTGCGTGCGCAAGATGGTCGGATCGTGGTGATCGGGGGGTTGATGAAACAGACCACGTCAAAGGATATATCGCAGCCGCCTGGTCTTAAGGATATTCCGCTAGTCGGCGATGCATTGCGCCAAACCAATCGAAGCTCTCAAAAAACCGAGTTGGTCATCCTCCTCAAACCCACGATAGTGCAGGACGGCAGCGATTGGTCGCAGGATATTCTGTCCGCCCAACAGCGCATGCAGGCGATGAGCCGGGAATAAGCGTTCAGGAATATGTATAACGAGCATTTCGGCTTACGGGAGGCGCCTTTTGGCATTACGCCGGATACCAGCTTCTTTTATGCATCCTCGCGTTATCAGGAGGCGCTTAACACCTTGTTGGTGGCTGCCAGGAACGGGGAGGGGTTCATCAAGTTGACCGGAGAAGTCGGCAGCGGAAAAACCCTGTTGTGCCGCAAATTCCTGGCTGGTCTGGGCAAGGAAGATTTTGTTACGGCTTATATCAGTAATCCGTTCCTTGAACCGCGTACCCTGTTGATGGCGCTGGCCGACGAGTTGGGCGTAGTCCTGGACAAGAATGTCAACCAACATCGTTTGCTCAAGTCGGTAACGCTGGCCTTGCTCAACATTGCTCGCAAGAACAAGCGTGCCATCCTGTGCATCGACGAAGCGCAAGCAATGCCGCTGGATACGCTGGAAGCCTTGCGTTTGCTGACTAACATCGAGACCGAAAAAATCAAGTTGCTGCAAGTGGTGCTGGTCGGACAGCCGGAATTGAATCATAAGCTCGAACTGGATTCGATTCGCCAGTTGAAACAGCGTATCACCTTCCAATACCACCTCGGACCTCTGGGTGAGGAAGAACTGGAATCCTATATTTCGCATCGTCTCAGTGTTGCCGGTTATCGCGGTGGGCGGTTGTTCAATAAGGCTGCGATTCGTCGTCTGTACCGCGCGAGCCAGGGGTATCCGCGCTTGGTTAATATTCTGGCGCACAAGGCCATGATGGTGGCCTACGGTGAGGGCAAGGGTGAAATTGCCGACCAGCATGTCAAAGCGGCGGTGGCGGATACGCCGGCAGTCAGGAAAAAACCTTTCTGGAAATGGAAGCTGATCTGATATGAGCATCATCAATCAGATGCTGCAAAAGCTCGAACAGCGTGGTGGTGGGCGGGGTGGGGCCATGCCTGACGGTGTGCGCGCCGTCGCCGCTACTGCTGCGAACAAGAATCGTCGCTCATTACTGGGTATGCTGGCGGCGCTAGTGCTAGTGGCTGGGGGCTATTACGGCTGGATGTGGTGGCAGCAGCGGACAAAACCGGTTAAGTCGGTAGCGGTTGCCGGTAAAATTCCGGGTGTCGTAACACCACCAAAAACTGTACCGCAGCCTGCTGTCAAGATTGTTGAAACGCAACCCCAGCTCGATACAGCGGAAAAGACTCAGGAAGAATCCGTCAAACAGCCCACCAAGCATGTTTCGAAAACTTCTCCGAAAGTGAAAAAGGATGGGGGGGAGGGGGCGGCGAAAGCTAAAGAGGCCAAAATTGAGGAGATCATTGGCGCACCTGCTGGTGAGCCGCTTCCCTCGTCCGCGAAGAAGCCCTCACGGGAAAGTATCGGCAAGATCAGGATTGCCCGCGAGGGACAAGATCAGGCCATGAAGTCGGTGAGCCCACAGCAGCAGGCGCTGTTCCATTATCAAAAGGCGTTGTCCTGGCTGCAACAAGGACGTGTCGCGGAAGCGCGAAGCGGTCTGGAAGAAGTACTCAAGCTCGACCCACATCATCTGGCCGCGCGCCAAGCCTTGGCTGGTTTATTGGTCGAGCAAAAGCAATATCAACAAGCAGAAATTCTGCTGCAAGAAGGGTTGGCCTTGAATGCGGAGCAATATGGCTTCGCCATGGCACTGGCACGCTTGCAGGTCGAGCGGGGAGATACTCGTTCTGCTCTCGATACGTTATACAAAAGCCTGCCACATGCCGCTAATAATGCAGGGTATCAGGCTTTTTTAGCGGCATTGCTGCAACGTTCCGAACAACACAGGAAAGCTATCGAGCATTACCAGGCAGCATTGCGATTGGCACCTTCAGGCGCTTGGCAAATGGGACTGGGTATTTCGCTCCAGGCCGATAACCGATTGACAGAAGCTCAGGAAGCTTTTGGACGAGCCAAGGCTTCAAATGAATTGGCTCCTGATTTGTCAACTTTTGTTGAACAACGAATAAGAATGATTAAAAAACTGTTGCAGCAGCAACCTGATAAATCTGAGTCAAAATGACTAATAATCAAAGAATCCTTATCACGGGATCTGATGGTTTCATTGGCTCCCACCTCACCGAAGCGCTGGTTCGTCAGGGGTATAATGTTCGCCCCTTCGTACTTTATAATTCGTTTAATTCTTGGGGATGGCTCGATCACGCCCCCAAAGACATCCGCGACAGCCTGGATGTCTTTGCCGGAGATATCCGTGACCCTCACGGGGTGAAGGCTGCGATGAAGGGGTGTGATGTCGTGCTGCATCTGGCAGCGTTGATTGCGATTCCCTATTCATACCACTCGCCCGACACCTATGTGGATACCAATGTCAAAGGGACATTGAATGTGCTACAGGCAGCGCGTGAGCTTGCTGTCCGCCGGGTGATCCATACCTCGACCAGCGAGGTCTATGGTACGGCACGCTTCGTGCCGATTACCGAGGAACATCCGTTACAAGGGCAGTCACCGTATTCAGCTACCAAAATCGCGGCGGATCAGTTGGCCTACTCTTTCTTCACGTCTTTTGGTCTGCCGGTGGTAATTGCTCGCCCGTTTAATACCTACGGGCCACGACAATCCGCCCGTGCAGTGATTCCCACCATCATCACGCAGATTGCTAGCGGACAACGCAGCATCAAGCTGGGCGCAGTGTCCCCAACACGTGATTTCAACTATGTCAATGACACGGTTAGTGGCTTTATCGCCGCTTTGCAGTCGGATGCCGGCGTAGGTGAGGTAATAAACTTTGGCAGTAATTATGAAATTTCAATCGGCGATGTTGCCCACCTGATTGCGGAAGTGATGGGTGTAGAGATTGAAATTCAGGCCGATGATGCGCGTTTGAGACCAGCGAACTCCGAGGTCGAACGACTCTTGGCGGACAATACTAAAGCCAAGCAGTTGCTCGGCTGGCAACCTGTGTATTCTGGCCGAGATGGTTTTAAGCGTGGTCTTACGGAAACTGTGGAATGGTTTTCGGACCCCCGTAACCTTGCTGGCTACAAAGCGGATCGCTACAACATCTGACATGACAGAGAATCCCCATTCTCTTGTTGGCAATTTCCTTTCCGGCTTGAATCAGGTATTAGGCAAGTCCGGCACGGGAATCCCTCTTCATGAACCTGAGTTTGCCGGCAACGAATGGGCATATGTTAAAGAGTGCCTCGATACCGGATGGGTGTCTTCGGTAGGTAAATATGTCGATGAATTCGAGTCGCGGTTGGCTGAATACACCGGCGCGCACCATGCCGTGGCGGTCGTCAATGGCACTGCCGCACTGCATGTTGCGCTCAAGCTGGCCGGCGTCCAGGCGAATGATGAGGTTATCGTTCCTGCATTATCCTTTGTTGCCACAGCTAACGCGGTTGCCCATTGCAGCGCGATTCCACATTTTGTCGACAGCGCACCTGATACGCTTGGTATCGATCCGCTGGCACTGGATAGCCATCTTGCGCGCATCGCTGAACTTTCACCCAACGGACTGCGTAATCGTGAAACCGGTCGGCGAATCGCTGCCATCGTGCCCATGCATGTTTTCGGACATCCGGTCGCGCTTGCCCCGCTACTCGATCTGGCAGAGCGCTACGGGTTACCCGTTATTGAAGACGCAGCAGAGTCACTTGGCAGCTTTTATCAAGGGCAACATACCGGAACCTTCGGCAAGATGGGGGTTCTCAGCTTTAACGGCAATAAGATCATCACAACGGGCGGTGGTGGGGCGATTCTTACAGACGATGCGGAGCTTGCACGTCACGCCAAACATCTGACCACTACATCCAAACGCCCCCATCGTTGGGAATTTTTTCATGATGAGGTGGCTTGGAATTATCGCCTACCCAACCTGAACGCTGCCCTAGGATGCGCCCAGATAGAGTGTCTGCCGGGTTTTTTGGAGCGGAAACGCGAACTGGCTGCACGGTATCAGCCGATATTTTTCGCAATGGATGAAATGACTTTCGTGAGCGAACCCGCTGAATGCCGTAGTAATTATTGGCTCAATGCTGTTCAATTGAGTCATCCAGACATGGCTATTCGCGATCAATTGCTTACTGCAGCTAATGATGCAGGCTATCAGTGCCGCCCAGCGTGGACGTTATTACATACCTTGCCGATGTTTCAAGCATGTCCACATGCCCCGCTTACCGTGGCGAAGCAGTTGGCTGTCACACTGATAAATTTGCCAAGTAGTGCGGGTTTGGTAAGAAAAAAGAAAGCAGAATCTGTTTTCAACTGAAAGTCCGTTCGGTAGATGGCACCAAGAATATCCATATGTTGATTCACGAATAACAAACATGACAATAGTGGCAATTCATCAACCGCAATATTTGCCATGGCTGCCTTGGTTTGCCAAGGCAGCTGCGAGCGATGTTTTTGTCTACCTTGATAATGTCCAGTATCAAAAAAATGGTGTTCAGAACCGCAACCAAATTAAATCTGCTAGTGGCCCACTATGGCTGACAGTACCCGTCAAGGCAAGTTTGGAAATGCAAATTCGTTCGGTGCCTATTGATGGCAACCACTGGCAGGCCAAACACCAGAAATCACTATTGCAGAATTACGCCAAAGCTCCTTTTGCTGATTTGTTGGTAGAAGAAATTTTACCCATTCTAACCAGAGGGTGGACGAGTCTTGCAGATCTCAATATTGCCCTGACGGAGTGGATGTTTAGTTACCTGGGCGTGCAAACCCAACGCATTAGAGCATCCGAATTGAAGTCTGCAGGCAACAAACAGGAGTTAGTGATTAATTTGTGCAAAGAATTGGGGGCAAGCCAATATCTTTCCGGGATGGGAGCGAGTGCATACCAGAATGAGGAAGATTTTAAGACGCAAGGCATTGAGCTTCGTTACTTCCATTCTGAACTGCCGGCATATCCGCAACAGTATCCAAAACTAGGCTTTGTTTCAGGGCTGTCTATTGTCGACCTGTTACTAAATATAGGGCCAGGTGCTAGGAAGTTAATAAAAGGTGGACTGCCATGATCCCTCATTCCTGCAGCCACATAGAGGAGGCGGACCAACGTGCTGTTCAAGATGCTCTGCTAAATAATTTCATTGGCTATGGGCTGACCAGTTGCGCCCTTGAAGAGTGGTATAGAAAACGTACTGGTCGCAAATATGCGTTCGCAGTCCAGTCTGGCACGCAAGCCTTGTTTTTGGCTTTGTCGGCCCTTGCTTTGCCCGTGGGTGGCAAGGTGGGATTACCTGTGTTGACCTGTAAGTCTGTTCGGACGGCAATACTGGCAGTTGGCATGACACCAGAGTTAGCCGATATCGATATTGATGATCTGACCTTTGAAATACCAGATACCCCCGGAAGCTGGGTGTCCATGGTGGTACCCCATGCTTATGGCGCCCCTTGTCGGCTAGACCGGGCGGCGGCTCTAGACATTCCTTGGGTCGAGGATTGCGCAACCTCTCCTGCTTCAACTTGGCAAGGAGCACCAGTAGGTCGTTGCGGCACCTTGAGTGTGTTCTCCTTCAATAGTACCAAGTATGTCACGGGTGGTTGTGGTGGTATGGTGCTTACCGACCGAGAGGATTGTGCTGCCAGAATCGAAACGCTGTTAGCCGGTGAGAGCAGTGAAGGCTCTCCTTCTTTTGCCATTATTGGCCGCATGTCAGCACTTAATGCAGCTTTAGCTCTAGCCCAATCAGAGAGGATGGACAATTTCCTGGCACACCGCCGTAACGTGGCGGCGATCTACGACGCTTGTCTGTCGCCCTATGTCGGTCACGGCATCCACCTACCTGTACGTAACACATCGCATAGCTATTACCGCTATGTATTACGGTTGCCTTTTCGTGCTCCCCTGGCCGTAGCTTATATGCAGGCGCATGGTGTTGACGCCCGTGTTTCAATCAATGATTGGTTGGACAGGAGGGGGGGCGATATAGGGACGCCTTTCTTCCCCGCAGCTAACGCTTGGAGAGACAATCTCCTTTCCTTGCCTATTCACATGCAGGTGACGACTGAGATGGCCCGTCAAGTGTGTGACATTTTGATAGCCTATCTCGAGCAACAACAATCAGGAGAAAAGTGTTCATGAAAGCCTCACTTGAGGTCGTTCAGAAATTTTGGGACGAGCGCGCTCGGTCAGGCAACACCGATTGTTATAGGGTGGATAGTAGTCGGCGCACACAGATGATGCGTTTCCTTGCCTTTGCTCAAGTGGTTCGGCTAGAAGGATCGTCAATATTGGACATCGGGTGCGGCACCGGGGATTTTTTAGATTTTCTAAAGCAACAGGGTATTAACGCTGACTACACGGGGTTTGATATTTCTCCAGTGATGATAGAGCGTTGTCTGGAACGCTTTCCGGATGGGAATTTCATTTCTGGAGAGTTCATTACTTGGATGCCTGAACGCACCTTCGATTACACAATTGCGATTGCGATTCACAACAATGTGCGTGTGAAAGATGCACAGGAAATTCTTGAGGCAACTTTACGCAAGCAATTTGAAATGGCTAAGCAAGCAGCGCACATGAGCGTGTTATCTTCGCTCTATGCCGACTTTTCAGAATCCATGCAAGTTTGGAATCCAAAAGATATTCTTGCTATGGCTCTAGACATTACTCCTTACGTGTTATTTCGGCACGACTATTTGCTTCATGATTTTAGCCTTACTCTTTTTAAAGAGCCGACAATAGACAGTTGGCTTGGGCCACGTGAATAAATAAAGGAGAGTTAGGTTGAGGAAAATATATTTTGTTTCCGGAGCGCGCTCAGAGTTTGACATTCTTTCGCCAGTAATTCCCCATTGCAAAAAGTACGATGTCGATGCCAAATTTATATTGTGTGCAGCACATTTATCTCCTTTTCACGGCATGGGTATCGAACATATCAGGGAACAAGGTTATTCAATTGCTGGCAGTATAGAAACTTTGCTTTGCAGTGAGTCGCTTGTTGGACGTTCGTTATCGTTTTCAATTTTGCTAGATGGGCTAACCCGATTATTGAGCACAAATCGACCTGACGTGATATGTGTGGCAGGAGACAGGGAGGAAGCTCTCGCGGGTGCATTAGTGGGAACATTCTTGGGGATACATGTAGCGCACTTATTCGGTGGTGATCGCTGTATAGCTGCTGATATTGATGAGGTTCTTAGACCGGCAATTTCTAAATTGGCACATTTTCACATGACGGCAACGGAGTCGCATCGTAATAGACTGGTTCGCATGGGTGAACAGCCAGACTATATTTGGACAGTCGGCGGCACGGGTCTTGATGGTTTGGCTGGCTTGGGTGGTGTGGAAGACAAAGAGTTGAGCAATCGCTTCGGTGTTGATTTCAGTCAGCCTTTCTTTTTGGTGATTCATCACCCTTCACCCTCTTTCGGAGTCGAAGGCACAGAGCACGAAATGCTTTCAGTGTTGAAGGGTGTTCTTGCCACAGGAGCTATGGTTTTCTGCAGCTACCCAAATTTCGATCCAGGCAACATGGGTATCCGGCGCGCCATTGATATGGTGGCCGAAGCGAACCCAAACCAACTGGTGCGCTACCATAACCTCCCCCGTGAGGTGTTTGCCGCGCTCTATCGGCGGACAGCCGGTATCGTCGGCAATTCGTCGTCGATTATTATTGAGGCGGGCTTTCTCAAGAAACCGGGCATTCTCTGCGGCTCTCGGCAGGATCTGCGGGAACGTGGTCCCCATGTTATCCGGGTGGACAGTGAAAACACCGAAGCAATTACCACCGCCTGTTGGCGTGCATTGGAGGATGTTGATTTTCTAGATATGATTGTCCGCTCCGACTCCTTATACGGTGACGGTCATGCGGGCGAGAGGGTGGCCCGCATATTAGGCACGGCACCCTTGACCAGGGAAATTCTGAGGAAAACCAATGCGTATTGAATGCAATTGGGGGGAGCAGTGAAAAAAATATTAGTGGTTTCAGTTCATCCGGATGACGAGACTTTGGGCTGTGGCGGCACCTTGCTACGCCATCGGGCGGAGGGCGACGAAACTCATTGGATGATCGTTACGGAAGTGGGTAACGATGCTATGAAACTGCAACGTGCTGGTCAGATTGAGCAAGTTCGGCAGGCATATGGTTTCACGGATATTCATGCCCTGAATTTTCCTACCACCTGTTTGGATCAGTTAGCGACAGGGCAATTGGTGGGTGCCATCGCTAAGGTTGTTGCGACAGTAGCTCCGGAAGTCATTTACCTGCCCTTTGTTTATGACATTCACTCTGACCACCGTATTGTTTTCGAGGCAGCGTACAGTTGCACCAAGGTGTTTCGTTACCCTTCCGTGCGTCGTGTGCTGATGATGGAAACCATGTCGGAAACAGATTTTTCTCCAGCCATTCCCGGTCAAGGTTTTATGCCCAATGTTTTTGTTGATATTGAGGATCACCTGGAAAAGAAGCTAAACATTGCTAGAATTTATGAGAACGAGATGGGTGAACATCCATTTCCGCGCAGCCTTGAAGGGCAGCGCGCCCTTGCAGTTGTGCGTGGTGCTGCGGCCGGTTGCCAGTATGCTGAGGCATTCATGCTGTTAAAAGAAATCTGGTGAAGATGGGGATGAAAAGATTTGGGGGGGCATCTGGATTATTTATAATCGCCGAGGCCGGCGTGAATCACAACGGGTCTTTTGAGACGGCTTGTGCTCTGGCGGATGCGGCTAAGATGGCAGGTGCAGATGCGGTCAAGTTCCAGACTTTTCGGGCCGAAGCGCTGGCTACAGCCAGCTCCCCCAAGGCGGAATATCAGCAGCGCACCACGGGAGTTGGGGATAGTCAGCTCGATATGCTGCGCCAACTGGAACTTTCCTATACAGACTTTATTGCGCTTGATCGTTATTGCCGTGATATTGGCATTATGTTTTTATCTACTCCATTCGATCCCATGAGCCTGGATTTCTTGGTGAATGAGGTGAATGTTCCTCTTCTGAAGTTTTCCTCCGGCGACATTACTAATGCGCCATTTTTATTGCAGGGCGCGCGTTCCGGTAAGCCCATTATTTTGTCCACAGGGATGTCAACCTTAGCCGAAGTAGAGGAGGCATTGGGTATTCTTTCTTTTGGTTACTCCGCAACGCCAGAGTCCAAGCCGGGACGCGAAGCGTTCAAAACGTCATATTGGCAAGAAACAAACCATTCTATTCTGGCAGAGAATGTATGCATTCTCCATTGCGTGACTGAATATCCAACTCCCCTGGAAGAAGTTAATCTGAGATCTATGGTTACCCTTGCCGAGGCTTTCGGTTTGCCGGTCGGATTTTCTGATCACACCATGGGGATTGGCGTATCTGTAGCGGCAGTCGCATTGGGTGGGTGCGTAATTGAAAAGCATTTGACCTTGGATCGTGCGGGGCATGGGCCGGATCATGCCGCGTCACTTGAACCAGAGGCTTTTCGGCGGATGGTTGAAGCTTTGCGCGAGGCGGCTGCCTGTCTTGGTTCCCCACGTAAGCTTCCAGCACCCTGTGAACGCAAAAATCTACATATTGGGCGCCGTAGCTTGGTGGCTCGAATGACCATTGCATCGGGTGAAAAATTTACGCCTGAAAATATTGGTGTGAAACGACCCGGAGGCGGCCAGCCACCGATCAATTACTGGGATCTGATAGGTAAGTGTGCTGAGCGAGATTACCTGCCGGACGACTTGATTTGATTATGGCCCATCCATTTCTGATTCTCGGTGCAGGTGGTCATGCCCGCGTGGTGGCAGATTTACTTCTCTGCCAGAATTGGCAGATTGTGGGCTTTCTGGACCCGGATACATCTCTTTGGGAAACGGACTGGCGCGGAGTACCTGTCCTCGGGGGAGATGAAAAGCTGACTCGTTATCCTGCGCATACACATGACTTGGTGAATGGTGTCGGATCCATCGGATGCCCGGAATTACGTCGCGCAGTATTTGAGCGATATAGAGAGGCTGGATACAATTTTCCATACTTGGTGCATACGAGCGCGACAATAGCTATTGATGTAAATCTGGGTGTGGGGAGCCAGATCATGGCTGGATCTGTTGTGCAAACAGGCACGGTTATTGGCCAGAATGTCATCATCAACACGGGGGCTTGTGTGGATCATGATTGCTGCATTGGGGATCATGCCCACATTGCGCCTGGAGCGATTGTTTGCGGCGGAGTTCGGGTCGGGGAGAATGCTCATGTTGGAACGGGAGCAACAGTGATCCAAGGAATCAAAATTGGCCGCAACAGCTTTGTTGCTGCTGGTGCGGTGGTGATTCGCGATGTGCCGGATGACGCGATAGTGGCGGGTGTTCCGGCGAAAGAGGGGTTAATTCAAAGATGAATGTGTGGAAAGAAATTCTGGTATTGCCAGAGACATCCATACGAGATGCCATCCAGCTTCTTGACAAAAGCGCGAAACAGATCGTCCTGGTCGTCGATAGGAACAATCGACTGGTCGGAACGGTCACGGATGGCGATATTCGTCGCGGCATTTTGAAGGGTGTGTCGCTGAATGATCCTACACAAAGAATTATGAATTCCGACCCGACGTTTGCGATGATAGATGAAGGTCGGGAAAGCATTCTGGCTGCGATGCAACTTAAGGGGCTGCATCACATGCCGCTAGTAGACGAGAATCGCCGCGTGATGGGTCTGGAAACGCTAGATGATTTAATTCAGTCACCTACTAGAGAAAACCGAGTGGTATTGATGGCAGGAGGGCTAGGTAGTCGCTTGAGTCCCTTGACCGACGAGTGCCCCAAGCCGATGCTCAAAGTCGGCAATAAGCCGCTACTCGAAACTATTCTGGAAAATTTCATTGAATATGGCTTCCATCGGTTTTACATCTCAGTTAATTATATGGCGGACGTTGTCAAATCTTACTTTGGTGATGGCTCCTGCTGGGGCGTTGATATTGGCTATCTGCATGAAGATCAGCGCTTAGGGACGGCAGGGGCTTTGAGCCTACTCCCGGAAAAACCAACGGAAGCGTTATTGGTTATGAATGGCGATTTGCTAACCAAGGTAAATTTCAAGCAACTGCTCGATTTTCATTCTGGACACCATGCCCAAGCAACCATGTGCGTTCGCGAATACGATTTTCAGGTTCCTTACGGAGTAGTCAAAATTGATGCCCACCGTATTACCAGTATCGACGAGAAGCCAATCCAGCGATTTTTCGTTAATGCGGGTATTTACGTGCTGGAACCAAAAGCACTGGATTTGATCGCCTCAAACACTTACTTTGATATGCCTACATTGTTTGAGAAATTGATCGAACTGAAAAAAGAGACCGCTGTTTTTCCTATCCGGGAATATTGGTTGGATATTGGGCGGCAGTCAGATTATGTCCGTGCCAATGGTGAATATCAGGAGATGTTTTCATGAAGGTGCTTGTTGTCGGATATGGCTCTATCGGGGCGCGGCACGCGCGGCTTTTGACGGAACTCGGCTGTCATACGGCGGTGGTCAGCAAACGCAAGCTGGACTTTCCTGTTACCTTTAACGACTTGGCTGTCGCACTTGAAACGGAATCGCCTGAATACGTTGTTATTGCCAATGAAACTAATCGGCATCAAAACACTTTATCAACGCTGGTTAAGCATGATTACAAAGGGATCATATTGATTGAGAAGCCGCTTTTCAATCAATACGTAGAGCTGCCACCGCACTCCTTTAAGAATGTTTTCGTTGCTTACAACCTCAGATTTCACCCGGCAATTCAGCGCCTCAAAATGTTGCTGGAACATGAGAGCATCTTATCCGCGTTGGTCTACGTTGGACAATACCTCCCGGACTGGAGACCGACTACCGATTATCGGGTATGTTATTCGGCTAGCGCCGAGCAAGGTGGTGGTGTACTCAGAGATTTGAGTCACGAGCTGGACTACCTCATATGGATGCTGGGGAAATGGAAAAGTGTGACTGCCATTGGTGGCCATTTTAGCCCGCTTGAGATCACCAGCGATGATGTTTACGCTGTCACAATGGCTACGTCCTTATGCCCAATCGTAAATTTACAAATGAATTATTTGGATCGTTCCGGGCGTCGATTCATTCTCATAAACACAGCCAACCATACGCTTGAGGTGGATCTGGTCAAAGGGATTGTTACCATGGATCGCAACAGCGAGACTTTCGTTACCGAGCGAGATACTACCTACCGTGCGATGCATGAGGCGATTATTTCAGGTGACATGGGCAGTCTTTGCACCTTAGAAGAAGGGAGTGAAATTATGCGGCTGATTGAAGCGGTTGAACATTCAGCGGAGAAAGGAATATGGGTAAAACAATGAAACGAATTTGCACGATATGTGCCCGAGGTGGCTCCAAAGGGGTCAAGGGCAAAAATGTTCGGACACTTCTAGGCAAGCCGCTCATTGCTCATAGCATCGAGCAGGCTAAAGCGTCCGGACTTTTCGACGCAATCGCTGTCAGCAGTGATTCGGCGCTCATTCTTGAAATCTCCAAAGAGTGGGGTGTCGATTATCTAGTCAAACGCCCCGATGAACTTGCGACAGATCAGGCGGCAAAACTCCCCGCTGTTAGGCATTGTGTGACTGAAGTTGAACGCCAGATGGGATATCAATTTGACACGATGGTTGACTTGGACGCGACTTCACCTCTCCGGATAGTGGAAGACATCCACAAAGCTGTTGCAATGCATGAAGAGACTGACGCAGATAATGTAATCACCGCCATGCCTGCACGGCGCTCCCCGTACTTCAACTTGGTGGAACTCAATTCGGATGGAATTCCAGTTTTATCCAAGACCTTAAAGGATGCAATTGTTAGGCGGCAGGACTCACCCAAATGCTACGACATGAATGCTTCGATATATGTATGGAAGCGCAAGGTGCTTTTTGAGCGTGATACGGTTTTTAATCCGGTCACCAGGCTTTATGTCATGCCGGATGAGCGTTCTATAGATATAGATTCGGAGTTGGATTTCAAGTTTGTGGAATTTCTTATGTGCCATGAGCAATAAGCAGATGGGTTAGATTTTGAACAATCCGGAAAAATCTGAGTGATTGTCTATGAAAGTCTATTTAGCAGATTTGTATCACTACTATCATGCAGGAAAGAATCCTGATACCGCTCCATGCACTATTCCACTTGGAATCGGATATCTGGCATCAACTGCAAAAAATATCTTTTCAGATATTCAATTTAAACTCTTTCGGGATCCCGATTTGCTTTTGGATGCGCTAAGGGAGGAGCCTCCCGATCTCCTTGGATTTTCGCTTTGCTCCTGGAATATGGATTTGAGCTGGAGGTGTTTTGATGAGGCAAAGATTCAAGTGCCGCAGCTGCCCGTGGTATTTGGTGGTCCATGTGTGGATGATACAGATCCACAGATTTTAGCTCTTCTCAAAAGGGCCGCTGCAATTGACTTCGCAGTTCCTGGAGAAGGAGAGGTGGGTTTTATTCACCTTATCTCTGCGCTTAAAACCGGCAAGGCTCGTGAAGGGGTGATCCTCGGTGTGGCATATCTTGGGAATGCTGGCCAATTGGTTCGCGGAAAGTATATGAAACCAATTATTCCACACTCCAAGGATGTGCTGGAAAGCCAAGACAGTAAGTTACATGTGGAAATTCAGTCGCCCTATTTAGATGGTACGTTAGATACCTTCTTGGATGAGGGCATGGTACCAATAATTCAGACGATGCGAGGTTGTCCATATAGGTGTCATTTTTGCGTCAGCGGGAGTACGAATTGGGATAAGTTAAGAGGCTTTCCTGAGGAAATGGTCAACGCTGAGGTGGATTATGCCCTCTCGCGAAGCAAAGCGACCGACTTAATTTTGACTGATGAAAACTGGGGCGTGCTTGGAGAACGTGACGTCAAAATTGCCCGTTTTTTGATTGACCGCTATCATGCGAAAAAATCGCCCGCTCGCCTTTATTATTATACTGCGAAGGTTGTAAAAGATGCTTCACGTGAAATAATTGAACTGGTTTCGCCTATTGCATGGATCGGTGAATTTAGTTTGAGCTTTCAGTCCCTCAATCCTCGGACGCGCGATGCAATTAAAAGGACCAATATTACATTAGCACAGCTGGGTTCAAACATAGAATGGGCAAAAAAAAGGAATATTCTTACATCGTCAGAAATGATTTATGGCTTTCCTTACGAAACACCATCTACATTTATTGACGGAGTTGAAACCCTGATGAACGCTGGAATGAGCAAAGTTCAAATCTATCCACTTCAATTGTTTCCAGGGATTGATCTCGATTCATGTGAAGCGCGTGAAAAGTTCGGTCTTAAAACTATGTATCGTCTTGCCGATGCAGGATATGGCATCTACCAAAACGGAAAGATGGTCTCTACTGAAACGGAAGAGGTGGTTGTAGGTACAGACTGGTCGGACTTTGAAGGCTATCTTACTGTTAGAAGGTATGCTTTTTTCTTGATGGCTTTTTTTGGGAGAGAGTACCTGGTGGAATTATCGTATCTGTGTGAAGAGGCAAAGATACAAGCTGGGTCGATCTTGAGGCATCTGACCTTGGTCGATTACACCAACCAACCAGTGCTGCAAGGAATCCTGGCGGAATACAATCGGGATGCAGAGGGTGAGCTTCAGGAGAGCCGCGAGGCGGTAAATGCTTTAGTGGCACCACGCTTACTCAAGGGTGAAGATGTGTCTGGTGTAAAGTTAAACCTGATTTATTTGGGAAAAATATTTTCGTCTCGAGAAGCGGTTAGAGAGCTACTTGACGTGATAGAAAATCACTTTGAAACGTTACTCGTAGGAAATGCTCATCGGGAAGTTGTCATGACATATATTCGTGAAATATTTCCAAATCGTATTGTGGAACTCAATGCAAACGTTCATGCAATGGCTAAATTCAAATCTCGATTTAATTACCCAAAGTGGTTATCGAAAAGCTATCAATGTCTTTCTGAGCTGCTTCTAAGCGAACCTCAGCACTATATTGGAACAGTAGCGGACGATCTGATTAAGAATTTGGTGGGATTTGATCCCGCGCGAGCCCAAGATTTACAGGGAATCTATGACAAAACCAGAAATCAATATCTTCTTCGGACAGTAAAAGAGTCGTAGAAAGCATGACGGGTGCTCCGGGCTCCCCTCCCGGTCGTGTATTTTCTCCGGTTGAACGCTACATATCTCAAAAATATGGTGCACGTTGGGCGGGGGTGACTAGAATATTCCACAACCAGAAAAGGCACGATACTCGACGACGCTGGGCGGTGAGTCACTAATGCGCTGGATCATCGCTCAACAAGGTGGAAAACCGGTAGCATAAACCCCGCTCGCTGGAAGGCGAAAAACAGAAAGGACGTCATGACATGTCGGAAGAGCATTCATACACATGTATCCGGAGTTGAATTTTAAATTTGTGGAATTCCTTATGCCACACAACCAAAATGTAGATCAAGGCGAATAATGAAGTTGTCCGAGATATGGGGTCGAGTCAAATTCTGGAAGGAAGCTGACAAGACTAGCGTCTTGGCGATTTGAAAAAAGGTCATTAGGTTCAATGCGGTAAATCGGGGGCGGTTCCAATCGGTTGTGCTATCTTACTTAACAAATCGAAACAAACGCAATATTAAGTTTTTCTGGAATTTCTAATGGCCGACATTTTTCGTATTGATAGCCACAAACTCATCTTCCATCCCCGTCGGGTTGCGCAGTTTATTGAGGCCGGTGACGATTGGGAAAAGGCGAAGTGCATTTACCCGATATATGTCGAAGTGGCGCCTGTAGGGGCGTGCAATCACCGTTGCACTTTCTGTGCGGTTGATTATATCGGCTATAAAAGCCAGATGCTGGACGTAGACATGCTTTCCGAGCGGCTGTCTGAAATGGGGCGACTTGGGGTGAAGAGCATTATGTATGCCGGCGAGGGTGAGCCGCTTTTACACAAGAGAATCAATGAAATCGTAAAGGCTACCAAGGAAGCGGGGATCGACGTGGCATTTACCACCAATGCCACGGTTCTGAATGATGCTTTCATTGAGCAATCTTTACCGTTAACGTCATGGATCAAGGTTTCCATCAATGCCGGAACAGCGGCTTCATACGCAAAAATTCATCGCACGCGAGAGCGCGATTTCGAGCGTGTGATCAACAACTTGAAGCGTGCCATCAAGTTCAGGAACGAACGGGGGCTCGATTGCAAAATTGGTGCTCAATCGTTGTTGCTTCCGGAAAATGCCGAAGAGATGGCGACGCTGGCTACGATCTGCCGGGATGAGATTGGCCTGGATTATCTGGTGGTCAAGCCCTATTCACAGCATTTGTTCAGCGAAACGCACCTCTATGAAAACGTCAATTACAGCAGCTATCTGGCGATGTCCGAGTCGCTGGGAAAGCTCAATACGGATAAATTCCATCTGGTGTTCCGTGAAAATACGATGAAAAAGTACATGGAGGACGAAAGCCAGCGCTACACGAAATGCAACGCCACTCCCTTCTTCTGGGCCTATGTTATGGCTGATGGTTCGGTTTATGGCTGTAGCGCATACCTGCTCGACAAACGATTCGAGTATGGCAATCTGAACGAGCAATCTTTTCAGGAAATATGGGAAGGTGACAGGCGTGAAGTGAATTTCTACTATGTCAGGAATGATCTGAACATTCAGGATTGCCGGAAAAACTGCCGGATGGACGAAATCAATCGCTATCTCTTCCAGTTACGCGAAAACCTCGTGCAGCATGTGAATTTTATTTAACTTTTGCGGACTTTTATGAAAACACTGGTAACCGGCGGTGCTGGATTCATTGGTAGCCATTTGGCCGAATTACTGATTGCACAGGGGCATGAGGTTATTGTCGTCGACAATCTGACTTCGGGACGTGTTGAAAACTTAAAGTCGATTGCCGATCATTCACAATTCAGGTTTGCCAATGTGGATATACGTGACTTTTCTGCCCTTCAACCGCTATTTGATGGGGTAGATTGGGTGTTCCATCTTGCTGGCCTGGCGGATATAGTCCCCTCGATTGAAATGCCGGCCCAGTACTACAGCACCAATGTTACCGGCACCTTCAATGTGCTCGAATGCGCGCGCCGCTGCGGTGTTAAACGCTTTCTTTACGCCGCGTCATCGTCGAGTTACGGCGTCCCTGACATCTACCCGACACCGGAGTCATCGCCCATCAAGCCGCAGTACCCCTATGCGCTGACCAAGCACATGGGGGAGGAACTGGTGCTTCACTGGGCCGGCGTCTACAAGATGCAGGCCATCTCGTTACGATTGTTTAATGTATTCGGGACACGCTCGCGCACCACGGGTGCTTATGGGGCGGTGTTTGGCGTATTCCTGGCGCAAAAGCTCAACGGGCAGCCGTTTACCGTGGTCGGCGACGGTGCCCAGACCCGTGATTTCACCTACGTTACCGATATCGCCGAGGCATTTCTGTGCGCGGCGGAATCGACGATCTCGGGAGAGGCGATGAATGTGGGCAGTGGCAATTGCTACAGCGTCAACCGATTGGTTGAATTGCTTGGGGGGGAGGTCGAATTCATCCAAAAACGCCCTGGAGAGCCTAATTGCACCTTCGCCGATGTCACCAAAATAGCAAGCCTGCTCGGCTGGAAAGCTCGTGTTTCCTTTGAAGACGGCGTGCGCCGAATGCTTGATAGAATCAATGACTGGAAAAACGCGCCGGTGTGGAATCCAGCTTCCATCAACCAGGCTACCGCAGCGTGGTTCCATTACCTGGGAGATGAGCAAAAGTGACGCCAACTACGAGAAACCTGTCGCTGACTTTCTGTACGGCACAATTCGGAGACTTGCTCGGGCGTTGCGAGATAACGGGGAAAGATGGCATCGCGTTGGGTGTGGAGCCGGGCATGTCAGTTGCCATGAAGCGGCTTGCGCAGGCCAATCAAAACCATAGCAGCGTATACGTCATCGGAAACGGTGGTAGCGCCGGGGTTGCGAGCCACGCGGTGATCGATCTGGTCAATGTGGGCAAGCTTCGGGCGTTTACGCTTCACGAACCTGCGATGCTGACCTGCATGGCAAATGATTACGGCTATGAGCAGGCTTTTGCGCGGATATTGGCGCAAATTGCAAAGCCCGGCGATATACTGATTGCGATCAGCAGTTCCGGCAATTCGGAGAATATTCGCAATGCGGCTGCACAAATGACGAATAGCGGCGGGACGGTTATCACCCTTAGCGGATTTGCCGGCGACAACCCACTACGCTCTCTGGGCGATATTAATATCTGGCTTGATTCCCGTGATTATGGGTTGGTGGAAATCGGGCATCAATTTATTCTGCACAATATGTCTGACCGGTTCGGTGCCGGACTCCAGGAAGGTGCGGCACTATGACGACTCAAAAAATAATCGAACTGGGGGAAATGGCGGAACGTTCAAGGCGATTGCAGGCAGAGGGCAAGCGTGTCGTACTGTGCCACGGCACTTTCGATCTCATGCATACGGGCCATATCCGTTACCTGCAACGGGCGAAACAGGAAGGCGACGTGTTGCTAGTGACGGTGACCGGCGACGCCTACGTCAACAAAGGGCCAGGTCGTCCGGTGTTCAACGAGCATTTGCGCGCCGAGAATCTTGCGGCTCTTGCTTGTGTCGATTTTGTGGCCGTGAACCATGCGATAACCGCCGTTGAGACATTGCACGAAATCCAACCGAACATTTACGCTAAAGGCAGCGACTATCGCTCGCATGGCGATGACGTGACGGGAAATATTGCACGGGAACAGGAAGCCGTCGAAGCGCATGGCGGACACATTTTTTATACCGACGAAATCACCTTTAGCTCTAGCAATTTGCTGAATGAGCATTTCAATGTCTTTTCGCCGGAAACCAAGGAGTTTCTGCGGGGATTTCGCAGCCGCTGGTCGGAGAAGGAAATTCAAAGACAGATTGCCTCGCTTTCCGATTTGAAGGTGTTGGTGATCGGCGATGCGATTGTCGATCAGTACCATTATGCAACTGCCCTCGGACAGACCGGAAAGGGCAATGTTTTCGCGGTACGCTACGATTCCGAGGAACAATTTGCCGGTGGCGCAATTGCAGTTGCGAACCATATCGCCGGGTTTGCCGACAATGTCACCCTAGTGACGGGGCTGGGAGCCGTTGATAGCCACGAAGCGTTTATTCGCGACAAGCTGTTGTCGAACGTCGATCCGGTTTTTTTCTATTTCCGGGATGCGCCAACCATTACAAAACGGCGTTTCGTCGACGCCGACCTGTCCAAATTGTTCGAGGTTTACTTCTTCAGGGAAGACCCCGTATCTGGGGAAACCGAGGACAACATTTGCCGGTGGCTCGATACGCATCTCGGCTCGTATGACGTGGTAGTCGTGCCGGATTTCGGCAATGGGTTCATAACCCCCGCCATGATTGCGGTGTTGGATGCCAAGGCGAAATTTCTTGTGGTCAACACCCAGATCAACAGCGGTAATCGTGGCTACCATGTGATTCACCGCTATCCGAGGGCGGATTTCGTTTCTCTCAACGAACCGGAGTTGCGCTTGGCTGCGCACAACCGCCACGACCCGCTTGAAGTCGTGTCCGAGCAAGTCAGTGAACGTGCTCAGGCCAAGCAACTGGCCGTCACGCGGGGAACTAAAGGCGTCATGATGTTCGACCGGCAGCACCGGGTGTTTCACAATGTGCCGGCGTTATCCACCAAGGTGGTGGATCGTATCGGCGCAGGTGATGCTTTCCTGTCCCTGGCCGGGTTGTGCGTGGCGAAAGGGTTGGACGCCGAGGTTGCCGCCTTTGTCGGCAGTGTTGCTGCCGCGATGGATGTCCAGATTGTCTGCAACAGGGAGCCGGTCAATCCGGTTGGTCTTAACAAGTATATTTCCACCTTGCTGAAATAACGGAGGCACGGCCCAGATGCAGAATGCCCTTACCTTGGCTCTGTTTCGCTCGATGCTGCGGATCAGGCGTGTCGAAGAGGCTTTAGCTGACCGTTATGCCGAACAGGAAATGCGTTGCCCCATGCACTTGTGCATCGGGCAGGAAGCCATTGCTGTGGGCGTATGCGCGGCATTGTCCGGTAACGATGTCATGTTCAGTAACCATCGTGCGCACGGCCATTACCTCGCCAAAGGCGGTAATCTCAACGCCATGGTGGCGGAATTGTATGGGCGTTCGACGGGCTGTTGCGGCGGGCGGGGCGGCTCCATGCACTTGATTGACCTGGATGTCAGCTTTATGGGCGCCACCCCGATAGTTGGCGGGACGGTGCCGCTGGCGGTCGGCGCGGCATGGGCTGCCGCTTTGAAAGGGGAAAAGCGACTCAGCGTTGTTTTCTTCGGAGATGGCTGCTTCGAGGAAGGTGTGGTTCACGAATCATTGAACTTCGCCGCCTTGCATCGCTTGCCGATGATCTTCGTTTGTGAAAACAACCAATTTTCCGTCTATACACGGTTGACCGAGAGGCAGCCGGATCGCCCCATTTACCGCTTGGCCGAAGCGCATGGAATGGCGGCCTACGCAGGTGATGGCAATGATGTTGAAGAGGTTTTGGCTATTGCCAAAACTGCCGTCGATAACGCCCGGCAAGGTCAGGGTCCGCAATTTATCGAATTGAGGACCTATCGCTGGCGGGAGCACTGCGGCCCCAATTTTGATGATGATCTTGATTATCGCTCGGTAACGGAAATCGAAGAGGGGATGAAAGACTGCCCAATCGCAAAATTTGCAACACGGGCAAAACAAAACAATCCGATGTTTCCGGCAGACTTTACACGGTTTGAAGCGGAGATTCGTGAAGAAATTGCCGCTGCTTTCGAGTTTGCTCTTTCTAGTGCGAAGCCATCCATAGACGATGCCGGGGAACGAATTTATGCCTGATTCAGGAAAGCGGGTTATCACCTTTGCACAGGCGGTTCGTGAAGGGCTTGATCAAGCCATGGAACGAGATCATCGCGTGATCGTCGTCGGTGAAGGTGTACCGGACCCCAAGGCGATCTTCAACACCACCGCGGGACTCCGCGAGAAATACGGGGCTCAGCGCGTGTTCGACATGCCCCTTTCCGAAAATGGGATGACGGGTATATGCATTGGCGCCGCCCTGTCCAGCATGCGTCCGGTGATGGTTCATCAACGCATCGATTTTGCTTTGCTGGCGATGGATCAGTTAGTGAATAATGCCGCCAAATGGCACTATATGTTCGATGGCAAAGCCTCTGTCCCGCTGGTGGTGCGCGTGATCATCGGTCGCGGTTGGGGGCAGGGGCCGCAACACTCGCAGAGCCTGCATGGGCTATTCGCACAGGTGCCGGGTCTCAAGGTTGTCATGCCGATGACTGCTTATGATGCGAAAGGGATGCTGGTAGCGGCAATCGAGGATAACAACCCGGTAATATTCATCGAGCACCGCTGGCTGCATAACATTGCCGATGCGGTACCTGCCGAGATTTATCGGGTTCCCTTGGATCGTGCGCGAGTGCTGCACCAGGGGAATGACGTTACCATTGCCGCCTTTTCCTATATGGCGGCAGAGTCGTTGCTTGCAGCACGAGCCTTGGCATCTCTCTCTGTCGGCGCCGAGGTGATGGATATGCGTAGCGCCCGACCCCTGGATGTGTCCGCCGTTGCTGAATCAGTACGCAGAACGGGGCGGTTGCTCGTCGTGGACACAGCCGGTAAGACTGGCGGTGTCGCTGCCGAACTCATTAGCCAGATTGTCGAGATTGAGTTCAAATCCCTGAAGACGGCACCGAAACGGGTGACCTCTCCAGACTACCCGGTTCCAACCTCTCATTTCATGGTGGAAGGATATTACCCCGACCCGCTGACCATTGCGGACGCAGTTCTCGAACTTGCCGAAGTCCGGCCGGATGCGATGGAATATTCGCGGTTGCAGGAAGCGCTTCGCCGGGATAAGCCACTCGATATACCGAACAAGAATTTTAGCGGGCCGTTTTAGTCTAATGGATAGGACGACTCCCACCTGTCGGCAGTTTAACGTCCCTCCAATGAGAGAAAACCATGAGCGATAAAGTCACGAAAAACCGTTTCGGCGAAGATGCAACGACAGCTATTCCGTCCGATGCACGCTTGGCAGACAAGCCTGGGCATAAGCTCAGGACATCGAATGCCATTGTCGATCGAAAGGCATTGACCGAGCACGATGTAGAGCCAAGCCAGCAGCAAGTCGACTCCAAGGAAATGCAGGCGCTGCCTGGTCAGGAAATCCAGTATTTCGAAGAGGCCGGCCAGGTCGGAATTATTCGGCTCGACAAATCCTGGAGCAAGGATGACGAAGCAAGTCGCCCGAATATGTTCACTGGCCCGACATTGAGGACGAAGCGAGAGCGGTTTCGCTTTGATGGACACAAGTTGATGTACCACCTTGACCGGATTGCGGCGTGGGAGAAAGGGGAAAAATTCGCCCCAGTTCATATCGACATGGGACTGACCAAGTTTTGCAATACCGCTTGCCTCTATTGTTACGCGGTGGTGCAAAACATGACTCAGGGGACGATGATAAAACGCGAGGCTTTGTTGCGTTATATCGAGGACTGTGGGCGGTTGGGCGTGAGGTCGATTGGTTTTGTCGGCGATGGCGAACCGACACTCAATCCGGCTTTGTATGACGCGACGGTTCTTGCCCGCAAGCTGGGTATCGACACGGCGATGGCAACCAACGGGCTTGAATTCGACATGAATCGGGCTCACGACATGCTTCGCGATATGACGTGGATCAGGTTTAATCTCTCCGCGGGTGATGCTGAAGGGTTCCAACGTGTTCACCAATCCAAGGCAAAAAATTTCGATCTCGTGGCCGAGAAGATCAAGATGCTCGTCGAAATCAAGAAAAAGCACAATTATCCATGTACGCTGGGTTTGCAAATGGTGCTGATCCCTGAATGCTACGATCAGGTACTGAAAGAAGCCGAATTAGGCGCAAAGCTGGGCGTTGACTACTTCGTGATCAAGCATTGCTCCGACTCGGAGTACAAAGAAATTGGGATAGACTACAAGGATTACCTGAAAATTGAGGATGTGTTGAAAGAGGTGGAGAAATTCTCGACAGATAACTACGTTGTTCAGGTGAAGTGGGACAAGATCAGGGCGGGAACCGAGTCGCCGCTTTACAAGGGCGGCTTCAGAAAATACGATATTTGCTATGGGACGCCTTTCCTTTTGCAAATATCTGGCAATGGCAAGGTTTACCCTTGCGGGCCGTTTTTCAACAAGGAGCGCTTCTATATTGGCGACATCCATGAACAGTCATTTTTTGACATGGTAATGGGTGACCGGTATTGGGCGGTTCATCGTGATGTGCATGAATCGGTCGATGTACACAAAGATTGCGCTATTGGTTGTCGGCAGGATTACGTTAACAAGTTCCTATGGGACTTGAAAAATCCACCGGAACATATCAACTTTATTTGATAGGTGATTCGGAAATTTCACACGAACGCCAGCGCTCCACCAATCAAGGCGTGCGCATCGTCGGCTGGGGCAAGTTGCACCATGGTGTTCCAGTCCTGGCCGGTATTCCAACCTTGGGTCGGCAAATTTAGCACGATGGCTGCGCGCAACGTCTCACCCAGTCCTTCGGCAAGACCACCGGCGAAGATGAATCGCTCCAGACCCAACGAGAAATGCAGCATGGCGATAGCACGCGCTAGCGGTTCTACAAAGCGGACAAGGTCGGGCTTGCAGCCAGCTTCGAGCGCTGCGCTCGCCACACGCTGCCAAGCTCGGCCGGAGGCCAGAGCGCCGAGGTGCCCTCGTCCGCCGCAGTCGCACAGCGGTGCGTTGGGACTCGCATCGAATACCATGTGGGTCAGCTCACCGCCAAAACCATGTGGACCGACACGTGCCTGCCCGTCCAGAAAGACCTTGAGCCCGATGCCCGAACCGAGCGTAAACAGCGCAAAGTCGCCACCCTCCGACACAAAGCGGTAACCTGCGGCACTGACGTCGTTCATCACTTTGATCGCCATGTCTGGCAAGCGGGCTTTGATCCTGCCGGCGAGGTCGATGGGGCAAAGCGACTGGCCGTCCGGCCCCCAGATGGTTGGCAGAGCAAGCACAGTGCCGGAACCTTGGATAGGGCCCGGAAATGCGGCCACGAGTGCTACGGCGCCGAAACGTGTACGTGCGGAGTCGGCATAGTCGGTGATGAAATCCAGCAAGTCATCCAGCCGCCGTGCGGCCAGGGTATCAGGAGCTGACAAGTAATTGGGGGTAGGGCGGCGTAGTTGGTCGAGCATGCGCCAGTTGGTTTTTGTGATGGCTATGGTAGCAGCACGCATGTTGGTGCCGCCCAAGTCGAAAGTTGCCACGACATGCTCAAGCATAATAAAGTCCGGTAAATAGCGAGTAGGGGTTGATCATATGAACGATGCGTTACCCAATGATTTAGTGAGTGTTATTGTCCCTGTATATAAT
>Ga0163199_1000385_pt1 | contig 27850 bp, 26 predicted proteins | sample PL_2010_150m_FD_113537 | JGI IMG/M metagenome (GOLD analysis project Ga0163199, IMG submission 113537) | Freshwater microbial communities from Powell Lake, British Columbia, Canada to study Microbial Dark Matter (Phase II) - PL_2010_150m | ecosystem: Environmental > Aquatic > Freshwater > Lake ...
ACAGGAGGATGGGAAGATCAAACTGCGCGGAGATTACGCCTCGTCGTTTGGGTCATCTGCCCCACCTGTGCCCCAAATGTTGAAAACCACCACTTAACCGATTGAACTTAAACGGGTGTTAGGTGAGTTCGAATCTCACCGCTTCCGCCAAATTACCCTCGAATAGGCCAATTTGCAGACCATTTGGTGGCTTCCTCTGTACTCACTCAGTCCGAATTGCGTTGCGCTAAGCGCGCTGCCATTTACCAAAGTAGGTTGGCTGCCTCGCAAGCGCCTCGGGTGAACCAGCGCACGAGAAGGTCTGTTTTCGGTTGCGCTGGCCGACTGTTCCGGGTCGGGGGCAGGGATCCGTTTTTTTTCAGCCGCGTGGCTGTTAGCCGCGTCTATCGCGCTACCGGTCAATCAACCGATCTGACGCGAAATCGCTTCAAGTCCGTCAGGCGACGGACAGCCGGTGATATATCGCGAGGCCCCAACCGTCTGTCAGGTATTCCGGGCCACTTGTCGGTCGGCGCGATCACATCGCGGGATTTAGCGTATACCATGGACCTTGACTTGCCAGGAGATCGCCATGACGCGCATTGCCTACCTGATTCTGCTCTCGCTGCTGGTCAGTCATGCCGCCGCGGTGACTCCGTCGAACGCGAGCGCGAACCTGTCGACGAGGGCGCTATACAGCTACCTTGCCGGTTTGCCGCAACAGACCGAGGCTAAACTGATCTCCGGTCAGCATCTGGGTTTGACCACTTCCTCGGTCAGTTCGGCAAACATGACGGTAGCCTATGGCTATGACCATTTCGTCACACCCCTGGTGAGCCTCACCGGACGTCATATCGGGATAGTCGGCGCGGACTATGGGCCGATTGATCTCAAAATCACGTTTCCGATCGACTACACGTCAGTCAATGCGCCGCTTCTACAGCACTGGAAAGACGGGGGACTAGTCACAGTCATGTACTCAGCCCGTAATCCATGGAGCGGCGGGAACGCAAACGACCGTACTTTCGGCGGACCGTTGTCTGACTTGCTGAAATCCGGTACGGCTGCCAACGTGGCTTGGCTAGATCAGTTGGATAGCGTTGCGGCCGGCCTGCAAGCGCTAAAGGCGCAAGGTGTAGTAGTGCTATTTCGACCGTTTCATGAAATCAACGGCGCGTGGTTTTGGTGGGGCTACAACCCGAATAGCAGTACCTATGCCGCGGACATCGTCGCGCTTTGGCGGCATATGCACGACTATTTCAGCAAGACCAGGAACCTCGATAACCTGCTATGGGTCTACAACACCACTCCCAAGAGCAGCGCAAGCGTCCCCGACGAAGCTGCCTTATATCCTGGAGACGCCTATGTCGACATAGTAAGTTTTGATCATTACGCCGCGACGTTCGACAGTCGTGTGGTGGGTGCCTATTCCACCCTGAAAGCTCTGGGAAAACCGATCGCCCTGGCAGAATTCGGGCCGCCCCTGAATCAACGGTCGGGGACTTTCGACTATGTCCAATTGCTGTCGGAGATTAGCAGCAAGACTCCGGATTTGGTCTATTTTCAGGTGTGGAGCGACTTTGGAAGTTCAAAGAACGGGTTTGCATGGTTGTCGCTGGCCTCAAATATCAACGCGGACAAAGTGTTGACCGATCCGCGGGTAGTCACGGTGGAAAACCTGCCGGAGAGTGCACGCGCCTTCCCGTCGGCCAACTGCATCTTCAATTGGGCTGAACGCATCTATCCCCAGTATTTCGTTCCAGACGGAGCGCTGTCGGCAAGCAGTGCTCCATACTATTATCGATACTATCCAGGCACGGCAAACTTCCTCGCGACCTCTGCGGTCGATGATCACGTCTGGGCGCTTGGCCCCGTCACAGGAAATAATTTGTTCGATATCGGCCCAATCGCAGGCTTCGTGGCCACGGCGGGATGTTCCCTGTAAAGTGTTGCGTACATTCGCGCGGCGTGATCCGGCGGTTGCTCATGCGACAAGGGAACGGGGTCGCTCATTACGCGTCATTGGCAGCCTAGAATCAAAGGAATCGAGGCGTTTACAATAGCCGAGGCGATTCAATGGTTCCGGGCAGCAACCATAGTATGGTTCACTGGACAATTCGGCTTGAATCAGGAAAGGGAAATGAACTATGGGAACGATGATTGATGTCAGCCGCCCGGACGGCAATACCATCCGCGCCTATCTTGCCAGTGCCGGTCCGAATCGGCCGGGTGTCGTGGTTATTCAGGAATGGTGGGGGTTGAACGGGCAAATCTGCGGGGTCGCGGATCGCTTCGCGCTCGCCGGCTATACGGCAGTTGCACCAGATCTTTATCAGGGAAGGGTAACCCAGGAACCCGATGAGGCCGGCCATTTGATGAACGGTCTGGATTTTCCCGGCGCCACCCATCAGGATATTCGCGGTGCTGCCCGCTATCTAGGGGACATGGGTGGAAATGTCGCGGTAATGGGGTTCTGCATGGGTGGCGCTCTGGCCATCGCCGCGGCAGTTCATGTTCCCGAAGTTTCGGCCGCCGTCTGTTTCTACGGAATGCCCCCAAGGGAATTCGCCGACCCGGCCAACATCGGTATCCCATTCCAGGGACACTTCGCCAATCAAGACGACTGGGTCACGCCGCAAGCAGTCGACGGGCTGGAAAAGGCCATGCAGGCAGCGGGCAGATCACCGGAAATATTTCGCTACGCCGCGCAGCATGCATTCTTCAATCAACTTCGCCCCGAGGTCTATGACGCCGCTTGTGCCGCGCTCGCCTGGGAGCGAATGATCGCCTTCTTGGGTCGTCACCTCTAGCGCCGGGGCACGCGCTCCACGCGGCATGCGCCCCGCCCCGCTTCATACCTGAGGGTTAACCCTCTCCAGTGTTGATTGGAGCTTATTCAGCGCATTCAGATAGGCCTTGGCTGAAGCGACCACAATGTCGGTATCGGCGCCCTGCCCATTCACGATTCGGCCTTCCCTGGAAAGCCTGACGGTCACTTCGCCCTGCGCGTCAGTGCCGGTGGTGATGCTGTTGACCGAGTAGAGCAACAGGTCTGCGCCACTTTTCGCGACGCTTTCGATCGCCTTGAACGCCGCGTCCACCGGGCCGCTGCCGTCCGCCATGGCTTGCTGTTCGGCGTTGCCGACGGTCAGCGTGATTTCCGCAGTCGGCGTCTCGCCGGTCTCGGAATGGAACTTCGAATATACCAGCCGGTAATGCTCGTGCTCCGGTGTCACCGCTTCATCGCTCATCAGGGCGTGAATATCCTCATCGAAGATGTCATGTTTCTTGTCGGCAAGTTCCTTGAAGCGGGCAAATGCGGCGTTTAGCACCTGCTCCGAATCAACCTCGATGCCGATCTCCTTGAGCCGCGCCTTGAATGCAGTGCGTCCCGAGTGTTTGCCCAGGACGAGCTTGTTGGCGTTCCAGCCAACATCCTCTGCACGCATGATTTCGTAAGTTTCCCTGTGCTTCAGCACGCCATCCTGATGAATGCCGGCTTCGTGGGCGAAGGCGTTGGCGCCAACGATGGCTTTGTTCGGCTGGACCGGAAATCCGGTAATGCTCGAGACCAATTTCGATGCGGAGAGAATCAACGTCGAGTCGATACGCGAGTCGCATGGGAATATATCCTGGCGTGTTCGAACCGCCATGACGATTTCCTCCAGCGCAGTGTTGCCGGCACGCTCACCGAGGCCATTGATGGTGCATTCCACTTGGCGCGCCCCTGCCATCACGGCGGCCAGCGAGTTGGCCACGACCAGACCTAGATCGTTGTGGCAATGCACCGACCAGACCACCTTGTCGGAATTCGGGACCCGACTACGCAAACTGCGGATGCGATCGGCGAACTGTTCCGGCACATTGTAGCCAACCGTGTCCGGAATATTGATGACGGTGGCGCCTTCCTTGATCACCGCTTCGATGACGCGGCAGAGAAAATCAAGTTCGGACCGCCCGGCATCCTCCGGGGAAAACTCGATATTGTCCGTGCCGTTCCGGGCAAAGCGCACGGCGTTTACTGCGGCCGTGATAACCTCGTCCGGCGACATGCGCAACTTCTTCTCCATATGCAGTTTGCTGGTCGCAATGAAAGTGTGGATACGACCGGAGCTCGCTGGTTTGATGGCTTCGAGGGCGCGGGAAATGTCCTTGTCGTTGGTCCGGCACAATGCAGCGACGGTACTCTCCTTGATCGCCTCGGCCACAGCGCGAACCGCCTCGAAATCGCCGTTGGAAGCGGCGGGGAACCCGGCTTCGATCACGTCGACATGCATCTTCTCGAGTTGCCGCGCGATGCGAAGCTTCTCCTCGCGCGTCATTGAAGCACCCGGACTTTGTTCGCCGTCGCGCAAAGTAGTATCGAATATCATCAAGTGTTCCGTAGCCATCATCTTCTCCAGGAAAATCAGAATGCGAAGCCGCAACGCTTGGCGGACAAGCCGCCAAGCTCAAGGTATTACCGAATTGTGGGCAGGGTATTTAGCGCGCGCGGCGCAGCAGCGGCCGCAACGCAGAGCGCAGTGGCAGCCTCGCCAGCAAGACGCCGGAGAGAATCAGGAACAGGGCAGAAAACACCAGTAGCGAAATCATGGTCCCGACTATAAACTCAACACTGCGTCAGCGTCAAGTCGTCGTCTTGCGACGCTGCATCCATTGCCAGGCCCAAACGGCATATCCAGACAGTGCATAGGCGAGGAACAAGGCGAAAAGTACGCCTGGCGGATAACTGCCCAGAAGGATATAGCCGAGGCCGATCGCCGGCACCACGATGAAGGGGACACTGCGTCTCAGATTGATATCCTTGCCGCTCCAGTATTTGACGTTGCTGACCATGGTAACCCCGGCGAAGATGGTCAGAACGCAGGCATACCAGCGTGCTTCCTCGCCGCTATAACCCAGGTCGAGCATCACCCAGACCAGTCCGGCGACCAGGGCCGCGGCGGCGGGGCTCGGCAGGCCCTGAAAATATCGCTTGTCGACTACATCGATATTGGTGTTAAAGCGGGCCAGGCGCAGCGCAGCACAAGCACAATAAACGAATGCTGCGATCCAGCCGAGCTTACCCATGCCCTTCAGAGCCCATTCATAAACCACCAGCGACGGCGCGGCGCCAAACGACACCATGTCGGAGAGCGAATCGTATTCGGCGCCGAAGGCGCTTTGGGTATGGGTCAATCTGGCAACACGACCGTCCAGTCCATCAAACACCATGGCGATGAATATCGCGACAGCGGAATGCTCGAAACGGCCGTTCATTGCCTGGACGATGGCATAAAAGCCGGCAAACAGTGCCGCGGTGGTGAACAGGTTGGGCAGAATGTAGATTCCGCGCCGCCGCAGTTCGGGATTCATCAGGGCTTTGCGGGGACGAATCACGGGCATGTCAATATCGCGGGAATTGGGGAGACAGCAGTATTGTAAGGGTTGCGAGCAGCCTCGGGTTGTTACCGCAATTCGGCCAGGACCGTAGCGGACGCCTGGACTTTGTCCCCGATCGTCACCTTGACCCGGGTGTCCGGCGGCAGATAGATGTCGACCCTGGAACCGAAGCGTATGAAACCGTAGCGCTGGCCCCGCTGCAACGACTCACCGGTATCGACATAGCAGAGGATGCGCCGCGCGATCAGCCCCGCGACCTGGACGCAGGTGACATCGTGCCCCGTCGTCGTGCGCAACCACAGGGCATTGCGCTCGTTCTCGGTGGAGGCTTTGTCGAGGTCGGCATTGATGAACTTGCCGGGTTGATACCAACGCTGCTTGACTTCCCCATCCACCGGGCTGCGGTTGGAATGAACGTTGAAGACGTTCATGAACACGCTGACCTTGAGAGCATCCCGATCGAGCCAGGTGTCCCGTACAGGTTCTATCGCGACGATGCGGCCGTCGGCGGGCGACAGCACCGTCTTCGCGTCGCCCGGGACGGGTCGAGGCGGATCACGGAAGAACTGCACGCAAAAGATCCAAACCAGCCAAAGAGGCGATGCCCACAGCCACCCGGCGGCGCCGGTCACCAGCAGCGCGGAACCGAGCGTGATGCCGATGAACGGCCAGCCCTCGCGGGCGATGATCGGGTGAGGGTAGTTCATTCTCCAGGCAGGGCGAAGGCGAGGTCCATGTTCGGTTCCGTTGCGGCGAATCGGCCGCGAAACCGTCAGTTCTTCGATTGATCGACCAACTTGTTCTTCTTGATCCAGGGCATCATGTCGCGCAATTTTTCACCGACGACTTCGATCTGGTGCGCGGCCAAATTGCGGCGCTGCGCCAGAAGCGTCGGCGCGCCGGCCTTGTTCTCGAGAATGAATTCCTTGGCATACTGACCACTCTGGATTTCCTTGAGAATTCTTTTCATCTCGAGCTTGGTCTCATCGGTGACGATGCGTGGCCCGCGGGTAATGTCACCGTACTCGGCATTGTTGGAAATCGAGTAATGCATGTTTGCAAGACCGCCTTCGTAGATCAGATCGACGATCAGTTTGAGTTCATGCAGGCATTCGAAGTACGCCATCTCTGGCGCGTAACCGGCATCCACAAGCGTCTCGAAACCCGCCTTGATGAGTTCGACAGTACCGCCACACAGGACGACTTGTTCGCCGAAAAGATCCGTCTCGGTTTCCTCGCGGAAGGAGGTTTCGATGACGCCGCCGCGCGTTCCACCGTTGGCTGCCGCATACGACAGCGCCATGTCACGGGCTTTGCCGGACCTGTCCTGATGCACGGCGATAAGCGAAGGCACGCCGCCACCCTGCATATAGGTAGATCGCACCAAATGGCCGGGACCCTTTGGTGCGATCATGACGACGTCGACATCGGCGCGCGGGGAGACCTGGCCATAGTGAATGTTGAAGCCGTGGGCGAATGCCAGTGTTGCGCCTTTCTTCAGGTTTGCTTCGACTTCCGTTGCATACACGGCGCCGATCTGCTCATCCGGCAACAGCATCATGACGAAGTCGGCATCCTTAACCGCCTTGGCGACCTCTTCAACCTTCAGCCCGGCCTTCTTGGCTTTGTTCCAGGAGGCGCCGCCCTTGCGTAAACCGACCGTTACCTTGACGCCTGAGTCGTTCAGGTTGTTGGCATGGGCATGACCCTGCGAGCCGTAACCCACAATGGTGACCTTCTTGCCCTTGATCAGAGAAAGGTCAGCGTCCTTGTCGTAATACACTTTCATGAGTTTCCTCTTTTAGATAGTCACAGAAATCATCAGCATCGCAGAGAGAGCCGGCGCGCCGAGCCCACGCATTTCCAAGGTCGGAATCAGACCTTGAGTACCCTGTCGCCACGGCCGATACCGCAAACTCCGGTACGCACCGTCTCCAGGATTAGCGCCTTACCAATGGTCTCGAGGAAAGCATCGAGTTTGGAATTGTTGCCGGTCAATTCGATGACATAGGTGGACTCGGTCACGTCGATGATCCGGCCGCGGAAGATGTCGGCGATCCGCTTCATCTCCTCGCGGTCCTTGCCGGTGGCACGAACCTTCACCAGCATCAACTCGCGCTCGACATGGGCGGCCTCAGAGAGATCGACCACCTTGACGACTTCGATCAGTTTGTTCAACTGTTTGGTAATCTGCTCGATGACATCGTCCGATCCGACACTGACGATGGTCATGCGTGACAGCGAGGGATCTTCGGTCGGCGCTACGGTCAGTGATTCGATGTTGAAAGCACGCGCCGAGAACAGTCCTGAAACTCGTGACAGCGCTCCAGCTTCGTTTTCCAGAAGTATAGAAATGATGTGTCGCATAAATGGTCGTTCCTGGCGCGTCACAGATCTTCCGCGAGGATCATCTCGGAAAGTCCCTTGCCCGCTGCAATCATGGGAAACACATTGGCCGTCTGATCGGTGATGAAATCCATGAAAACGAGTTCATTCTTGTGCTTGGTAAATGCCTTCTGCAACGCCGGTTCCACGTCTTGCGGCTTGACGATCTGCATCCCGACATGTCCATAGGATTCCGCCAGCTTCACGAAATCCGGCAACGCGTCGACGTAGGACTCGGCGTAACGGTTGCCGTGGAACATCTCCTGCCATTGGCGCACCATTCCGAGATAGCGATTGTTCAGGTTGACGATCTTGATCGGTAGACGATACTGCTTGCAAGTCGACAACTCCTGGATGCACATCTGAATCGAAGCTTCACCGGTGACGCAAACTACCGTCGCTTTGGGATTCGCAAAATGCGCACCCATCGCTGCCGGCAGTCCAAAGCCCATGGTGCCGAGACCGCCGGAATTGATCCAGCGACGCGGCTTGTCGAATTTGTAATATTGCGCCGCCCACATCTGGTGCTGACCGACATCGGAGGTAACGATGGCGTCACCACCGGTCACCTCGTAGAGCTTCTCGATGACCAATTGCGGCATGATGACCTTGCCGTTCGACTTGTATCTAAGGCAGTTTCTGGCACGCCATGCCTCGATTTGCACCCACCAGGCGGCCAGGGCCTTGGCGTCGGATCTGGCGTCTGTCGCATCAAGTTGTTTCTGAATATCGTCAAGAACGTCCGCCACGTTGCCAACTATCGGGACATCCACTTTGACTCGTTTCGAAATTGATGACGGATCTATGTCAATGTGGATGATCTTGCGCTGCACTTCATTGAAGTGCGCCGGATTGCCAATGACGCGGTCATCAAAACGAGCGCCGATGGCCAGCAGAACGTCACAATTCTGCATCGCCATGTTGGCTTCGTAAGTCCCGTGCATACCCAGCATGCCGACGAATTGCTTGTCGGTCGCCGGATACCCCCCCAGCCCCATCAATGTATTGGTCACCGGAAAGCCCAGCGTTTTGATCAGCTTGGTGAGTTTCGCCGCCGCATCCGAAAGGATTACGCCGCCTCCCGCATAGACCATCGGCCGTTTGGCGCCTAGCAACAGTTGCAAGGCCTTCTTGATCTGCCCCGTATGCCCTTTGATAACGGGATTGTAGGAGCGCATCGTGACGCTCTTTGGATAATCGAACTCACACTTGTGGTTGGTGATGTCTTTCGGAATATCCACCAGAACCGGTCCCGGACGCCCGCTCTTGGCGAGATAAAAGGCCTTTTTGAGCGTGACGGCCAGATCCTTGACGTCCTTGACCAGATAGTTATGCTTGACGCAGGGGCGTGTGATGCCCACCGTATCGCATTCCTGGAAGGCATCCTGGCCGATATAAGCTGTCGGTACCTGACCGGTGATCACCACCAGGGGAATGGAATCCATGTAAGCAGTGGCGATGCCGGTGACGGCATTGGTCACGCCGGGACCAGATGTCACCATGGCTACGCCGACTCGCTGTGAGGATCGCGAGTAGGCATCCGCCGCATGCACCGCAGCCTGTTCATGACGCACCAGAATATGTTTAAACTGATCCTGTTTAAACATTGCGTCATAGATGTACAACACCGACCCCCCAGGATAGCCGAAAACAAATTCGACCTTTTCTTCCTGCAAGCACCTGATTACAATTTCCGCACCGGTCAAAACCATCTTATTATTCGCAACCTAATCTATGTCATAAACGCATAACCTTACTGGCTAGCCTGAATTTGGTCAAGGCATTACCGCGCAGCGGCTGATCGGTCATTCTATCCGCTTTACAAACATTTCATCGCCAAAGAGGCGATTGAGGATATCTTCTGTCCACCCGAGCCGAACTTTCCGAGTTTCTGGCCGACGTTGAGCGGCGGGCCTTCAAACAGGCGATGTTTGCCGTGCACCACGAGGATCATGCGCTTGACATCGTCCAGGACGCCATGCTGAAACTCGCCGAAAAATACGGTGACAAATCGCTGCTGGAGCTGCCGATGCTGTTTCAGCGCATCCTGCAAAACACCATCCGCGATTTCTATCGACGGCAGAAGGTTCGCTCAATCTGGACCACGCTGCTATCTTCGTTTTCTCCATCCGATGACGAGGATGGAGATCCGCTTGAAACTTTACAGGCACATGAGGGGTCAAATATAGCGACTCCGCATGAAGCCTTGGAGCAGTCGCAAGTGCTTGCTGTAATTGAAAAAGAAATTGAAAAGCTGCCTCCGCGTCAACGTGAAGCCTTCCTCATGCGTTACTGGGAGGATATGGATATCGCCGAGACGGCAGCGGCGATGGGTTGCTCAGAGGGCAGCGTAAAGACGCACTGCTCGCGCGCGACCCACACGCTGGCGGCGGCACTCAAGACAAGAGGCATAGAGCTATGAACGACCACATTCACGACGATCTGGAATTTGCTTATAAAATCAGGCATATCCTCGACCATGGAACGCGCGGCCTGGACCGAAACGCTTGCGATAGACTTCTTGCGGCTAGAAAACAGGCACTTTTGCTTCAGAAACCGTCGGTTACCGCTTTGAGTCTGGCGGGAGTCAGTCAAATCATTGGCGACGTGGTGTTGCCTCAGGTTCGGACGTTGGCCGCACTTCTTGCATTGGCTTGTGGCGTGGTCGGCACCTATTACTGGAACAGTTTTCAGCAGGCATCCGAAAACGAGGTGATCGACAGCGCTCTGCTCGCCGATGAGCTACCGATCAACGCTTACCTGGATCGCGGTTTCCGCACATGGCTCGACCACTCTGCTCAGTCTTCGTCACAATAGCTTTGGCCATATCGCTGGCGTGGTTGAATCCCGTCAGCGCCGCCATCATCCCGCCGCTGAAACAGCCGAAGTGGGCGGAACTCTCACCACAACAACGGGAAATTCTGGCCCCGCTATCGGGGGAGTGGGACAAACTCGAGTCGTTTCGGCGCAAGAAGTGGCTGGGCATAGTGCAGCGCTACCCGGCGCTGTCAGCGGATGAACAGCAACGTATACAGCGCCGCATGAAAGCCTGGGCCGATCTCACGCCGGAAGAACGCAAGCGGGCACGAGAACAATTCAAGACCCTCCAGAAGGTCCCGGCGGAGCAACGCCAGACAGTCAAGCAGCGGTGGCAGGAATACCAGAGTCTGCCTGACTCGGAAAAACAGCGCCTACAGCAAAATTCCAAACAGAAATCTCAACCCAAGAGCGGTTCCAGCAAGACCCTGAAGACTACCCCGGCCGGAGTACCGAAAACACCCTCCACGGTGCCGACGCCCCCCGCAAGCTCGGAAACCGCAGTCCCGGTCGTCACGCCAGGGGCTGCTCCAACTTCCGGAGCGCCCGCAGCCAACCCGGTGCAACGATAGATTCGTGCCCGGTTCGCCTGATACTACCCGACAGCGCACTCCCAGCATCCGCCGGCGCCTCGCCAGCATGCTCTATGAAAGCCTGCTGCTGCTCGGAGTGCTCTCCGTGGCATTCATCCTGCCGCATCTGGTTATCGGAATCAGCATGCAATCCGTCCTGCCTGGCCCGGTGTTGCTAGCCCATCTGTTGTTGGTGCTACTCGCATACTTCGTCTGGTTCTGGCGACACGGAGGACAAACGTTAGCCATGCAGACCTGGAAACTCCGACTTGAGAGTTCCCTGACCGGTAACACCATCACCTTGCCTCAGGCATTGCTGCGCTTCGTATTGTGTTGTCCAACACTGCTGTTTCTTGGCGCCGGACTGATCTGGGCGTTGTTTGATCGTGACCGGCAGTTTCTTCACGACCGGTTGGCGGGTACACGAATCGTTCCTGCCGTTTGATCTATCGCCGTTCCACCCACCATAGCATTCCTGCAGCAGCCAGCAGAAACAAGCCGCTTGGCGTAATGGCAGAATAGAATGGCGTCCAGTTGTTGATCGCGCCGAGGCTGGAAAACAATCCATTCAACATATGAAAGGTGATTCCCAGCATGATGCCGGCGAATACCTTGAGACTCACCGCGCCCTGACGATCCTGCATGTATGCGAATGGCAGCGCCAATGCCATCATCACCAGCGCTGCCAAAGGATAGACTAGTTTTTTCCACAACGCGATCGAATATCTTTGAGTTGTCTGCTGGTTCTCCTCCAAGTGCCGCACGTACTGAAATAGATTGACGAACGACATGCGTTCGGGCACCACCATCAGAACCGAGAGGATGTTTGGCGTCAGTGCCGAGTGCCAGATCATATCCGGCATTCGACTCACCCGGGCGGTGTCTCCATCGAACACGGTCTGTAGGACCTTGCTGAGCCGCCACCGATCGGGAGACTGAAACTCGCCCTCTTCGGCATCGCTGATCGAGCGCAATTGATGATCCTTGTTAAATTCATATATACGAACTCCGCGCAAACGGGTGTCTGGCAGGACATCGCGCACGTTGACGAAACTCATCTCGTCCTTGACCCACAGACCCGAACGAAATTCCTGCGCAACCATCGAACTCAATGCCTTGAGGCGCAATTGCTGCGCGGCCCGTTCCGCCGGCGGCACCACAAACTCGCCAATGACAAAAGTAAGTACGATGAAGGTCGTGCCGAGCTTGGCCAGTGTCATCAGGATGCTGGCAGTGGATAAACCCGCGGTCCGCAATACCATTATCTCTGAGTGGCGTGCGAGGAGTGTCAGTGCATATAGGGATCCGATGAGAACGGCGATCGGAAACAACTCGTAGACTCGTCCAGGCACACTCAGCAATACGAAGCCGGCCGCATGCTGCAACTGATACGCACCTTTACCAATATCCTCGAACTCGTGGATCAGGTCGAAAAATGCAAATAGCATCAGAAACGCCAGCAGCACCAGCCCTGTCGCTACGTATATCTCCCGCGCCAGATAACGCTCATAAACTTTCAGCCCCATAGCCGAACCCACGAAAATACCATCAGTCGGCGTGAAAACAACAACAACAGCAGCACGAACATTACGACGTGGACCAGCCACACGCCGACCTCGAAGCCGAGCCGGCCTTGGGCAACCCAGGCCTGGCTGACGCTGATCAAGTTGAGGTAAATGTAGAAAGTGAGCACCGCAAAGATCAGGTTGTTGGTTCGTCCGGCACGAGGATTGACAAAAGACAAGGGGATCGCCAGCAAGGCCAGGTTGAGCGCCGCCAGCGGGATTCCTATGCGCCAGAGCAACTCACCCATATTCGGAGCGCTTGGAGCGGCTATCAACTGCGACAGAGTCAAATTCTTCGGCGTTACCTCGATGCCCTGAGCCTCGCGTGTGTCGACTCGTACGGCGTAACGTTCGAACTGCATGACACGATAATCAGCCTGCCCTGGCGAGCCTTCGTAGCGACGGCCGTTCTCAAGTACAAGGAAACGATCGCCATTCGGCATGTATTCCTGGTGCCCGCGAGCCGCGGCCATCACGCCGAGTTGGCCGTGTTGCACCGAACTGATGAATACATTCCGCACCAGCGCCTCGTTACCCGCCACCGCCTCCACGAAAAACACTCGATCCGCCGATGATGACTCCTTGAATGCGCCTGGAGCGACCCTTGAAACATCGTCACGGTTGTCCATCTTGAGACGGTATTCAGCGCTTTTCGACAGGGCCCACGGCGATAGAAACAAGGCCAGCACGCTGATCGTCGCCACCATCGGCAGCGCAAAGGTCAGCACGGGTCTTACCCATGCGGTCAGCGACATCCCGCAGGAAAACCACACCAGCATTTCAGAATCCCGATAGGAGCGCGACAAGGACAACAGAACCGCAATGAACAGCGTCAGAGACAAAAGAACCGGCAAGTAATTCAGCGCGCTGAAGCCGAGCAACGCAACGACAGCTTCGGAGGCCAGCGTGCCGCCTGCCGCCTGGCCGAGAAGGCGAATCGACTGCTGGGTCAACATGATCGCAAATAACGCAACAAAGACAGCAATGGCTGTATTGGCGAATTCGCGCAGGGCCGCGCCTCGAAAGATCATCTTGGCTTTGACTTTGGGCAACGAATTTGGGGATAATTGAAAAAGGCGCCGATTTTCAATAAAGAGAACGGCCTTCCCCAATCCTTGCAAGGAGCAATAAGTGGAATTTAGCATAAAAAGCGGTAGCCCGGAAAAGCAGCGTACCGCTTGCGTCGTCATTGGCGTGTTCGAGCCACGCAAACTTTCCGTACCCGGCGAAATCCTCAACATGGCATCGGATAACTATATTTCCGACCTGCTTCGACGCGGCGATATGGAAGGCAAATCCGGCGCCACGTTGCTGCTTCACAACGTACCGGGAACTTTATGTGATCGCGTGTTACTGGTTGGCCTGGGCAAGGAAAAGGATTTCAGGGAAAAGGAATTTCGCGATTCCATCGCAACGACAGTCCGCGTCCTAAACGAAACCGGTGCATTCGACGCCTGCCTGACGCTGACTGAACTGCCGATGAAGAAACACGGCATTTCCTGGCGCATACGACAGACGGCTCTGATGGTATTCGAGGCGCTCTATCGATTTGACCGTTTCAAATCAAAGAAGGACGAAGTGCGCCGTCCATTGCGCAAGTTGACGCTGTCGGTGGAACGACGAACCGATCTGTCCTCGGCCGAAAAGGCCTTATCCCAAGGGATGGCCATTGCCGCCGGAATGAATCTGGCAAAGGATCTTGGCAACCTGCCTGCCAACATATGCACACCGACCTATCTGGCGGAACAGGCACTGGAGTTGCGCAAGCCAAATGGCCTCAAGGTCGAGGTTCTGGAACGTGCCGACATGGAAAAACTGGGCATGGGATCGTTGCTTTCGGTGACGCGCGGTTCACACCAGCCCCCGAAGTTCATTGTCCTCAGCCATAGCGGAGGCAAGAAGGGTGAAAAGCCTGTAGTGCTGGTCGGCAAAGGGGTCACTTTTGACAGTGGCGGCATTTCCTTGAAGCCCGGTCTCGAAATGGATGAGATGAAATACGACATGGCGGGTGCCGCCAGCGTGCTCGGCACGATGAAAGCCATCTCTGAACTGGCTCTTCCGGCGAACGTGATCGGTCTGATCCCGACCGTCGAAAATATGCCTGGCGGCAATGCCAGTCGCCCTGGCGACATTGTCACCTCAATGTCCGGCCAGACGATTGAAATTCTCAACACCGATGCCGAAGGTCGATTGATACTTTGCGATGCGCTGACTTATGCGGAACGCTTCGAACCGGCATGTGTGATCGATATCGCCACCCTCACCGGCGCTTGCGTAATTGCACTGGGTCATGTCGCCAGCGGCATGTTTGCTAACGACGACGGGCTCGCTCGCGACCTGCTTAGCGCCGGGCAGAACGCTTACGACCGGGCGTGGCGATTGCCGCTGTGGGACGATTATCAGGAACAGTTGAAGAGTCCGTTCGCCGACATGGCTAACATCGGCGGCCGTCCCGCCGGAACGATCACGGCGGCATGTTTCCTTTCGCGCTTTGCCAAGAAATACCACTGGGCTCACCTGGATGTCGCTGGCACCGCCTGGAAATCCGGCGACAAGAAAGGTTCCACCGGGCGCCCGGTCCCGCTGCTCACGCATTTCCTGCTCGCGCGAACCGGAGTTACGGTTGATTAACCAACCATGATCGTCGCATGACAAAGGTATTGTTCTGCCATGGCGCGTCAGACCGCTTGCAGGCGGCCGCTGCGTGGTTGATCCAATTCAGCCAGCAACAGGCATCTGGCGCCGCGACGGCTACCCTGGTGTATGCGCCGGAGGTCGACATAGCCGAACGAATCGACCGGTTGCTCTGGACACAGTCGGCGACTGGTTTTCTACCCCATTGCCGAGCCGATTCGCCCCTGGCGTCAGAGACGCCGGTGCTGATTACCGACAGTATGGACAACATGATGCATCAAGAAAAGCTGTTGAATCTCAGTAACGAGCTTCCGCCAGGATTCAGCCGCTTCGAAAATCTGGTCGAGGTCATCAGCGAGGACGATGCCGTTCGACTTCCGGCTCGGGCGCGTGTCAAGTTCTATCGCGACCGCGGCTACGCTATCCAGTTTCGCGACCTGGGCCGGGAGCCGCTGTGAGCAGCTACCTGCTTGATCAGGCGGATGCGCTGATGCGTCGGCGCAGTTTCGTCGCCGGAAGCAAACCTCAGCAAGGTGAAAATAGCGGGAAGACTGAGCCTGTAGCCGACAGCGCGAGCGAAGACGTCCCGTTGCTTACCGATGTAGTTGACGACAATGTTGTCGCGCGGCATTCGCAGACCCAAGGAATCGAAACAGGAAACGCAGAGTCCGAAGCCAGCGTGGCTTTGAGCTTCGAAATCGCCTTGCGCAGACGCCTCGACGAGTTGCTGTTGGGTCGTCAGGCTTTGCTGGCCCGGGAACTCGAAGCCTGGTTGGACGAGCAAATGCCGCAACTGGTGATCCGGGCCATGGACGGCATCACCGACCATCTGGTCGCACTGCTTGCCAACCGCGCCAAAGACGAATTGCTGCCACGCCTTGAGGCGGCCCTGAGTCCGCCGGATGTGCCTGAGAGCGCCGCCGATAGCGCAGAGTAGTCCTGCCGTCAACTGAGCGGACCCCCGACTGCTCCAGTATAATTCGCGGCTTACTTTGCGCGATCTTTCTACGTCATCAATGGAACTCACCAAGAGCTTCGAGCCGGCTGCAATTGAGCAGCGCTGGTATGAACATTGGGAGGGGAATGGCTACTTCAAGGCCGGCCTCGACCGGCGCAAGCCTGAAGATCAAGCCTACTGCATCCTGTTGCCGCCACCCAATGTCACGGGGACCCTGCATATGGGCCACGGATTCCAGCACACGCTGATGGATGCGTTGATCCGCTACCACCGCATGCTCGGCTGCAACACCCTCTGGCAACCGGGCACTGACCACGCGGGAATCGCCACCCAGATTGTGGTCGAACGTCAACTGGATGAAATGGGAACATCCCGTCACGACCTCGGACGCGAAAAGTTCATCGAGAAGGTTTGGGAATGGAAGCGGCTTTCTGGCTCGACGATCTCCCGCCAAATGAGGCGCCTGGGGACCTCGCCCGACTGGTCGAGGGAGCGGTTTACCATGGATCCCGGCCTGTCCAGGACTGTGACGGAGAGTTTCGTCCGCCTGTATAACGAAGGGCTGATCTATCGCGGCAAGCGACTGGTGAACTGGGATCCGAAGCTGCTTACTGCCGTATCCGATCTGGAGGTGGTAAATGTCGAGGAAGACGGATTCATGTGGCATATCCGTTATCCGCTCAGTGACGGGTCGGGAAATCTTGTGGTCGCAACCACCCGCCCGGAAACCATGCTCGGCGACGTAGCCGTGGCGGTTCATCCGGAGGACGATCGGTATTCCGCCTTGATTGGCAAGTTCATTCAACTGCCGCTGACGGGCAGGAAGATACCCATCATCGGCGATTCCTACGTAGATAGGGAATTCGGCACCGGCTGCGTCAAGATCACTCCCGCTCATGACTTCAACGACTGGCAGGTGGGACATCGACACCAATTGGTGCCGATATCGATCTTCACTGTCAACGCGCGCATCAATGAGTATGGCCCGGAGAAATATCGGGGAATGGACCGCTACGATGCACGCACGGCGATCGTCGCCGATCTGGAAGCCGTGGGACTGCTGGAATCGGTCAGACCGCACAAGCTGACCGTGCCGCGGGGCGACCGCACGAATGCCGCAATAGAACCGCTGCTGACCAATCAGTGGTTTGTCGCCATGAGCAAACCCACCGCGGCCGGCCAGTCTATCGCGGCGCAGGCGCTGGAATGCGTGGCCTCCGGTGAAATCAGGTTTGTGCCGGAAAACTGGTCCAATACATACAACCAGTGGCTCAACAATATCCAGGACTGGTGCATTTCGCGCCAACTCTGGTGGGGTCATCAGATTCCGGCGTGGCACACGGATGACGGGCGCTTCTATGTCGCACATGACGAGACTGAAGCATATGAGCTGGCCGCCCGGGACGGTTACACCGGTGGCATGATCAGAGATCCCGATGTACTCGATACCTGGTATTCCTCCGCTTTGTGGCCATTCTCCACGCTCGACTGGACGCCGCAATATCCGGCCGAGTCGAATGATGCCCTCGACTTGTATTTGCCATCCTCGGTGCTGGTCACCGGATTCGATATCATCTTCTTCTGGGTTGCCAGAATGGTGATGATGACCAAACACCTTACCGGCAAGATTCCGTTCCGTGAGGTTTTCGTGACGGGGCTGATCCGAGACGCTGACGGTCAGAAGATGTCGAAATCGAAGGGCAATGTGCTCGATCCGATTGATCTGATCGACGGTATTGATGTTGATTCGCTGGTGGAAAAGCGCACTTCGGGCCTGATGAATCCGAAGCAGGCTGTACAGATCGAAAAACGTACCCGTAAAGAGTTTCCCAAGGGCATACCTGCCTTTGGCACCGATGCACTGCGCTTTACCTTTGCCAGCCTTGCGTCGCCAGGCCGTGATATCAAGTTCGATCTCAACCGCTGCGAGGGCTACCGCAACTTTTGCAACAAACTGTGGAATGCGACGCGCTTTGTGCTGATGAACTGTGCAGATCAGGACGTTGGTTTGGGGGAGGACGTCGCATTCGAATTTTCATTCGCCGACAGGTGGATAGTCAGTCGTCTGCAACGTGCCGAAACCGATATCGCGACCCATTTTACCGAGTATCGTTTCGATCTGGTCGCCCGCTCGGTGTATGAGTTAATCTGGGATGAATACTGCGACTGGTATCTCGAACTGGCGAAGGTTCAGTTGCAACTGCCTCCGTCGGCTGTTACAGCGGCCCAGCACCGGGCAACGCGTTACACGCTGGTGCGAGTCCTCGAGACCATGCTGCGCCTCGCCCATCCGCTGATTCCGTTCATTACCGAAGAACTCTGGCAATCCGTCAAGACGCTGGCGAACGGAGAGGGCGACAGTTTGATGCTGCAAGCATATCCACGACCGCAACCGGAGAAGGTGGACGCCGAGGCGGAAGCTCGCATGCGAATGCTCAAGGACATGATTAATGCCTGTAGAAGTCTGCGTGGCGAAATGAACCTTTCTCCGGCCCTGAAGGTACCCCTGATCGCCGCGGGTGACATAGCCACCGTCGAGTCATTCACGCCATACCTGAAAGCCCTGGCGCGGCTGGAAACCATCCTTGCCGTCGGCGCCGAATTGCCGGAAAGCGATGCTCCGGTACAAAACGTCGGCAATTTCCGCCTGATGCTGAAGATCGAGATCGACGTGGTCGCGGAGCGCGAACGCCTGGCCAAAGAGATTGGCCGTGTCGAGGCCGAAATTGCCAAGTCGGAAAACAAACTGGCGCTGCCGAGCTTCATTGAGCGTGCTCCACCCACGGTAGTCGCCCAGGAGCACCAGCGTCTGGCGGATTTTGTCGGTCTGCTTAAGCAGTTACGCCTTCAACTCGCGCGTCTGAACTGATAAAGCCGGCGCCGCCCGCATTTCGCGATCCGAGGAATCGAGCTTGATCTGCGACCGCCAAGCGGGCCGAGAAGATGCTACTTGCGTTTGAGGTAGAACTCGAATTCCTTGTTGTTTTCCGCACTGGAAATCAACTCATTGCCCGTTTGTTTCGCGAAGGCCGCGAAATCCTTTACCGACCCCGGATCGGTAGTCAAAATGTGCAATATCTGCCCTCCCGTCATATCGTTCAACGCCTTCTTGGCGCGCAAGATAGGCAACGGACAATTCAGACCGCGGGCATCGAGATCTTTATCGAAATCCATGGATCACACTCCTCTTGAGAATTTGACAGGGAAACACTCAGCCCCGATAGTACTACGCGGAGCAACATTTCCCGGACATTGCGGTAAGCGCGCAGATAAGCATCAGGACGGGGATGGGCGAGCGTCTTGTAACTCGCGTCCGGTATCAAGATCGCCCGCCGGCCACTCCTCCCTTTCCACTCAAAGACTAGGCCGAGAAACTTTTTTACATTACTAATCAATTAATTACAGATATGTCAGTGGCTTTGCGGTAGCTTGCCCGATATCTCGGTGAATCCGCTCAAGTCCGTTATTTGACTGGATTTTCTTGAAAAATGAGTGCTATAATTTCCAATTGATCGGGGCAGAATTCGATCAAACCAAATTTTCCTTTCTCTCCTCCTAATATAAAAGGCAATCCTAAAATGAAACAATCTATCCTCGTTGTTGCGCTTGTCGCTCTCGCTGTTACTGCCTGCGGTAAGAAAGAAGAAGCCAAACCCGCCCCGGCTCCGGCCCCGGTCGCTGCTCCCGCTCCCGCTCCTGCCCCGGCTGCAGCCCCCGCTGACGCCGCCAAGCCTGCCGACGCGGCTGCTCCTGCTGCTGGCGCTCCTGCTGCTGGCGCTCCCGCTGCCGAGCCGAAGAAAGAAGAGCCGAAGAAGTAATCTGGTTCTATCTAAGAAAAGCCAGCTTTCGGGCTGGCTTTTTTTTGTCTGGATCTTCCACGTTTCATTTCAATTCACGCCAGGAAAAACCCGCTTCCTGGGATGCCACGCAGATCCAATCGGCGTCACATCCCATCGCGGTTGCCAGGGCCGCGCGGGCCAGCGCCGGAGTATTGTTCTGCAAGCTCAAATGGGCCGCAACCAGATGTTGGACGCGCGAATGGTCAACGGCGGATAGTAAAGCGGCAGTCGCACGATTATCGAGATGGCCGAATCGCCCCCCGATACGTTGTTTCAAGAGCCTGGGATAGGACCCATTGGTCAGCATTTCTGCGTCGTGATTGCATTCGAGCACCAGCGCGTCGCATGAATCGAGCATCTTGATGATATGCGGCGTGACGCTACCCGTATCTGTGAGCACCCCAAGTTTGTGTTGTCCGTCAGAAAACACAAACTGCACCGGTTCCCTGGCGTCATGCGGTACTGGAAATGGCTGGATTTCCAGTGCGCCGATAACGAATCGGGTATGGCTGTCGATCAGGCGAAGATTGGGTTCATTCCCGCCGCCGCCTGCCATGCCAGCCAGGGTACCGTGCGTGAGATATACATCGAGGCCGTTTGGTCGTGCCGCTTTGAAGACACCGGCGCTGTGATCGCTATGCTCGTGGGTGAGCAAGATCGCGTCGAAGTCATCAAGAACCAACCCAAGTAGCGACAAACGCGTCGCCAATTCTCGCAATCCGAATCCACAATCCAGCAACACGCGGGTGGTGGTTCCCGCATTCGCCGGAGAAGTCGCTTCAATTACCATCGCGTTGCCGCCACTGCCGCTGCCGATTGAGGCAAAGCGCAAGCTGTTCATGCGTCTACTTCAATGCTCAAGGCAAAGACCGAGCGCGTGTCGCCAGTCCGGCAGTCGGATCGATGCCTCCAGCGCAAATTGGTCGCACACCAGCCTGGAGTTACGGGGGCGCGCCGCCGGCAACGGATATTCGTGCGTCGGGATCGCGATTAGCGCCGGCTGCCTGGTTCGAAGATGTCGGGAGAGATCGAGGATCGCCTCGGAAAAACCATGCCAGGATGTAAAGCCGCTGCTGGCGAGATGGTACAGCCCTTCCGGTTGGCGCTGCCGGGCGAGCGCCAGCGCCGTCGCCTCTGCAATCAGACGGCTCCAGGTCGGTGCGCCGAACTGATCCTCGATGATGCGCAGTACCTCGCGTTCCTCGGCCAGATTCAAAATCGTGCGCAGGAAGTTCCTGCCATGAAGTCCGTAGACCCAACTGATACGAAATATCAGGTGACGACCGCCAATCGCCTGTATCGCCTGCTCTCCAGCCAGCTTGCTCCGTCCATAAGCGTTTATCGGAGCAGGTGTATCGTCCTCGGTGTATGGGCTGTCCTTGGCGCCGTCAAACACATAGTCGGTGGAGTAATGAACCAGTTGAATCCCCATCTTCTTTGCTTCCTCGGCCATCACGCCCGGGGCCAGGGCATTTACCAGCATGGCAAGACTGACATCATTTTCAGCCTTGTCGACCGCGGTATAGGCCGCGGCATTAACGATGATATCCGGTCGAAGCTCGCGAATCGCCGTGCGTATGGAATCGGCATCCGCCAAATCAAGCTTCTCTCGATCAGGCGCTATCACTTCACCGAGGGGCATCAGGGTTCGCTGCAGTTCCCAACCCACCTGCCCGTTCCGTCCGGTGAGGAGGATTTTCTTCATGGATAAACCTCGGCATCCCCTAATCGTGCTCCGAGGTTGTCTTTTGTCGACAATATGGGTTCTCCAACCACGGGCCAGGCGATGCCCAAATCCGGATCATTCCACAGCAGGCAACGTTCGTGCTCCGGATACCAGTAGTCTGTGGTCTTGTAGAGGAATTCCGCATATTCCGTGGTGACCAGAAAACCGTGAGCGAATCCCGCAGGTATCCACATCATCTTCTTGTTCTCGGCGGACAGGCGATGCCCGACCCACCGACCAAAGTTGGATGAGGATCGGCGCAGGTCGACCGCGACATCGAAAACCTCGCCGGCAATTACTCGGACCAGTTTGCCCTGTGGGTGCGCGATCTGGTAATGAATTCCTCGCAATACATTCCTCGCCGAGCGCGAATGATTATCCTGGACAAACTCGACTTTCAGGTTGAGTTCCGCCAACGCTCGCTGGTTATAACTCTCGAAAAAGAAGCCGCGTGCATCGCCGAAAACTTTCGGGTCTATCACCAACACCTCGGGAAGAGTCGTCGATTTGGCCTGCATCAGGAATAAACCTTGTCCTTGAGCAATCCGAGCAGATATTGCCCATAGCCATTCTTCTTCAGCGGCTGCGCAAGCTTCTCCAGTTGCTCGATATCGATCCAGCCCAATCGCCAGGCGATTTCCTCGGGACAAGCGACCTTGAGTCCCTGGCGCTTCTCGATAGTGCCGATGAACTGGGATGCTTCCAGCAATGATTCATGCGTACCGGTATCGAGCCAGGCCATGCCGCGCCCCATGATTTCTACATGCAATTGCCGGTTCACCAGGTAATGTCGGTTGACGTCGGTGATTTCCAGCTCGCCGCGGGGCGAAGGTTTCATTTCGGCGGCGAAGCGAAGTACCTGATTGTCATAAAAATACAGGCCTGTCACGGCGTAACGCGATTTCGGCTGTTGAGGTTTCTCCGCGATGCTGATGGCTCGACCACCGGCATCAAACTCCACAACTCCATACCGTTCCGGGTCGGTCACTGCATAAGCGAACACGGTGGCGCCGTCGGTGGCCAGGCTCGCAGCTTGAAGCTGCGTCGCGAAATCGTGTCCGTAGAAGATGTTGTCGCCCAAGATCAGGGCCGAAGGTGCTTCGCCGACGAAATCCCTGCCGATGATAAACGCTTGTGCCAATCCGTCAGGCGACGGTTGCACGGCATACTGGAGGTTCAGTCCCCACTGGCTGCCATCGCCCAGCAGTTGCTCAAAACGTGGGGTGTCCTGCGGTGTCGAGATCAGCAAAATGTCACGAATTCCCGCCAGCATCAATGTGCTGAGGGGGTAATAAATCATCGGCTTGTCATAGATCGGCAGGAGCTGCTTGGAAACGGCAAGGGTTACCGGATGCAATCTGGTTCCGGCGCCTCCCGCAAGGACGATCCCTTTACGTGTAGTCATTTGCCATTCCTGTCAGAATAGTTCTTCTCGACCCAGTTTCGATATTCTCCGCTCATCACGTGTTCGGTCCAATCAGCGTTGGCGAGGTACCACGCCACGGTCTTTCGCAAACCCGTCTCGAAGCTCTCCTGAGGCATCCAGCCGAGTTCGCCTTCAATCTTGCTGGCATCGATGGCATAGCGCCGGTCATGACCGGGACGATCGCTGACGAAAATCCTCTGTTCAAGATATCTGCGACCATCGCCGCGCGGCCGTAGTTCATCGAGCAATGCGCAAAGCGTGTCGACCACTTCGAGATTGGTCTTTTCATTGTGACCGCCGATGTTATAGGTCTCACCGGGCACTCCATATTCGAATACCCGCCAAAGGGCACTCACATGGTCCTCGACATATAGCCAATCGCGCACATTGTCGCCCTTTCCGTAAATCGGCAGTGGTTCTCCTCGCAGCGCATTGAGAATCATCAGCGGTATCAGTTTTTCCGGAAACTGACGGGGTCCATAGTTGTTCGAGCAATTGGTGACCAGTACCGGCAGGCCGTAGGTATGGCGCCAAGCACGTACCAGATGATCGGATGAAGCTTTGGACGCCGAGTAGGGCGAGTTCGGACTATATGCCGTCGTCTCCGAGAATAATCCCTCAGTACCGAGACTGCCGAAGACCTCGTCAGTGGAAACGTGATGAAAACGGAAGGTCGCCTTGTCTTTCGGCGGCAATGCCGTCCAATAGGCGCGTGTCGCTTCGAGAAGAACGTATGTGCCGACGATGTTGGTTTCGATGAAATCGGCCGGGCCATGGATCGAGCGGTCCACATGGGACTCCGCCGCCAGGTGGATCACTCCGGAAGGGCGATGTTCAGCGAACAATCGGTCCAATGCGCCGCGGTCGCGGATATCGGTTTTGGAAAACACATGACGAAAATCGTCGATGAATCCAGACAACGACTCGAGGTTCCCTGCGTAAGTGAGTTTGTCAATATTGACGATGCGCCAGTCGCTACCGCCAATCAGCATGCGCACGAGCGCCGAGCCGATGAAACCGGCACCGCCCGTAACAAACAACGTGCTTGCACTCATGCCGCAACGACTCGATTCTTCCCCGAGCGCTTGGCCAGATACATGGCCGAATCAGCGCGCTTTAGCGCCAGGTCGGCGGGTTCATCATGGCCTCTTTCCGCAACACCCGCGCTGAACGTGATCAGCAATTTTTCGTTCTTGTTCAAGAAAAATTTGCGCGTCAGCTCGCGCTGGACTCGGGTTATGGTCTGAACGGCCTCATTGAGGGCAGTGTCAGGCAATAGGATGACGAACTCCTCTCCGCCATAACGCGCCAGCGAATCCTGGGGTCTTATCGTCTCACGCGTAACCTGCGCCAAATGCACCAGCGCGTCATCGCCTACATGGTGACCATGGGTATCATTGAGTCGCTTGAAGTTGTCGATATCCAACATGGCAATGCAGAGCGTGCTGTCGTGCCGATTGGCATGCGCAACCTCGCGCTCCAGCACTTCGTCCATGCCTTTGCGGTTGAGCGCGCCCGTCAGCGCATCATGGCGCACCATTTCACTGGCTTGCTCGAGTTCGCTCTGCAGGCGACTGACTTCCTTCTCGGATTCGTCAACACGCTGGCGCATCTCCTTCAGTTCGTCCCGGGAATGTTGCGCATTTAGCTGGATCACACGAGTCTCGCGCATCACTTCATCGAGAACATCCGTCAATTGCGTAATGTCGCCTGCTTTGCTGATCTTCTCGACACAACGTTCGATCTTGTCGTGATAATCGCTGGTCGACTCTGATAGGTCCGCCAGTCGGTCCACGAAACTCGCCAACATTGCCTTGAGACGGTTCTGCGCCTCACTTAGATGTTTCTTGAGGTTGCTTTGCTTGAAAATGACTTCCTTCATGCGCCGCTCGACGTCGTCCAGTTGGCGCAGATTGAGTGGCTGGTTGAACAGTTCCATCACCATGGCAATCTGGCCATGCAGCCATTGATCGTCGAGCGTCAGTTCGCTTATGTTTTCGATGATGAGCTGTAATAGGTGCAGCAAGGCTGTCTTTAACTCAGCTTGGTCCTCGGTGACGAATTGCAGCCGATAGCTGAACTTCTTCATGCGTATCGTAAAGCTGGTTACGGCTTCGGCAGAACGCGCGGCACGAATCTCAGCAGCCAGTCGCCCCGCTTCATCGGCAAGATCCGGGGTATCGACCAGCAGCATCTCAATGCTGTTTTCCAGCAGTTGTGCGATCAACTCCTGCAACTCCCCGTCAAGTTGCGGGCCTGCTGCGCTCATCGGCACTGGTGCTCCGACCGGTGACTGACCCGGCTTTGCAACCTCCCGTGCGCCGGGCTTGAGTTCCGCTTCCACCAGCGGGGGGGGCGCCTCAGCCGTCTGAACCTGAGACCAGGAACGCAAAAGCGACTGGAGGCGCGAAAAAAGCAACTCGGGAGTGCTCGAAGCCTGAATGACGTGTTCGATCGCTTCGCGCTTCTTTGCGGAGGTCAGACCCGCATGGCTTTTTTCGAGTTGCTGGGTCAACTCGCGTATCAATGTCGACCAGACGGGCGGTTCGGCTACGCTGGCGGGAGAGAAGCTGTGAAAAGCCGATTTCAATACTGCCCAGCTCTTGTCGGCCACGGCAGTTTCGATCTGCCGGGCAAAACGTAACTGTTCTGCCGTATTGCGAGGTAGTTCAGCAGCCAGATTCTTCAGCGCTTTTTCCGGAAAATTTTCGACCATCGCCGTTCCGGCGATTTCATGGTAAAGCGCCATGTAATTGTCGGGGGTCGGCTGGGTGCGATTCAACGCCAGCTGACGCAGGACATCTCGCGCAATTTCCGAGGGTTGGGTAGGTTTAGACATGATGGATCCGTTGAAACGATCTGGGAGATGCGGCTATACACACCGCAACATTATTCCACAAGCCGATGCCTGAGTCCGTAGTGGATCAGTTCGGCATTGGTATCCAGTTTCATCTTGTCGAGCAAGCGTTTCCGGTACTCGCTGACGGTCTTCACACTGATATTCAGTTCCTCGGCAATTTGGGTAAGCGTCCTGCCGGAGGCGATCAGACAAAGGATTTGATATTCACGATCCGAAAGCGCTTCATGCGGCAGGCGATCGTCGTTTTCGGCAATGACATCCGCAAGCTTCATCGCCAGCGACGGACTGACGTATTTTTGCCCGCTGGCCACCTGGCGAATGGCGGTCACCAGCAGTTCCGGCGCACTCTGCTTGGTCAGATAGCCTGAAGCACCGGCCTTGAGGGCTCGCACGGCATACTGTTCCTCCGGGTGCATGCTAAGAATAAGCACAGGCAATCGTGGAAATTCCTTTCGTAGCATCTTCAGCGTATCGATTCCATTGCGGTTGGGCATCGACACGTCAAGCAGCACTACATCCCAGTGCTGCAGACGCGCAAGACGCATGGCGTCGACACCGTCATCGGCCTCGCCGGCGACGAGCAGGTCGTCGGTCTCGGAAAGAATCTGCCGCAGACCCTGCCTCACGATGGCGTGGTCATCCGCGATCAATACATGAATCTTGTTCTCGGTCATGGTTTCAGAATAGGTTGCGTTGCGGTTCTTCTTCGATCGGCACAAGGACATTGATCTGACTTGCATCGGGGACTCGCAGGACAATATGGCTGCCGCCCTGCTCGGCCGGAACAATGCTGAACTCGCCATTGAGGCTGCTGGCGCGCTCACGGATACCGCGCAAACCGAAGGATTTCGGTTTATTCATGTCCGCGTCCGATATTCCGCGACCGTTGTCTCGAATTTCCAGCGCTATTCTGCCTTTTTCCCGGCGCAGTCGAACCACCACCAGCGAAGCATGAGCGTGCTTGGCAACGTTCGTCAGAGCTTCCTGCAGGATGCGGAACAGCGCCAGCGAGGTCTTCTCGTCGAGTTCGATGCCGTCCTCGTCGCACTTGACGCGGCAGACGATCCCGGTGCGCTGGCTAAAGTCCTCGGCCTGACATTCGATCGCCGCCGGAAGTCCAAATTCCTTCAATATGCCTGGACGCAATTCACGTGCGACGCGGCTCACCGTACTCATGGCACGATCAACCAGACCTTCGATTGAATGGGCTTTGTCACGAAGAGTTGTTCCGGTTGTTTCGACGGGCAGTTTTCCGCCAAGCAAGGCCAATTCGATCTTGATTGCGACCAGCGTGCTGCCGAGCTCATCGTGAATATCGCGCGCGATCCGCTCACGCTCCTCCTCCTTGGCACTCTCGAGGTGAAACGAAAGCTCTGAAAGTTGTTCGCGCGAACGCCGAAGCTGCACTTCGGTTTCCTTGCTGTAGGTAATGTCGGTCGCGATGCCCTGCCATTGTATCCCGCCAGCATCAAGGCGCTGCGGGGTCGAACGCAGGTTGATCCACTTTGGCTGGCCCTTGGTGCGGATACATCCTTCCCAGTTGAGCGTCGCAAAACGGGCCTCCGATTCCTCGAGTGTCCGCATCAGGACTTCACGATCTCTGGCTTCGATCGCACCGAGAAAGCGCTGTGGTGAGGCCAACAACTCATGCTGCTTCAAGCCAAACAACTTGTAGCAGCCATCGCTGACATAAATAAAGCGCAAGCC
>Ga0163199_1000386_pt1 | contig 27809 bp, 25 predicted proteins | sample PL_2010_150m_FD_113537 | JGI IMG/M metagenome (GOLD analysis project Ga0163199, IMG submission 113537) | Freshwater microbial communities from Powell Lake, British Columbia, Canada to study Microbial Dark Matter (Phase II) - PL_2010_150m | ecosystem: Environmental > Aquatic > Freshwater > Lake ...
CAGGGTGGGTACCCACCCCTTGGCTCAAGCCTTCGGTCTCAGCACCAGTATTTTCCCGAATGATTGAAGACTGACCTGCTCTTCAAGCACCAATTCGGATTGATCGAAAAGGTTCTGCCACTCAGGAAGCGTCCGCTCCCTGCCTCGGGTACCCATGAACATCTGCATGTCGAAAGCGGCACTGGAAAAATCGGCCTTCACTTCCGCAACGACCAACTCCATTAGCGCAATGCGGGCCCCCGTGCCGGCACTTGCGGCAGTCAGATTGCGCAGCACCTTGACGCAGTGTTGGTCATCCAGGCCGTGCAGGACGGCACTCAGCAAGTAGATGTCCTGGCTGTCTTTGGCTGCCGGAACCGATTCGAGCAAGTCTCCGGCCTGGTAAGTTAGTCGGGAAAGCAAGTCTGGCGATTCCTTGCCGGTCCAGTATGTTGCCGCTGTTTGAATAAGCTGATTCCGGTCAAACACGATAGCCGTGAGATGCGGATGCCGCTTCAATATCGCCAATGATTTGCTTCCCTTCGAGCCGCCTACGTCGATGATCCGATCGAAACGTCCCCAATCGAAGTCGGTCGCAAAACTGTCTCCCGTCAATGCCTCCACACGGTCCATGGCACGGGCGAACAGCGCATCGAATTCGGCATGGTCGTCCATGTAGGAATACAGTTCCTGCCCGTGAGTCAGTTGGAACGGCGCGTTCCCGCTACGTACCCCTTGTTCCAGTTGTTCAAACCAAGGCCGGCTCATCTCGACCGAGTTGTGCATCAAGATCATCGCTCTGACGTTCTTCGGGTGGTCTTCTCGCAAATGGGCGGAAAGTGGATTGTTCTTGAAAACCCGAGGCGTCACTTCTTCGAATATCCCCATTGCCGCCAGCATACGGAGCAGACGGTAAACGGCATCCGGTTGGGCCGAGACATGTGCTGCTATGACTTCAGCGCCTAAGCGTCCATCCCCCAGGATGGATGCAATGTCCAGGCGTGCGGCGGCGTGGAGCGCACGTGACTGCCAAAACGCCGAGCCGATCTGGATTAGCCGAAAGGGCGGCGGCGTGACCCGGTTGGGAATGTTCTGTAACCAGGAGGCAAACTTCATCAGTTTTGCATAGCGGCGAACCGCACCTGGATTTTTCTGTAACGTCATCGCAAATCCCCCAATTATTCTTGCCGGTTTGGCGTCAAGCCAGTCGAAAACAGGTGGCCGTTGAACGCCGCCAACTTTTCGAGGAAGGCGGCGTCCATTGGGCGTCCCATCTGCTCCTCAAAAATATCCTTCAACAGCATGGGCATCATTGCCAGGCTGACAAATGCCATCCGAACGATGTCTGGGTCTAATGTAGAAGTGACTTGCCCGACGGACTTCAAATCTTCCACTTTCCGGGCGCCGCGTGTCCGCCCGCGTTCAAGTAGCTGTTGGATAAAGCGCCGACCGGGGCCTTGGTTAAGTGCCAGAACTTTCAAGATCAGCTTCGGAAATTCAGGTTGTTTGGACATCGTTTCGTAATACAGACCAAGGAAGTCCTTGAACCCATCGACGGATGTCAGCATCTGTCCGTCCAGCACATCGAGCAGCGGGTTCAGGGTGTCGCGGATCATCTCCTCGTACAAGCCCTCCTTGTTGCCAAAGTAGTAACGGATCATCGAGATGTTGGCGGCGGCCTTTTCTGCGATCAGACGGGTCGTGACCTTGTGATACTCGTCGGACAGAAAACTGTCGAGAGCCGCTTTGAGCAGCCGTTCACGCACGGGTTCGGGAGCAATTCCGGGGGCGCTAACCATCGCCTTCTCCAATATTCAGACTAGACAAAAGCAGGTTAGCAGTTGCAAGGCGGCGTTTCGAGGAGTTTCGTCAATCAACTTAAGCGGTTTGATTGGCTGGCAAATTCATTGCCCTGGAACGTGGCGCTGGATGCTATTGATGCGCAAATCCGCCAAAAATTGACACCCTCACCGCCCCCCCTAAACTACGCCGCTCAAAAGCTTCAGGTGTCCCGCCGGCATAAACCGGCAACCCGCGTAAGGCGTAGGGCGTCAATAAGCGTAGCGCATTGCGCCGTATGTCGTTCGATCGGTAACGAGATATTCCATCGCCAAAAAATTCATCACGCCGCCCGCACTTCATCCAGCAACTCGGGATGCTTATCCAACAACTTCAACAACAGCACGGTGGACTTGTGCGGCTGCGTCTTGCCGCGCTCGTATTCGGAAAATGCACTTGCCCCGCCGCCGAACAGTTTACCGGCCTCTGCCTGGCGCAAGCCCAGCTTTTTGCGGGTAGCGCGCAAGGAATCTGCAATCCCGCGATCAACGGCGGCGGCAAGCGCATCCACCGCATCGCTATAGCGCTTGCCTTCGCCATCGTCGAATTCGCACTCGCCGCACACCGGGCAATGCCAGCCCGACACCTGCGGCACGGTCAGCGAGCGATCCCGATAGACAAACGACAAATCGCGTTTTCCATGCTCAAGCACCGTGCCGTCGTCGCACTGCAAGCAAAATTTCTTGTCGCTCATTTCATTTCTCCTTGAATTGAATCACCGTCGCGCCGGACTGAATCGTCACCTTGACGTAGGCGGTTTTGCCGTTTGGGCAGGGCGCGTGGTACACGTCCTGCCACACTTGGCTGCTGGCGTGCGTCGTCATGCTCTTGAACAACATGCCGCGCTGCAAACCCAGCACCACTTCCAGCGCAGCCTGCCCATCCAACCCCATCAATCTGGCATTGTTCTTTGCCGTGAGGGTGAAAGCATCCATTCCACGTTTGAGAACGATTGCCTTCACGTCATTCAGGTTGTGGTGGGGGTTGCGCTTTTCCATGCAGTAATTTTATGGAATCCATAAACAAAAAACAAGAGAACGGCCAAAATTGACATCCCCCACCCTCACCCCCTAAACTACGCCGCTCAAAAGCTTCAGGTGTCCCGCCGGCATGAACCGGCAGGATTAAACGGGAAGCCGGTGCGCTCTTTCGGAGCAAACCCGGCGCTGCCCCCGCAACGGTAAGCGAGTTTAAGGAACGGCATTCAGCCACTGTGCATCAGCACGGGAAGGCGCCGCTCCGGGGAATTTTCCCGCTCGCGAGCCCGGAGACCGGCCTGGGACTTGAATGTCGGCATCGCGGAGGGCGGCGTCGCAGCGCGTGTCGGCCATACTCCGCTTCCGCCCTGCTTCCCTTCCTTCGCGGGTCTTTTATTGACCATCCATCATCGCGCGGGTGAGCGCGGAGGAAAAAACCATGAAATTACGCTTGTTGCCGGCGGCCATGCTGCTGCTCGGTTCCCATCCTATATTGGCGGCGGATAGCCCCGTCGAACTCGAACCGGTGATCGTCACCGCCACCCGTACCGCCCACACCGCGGACGAGACGCTGGCCGCGGTCACGGTGATCACTCGCCAGGACATCGAGCGCAGCCAGGCGCAGTCCGTGGCGGAAGTGCTGAGCGGCTTGCCGGGGATTGCCATCGCCAACAACGGCGGCCTGGGCAAGGCCACGGCGGTGTTGCTGCGCGGCACCGAGGCCGGCCATGTGCTGGTGCTGGTCGACGGGATCAAGGTCGGCTCGGCGACGCTGGGTTCGTTGGCCTTCGAAAACCTTCCGCTCGGGCAGATCGAGCGAATCGAGATCGTGCGCGGGCCGCGTTCCAGCCTGTACGGCTCGGAAGCGATCGGCGGGGTGATCCAGATTTTCACCCGCAAGGGCGGCGGGGCGTTGACTCCCTCGTTCAGCCTGGGCGCCGGCAGCTACGGTACCGGCCAGGCCAGCTTGGGCGTTTCCGGCGGCGGCGCGGACAGCTGGTTCAATCTCAGCGCCAGCGGCATCGACAGTGCGGGGTTCAACGCCTGCAACGGTTCGTCCAGCGCCGGGTGTTACACCAACGAACCCGACCGCGACGGCTACCGCAACCTGGCGGGAAGCGCGCGCGCCGGCCATCGTTTCGCCAACGGCGCGGAGATCGACGTGAACTGGCTGCGTTCTCGCAACGACAGCAAGTTCGACGGCAGTTTCGTCAACCAGGCGCTCGCCGTGCAACAGGTAGTCGGCGCCAACCTGCGCTTTTCGCCGCTGTCCCCGTGGCGCGTGACGTTGCTGGCCGGGCGCAGCCAGGATCACAACGACAATTTCAAGGACGGCGTGTTCATGAGCCGTTTCAACACCCAGCGCGACACGCTCTCGCTGCAGAACGACATCGAATTGGGTGCGCACCGCTTGCTCACCGTCGGCTTCGATTACCAGGACGACAGCATCGTCAGCGACACCGCCTATCGCGTCACCAGCCGCGACAACAAGGGGGTGTTCGCCCAATACCAGACCGACCTCGGCGCGCACAACCTGCAATTCAGCCTGCGCAGCGACGACAACCAGCAATTCGGCCAACGCACCACCGGCGGCGCGGCCTGGGGCTATGCGTTGCGCGACGGCTTGCGCCTGAGCGCTGCCTACGGCACGGCTTTCAAGGCGCCGACATTCAACGACCTGTATTATCCCGGCTACGGCAACGCCAACCTGAAACCGGAAAGCTCGCGCAGCGCCGAGTTGGGCCTGCGCGGCGTGCATAGCAGCGGCAACTGGGCGCTGAACGCGTTCCACACCGAGGTGGACGAGCTGATCGCCTACGATGCCGCCAAATTTGCGCCGGGCAACATCGCCAGCGCCCAAATTCGCGGGCTGGAAGCCGTCGCCGGGGCGCGCCTGGCGGAGTGGCGGGCCAATGCCAACCTGACCTTGCTCGACCCGCAGAACCGCTCCGCCGGCGCTAACCACGGCAAGCTGCTGGCGCGCCGCGCCGAACAGACCCTGCGCCTCGACCTCGACCGCGATCTCGGCCGCTACCGCGTCGGCGCGACCCTGCTCGGCGTCGGCGAGCGTTTCGACGATCTCGCCAACACCCGCCGGCTGGGCGGCTACGCCACGCTGGATTTGCGTGCCGAATATGCGTTCGCCAGGGATTGGCTGCTGCAAGGACGCGCCGCCAACCTGTTCGACCGGAGTTACGAGACTGCCGCGTTCTATAATCAAGCGGGGCGCAATCTGTTCGTGACTGTGCGCTACCAGCCCAAGTGATGTAGAGACGCAAGATCTTGCGTCTCTACGCCTTGACCGGGCGAACCTCGCCCCCCCCAGCTCCTCTCCCGCATACCCGACGGCCTGGGTACAAGAGCGGGAGAAGGGCTGGGGGAGAGGGAAAATTAGCAGTGTAGGATGCGGTGACGAAGGAACCGCATCAATCGCGAACGATGCGGTTCGTGCCTCACCGCATCCTACGTATAGTTTCAGAGCGTAAAATCCAAGGAGACCAAACTCATGCCTAACCTGAATCCGCGTCACCAACTCGTCCTCGGCATCGTCCTGGCCGCCCTGATGGCCGCCACCCGCAGCCATCACCTCGCCGCGCTGCATAGCCTGCCCGGCGCTTCCTGGGCGGTGTTCCTGCTGGCCGGGATGTATCTGCGCCCGGCCTGGGCGTTTCCCGCATTGCTCGCCGAAGCGGCCTGCCTGGATTACGTCGCCATCAGCTGGGGCGGCGTCAGCAGTTTCTGCGTCTCGCCCGCCTATGCCTTCCTGCTGCCGGCCTACGGCGCACTGTGGCTGGCCGGACGCTGGCTGGCTCCGCGCCTGAGCCTGTCCTGGACGGCGCTGGGGTCGCTGGGGCTGGCGGTGTTCCTCGGCGGTGCGGCGTGCGAACTGCTTTCCAGCGGCGGCTTCTATTTCTTCTCGGGGCGTTTTGCCGAGCCGACCCTGGCGGAATTCGCGCCCCGGCTGGTGAAATATTTCCCCGGCGATCTCGGCGCACTGGCGCTTTACGCGGCCATCGCCGCGCTGCTCCATGCCGCGTTGGCCACTACCGCGTCAGCCCGCCATGTCCGCTGAGCCGAACCGCGACGCGCGCCATCGCAGCCGCATGGCGCGCAAGAAAGCCGTGGTGGACGCCGGCATCGCCCGCGCCATGGTCGAGCGCGGCGTTCTGCTGGTGCTCACCGGCAACGGCAAGGGCAAGAGTTCCTCGGCCTTCGGCATGGCGGCGCGCGCGCTCGGCCACGGCATGAAAGTGGGGGTGGTGCAGTTCGTCAAAGGGGCGGGCAGCACCGGCGAGGAAACTTTTTTCCGGCGTTTCCCCGAAGTGGAATACCACGTGATGGGAACCGGCTTCACCTGGGAAACCCAGAACCGCGACCAGGATGTCGCCGCGGCCCGCGCCGCCTGGGCGGTGGCGGTTGAACTGCTGCAAAATCCCGCAATCGGCCTGGTGGTGCTGGACGAACTCAATATCGTGCTCGGCCTCGGCTACCTGACCGCGGACGAGGTGCTGCCGGACATCCTCGCCCGTCCGGCCCATCAGCACGTGGTCGCCACCGGGCGCAATGCGCCGCAGGCGCTGATCGCCGCCGCCGACACCGTGACCGAAATGCACGACATCAAGCACGCCTACCGCGCCGGCATCAAGGCGCAGCCGGGGATCGAGTTGTGACATGATGTTGCCCGAATTGGCTCCAGTGCTGGCTATTCCGCTGGCCGTCCTGCTGGATGCGCTGCTCGGCGAAGCGCGCCGCTGGCACCCGCTGGCGGGTTTCGGCGCTCTCGCGCAACGGCTCGAACTCGCCCTCAACCGGCAACGTGGAACGGCACGGCTGGCGGGCATCCTGGCCCTGTTGCTGCTGCTGGCGCCGTTCACGCTGCTGGCCGGGTGGCTTGCGGAAGTGCCGGTCTTCGGAACGCTATTCGGCATTCTGGCGCTGTACTTCGCCATCGGGCAGCGCAGCCTGGCGGAGCACGCCGGTGCCGTGGCGCAGGCGCTTGCCGCCGGCGACCTGCCCGCCGCGCGCGCCTTGGTCGGACGGATGGTGAGCCGCGAGACGGCGGGGCTGGATGAAGAGGCGGTGGCGCGCGCCACGGTCGAATCGGTGCTGGAAAACGGCAACGACGCGGTGTTCGGCGCGCTGTTCTGGTTCGCGCTCGCCGGCGCGCCGGGCGCGGTGCTGTACCGCCTGGCGAATACGCTGGATGCGATGTGGGGCTACCGGAATGCCCGCTACTCGAATTTCGGCTGGGCCGTCGCGCGCTTCGACGATCTGCTGAATTACCTGCCGGCGCGCCTCACCGCGCTGACTTACGCGCTGCTGGGCGCGACGCGGCAGGCATTGATTTGCTGGCGCAGCCAGGCGCCGCTGTGGGACAGCCCCAATGCCGGGCCGGTGATGGCCGCCGGGGCGGGTGCGCTGCAAGTCGAGCTGGGCGGCGCGGCGCGTTATGGCGGGGAATGGCAGCAACGCCCGGTGCTGGGCTGCGGCGCCGCGCCCGCCGCCGCCGACATCGAACGGGCGTTGAAGTTGGTGCGCCACGGCGTGTGGCTGTGGCTGGGCGTGATCGTCCTGATGGGAGCGGCATTCCATGCTTGAGCACGGCGGCCGGCTCGGCGCGGCGGCGCGGCACTACGGCATCCCGCTGGACGCCTGGCTGGACTTGTCCGCCGCCATCAACCCGCGCCCCTGGCGCGTCCCGCGCATTCCCGCCGCCGCCTGGGCGCGCCTGCCCGAGGAAACGGATGGCCTGGAAGACGCCGCGCGAGCCTATTACGGCGCGCCGCAGGTGTTGGCGCTGGCCGGTTCCCAGGCGGCGATCCAGGCGCTGCCCGGCCTGTTGCCGCGGAGGCGGGTGGGCGTGGTCGCGCCCGGTTACGCCGAACATGCCCACGCCTGGCGCCAAGCCGGCCATCAGGTGCAAGCGTTGCCCGCCGCAGCGCCGGATCAGGCAACGGATAACTTGGACGTGGTGGTGGTAGCCCAACCCAACAATCCCAGCGGCGACAGTCTGGCGCCGCGCCGCCTGCTCGATCTCCACGCCCGGCTGGCGGCGCGCGGCGGCTGGCTGGTGGTGGACGAAGCGTTCGTCGACGCCACGCCGGAACGCAGTATCGCGCCATTTTCCGAACGTCCCGGCTTGATCGTGCTGCGCTCGCTGGGCAAGTTTTTCGGCCTGGCCGGGGCGCGTGTGGGTTTCGCGCTGGCACAGGCCGATTTGCTCGAACGCCTGCGCGAGCGACTGGGGCCGTGGACGGTGGCGGGGGCCAGCCGCTATGTCGCCACCCAGGCGTTGCGGGACAATGTGTGGCAGGCCGCTACTCGCGTCCGTTTGTTCAAGGATGCGGCACGGCTGGCGGCCTTGCTCGCCCGCCACGGCCTGCCGCCCAGCGGCGGCACCGCGCTGTTCCAATGGGTGGTTACCCCCGCCGCCGCCGAACTCCATGATTTCCTGGCGCGGCGCGGCATCCTGACGCGGCGCTTCGCTGATCCGGCCAGCTTGCGTTTCGGCTTGCCGGGCAGGAAAGAGCAATGGCAGCGGCTGGAAGATGCGTTACACGCTTGGCAAGCGGCGGATGTGCGGCCATGAATTCACAAAAACCGATTGAACCGCAGAGGCGCAGAGGCGCAGAGGCGCAGAGGTTCCGCCGAGAGAATCTTGGCATATTTCATCGCCTTTCTCTGCGCCTCCGCGCCTCTGCGGTAAAGCTTTTAGGGGGCAGCCTTGCCATGCCTGAAATGAAAACGCCCACCCTGATGATCCAGGGAACCACCTCCGACGCCGGAAAAAGCGCCTTGACCGCCGGCCTGTGCCGTTGCCTGCTGCGCCGCGGGGTGCGGGTGGCGCCGTTCAAGCCGCAGAACATGGCGCTCAATAGCGCGGTGACCAGCGACGGCGGCGAAATCGGGCGCGCCCAGGCGGTGCAGGCGCAGGCATGCCGGCTCGCGCCGCACAGCGACATGAACCCGGTATTGCTCAAACCGAATAGCGACCAGGGGGCGCAGGTGATCATCCAGGGTCGTGCGCTGACCAACATGGAAGCCGTTGCCTTCCACGATTACAAGCCCACCGCCCGCCGCGCAGTGCTGGAATCCTACCGGCGGCTGGCCGGCCAATACCAGGCGCTGATCGTCGAGGGCGCCGGTTCGCCCGCCGAGATCAACCTGCGCGAAGGCGACATCGCCAACATGGGCTTCGCCGAGGCGGTCGACTGCTCGGTGCTGATCGTCGCCGACATCGACCGTGGCGGGGTGTTCGCCCACCTGGTCGGCACGCTGGCGCTGCTCTCGGCAAGCGAGCAGGCGCGGGTGGCGGGCTTCGTGATCAACCGCTTCCGCGGCGACCTGGCCTTGCTGCAACCCGGCCTAGACTGGCTGGAACAGCAAACCGGCAAGCCGGTGCTGGGCGTGCTGCCCTATCTGCACGGCCTGCACCTGGAGGCCGAGGACGCGCTGACCCAGGGCGAAAAACCGGAACAGGCGGACGCGTTGCGGGTGATCGTCCCGGCGCTGCCGCGCATCAGCAACCATACCGATTTCGACCCGCTGCGCCTGCATCCGCAGGTGGATTTCCGCTTTATTGCGCCCGATGAGGCGCCGCCGCCGGCTGATCTGGTGATCCTGCCCGGCTCCAAGAGCGTGCGCGCCGACCTCGCCTGGCTGCGCGGCCAAGGCTGGGAAGCCTATTTGCGGCGGCACCTGCGCTACGGCGGCAAACTGTTGGGGATCTGCGGCGGCTACCAGATGCTGGGGATGGACATCGCCGATCCGCACGGGCTGGAAGGTGCGCCGGGAAGCTCGCCGGGTTTGGGCTTGCTTGACTTGGCCACCGTGCTCGAAGTCGAAAAGCAGTTGCGCAACGTCAGCGGCACGCTGGTACTGGAAAATGCCCCGGTCGCCGGCTACGAAATCCACGCCGGTGTTACCAGCGGCCCGGCGCTGGCTGCGCCTGCCGCGCACCTGGCAGGGCGCGGCGACGGCGCGGTGTCGGGCGACGGCCAGATCATCGGCACCTACCTGCACGGCCTGTTCGAATCCGCCCCCGCCTGCGACGCGTTGTTGCGCTGGGCAGGACTGGCCGAGCCGGTCGCCACGGATTACCATGCCCTGCGCGAACGCGGCATCGAACGGCTGGCCGACGCCATCGAAGCGCATCTCGACATGGAGCGGATTTTGGCTTTGCTGGGGCTGGATTAAACCTGAAAACGGCAATTGCTTAACCGCAGAGGCGCGGAGGCGCAGAGGCTTCGCAGAGAAAGGCTAGGCTTCCCTGCTTTTCCTTTGCGTTGGGTTTCTCCGCGCCTCCGCGCCTCTGCGGTTCAAAGTGTTTTTTGATTAAATGGGGGCTTACGCATGAAACAACTAATCCTCGGCGGCGTGCGTTCCGGCAAGAGCCGCCTGGCCGAAGAGCACGCGCTGGCAAGCGGCTTGGCGGTGACGCTGATCGCCACCGCGACCGCCGACGACGAGGAGATGCGCCAGCGCATCCTCCACCACCAGCAGCGCCGGCCCGAAGCCTGGGCGCTGGTCGAGGAACCGCTGGCGCTGGCCGCCGTGCTGCGCGCTCACGCCGCGCCCGAGCGCTGCCTGCTGGTCGATTGCCTGACCTTGTGGTTGACCAACCTGTTGTGCGGCGACGACCCGCGACGTCTGGAAGTCGAGCGCGACGCCCTGCTTGATGTGCTCCCCGAGTTGCCCGGCCGGATCATCCTGGTCGGCAACGAAACCAGCATGGGCATCGTGCCGCACGGCGAACTGACGCGGCGGTTCTGCGACGAAGCCGGACGGCTGCACCAGGAACTGGCGCGGCGTTGCGACCGGGTGATCCTGACCGTGGCGGGATTGCCGCTGGTGTTGAAATAGCCACACCGCGTAGGAGCGCCTTCAGGCGCGATTATCTTAGGCCGCGCCTGAAGGCGCTCCTACACCATAGAAATGGAGAATTGTAATGACTGAAAAACCCGATTGGCTGAATTCGCCTGCCGCCCGACCCGACGACCGCGCCCGCAGCGAGGCGGAAGCCCGCCAGACCATGCTGACCAAGCCGCCCGGCGCGCTGGGCCAGCTGGAAAGCGTGGCGATCCGCCTCGCGGCGATGCAGGGCGCGGCACGGCCTCAAGTCGAGCGGGTGCACATCGCGGTCTTCGCTGGCGACCACGGCGTGGCGGAAGAGGGCATTTCGGCGTTTCCCCAGGCCGTCACCGGCGAAATGGTGAAGAACTTCGCCGCCGGCGGCGCGGCAATCAGCGTGCTGGCGCGTCATCTCGGCGCGACATTGGAAGTGGTCAACCTCGGCACGGTCAACGATCCCGGCCCGCTGGCGGGCGTGCTGAATTTGCAACTCGCCCCCAGCACCGCCAATTTGGCGCGCGAGGCGGCGCTGACCCCGGCGCAACTCGTCCAGGCGCTGGCCGCCGGGCGCGACAGCGCCGAACGCGCCCGCGCGCAGGGCGCCGCCTTGTACATCGGCGGCGAGATGGGCATCGGCAATACCACCGCCGCTGCGGCGCTGGCTTGCGCCTTGCTCGCTGCCGAGCCGGAACATCTCGCCGGGCCGGGTACCGGCATCAACGCCGCCGGGGTCGCCCACAAGGCGGAGGTGATCCGCCGCGCCCTGGCGCTGCACGCGCCGCACCTGGCCGACCCGCTGGAAGCCCTGCGCCGCCTGGGCGGCTTCGAAATCGCCGCGCTCGCCGGGGCTTACGCCAATTGCGCCCGCCTCGGCCTGCCGGTGCTGGTCGACGGCTTCATCGCCAGCGTTGCCGCGCTGGCCGCCACGCGGATATTCCCCGGCGCGGCGGAGTGGTTCTTCTACGCCCACGCTTCGGCGGAACCGGGCCACCGGCTGGTGCTCAAGGCGCTGGACGCCGCGCCGCTGCTCGACCTGGGGATGCGCCTCGGCGAAGGCAGCGGCGCGGCAATGGCGGTGCCGCTGCTGCGGCTGGCCTGCGCGCTGCACAACGAGATGGCGACCTTCGCCCAGGCCGGCGTGTCGAACAAGGAGTGAACTGCGTGAATCGGGATAAAAAAGCTTTACCGCAGAGGCGCGGAGGCGCAGAGAAAAATCAAAAACATGCCTGGCATGGGGGTGCTCTGCGTTCGCCCTCCCCTCAATCCCCTCCCGCTTGCGGGAGGGGAGGCCATTGCCCCTTCCCCCGCACTTGTGCCCAGGCCGCAAGGCCGTCGGGTATGCGGGGGAAGGTTGGGATGGGGGTGGCGTCCTCTGCGGTGAATTGCCGTTAGGATGAATTCGACCGTCATCCACCTGCTGCGCCACGGCGAGACCGAAGGCGGGCCGCGCTATCGCGGCAGCACCGATGACGCGCTGACGCCGCACGGCTGGGCGCAGATGTGGGCGGCGGTGGGCGAGCAGGACTGGGATCGCCTCGTCGCCTCGCCGCTCGCCCGTTGCGCCGCATTCGCCCGGGCGCTCGCCGAACGGCGGGGCATTCCGCTGGAAATCGACGCCCGCCTGCGCGAAATGCATTTCGGCGCATGGGAAGGGCGCACCGCCGTCGAAATCATGGCGCAAGACGCCGATGCGCTGACGCGCTTCTGGCAAGATCCCGCCGCGTATCCGCCGCCGGACGGCGAACCCTTGTCAGCTTTCCAGGCGCGGGTGCTCGAAGCCTGGCGGGAAATCGTCCGCGCCAGCGCCGGGCAGCGGGTGTTGCTGGTCAGCCACGGCGGGCCGATCCGGGCGGTGCTGTGCGAAATCCGGCAACATCCCATCGAGCGCCTGCTGGAACTCGAAGTGGCGCACGCCGCGCTGCTGGCGGTGCGGATTGACGGCGGAGAGTTGGTGATGGCCGGGCGGTTTTCATCACCCATTAGCTATCACCCATCCCACAAAACTTAGGATAACCATGGCTATTCTTCGCCCCCTGCTGATCGCGCTGCAATTCCTCACCCGATTGCCAATTTCCCTTAACGGCGCGCCGGATGAACGCGACCTCGGTCGCTCGCTGCTGTATTACCCGCTGGTGGGCTTGCTGCTCGGCGCGCTGCTGGCCGCGCTGGCCTGGGCGCCGTTGGGCGGCGGCGACACGCTACGCGCCGCCCTCCTGCTGGCGGTGTGGGTGTTCGCCAGCGGCGGCCTGCATCTCGACGGCCTGGCCGACAGCGCCGACGCCTGGGTCGGCGGTCTGGGCGGCCGCGAGCGCACCCTAATGATCATGAAAGACCCCAACTGCGGCCCGGCCGGCGTGGTGGCGCTGGTAATCACGCTGCTGCTCAAGTTCGCCGCGCTGCAAGCATTGCTCGCGCACGGCGCCTGGGTCCCGCTGCTGCTCGCCCCGCTGCTGGGCCGCAGCGCTTTGCCCGCGCTGTTCCTGACCACCCCCTACGTGCGCCCCGGCGGCTTGGGCGATGTGCTGGCGCGCTGCCTGCCGCGCCGGACGGCGTTGGTGGTAGTGTTGGTCGTGCTGGCCGGCATTCCTCTGGCAACCGGAATCGCTGGCCTGTGGCCGTTGCTGGCGGCGCTGTTGACGTTCGGCTGGCTGCGGCTGCTGATGCTGCGCCGGCTGGGCGGCACCACCGGCGATACCGCCGGGGCGCTGGTCGAGATGGTCGAGGTGGCGGTACTGGTTAGCGCGGCGCTGGCCTGCGCCAGTTGGTTCAGCGCGGCGACTTCCTAGCTGTTGATCTGGGTCATGCTGTTCGGGGTGGTCGGCAGGAAGTGGCCGCCGAGATAATTGGGCAGCCAGGCTTCGAGGTCGGTTTCCGCCAGTACGGCGGAGGCGCGCGCCTCGAGCGTGCCGTGACCTTCATCGCAGGCCGGCAAGCAAGCGGAGGAGGTGGTGAGGTGGTATGGTTTCAGTAGCGCACCCGCGCCCGGTAAGTCAGCAGCGCCTTGCCGTTGGCCGGTACGTTCATCGTCCAGCTCGCCGAATTCGCCGTCTCTTTCCGGTGCGGCTGGCTTTCGCTGAGAATTTCCCAGTCGCCCGGCAGCGGTTCCTGCACTTTGACGCGAACTTCCTCGTTCTTGGCGTTTTTCAACTCGATCTGGTAGGCGCTTTCCAGCACGGTGTTGTAGCGGCCGCTGCCGCCGAGTTTCTGGAAATCGGTCTGCTTCTTGTCGGCGCTCAGGTCGAACGCATCGCCGAGCTTGAGCCGCACTTTCTCGCCCTTGGGGGTGTGGTCGATGCGGTCTTCGCCGACGAACTGGGCGTTGCCGGCGCTGTCCTTCTTGTAGACCCGCACGATGCCTTTCGGCAGCGGAATGCCGAGCTTGGCGCCCTGGTTGGCGAATTCGACGTACACCCCGACCTTGAGTTTCTGTCCCAGCTCGCCGTAGCCCGAGCGGTAATAGTAATCGGCGCCGCGCAGTACGAATTCCTTGGTCAGCGGGACGGCGGAGGCGGTCAGCAGCGCCACCTGCTTGGTCTGCTGGTCGGCGATGGTGGTGGGGCGGTCGAGGGTGTAGAGATGGTATTCGAACAGGCTTTCCTCGGCCATTTTCGGCGCGGGGGCGGGGGCGGACATGGCGATGGCGCGCGGGTAGGCGGCGCCGAAATTGTCCTGGACGCGGTTTACGTCGCCGGCCACCAGTTGCAGCTTGGCATTCTGGTAGGCGGCGCCGCTGGTATTGGTCACTGTCACCCAGCCGTTGAGGTCGAGGCGGTCGTCGCGGGCGGAGAGTTCGGCGGTGTAGTCGGCCTTCCAGGCCAGCCCGCCGGTCAAATAGCTGAGTTCCAGGTTTTGCGTTTCGCCGGCCGGATTGTGGAACTGGATCGCCAGGGTCGGGCGGTCGCGCAGGTTGGCGGGTACGCTCTTGAACGCCAGCCGGCCCGGCAAGCCGGTTTCGATGCGGTCGGGGAATTGCAGCACCGTGCCGCTGTTGGTCGCCAGCACCCTGGCGGTTTCGCTGGTCTCTGCGCCGGTCGCCGGGTTGGTCTTGATCACCCGGACTTCCTGGCCGACGCTTTTATCCAGCAGTTTTTGCGGGGTGAGCAGGTCGAAATCGAAATTCTGCTCGATCAGGTAAAACCCCTCGGGATGGGCGAGGTTGCGCAGCAGCGCAGTCTCCGGGCGGATCTGGGCGCTCACGTCGCGCCACGCCAGGCGATTGTTGCCGTGTTCCAGTTTGATCCGGCGGGTATCCTTCACCAGCGCCAGGTTGTTGTTGTAGATGGTCACCGCCAGTTCGCGCTGGTCGGCCAACTCGCTGCTCAGTTCGGCATTCGCCGCCAGCAGCGGGGCGGGAAGCAGCAGGAAACCCAGGATGGCGAAGAAACGCAGTGGCTGCATGGCATTGCTCCAGGTTGATCGGCATCCTGCATATTAGCAAAAATACGTGGGGCGGCTGTAGAGACGCACTAACTCGCGTCTCTACAGGAGGGCGCCGGGCGGAATTACATCTTCATCCCGTAAGCAATCCCCAGCGAATCCTGGTACATGTACAGGTTGGCGCTGCCGCCGCCATAGCTGGCGGGAATCGAGGTGCTGCTGCCCTGCACCGTCTTCTTGAAGGCGTGCATATAGCTGACCGAAATTTCCGCCTTGTTAGCCAGCGTCCAGGTGGCGCCCAGCGTGAGGTGGTCTTCCACCACGCCCGGCGAGAGGATGTTGAGGAAGGTTTCGGAACCGGGCACCGGCTGTTTGCCGTGGTTGTAGCCGGCACGTACCACCAGGTTCTTGCCGACCTCGTAGTTGGCGCCCAGTTTGTATACCGTCATGTCGCTCCAGCCGTAGCCCGGGCCGTTGTTCGAACCGAGCGGGTTGCCCAGCACGGTCATGTTGGCAAGGGTGTTGCCGACCGCTCTGATCGAGGAATAGTTGATCTGCACCACATCGGCAGCCACGGTCAACTTGGGGGTGGCTTTGAAGGCGATGCCGGCGCCGTAGTTTTCCGGGATGTCCATGCCGCCTTGTTCGGCGAACAGCCCCTTGTACTTGTCGAGTTTGCTCATGCTGGTTTTCGACTGGTAGGTCGCGCCCAGCGTCAGTTCCGGGGTGATCTGGCCGCTCCAGCCCAGGCGCACGCCCCAGCCGGTCGCGGAGTCGGTGCCGTTGTTGGTGACGCTGCCCGGAGAGGCCGATGCCTGGCCCGGCCCGGTCAGGTCGAACGGCCCCATGCCCTTGGCGGAAAAACGCTGATACGCGAGATTGAGCGAGACGCCGACGGCGTGGTTTTGATTCAACTTCAGCGCCAAGGTCGGGGAAATGAACAGCTGTTCGAGGTTCACGCCCGACGAACCGGTACCGCCGAAGCGGTCGAATGAATTGACCGCATAGTCCGAATTCATTCCGCCGTTGCCGTAAGCCGCGATGCCCAGCGACATCCGCTGGTTGAGCATCTTGTTGTAACCGAATTCCGGGATGAAGAAATCCCGCTTGTTGTTGCCGTCGTAATCCGCATCGGGAAAGGCGTTGCCGCGGATTTCCGCACCGCGCACCGGGTGGAACCAGTCCAGCCCCACATCCAGCCGGTTGCCGACCTGCACCATGCCGGCCGGGTTGATCGCCGCGGCCAGGGTGTCCTGCGGCAAGGCGATGCCGACGCCGCCCATGCCTTTGGACTTGATGCCGTAACCGTGCGAAAAATAGCCGTTTGTTGCCGAGGCGATGCCGGGTAGGGCAATTAGGGCAATCGCACATGCGCCTGCTAGGGATTTTGGGTTCATTTGTGTCAGCTTTCTTGTAGGGAAATTATATTTGGCTGAATGGGCGTCGAGAGGGCTTGGTACTCTGCCTGAGGCTATCCATAAGCAAAACAAAATATGTCACCAACCGCGTTTGCTTTCAAGCTGGTTCTGTTTAGCATCTTATTAAAATAATTGATAAAGCCTGGCGGCAGCAGCGAAATGCTGTCCGCATCCACAATAATTGCGTTGCCAGTTGTTGATAAGTATTCTCATCTGGATTAAACTCAAACCATGGAAAATCAACGTCAGGAGCTTCAAATGAACCCCTTCCGCCAGCTTTGCACCCTGTCAGTCGTCGCGCTGTTGTCGCTAACGCATTCCGTCGCCGCCCTTTCCGACGAAGTGGTGGTTTATTCCGCGCGCAACGAGCAACTGATCAAGCCGTTGTTCGACGCCTACACCAAGGAAACCGGGACGAAAATCAAATTCGTCACCGACAAGGAGGGGGCGTTGCTGCAACGCCTCAAGGCGGAAGGCGCCAACACCCCGGCGGACATGCTGATCACCGTGGACGCCGGCAACCTGTGGGAAGCAGCGCGGGAAGGGGCGCTCCAGCCGATCCAGTCGAAGACGCTGGAAGCCAACATCCCGGCCCATCTGCGCGATCCTGCCAAACAATGGTTCGGCCTGTCGGTGCGCGCCCGGACGATTTTCTACAACACCCAGAAACTCAAGCCCAGCGATCTCGCCGGCTACGAAGACCTGGCACAGCCCAAGTGGAAGGGCCGTCTGTGCCTGCGCACCTCGAAGAAGGTCTACAACCAGTCGCTGGTGGCGATGCTGATCGCCGAACACGGCGAGGCCAAGGCCGAGCAGATCGTCAAGGGCTGGGTCGCCAACCTGGCGACCGACGTGTTCCCGGACGACACCAAGATGCTCGAAGCCATCGCCGCCGGCCAATGCGACGTGGGCATCGCCAACACCTATTATTTCGGTCGCCTGATCGAGAAAAAGCCCGGCCTGCCGCTCGCCATCTTCTGGGCCAACCAGAAGGACGACGGCGTGCACATCAACGTCTCCGGCGCGGGCATCGTCAAATATGCCAAGCACGAGAAGGAAGCCGTGAAGCTGCTCGAATGGCTGTCCTCGGAAAAGGCGCAAAACCTCTTTGCCGACGTCAACCTGGAATACCCGGTGAATCCGGCGGTCAAGCCCGATGCGGTGGTCGCCGCCTGGGGGCCGTTCAAACAGAGCCAGCACAACCTGGCCAAGGCCGGCGAATTGCAGGCGCAAGCGGTGAAGCTGATGGATAGGGCGGGGTATAAGTGATAAGGATGAAGGAGGAAGGATGAAGGATGAAGTGAAAAGTCCGCAGGACTTGGGGGTGCGAACCAAGGAATTCGCCTTGGCTATCGTCCGTCTTTACACGGTTCTGCCCAAGTCAACGGAAGCGCAGGTCTTGGGCAGGCAGATGCTCAGGTCGGGGACGTCCGTCGGTGCTCATTACCGGGAGGCAAGGCGTGCGAAATCCAATGCCGACTTCATCAGCAAAATCGAAGGCGCCTTGCAGGAACTGGATGAAACATCGTACTGGCTTGAATTGCTCGCGGATGCCGGAATTTGTGGGAAGGAAGACCTGGCCGGGCTGATGAGTGAAGCCGAAGAGTTGATCGCGATTTTAGTTACGGTAGTGAAGTCCGCAAAAAACCATCCCCCCAAACCCAAATAACCTCTCATCCTTCATCCCTCATATTTCATCCTTAAAATAATGCCCCCCACTTTTTCATCCTTCATCCCTCATCCTTCATCCCTTGTAAACCCCTGGCGTGCGACCGCGCTGGCGACCGGGCTGCTGATCCTGGTGCCGCTGGCCGTGGTGCTGTCCGCGCTGTTCGCGCCGACCGACGACATCTGGCGCCATCTGCTCGACCACGTGCTGGCCGATCTGCTGCTCAACACCCTGTGGCTGGTGCTGGGCGTGGGGGCGGCGGTGACGCTGCTGGGCGTCAGTCTGGCCTGGTTGACGGCGGTGTGCGAATTCCCCGGGCGCAAGTTCTTTTCCTGGGCGTTGCTGTTGCCGCTGGCGCTGCCGGCTTACGTCACCGGCTTCGTCTATGTCGGCCTGCTGGATTTCACCGGGCCGCTGCAAACCGGGTTGCGGGCGGTTTTCGGCCCGCTCCCGTGGTTCCCGCGCATCCGCTCGGGCGGCGGGGTGGCGCTGGTGATGGCGCTGGCGCTTTACCCCTATGTTTACCTGCTGGCGCGCAACGCCTTCCTCACCCAGGGCAAGCGCGCGCTGGAAGCCGCCCAGTCGCTCGGCCATGGCCGCGTCAGCGGTTTTTTCCGGGTAGCGCTGCCGATGGCGCGCCCGTGGATCGTCGGCGGCACGATGCTGGCGCTGATGGAAACCCTGGCCGATTTCGGCACCGTCGCGGTGTTCAACTACGACACTTTCACCACCGCCATCTACAAAACCTGGTTCGGCATGTTCTCGCTTTCCGCCGCCTCGCAACTCGCCTCGATCCTGATGCTGATCGTGCTGCTGCTGATCGTCGCCGAACAGGCCAGCCGTTCGCGCCTGCGCTACGCCTCGCCCGGCCGGCACGCGCGGCAGGAGCGCATCGTGCTGGCGGCGCGGCGGAAATGGCTGGCGAGCGCCTACGCCGCCGCCGTGCTCGCTGCCGCCTTCATCGTCCCGCTGCTGCAATTGCTGCAATGGGCGGCGGGCGTGTTCGCCGAGGATTTCGACCGGCGCTACCTGGAATTTCTCTGGCATTCGCTGCTGCTCGGCGGCATCGCCGCGCTGCTGACCGCCGCGGTGGCGCTGGCGCTCGCTTACACCCAGCGCCAGCACGGCGACGGCTGGACGCGCGCCGCGGTGCGCATCGCCACCCTCGGCTACGCGGTGCCGGGCGCGGTGCTGGCGGTGGGGATCTTCATCCCGCTGGCGTGGCTCGACAACCAGCTGATCGCCGCCTCGAAAGCGCTGTTCGGCCACGACCCCGGCCTGCTGCTGCAAGGCACGCTGCTGGTGATGCTGCCCGCCTACCTGACGCGCTTTCTCGCGGTCGCCTACAATCCGCTGGAAAGCCAGATGCAGCGCATCACCCGCTCGCTCGACGAAGCCGCGCGCAGCCTCGGCGTGGCCGGGATCGCCATGCTGCGCCGGGTTCACCTGCCGATCCTGCGCGGCGGCCTGCTTTCCGCCGTGGCGCTGGTGTTCGTCGACGTCATGAAGGAAATGCCGATCACCCTGATGACCCGCCCGTTCGGCTGGGACACCCTGGCGGTGCGCATCTTCGAAATGACCTCGGAAGGCGAATGGGAACGCGCCGCGCTGCCGGCGGTGGCGCTGGTAGCTGCCGGCCTGATCCCGGTCGCCCTGTTGATCCGCCATAGCGAGAGATGAGCGATGAGTAATGGGTGATGAGAAAAAACCGTGGCAAAATTTAGCATCACCCATCACCCATTACCCATCACCCAAACCATGACCGACATCTCCTGCCCCCTTCCCAATCCCGACGCCATCCTGCTCGAACTCAGACAGGTCGAGCTGGGCTATGCCGGCCAGCCGGTGGTGCGCGGCGTCTCGTTCAGCCTGCGCCAGGGGCAGATCGGCTGCCTGCTGGGGCCCAGCGGCTGCGGCAAGACCACCGTGCTGCGCGGCATCGCCGGCTTCGAAGCGCTAACGCAGGGGGAAATCCTGCTCGACGGGGTAGTGGCGAGCCGCGCCGGTTTCGCGCTGGCGCCGGAAAAACGGCGCATCGGCATGGTGTTCCAGGACTACGCGCTGTTTCCCCACCTCAATGTCGCCGCCAACCTGGCATTCGGCCTGCACCGCTGGGAGCGGGCCGCCCGCGACGAACGGGTGGCGCACCTGCTGGAACTGGTCGGCCTGGCGGAAATGGCCGGCAGGTATCCCCACGAACTTTCCGGCGGCCAGCAGCAACGGGTGGCGCTGGCGCGCGCCCTGGCGCCTTGCCCGGCCCTGCTGCTGATGGACGAGCCGTTTTCCAACCTCGACGTGGAATTGCGCGAACGCCTCGGCCAGGAAGTGCGCGACATTCTCAAGAAAGAACGCATTAGCGCCATCCTGGTCACCCACGACCAGCGCGAAGCCTTCGCCATCGCCGACGAAATCGGCGTAATGGCCGGCGGCCGCATCCAGCAATGGGACAGCGCCTACAACCTCTACCATCGCCCCGCCAACCGCTTCGTCGCCGACTTCATCGGCGAAGGCGTGTTCATCGCCGGTCGCGTCAGCGGCGAAAACGCTGTCGCCACCGAATTGGGGGTGTTTTGCGGGCAAGTGCCGGAAAAATGCGGCATTGGCCGCGAGGTGGCAGTGCTATTGCGCCCCGACGACATCCAGCACGACGACAGCAGCGCGCTACAAGCGACCGTGGCGGCCAAGGCATTCCGCTGCGCCGACATCCTCTACACCCTGGCATTGCCCAGCGGGCAGAAAATCCTGTCGCTGGTTCCCAGCCACCACGACCACGAACTCGGCAGCAAAATCGGCATCCGCCTGGAAGTCGATCATCTGGTGATGTTTGGCGGGGAGGGGAAGTGAAGGGGGCTGTCTCGAAGTCGGCCTTTGCCGTCGGTGGCTCCAGATATACCAACGGCCGGTATGGCACAGAACACTCATATAACGCAAAGATGCTCCAAAGCATACGCCGACAGTAGCGAAGCTACATGGCACGGCCCCGCGCAAGGCAGGCCACCCGAGCTACCATATCAAGTCGTCCGGGATCTGGAAGGCGGCATACGGATCGTCCACATCGATCTCGGCGCTGGTCTTGTTCACCCGAACGACGAGCGAGGCATCGCGTTCGGCGATCTTGTCGGCGATAATCCTGGGTACCAATTCGGTGGTGCCGTCCTGGCAGACGATCACCAGGCGACCGGCCGCTAAATGCGCCTGGACCGTGGCCGACACATACAACCGTTCGATCTTGTTGTCGCGGGTAAAATTGTAGGCGATGTCGCCGGCGCCCTTGCTCTGGCGATTCTGCTGCACCATCTGGGCAATTTGCGCCATGATCGCCTTGTGGGTGGCGGCCGCATCGCGCTGGGCGTTGAGCTCGCGAGCCCGCTCGGCATTCTTGCGTTGCGTTTCGAGTGCGGCCAGGTGTGCTTCATCGACACTGTGCGTACCGGTACGGCGCTCGACCTTCTTCTGCTTGCTCTTATCCTGGTTGGCCAGTTTGACCTTGTTTTTGTCGACTAGACCGGCTTTCAAAAACTGATCTTGCAAAGAGGCCATACGTGCTACTCCGTAAATAGGGGCCGCTGGCCCAGGCTACGGTGCCGGCCTGGCCAGTGAAAAGACGCCATCATAGCAAAAGTCGGCTCCGCATACCCGCGATCGCAACCTTGCTGGCGCTCATGGCTAATATCCGGCAAGGCATCTGGGTGCAGACAGCCCGAAAGTTAACAAGGGACACATCCTGAATGTGGTGTTGATTGCACTGACGGGCATTGGCTATCCGCACTTGCGCAAATTCGGGGGCATTTTCCGGGAAGAGAGCGTGTCCGAAATTTCGTGTTTTCCAAATGACCGCTTCGCTGCCTGTCGCAGCCAGATGCTGAGGTGAAGTCGATCGGCTGCTTTGGCCGTTGAGCAGCTACCCGTTTTTTTCAACTGCCGAAGGCCGCCGCCAAAGCCGCAATCATGTAAGCATGGTCAAGCACGCCGGCGCTCTCGCGCGCGCTATGCATCGCCCACATCGGCGACCCCACATCCACGCTGGCGACGCCCAGTTGCGCCGCCACCAGCGGGCCGATGGTGCTGCCGCACCCCAGGTCGCTGCGATGCGCGTACTGCTGGTACGGCACCCCGGCCTTCTCGCAGAGGCCCATGAAGCGGGCCGCCGTTTCCGCGTTGGTGGTGTAGCGCTGGTTGACGTTGGTCTTGATGACCGGCCCGCCGTTCACCATCACTTTGTGATCGGGTTCATAGGCAGCCGGGAAATTGGGGTGGTAGGCATGGGCCATGTCGGCGCTGATGAAGAAGCTGCGCGCCATCGCGCGGCGCTGGTCTTCCTCGTCCAGTTGCGCCTGGAAAGCGATGCGGGTCAGCACGTCGCCGACGAAACTGCCGCCGGCCCCGCTGGCGCTCTCGCTGCCGACTTCCTCGTGGTCGAAGAAGGCCGCCACGCAGGTGGCCGTCGGCAGTTCCGTGGCGATTAGCGCGGTGAGGGCGGCATGGGAGGACGCCAGGTTGTCCAGCTGGCGACTGGCGATGAACTCCTGGTTGGCGCCCCACAGGCAGCCCTTCTGCACGTCGTGGATCGCCAGTTCCCAGCTCAGCAGCTCTGCCGCTTCGCTCTGCGCGGCATCGGCCAACAGCTTGCGCAGGTGCGCTTCCGCGTCCTCGCCTTCGCCCAGCAGGCCGAGGATCAGCGGCAGTTCCGTCTGTTTGTTGAGTTTCAGGCCTTGTTCGTTCACCTCCCGGTTCATGTGGATCGCCAGGTTGGGCAGCCGCAGCAGCGGCTGCTCGAAGCGCAGCAGGCGCGTTTCCTGACCCGTCCCGGCGCGCACTACGACGCGCCCGGCCAAACTCAAATCCCGGTCGGTGAAGGTGGCCAGGATCGGCCCGCCATAAACTTCCACCCCCAGGCGCGCAATACCGTCGCCGGCCAGGGCCGCCTTGGGCTTGAGCCTCAGCCCAGGAGAATCGGTGTGGGCGCCGACGATGCGAAAGCCGGTTTCCGCCAGCGGCCGGCTGCCCAGCACGAATGCGATCAGCGACGCGCCGCCGCGCACCGCGTAATAGCGTCCGCCTGCGGCAAGTCGCCACCTCTCGCCCTCCTCGAGCCGGGTGTAGCCCTCCGCCAGCAGGCGCGCCTCGGCACTCGCCACGGCGTGCCAGGGGCTGGGGCTGGCGTCGATGAAGTCGATCAATTCATGGGCGGCGGTTCGGGCTGGGGCGATCGCGGACATGGCGGGTGCGGTGAGTGGCAATGGAGGAGGGAAAGTATACAAGAGGAAGCCTGCGAGAGCAGCCGCAGCCAGGTGATCTCTTCGACCGGTTGCCTTCACCGCCGTGGTGGTTGACAAGCTCCCGCAGTAAAAGATAATTGATGCGCTGTTGCCTTACCTCGTGGGACTTTTTTTCGATCACGCCATTCTGAAGCTGGTGCGAGCATGAACATTACCGCTATGTTGACTGCCTTGACTGATGCCTATTCCGAGTTCCGGGTAAGCAACCGGGGATTGCCACTGCGCAAACAGTTCTATGCGCTGCTGTATCCCATGCCGACTTCCGGCAAATTGCATATCTACACCGACGCTTTCCTGATGGCCATGATCGTGCTCTCGGTGCTTGCCATCCTGCTGGAATCGGTGGTTTTCATCGAGTCGAGATTCCATTTTGAACTCCAGGTGTTCGATGTTTTGACGGTCGCTATCTTCTCGGTCGAATACCTCATGCGGATTTATGTCGCGCCCGAAAATCCGAAATTCGCTTCCCCGGTTGTCGGGCGCGTGAGATTCATCAAATCCTATTCCGCGCTGATAGACCTGATTGCCATTGCGCCTTTCTATCTGGCGTTATTCATCGGGCATCTCGTCGACCTGAGGTTCATGCGTATCTTCCGGCTGGCGCGGATCTTGAAGCTGACCCGTTACACCAGTTCGTTCAACACGCTGGGGCGCGTCTTCAAGCGGGAGCTCCCGGTGTTGGGCGCGGCGGGTTTCCTGATGCTGCTGCTGGTGATGCTTGCTGCCAGCCTGGGTTATCTGTTCGAGCACGAAGTCCAGCCCGACAAGTTCGAGAATATTCCGCAGTCCATCTATTGGGCGGTGATTACGCTGGCCAGCGTGGGGTACGGCGATCTTTCCCCGGTAACCCCGATGGGACGGATGATGACCGTCGTGCTGGCCATCGTCGGCATCGGGATCTTTGCCTTGCCGGCGGGGCTGCTCTCATCGGCATTTACGGATCAGCTGCGCCTGGATCGCGAGCGTCTTAACCGCATGGTGGACGAGTCGCTCAGCGACGGGGTTTTGAGCGAAGAGGAAATGGCCGCGATCGTCGCCGAGGCCAAGCGTCTTCACCTGGTCGATGCGGATGTCGATTATTTAATCAAGAACCGTATGCGCAATAGCGGCATGACTGCTCAACGGAGACGCACGGACGTCGTCGCTGAGCCAGCGCCTAAGCCGCCATCCAAGGCAAGCGGTGCGGGCAATGCCGGCGAGCTGATCGATTGGAAACAGAATCCCGAATTGGCCTTCATGCAACTGAACCAATTGATCGGTAACGCGAAGCTGGTTCTCGCCGCTGCGGACATGGAGCGGCTCAGGGAATATTTCGACGATCCGGCGCGGACACCCGAGCATCATCGCCAGATCTTCCTTAAATTGCTGGAGCAAACCGATTCAGAGGCTAGCGCTCGGTCAACCTGAAACGATGCGCCTGCGTCATGCAAATTCAAGCAATACGCTTGAGGTTATCCGCCGCGGTGGTTGGCTGCCAGCTTGACGTAATGCGCGGCGGAATAGGCGAACTGCGCCAGTTCTTCTTCGGTCAGCGCGCGCAGCAATTTGGCCGGACGGCCCAGGTAGAGGTGGCCGCTCAGCAGCACTTTTCCTTCCGGCACCAGGCTGCCTGCGCCGAGCAGCACGCGCGGTTGCAGCACGGCCTTGTCCATCACGATGGAACCCATCCCGATCAGGCATTCGTCGCCGATTTCGCAGCCGTGCAAGATTACGTTGTGGCCGATCGTGACCCGCGCGCCGATCCGCAGCGGCCCGCCCTCGGGGTTCTCCGGGCGGCGGTGGCTGACGTGGAGGGTGCACAGATCCTGGATGTTGCTGTCGGCGCCGATGCGGATCAGGTTCACGTCGCCGCGGATCACCGTGTTGCACCAGATCGACACGTTTTCGCCGAGCGCCACGTCGCCGATGACCTGCGCGCTGGGGTGGACGTAGGCCGAGGCGGGAATCTGCGGAGCGATGCCCTGGTAGGGCGCGATGTTTTTGGGGAGGTTCAGCATGGTTGGGCTCGATTCATCCTGGAAAAGCTATTGAACCGCAGAGGACGCGGAGGACGCAAAGGAATTCAAATGCTTAGCGTAAAATTCGGCCTCACCAAACGGGTGGCCGATATGGTTTGCTAATCCTCTGTTTTTCCTCCGCGTCCTTTGCGTCCTCTGCGGTGAACTGCGGTTTTAGGTTTAACGCAGCGCCTGCCGGTATTCGTGGTGGAAATGGCGGAACGAGCTGGCCAGCAACTGGACGGTGCCGCTGATCAGATGGCAGCGGCCGCTGCCCGGCAGCAGCGCGCAGAGGTTTTCCAGCGTCGCCAGGTCGGCGGTGGTGCCGCGCCCGGTGTCGATGCGGTCCAGCAGACGGCTCATGGTGGCGGTGCCGACCTTGCAGGAATTGCACTGGCCGCAGGAAGAGTGGGCGAAGAAGCGCATGTATTCGGCGACCCGCTTGACGATGCCGGTGCCTTCGGAGACCACGATCATCGCCCCGGTACCCAGGCTGCCGCCGAGCGCGCGCAGCGAGTCGAAATCCAGCCCGGCATCGAGGTTGTCGGGGGTGAGCAAGCTGCACGAGGGGCCGCCGGTGAACACCGCCTTGAGCGGTTTGCCCGAGAGCAGGCCGCCGCCGTGCTCGAAAATCAGTTCGCGCAGCGTGGTACCCATCGGCAGTTCGTAGACGCCCGGATGCAGCACGTCGCCGCTCAGCGAATAGAGTTTGGTGCCGGTGCCGGGCGCTTTGCCGAGGGCGCGGAACCACTCGGCGCCGTGGGTGACGATGTGCGGTACGTGCGCCAGGGTTTCGACGTTGTTGATCAGGGTCGGGCAGCCGTGTACGCCGGCCTGGGCCGGATAGGGCGGCTTGCCGCGCGGGAAGGGAAAGCCGCCTTCGATCCAGGAGATCGCCGCGGTTTCCTCGCCGCCGATGTAATGCCCGGAGCCGGGGCGCAAGCCCAGTTCCAGCTTGCGGCCCAGCGCGGCCGAGGCCTGGGCAAGCAGTGCGGAGGCCTGCCACTGCGCGAGCGCCGCTTCCATGGTCGCCAGGGACTGCCTGAGGTCGGGATTGACGTAAAACACCACGCGGTTGGCGCCGACCGCCAGGGCGGCCACCAGCGCGCCCTCGATCACCTGGTGCGGGGTTTCCTCGAGCAACAGGCGATCCTTGTAGGTACCCGGCTCGTCCTCGTTGCCGTTGACGATCAGGTATTTGTCCGGCTTGGGTTGCTCGGCGGCCACCGCTTCCCATTTGCGCCATACCGGAAAGCCGCTGCCGCCCATGCCGCGCAAGTCGGCCGAGCGAATCGCCTCGCGTACCCCGGCGGGGTTCTGCGCGGCGCGCGCCAGGGCCTGGCCGCCGCCGGTGGCGGCCCAGCGCTCCATGTCGGCGCCGACGCGCCGCTCGGGATGAAGGAGGACGGTGGTTAACGGTTCCATATGCCCTTCGCGGCGTAGTCCGGCAGGATTAGCGGCGCCCGCTGGGTGAGCGGCAAACCGGCCAGGGTCAAGGCGCGGCGCGCCCGGTTGACGTGTTCGAGGGTGACTTTCTTGGGGCCGCGGTCGTGCTCGGAAATCGCCGCCACGCCGGCCCGCCGGCCGAAGCTGATGATGTCCAGCAGCGCGTTGCCCATGATCCGGTTGCGTCCGTGGATGCCGCCCGCAATCTCGCCCACCGCATACAGGCCGGGGATGGTGGTGGCGCCGTCGACATCGATCACCACGCCGCCGTTCTGGTAATGCAGGGTCGGGTGGATCAGCAGCGGATCGCTGCGCGGGTCGATGCCCGACATCTGGGTGCGCGCCAGCAGCTTGGGAAACTGGCGTTCCAGCAGCCCCGGCTGGGAGCGTTCCAGGCGCGGCGTGTCGAGCCACACCCCGACCCGTCCGTCGTCGACGCGGATGCCGCGCCCCTCGTGGCATTCGCGCAGGATCGCGGCGCTGACGATGTCGCGCGGCAGCAGTTCGTCGATGAAGCGTTGGCCGGCGGCGTTCAGCATTAGCGCGCCGGCGGCGCGCACGCCTTCGGTGACCAGCTTGCCCGACAGGTAGGGCGGATGCACCAGGCCGGTGGGGTGGTACTGGAAGGAATCGAGATCGCGCAAACGCGCGCCGATGCGGTAAGCCAGCACCAGGCCGTCGCCGGTGGCGCCGAGGTGGTTGGAGGTGGGGAAATCGTTCAGGTGCAGCCGTCCCAGCCCGCCGGTGGCGAGGATCACCGAATGGGTGCGGACGATACGGAAGCTGCCGTCGAGCAGCGAAGTGAACGCCGCGCCCACGCATTTCTGGCCGCGTTCGTTGGACAGCAATTCGACCGCCGGGCTGTGTTCCCAGACCTCGATGCCGCGATGCTGGATGACCGCTTCGCGCAGCACCCGCATCATTTCCAGCCCGGTGTAGTCGCGGCAGTGCATGATGCGCGGGGCGCTCATGCCGCC
>Ga0163199_1000391_pt1 | contig 27754 bp, 29 predicted proteins | sample PL_2010_150m_FD_113537 | JGI IMG/M metagenome (GOLD analysis project Ga0163199, IMG submission 113537) | Freshwater microbial communities from Powell Lake, British Columbia, Canada to study Microbial Dark Matter (Phase II) - PL_2010_150m | ecosystem: Environmental > Aquatic > Freshwater > Lake ...
CATGAGCCGGTCGTCCGCATCCAGAAAAAGGAGCCACTCGCCGGAAGCTATTTTGGCTCCGATATTCCGCGCGCGGGAGACCCCGCCGTTGATGATTTTTCGGTATTGTATCCGGTCCCTGAATTGCGAGCAGGCAGCCTCTGTTGCATCCGTGCTCCCGTCGTCGATGACAATCACCTCGCCCGGCACATGCGTCTGGTCCAGACAGCTCTCAATCGTGTCAGCAATCCACTCCGCGCAGTTGTATGCTGGAATGATAATGCTTGTGTTGTTCATGACCTGTGATGCCTCTTGGTCCAAACAGGAAACTTAGCCCGCTTCTCCCAACTTGTAATATCCCGCCACGGTGCAATTCATGCCCGCAATTCGAACGGCACAAGACGAAGGATATCGAATCGGCTTTCAAAATGATAACCCTGCTTTTGAGCAAAGTCGGCAATCGCTTGCAAGTCAGGGTAAGCTGGGTCGATCCCAAACCCTCGCGTGTCATCGATCAAAATAATATGTTTGTCTAAAGATTGACGCCCGATGAGTTCCAACTCCGCCATGATCGGGGTGTCGGTTTCGCCTCGGGCTGTATCTTTCCCGGAGCAATGCGCGTCAAGCCAAACAAGGGTCCGACCCCGAACCTGCATGAGGATGCCGGCAAGCTCTATTGCGCTGTCGCCTTGATGGATATGGATTTTATCCCGCATGGCTTCAAACCGCTTTTGCGCTGCCAAATAGAACTCCATGGAAAGCTCCACGGAATACAGGGAGTCAAAATATGGCTCAAGGAAGGCGATCGTGTCGCCGCGAAATGTCCCAGTCTCAACAAATGTGCGCGCCGCGTATTTATTGCCATAGTATCGAAGGGTGGCCCTCTTGGCCGGGTTTGGCATGCTTTCCACCTGTCCTTTCATGGCGGCCCGCAGAACCTCGGACGGTTCGCCGGCCATGGCCGCCAGGAACAGCCCGGACAACGTGTTCCATTTGCGGAGAAGAAAGTTAGTTCGGCGCATTATTGGACGGGCTGTGTTTCGGGAGCGAAGAGAAGCGGAAATTCAAGTTTCTGCCCAAACTCCCTGAAAATCTTGCTGAAAATACAAGTCATTTCCCTCGTCTCCGCCGACACCATAAAATGGGAATAAATGATTGCTCCTTTCGAAGCAACGTTGTTGATGCTTTTTTCAGGCGTCTGCCGAGCATCCCTGCTCCGTATTTTACTGATTCGACTCCCCACTCCCTCCAGCCGAGTTGCTCGTCACCTTCCAGCGGTTTGCCTGCCCGACGAATTGCTTCCCCCCAGAATGCCGTGCTCATCTCTTCCGGTGCTCCCCGGGGAACTTGGATTCGGGAAAATGCCTCGACGAGGGCTCCTCTCGTTAGCTCGCGAAAATCCTCCACGAATAGAATTGGAAGATGCACGAACGGCTCCATCGCCTGCGATCGGAGGACCACCGGAACGGTCCCGGCCAGCAACGCCTCCCACATGCGGTGCGTATCCACGCCGTTGCCTGGCGGGCAAAGCACGAAACGATGCCGGACGAGAGCATCCAGGAAGCTCCCGTTGCTTCCGTGCTCGGAAGCGGGCTGGAACGTGATCCAGTCGCCCGCGCCTCGATAGTCCCGGAAAAATTCAAACGCCGGTTGCCGGACCGCCAGGTTTGTGTCTGGACGGAAATTCACATAAAGCCAGCGGTCGCGAGGCATCCCCGCTGCACGCGCGGCCGATATTTCCTCCGCCCGCAAGGTCGCGCCCGATCGCGGCGATCCCAACCCCAGCGGATACGCGGTCACGCGCGGGTGGGATGCCGTGACATTCATCGCAAACCACCGCACCACATTGGCAGGAAGAAACTTTTGACGGAACTCATCGCAGGGAAAATCCCCTTCTCCGGTCACGAGTACGATCCTTTTCCGGGTCAGTCGAAGCCGCTCGAACAATTTCAGCACCTCGTCGATTTTGCAAAAAACGACATCGCCCGCACGGAAGCCCGAATTTTCCCGCGGCGCGGCATCGCACCAATACACCGAGTCGCACCATTCCCGCCAGGAATCGGTCGTCACGAAGTTCATGGACACAGGAACGCGCTGAGGGTTTCAGACAGTCCGTGATGGCTCACTGGTTCTTTTTCGTGCTTTTCGGGATCATTTGTGGCCATTTACAAATTCATGACATCGTTCATTCCATTGCCGGTACGCCGGCTGCTCGGCGGCTGGTGGCACGAGTTTCAGGCCCGCTCAAAAAAGAATGCCCTGCTCGGTAGCCTGAAGGGCTCGGGAACAAAGTGCAACGTGTGCGGATGGGAGGGACGCTCATTCACCGACGACCAGTGGCATCCGGGGACAATCTGCCCCGAGTGTGGCAGCCAGGTGAGGCACCGGATGCTCGCCGCCGCACTCGACGGCATGAGCAACCTGCCCGGGCTCGACGAAAAAACTCTGCTTTCCGGAAAGCGGATTCTTCACTTTGCTCCCGAGCGCCAGTTCCGGAACCGCATCTCAAAAGCCGCCGGAAAATATGTGACCGCCGACTGCGAGCGCGGTGACTGCGACCTCAGGCTCGACATCAGCGCCATGCCGTCCGTGCCGGACCAATCGTTCGACGTGGTCATCTCCTGCGATGTCCTTGAGCATGTCCCGGACGATCTGACCGCCATGCGCGAGATCCTGCGCATTCTCGGACCGGGCGGCACCGCCATCCTCACGGTCCCGCAGATGGACCCGCCGGCCCGAACTGATGAAGATCCCTGCGTCCTCTCAGAAACGGAGAGGGAAAAGCGATTCGGCCAGAAAGACCATGTCCGCATGTATGGAGACGATTTCCCCAGCCGTTTGGAACAGGCGGGGTTTGTTATCTCCACGCTTGTGCATACCTCATTTTTCCGGGCTGCGCTTGAAAGTCACGTCCTTTATCCTCCGGTTGCCAATGCCAACAAGTTGGCAACCAACCAGAGACGGCTTTACTTCGCGAAAAAAGCCTAAGGAGGCCGGCGATCACTCCAGATAGGCAAGACAATCTATTTGATTCACAAACAGATTGTATCCGTTGGCGACAAGCATGCCCATGACTTCGGAAAATTCCGCCTGAGAATGAACCTTGTCTCCCAGCCGGTGCTCAAAGTGGAGGATTTTCGGGACGATTCGGGTGAAATCGAGGCTTTTGATGATGTCCAGGTCGCACCCTTCTGCATCGATCTGCAGCAGGTCAAGCGAGGTGACATGGTGGCGGTCCAGCAGGGACATGAGAGGTAGGCAGGGGACCTGTTCGGCAATCATCGCATCATCGGAAGTGCCGCTGCGAAGATGATGATCTTTGTGCAGTGAGGCAATCCCCTGCTTCCATTTTGGCAGGCTCTTGTCGAGCGGGTTAACACGGTGGATGGTTACCGTGCCCTCGTGATCGGCAATGGCGGCATTGAGGAACTTCAGGTTCGGGCAATCCGCGTAGTTTTTTTGGAGCTCCACGAAATAGTCGGAAACAGGTTCGATCAAAAGTCCGCCCCACTGATAATACCGGACGTAATTCCGGATCGGATCGAACTGCTTCCCATCGTTCGCTCCCACCTGGATAAAAAAGAAATCCGGACGCAGCTTGCGGCGGATTACGGTGTCCAAGGGATGCATCTCGGTCGTTTTGGCAATTCGGAATCCGAGCTTTTCCAGACCGCGATTGATAAGGTTTCTCATGATATTTTATGAAAGCCGATTGAGAGTTCAGGCAAACTCCTCCCCCCGTTCCAAACCCCGCTCGAAACGGACGGACAGTTCAACCGCCCTCTTGCGGAATTCCCCCTGTGTGAGGTTCCAAAAGCCGCCTTTGTGACTCAGAGCTGCGCGCGACACCACGTCGAAGGACTCCATTTTGATTTCCCAAAGAAAATCCTCGATCCGATATCCGTTGCTGAAAGAATCTTTCCTGTGAGCCAGCAGACATAGGTAAGTGCTGCCCCGCAGAGAACGGCAAGAAGAGAATTTAAGAAGGGATTGCTTACCGGATGTGATAAGTTCCAGGTTATCCTTGTTATGTCGCCAAAGACATAACTTTGAATAATATATATATAAATTGAATCCCCCCCAAGAATTTCAATCGCATTTCTGAGTCGTGCTGAAGACTTCAAATACAGATAAAACAGCGTAATAATAACGGTAACCGACGCGGCAAATCCAGCGGTATATCGTAATATTAAATGTCCAATCCCTGCGCTTGTAAGTTGGTTGCCTGAAACATAAACATATGTATCCTTACTCCATAAGACATAGCAAATGATTAAAACTCCGGCCGCTGCGGCAAGGATCGCTTTTGTATTGAGGTTAGAAACATTGACCGGTATCGCTGCAAACAGGTAGCCCGCCTGAAAAAACGGCAACATATATTTGAGCATGATCACGTTGCCTTGTTCGGGAAGCAGAAGGGTTAATAAAAATGCAGATAGGTATATGAGCCGGAACCAATGCCCAACAGCCTTGACCGCCGCCGTCAGAAACAAACATCCCATCAACACCCATAAGAACCACAGACTTGAAACAGCCTGGTTGATAATAGAGACCGGAAGATCGATTAATGGCATGTTGCCGCCGATCCCAAAAACACAGCACTCGTATAGCGCCGCCCAAGAAAATATGGGGATGAGATAAGCCTTTAGCTTGCTCAATATATATGGCTGAAGAGCTAATCTTTGTATTCCAGCATGGCACAGATACCCGCTAATGCCTATAAATAGAGGCATATGAAATATGTATATTAACTTGAAAAGAGGGTCGGATAAAAAATCGCCATGCGGATGAAATACGTATTGTATCGTGTGTCCAACGACAACAAGCGTTATTAAAACTCCTTTTGCATAATCCAGGAATCCGATTCTTTTCACAGTATTCTATGAAAGTTGATTGAGAGTTTCGGCAAACTCCTTGTCCCATTTCAAACCACGTTCGAAACGGGAAAACAGATCTAGCACGATTTTTCGGGAACCGTGCTGGGTATTACTCCAAAAACTGCCTTTGTGGACGCGGTGATAATACGATGCCTCAGGAAGAACCTCAAGAAGCCCCCCTTGTGAAAGCCAGTGGTAATTCACCAGCATCACATCTGCAGCCTCGGACTCGAACTCCGCAACAGCCGAAACGGAGCGAACATACGATTCGCGGTGAATAAAATAATTCCCATCGTTGATGATATAGACTCTCCGGAGAGCCCCTGTTGCTGTAAGATCCGCTGCTTCTTCAAACCCCATTCTCATCCCTTGGAATTCGTGGAATGGAAAATATGGAAATGCCCACCGCGCGCAGTAGATCACATTGGCGGACGGCGATTCGAGCGAAGCCAGCCGGTCGAGGTAATGGCGGAATGCCGTGTTGTCGCTGTCGAGAATCAGGACCCATTCCGAGGACGCCTTTTCGACGCATTCCAGCTTTGTCCGCAAAGCTCCCAGATTTTGCTCCCGGCGATGGATTTTGATGCGTCCGGATGGATCGATCGCCGCCACAGTCCGCTCCAAAGCGGCAAATTCCACGGGCTCGGAGCCGTCATCCACGATCACGATTTCCTCAACCGCAGGATGATTGAGGAGGTTGAAAAGCGGGCGGTAAATCAATGCGCCCCGGTTGAAGTGCGGGATCCCGACGGAAAACCGAAGCGGAGATTTTGTCCCAGACTGACCGCTCCGTGCCTGACGCCGGACATTTTTCAAAGTGCAAATCCGGGAATCGTAAAATTCCGCCGCACGCTCAAGCAGCCACCTGCCGGCTAAAGAGCGGATCAACTGCGGACGAAAAGATTTCATAGCCACAAAAAGGCACAAAGAATCACAAAATAATTTTCTCTACAACTGCCCATTGCTTTCTATTCTTTTTTCGCGCCCCTTCGTGGGCCAACGCTACTGGTTTTTTGCCACAAAAAGGAGTCGCAAAAACAGAAGGATCACCCGGCAAATGGATCCACCACCTCAAGAAACGGAAATTTCCGAAAGTCCGCATCGGCGGTATAAATTGTCTTCACGCCATTTTGCCGAAGAATCGTTGCCAGGTGGGCGTCCGGAACATGGTTGCCACGCACTGAAAAAGCGTTTGTCACTTCTTCGTATTCGTGAGGAAAACCAGGCTGCTCACCAATCACTCGCACCCGCGGGCGCTCGAGAAGACGACTGATGTTGCCCCATGCCACCGCTGGGCTAAGCGGATTCTTAAAAATTGCCGGGTGAGTGGAAATCCGCTGATAAGCCATCATCGTAATCCAAGTGAGGCAGAGCAGGTCGGAACCCTCAACACACTCGCCAAGAAAATCGACAGCCTGCCGGTAATGTGTCGAACTCTCGTCCGATGCGTAGATCAGCACGTTGGCATCCAAGGAGCAGCTCATTTCCGGTCAAGGAGAGCAAAAACAGCATCTTTGTCTGCAAGGTCCACCCGGGCCCCCATGGGATGGGATTTCCAAGCGAGTCTCCCGACTGGTTTGACAAGCTTTTTCCGGACGTGCAGGGCCTCCGCCAGCAATTCCGAGGCGGCTTGTCCGAGGGATCTCCCCTCGGCACGACCGAACTCGCGCAACTCCTCCAGCACCGGACTCTCAATGTCTAATGTCGTCCTCATGATGATTGATGCTACCGCCATACGCATCAGATGTCAAACGGGAGCGAGGAGATGACTTTAAAACTTCTATGGACACATTTATTGCCACAAAAAGGCACAAGAAATCGCAAAAAGATCCCCTATAGCCATCAGTGACCGCTGATTGTCGTGCTTCCTCGCGGCTATGAAATCCCCTCAGTCACTCGCTCTGCAAATTTTCTGTAATTTTCCCGGAACCTCTCCCGCGTGTGTGCTGTCCTGACATGCTCATAGGCTCCGCGTGCCCGCACCTCCACATCGGTCGCGGGCATGCCAGCCACGCTCCGGCAGGCCTCCTGGACCGCTTGCACCGTGCCGGATTCGACGCGAAAGCCGAAATCCCCCAAATCAATCGAGGCTTCCGTCGTGCAAACAGGCAGCATCCCCGCGTGCATGCAGTGAATGACGCTTCCCGCCCCCCCCTCGGCACTTGAGGGGTAGATGACGGCCGCGTGGGTCCGCGCGATCTCAAGAAAGTCGGGTGTGGCCATGTCCAGCCATCCGTGCAGTCGGATGTTCGGCGTCCTGAGAAGCAGGTTCTCGTAAAGTCGGTAGAAATCTTCCTCCTTCTCCGGTCGCCCGCAGACTGTCAGTTCCAGGTCCGGCATCTCCGCGAAGGCGTCGAGCGCGAGATCGAGCCCCTTATGAACCATCCCATAGCTCCCGACCCACAGAAACTTCCTGCGGGCCTTTTCAAAATCGCGACCCGACGGCCAGTCAAACTCATAGGCGGAGGAAATCGGCACGCGAGTCACCGGCTTGCCTCCGAATAGAAACGATTGTCTGGTGAACTCATTTCCAAGAACTGCCACTTCGTCCGCAACTTCCACCCCCCGCGAAGGCTCGACGTGCCGGCGGGGTTTGAGCGCGATCCCTTTTCTGGCCTGAACCGCTTGCAGGCGGGCCAACTCCGCATGGTTCCAAAACAACCAATGTGGGCCTGTGGCGTGGAGGATGCGTTTGCAAGCCGGAGGAAGCTGCCCCTGCCAGCGCTCCAGATTGCCATGAATATCAATAGCAATCCGGCAGTCAGCCGGAGGCACATACGCCGTATTATTCCAATCGATGATTTCGACCCGGAATCCCAGATCGCGAAATGCCTCCGCCATAACAATCACCTCATAGGCGTTCGTATGCCCGCGCATCTTCGGCGAATCGAACCCTTCGACGAACGGCCAGGTGATGTAAGAAATCACCACGCATCCGCACTCTTTGCCCGCAGGTTCGCGGCGGATAACGACATGCTTCCTTGGAAAGACTAAAGAAACTGCCTGCTGGAGCTTGTTTTCCATGATTCTAATGCAAATTATCCGATTTTACCCAGTGGATTCCAGACGCGAGTGAAGGCAAACTCCTTGAAGTGCTTCACGTTCACCGTGGCGAATTGGTCAACACCGTGATGCAGCAAGGTCAACGCAAGGCGCGCATCAATAATGTGCCGAAACCCAGCCCTGCTCGAATCGGCGTAACGCCATAATTGAACGGCTACAGCCGGATCATAATCCACGCACCGCCATGACGGATTTTTCTTCAGGGTACAGCAGTATTCGGCGGCCTCCTTCGCACTGTAGGGTTTCCTGAACACCGCAGGATTACGCAGTTGCATGTAAAGCTCCACCAACACGAGTTCGCAAAGAACAAAGGACTCCTCATTTTTCAACCCATTAAAAAACTCCCGCGCGGGAGGATGGAAAGGCGAGTCCGGATCCGCTGCGTGGATGAACAGATTGGTGTCGGCTGTCAGCATCCTATTTTGGCCGACTTCGTTTTCCGATGGCCTCCGCCTCAGCGCAGATATCGGAAGGATCGGCAAGATGCCCTCCACTTCCCCGGAGGACAGGCATCGTCCACTGTTTTCCCTCCTCTGTCAGTTCAGGGCACGTTCGCACATACGCTTCCATCCCGCGTCGAACCAACTCGGCGAGGGACCAGTCGCGCTCGCCCGCAATACGTTTCAGATTCCGGAACAACGGTTCAGGAAGTTGAATTTGCGTCCTTGTCATGGCGACAAACTTACACTGCCATCAATGTGATGTCAAATGCAATTATTCGGCAGCAGCTACCCAACGCCCAATGTGCGCTGCATCTTGAAGATAGCGACCTTCGCTTGCCTCAGAATGCAATCCGCCGCCGGCTCCCTTACCGATATTTCTCTGAGGTTCTCTTCTATTACACGTTCCTCGGCACCCGTCCCCCGGCTCTCGTCCCCGCCGCTTCGTGTGGCGGCAATAACCCTCCTCCACACGTAGTCCGGCATCCAACTCATGTTGCAGGTTAGCATTCGAACGAATTGTCCGGATTCCTTTTTCTTCGCAAAAATCGAGTTCCCATCGGTCCAAAGACGTTTGATAGCTGTCTTTCCAAGAACTTTTTCCGGGGAACTTTCGAATCCATCGCCAAAGGCCAGGGCATCATCGAACATTTCCCCGTCGTTCGGCATTTCCCCGTGCCATGTTTTTATCGACTCACGCTGCCGGAACTCGCCGAAGGCGTCCATTTCATTGAAGGCCAGGCCCGCGTGCGTCCTGAGCCTTTCACGCTGAGCCTCCAGATAAACCGGATCCCTGAATAGCTCGATCATGCAGCGCGTATAGCGATCCACCAGATTGCGGGAACCAATCCATCCGTTCAGACATTCGTCCCGGCATTGGGTGGTCGCCTCAACATCGGAGAACCGGGCCTCCCTCGGCCCCAACGGAGCCAGCAGCAAAGTGTCGCTGTCGAATGTCCAAAACGAATCGATCTTCTCGCGCAGGAGAAACTCCTCGATCAAAAACCACCTGCGGAAAACAAATTTGAGCCAGGCCTCTATGCCGCCGTGTTTGTTGAATCGATGCCTCTCGCCTTGGATGACCTGAAAAACCTTTTGAAACTCCCCTTCCTTCTCCCCGCCCGCCAGAGTCTCAAAATCCACGAACTGAACGCCGCCGCCAACGAACCGCCGGTTGCTTGGATCCCCCAACAAGACGATCCGTTTATCCGGATTCGTGCGCCGGGCAGCCTTCAGTGTCCACTTTAAATAATGGGCCGGGCCGTAATGAATGAAAATAATTGGCGAAGAATTTATCATCCAATCCTCTACAGAACGCTCTTCGATAGGCGCATCGTCCCGGGTAGGCCCTGTCATTTCAGCTTTTCAATAAATCGATGACCAATCTTTCTTCAAACAATTCAACCTCGGAACCGAGTTCCAAAAATGGCGAAACATCGCGCCGGATTTGATCCCACTTGGCAGCTTTGGCGGCCTTGCCTACCCCCTGTTTCCATTCGTCTGCCACTTCACACCACGGGGATGGACGCTGCTCCAGTGCAGCCTTCAGAAATGCCACATTGGGCTCCAGCTTCCGTCCGAGATACCAAACCAAGTCATACCAGTCGCGCCCCTTGGAATAAGGCCTGGCCAGAATCGCGTGCAACTTCCCAGCCATGAGCGACGGCAGGTCATATACCGTCAAAGCCAGCAGGCGTGGCGAAGAAACGATATGCCTCACCCGCTGCGCTCCCGCAGGAGGATTGCAGTCGAATTCGAGCTTGATGCCCAGTTTCTGCGATGCCATCGCGGCGGTGCCAAGCTCTTTGAGCAAGGACGGAAATTTCACCCAAACGGTCGTTACTGCCCCTTCGGAGGGTTTCATCTGAACCTCCACATCTGAAAAATCGCACCCGGCCAGATGATGCTCCAGCTTGCGCGGCACTTGTTCCAAAAAAGCTGGCTGTCCGGAGCGGCAAGCACTGAAATCCAAATCTTCTGAAAACCGGTGCAGTCCATGCACCAGGCGGAGGCAGGTCCCACCCACAAAGGCCACCTCCTTGAAAGCCTCGACAGAGTGGAGGGCCGCCAGAATTTCCCATTGGAGCAATTCTCGCAGCAAGTTCTCCCCGTGCAGCCCGTTGGCTTTTGCCTGCGCCAAAAATTGCTCTCTCATTCTATCCAGAAAAACATTATTGAGCAAGCGGAGCAGGAGAACACGGAGGACGAACAAAAATCAAACCGCGCGAATCTGTCCCGATGCCAACTATCCTTTTCCCCTCTTCTCTCCGTGCTCTCCGAGTCCTCTGTGGTGAGTATTCGTCGCCGGATCCGGGTTTACCGCCTCCCAAAAGGAATCCGCCGCCCGTTTCAGACGCGGCGAATCAAATTTCCCCGTCAGAATCTGCAGCCCTGCCCGGTTCAAACCCTCCAGAGCCTGGTATCTCATTTCCCGATGTCTTGCCGGGGTCCATTCCCCGCCCGCCCAATACCATGTATCAAGCAACGCTTTTTCCCGCGTCGCCAAAAGCACCGGTTCCCCGCCAAGTTGGACCCGCTCATACCCGCCAAAATATTTTACCTGCCGGTAGCTGAAACGTCCCAATGGCGTGGCCCAGATTTTTTTCCGGGGCGAAATCCTGCAGGCGCTGGTGAATTCCCACACGGCTTCCGGAATCATCCCGTAATAACCCAGTGCCCACAGACCCGAAAGATAGCTAGGCTCCACAATCAAGTTGGCCAAGGACGGCAGCGCCTGCTTCACTCCGGAAAAAACATAAAGCCCGCGACGAACGGTCACCAATTTCCCGGCCCGAACCCATCGGTTCAGTTGCAGCGCCAAATACCCCTTCGCTTCATCAGGGAATAGTTGGCGAAGAAAGGTCGTTGTAAAAAACCTGGAAAAAACAGCTTCTTGAAAAGCGGAATATTTCACACGCCATTTTTATCATTTATGATAAATAAAGCAAACGGTTTTATTGTCGAGCTTGCTTCACAGGAAACCATCTTCGAAAAACAAATTTGAGCCAGATCTTGATGCCGTCGGGTTTGTTAAACCGATGCCTCTCGCCCTGGATGATTTGAAAAACCTTTTGAAACTCCCGTTCCTTCTCGCCTCCCGCCAGCGTCTCAAAGTCCACGAACTGAACGCCGCCGCCAACGAACCGCCGGTTGTTTGGATCTCCCAACAAGACGATCCGCTTATCCGGATTCGTGCGACGGGCAGCCATTAGAGTCCACTTCAAATAGTGGGCCGGTCCATAATGGATGAAAATAATTGGTGAAGAATCCAGATTCATCCGCAAATCCTTTGCATACGGAAAAGATAGACAACGCATTGAGCCGCCTGCGGCAGGATATTGTCAATGCCAGCAACATTGAGCAGAAAATATTTTAAAGCTGGGTCCGGAATTCATCTACGGAGGGATTGTTTAAAACCATCGGCACGTATTACCCGTTTGCTCAGTAGTTTGCGCGCTAAATCGCGGAGTCCCCAGAAGTGGCCAATGCCTGGAAGTAAAAAACGCGGTGCAGGGATAGGATCAAGACCGTTGCGGGAGGCCCAGCGGTTGTATTCGCGGAAGTTGTGCTGGTAGCCTAGATTGGCTTCGGATGTGGCAGCAGCAGATCTTTCATGGGTCACATGGTCGATGTATCCGCGGAGATCTTCATATAACCCGTGTTTTTGCATGCAGCGCGGAATCCACCAATCCACATACGAGGCTCCTAGCATGAGTTTCGGAATATCTTTAGAGAGCACCTCGTCCCAGACCCTCATCGGAATATAAAGCATATCAACCCCGAAAGTAATCTCGCCCGACGGCACCTCGCGTCGGAAAAAGCCATAAACACGTCTAGCATCGGGAACATCAAACGGGTCCCGGGTCAACTCAACGTCGGAATTGCACCAAACAAATGCAGAACCAGTGGTTCGGGCCCGCGCTTGAGTCAGAAGATCTCCGATTGGAACTAACGGACGGCCGCAGGGAAAACGCAGCGCATCGAGCTGATATTTTCCAATGCTCGCCTCCAAGCGCTGCAGAGCAGCCGAGAGGCGTGGCCCTGCGTCATTCATCCAAAGATACGAAACGGTTTTTTTCACTGGGCATCACCTCGTTTGGATCCGTGCTACATGCGGGAGATCGTTTCCCTCAGCCCGATTCGCCAGGAGTTTGTAACATAGGAAGCGAGTCGCTTCACCAAATTGTCAGAACGTTCCTGCGAAGCAATTAGTGCACGGCGGGTGTAACTGCTTTTCATGGAAGGGTGGATATAAAATGCGTCCAAATCAGGCATCTCTGCCACGAGCAGATAACCGTTGCCGCTGAGTAATTGCCGGAGCGCTCTCGACGGTCGCTCAATAGTGGCAGCCAAAAATCGATGCGTCTGAAAAGGGAATCCAGCGAGCACGCGTTCCTCGGCTCCTTCGACGTCAACGGAAAGATAGTGCACGGTTTGCGGGGAGTTGTATCTTTGCATGATCGCGGCGAGTGTTTCTGTCTTGATGCGTCTCGAAGGGATTGACAGACTTGCGTTATCCGTTTCGTCATCGACAATCCCTCCGTAGAGGCCCTGCCCGTCAGTAAACACGACATCCCTCTCCTCGGAGTCCAAGCAGACGTTAACACAACGGCATGATCTGTTTTTCTTTAGCTTTTCAAAGGAAGTGGGGTCCGCCTCCACGCAAAGTCCAGACCATTTGAACCGACGTTCAAGAGCATATGTATTACTGATATATTTCCCATCCGCGGCACCAATGTCAACAAAGTATCCGCCTCGCATGCCTCCGAAGACATCGTGAATGGCCCAGTAATCCTGTCCTGCCTGTGAGTAGAGTTTTCGTAGCATGATTAATTACGTGCAAGTTTTCTTTGCTGTTTCACGGAAATGTCCAGTTTCTGAGGATTGGCAATAGTGGGACACCTTGCTACAATAAGTCCATCAAAAGAGTAAGACTGCTTGTTGTCCGCGCTACAGAGGATTACATAGCCTGCATCCTGAAGCACTTTGAGACACCTATAATGGCAGGCATCACCGTGAGTGGAGATAAACAAATAATCGATCGCCTGAGCAGCAAGCATTCTTTTCGCCCCCTGGAGCATAAGAAACTCCGCCCCTTGGATATCGGAATGAAGAAGTTGCAATCGGTTAATGCGGTGAAGTTCACAAAAACCGTCAACGGAGATGGTCGAGGCACTCTTAATCTCCGTCGTCGCAACGCTCCCGACGGCGGCGCTGGTGAATGTCGCCTGGAATCCGTTCAGCTTGAAATTCTGCCTGCCCGCTTCGAGATTTCTCGGATCCGGCTCGACCAGAAAACATTTTGCTCCCGAGATCGCCGAGGCGAACCAAAGCGAATAGAACCCCCAGTAGGCTCCAAGCTCCAAGATTGTGGAACCAGGAGCGATGTATGGAAGCACGCCAGCAAAGGCACGCTCTTCCTGGGGCTCGTGAACCCCGCGGTTCTGCACCAGCATGTTCAGAATGCCTGATCCATAATAACCTAGCGCGCGCACCTTAATTCCATTGTGCATAACGACCACCGACCCATAAATATTTCCGGAATCCGGGCACCGTGGTATAAAAGCATTATCAGGACAACTTATGACGTCCCGGATCCTATCTTCCCACTCAGGAGAAATGTCGCTGAGTGCTCTCTTGACGAGGCGGGGATCTTTTAGTGTGCGCCGGGCGTAGCGCGCCATAAAATACAACACAGTCGGTTCAAGCGTGCTCGTTATCTTTTTCGCCAATATTCTGCCTCCTGCTATGATTGGATACACGAGATGAGACCGAATTGGCAGGGGACAGATAGCCCTGAAAGTCAGACGAAATACTCCCGACGGTTCGCCCTCACTACTTTTCATATGCGACTGTTGTCATTCAAGGCAAAAAGAATAATGACATCGATTTATATGTGGCAGATTCCTTATCCTTATCTGCCTCACCAATAGCAACCATCTTCAGCCTGTTCCCAATTTAATGGGCGTTCTATTTCTTCTGGTCGTTTCCATAATGGATTTACATAAAGTGACATTGCTGAGCCGTAAAGCCAACGTGATCCGCTGATCCCAAACAGTGCCTGGGTCGCTCCGCCCATATGGATACAAACTTTACCCAGTTCTTTGATGAATGCCCCAACCGGAAGCCCGTAGGCACCGCAGCCGACAACGGCCACGTCGAAATTCAACCGGCTAACCTTTTCCTTGAGGGTTAAAAGCGCTTCATGCCAAGAGGTGAAGCCATCCGTGTTTTCACAAAGCGTCTGAGGGGGCTTGAGCGTCTGAAGTTGAAATTCAGGAAGAACATTTTTGTCAGCAAAGAGCTCTTTCCTGGCAGTAGCATATTGGTGTTCGATGGAAGAGGCGAACGGATGAACAACAAGAACTTGAAGTCCTTCCAAATATTTGGACCAAGGCACGGGATTATAGTAAGGCTCCAAATCTCGAAGTTCGCAGAGCAATGCGTGCGGAGCATATTTGGTAATAACAGCCTTTTCATAGGGGCACCTCATCAGCCCAAGAATGTCCACGCTTTTCATGGCGGAGGTATATTCCGCGTGGAACCTTTCAAATTGCCCGTCTGTCGCGGGAAAAATCCCGGGCGTATTCCACATTTTTTTTCGGAGCGAGGGGGAAAGCATGCGATTTTTGTCGTAATAACCGATCGAGAAAGTTTCAAACCAACCCAAGCGAGACACAAGAAACGGCTTTTTTTGTGTCAATGCCACAGCTATGCCAGAACATGTTATATGCGGTGTAAGATGGACCGCCAATATTTCGTCAACATCCATCCATGAACGGAAAACACTTTTTATCATTTTAGGAATGAAAGTAGTCATTTATACGGGCACGCGAAAAAGTTCAATATCGAATGACCAGATAACGCCACTAATCCATGTGACAATCAAAATTGCCCTTGAGCTTAAAATGTAATCGGTTCCATTCAAAGTGCTGCCAAAGCTGTTTCAGTAGCGATGGCACGGCAGCTGTTCTAATGATATTCTCCCAGTTCCAAAGTGATTTTAATACTTCGGGATGCGCATTGGGGCGTTGCCCTTTGAAAGTAAGAGTGCAGTGGTCAAGGGCTTCTGAAAATGGCAGTTTGGGATAACCGCAGCGAATGAAAGCGCCGTAGGCCAAAGCGTGGTCCTTTGGTTTTGGTGGCTGGTTGGATGTTGCGACTAAATCAGCTGCTTCTTGAAGATTCTTGGGTTCGTAGACCGCGTCTGTTCCACAATACATCGCGTTGGAAAGAACCATGCACGGTTTCCCCCAATAGGTCGCCTCAATGCCCATCGTTGTCATAAAAACAACGGTTTTTTCGCATTGTTGAAGCAATTCATAACTGGATATGAGGGACTCGGGGGGGATAACAGTCAGGTTATCAAGCAATCCCCATTCCGGGTCCTCCCACCAGCGGACTTGATCTTGTTGAGAATTAGGATGAACTCTCAGATAGAAGTGCATGTTCCTGTCCATTTTGCGGAGGGTCTTCGCGAGCTCCACATACGCTTTTTTTTGATCTTGAAAAGGGCTGCCTTTAAAGAACTCGGGAAGCCCTGCGAACTCACCTTCAGAGCTGCTGAAAATGGCAATATTTCTTTTTGCAGCATCCCACAAATCTGGCAAACAACCTGCTTTCTGGGTTGATACAAATGAATACCACCCTGTCAGTTGCCCCTTCGGGCGTTCTTCAAAAAAGTCACGGGCTTCCCGGACGACATCCGGATCGTGGCGATTTTTTTCCCAGAAATCGTTGATGAGTGGGCCATACCGCAAGGTTTCGTGAACCGATCCATTTTTGACTCGATGCACGCGATCAGGCATTCCCATTCGTTCCTGCATGATGTAATCCGTTTGTGTTTTCTCGCAAGCGCGTATCCAGGCCCTCGGGCAGGCAAATCGTCCGTTAAACACATAGACCATGTCATAGCCATATTGTTCGAGATATTGTATGGCTGTTAAGTATGCTGCTATAAAATCGCGTATCGTATTTCTCACCAGTTCGGCGTGCTTTGCGATACTGAAAGTGGTGCTCCCTGTTGCCGTCACAAGGGATGACAGAATTTCCTGCCCGATTTGCAGGCCATCACACGTGTAGCCCCGCAATTCATCCAACGTGGAGAATTTCGGAATCGTGAATGATTTCATCTGGGCCTTCACTTCTATTGAAATCAACGGTCGTGAGGCGATCGGTGACGACAGGCACTCAACTGCACTTTGCCGCATTCCCATGCAAACCAGGCATTCCGGCAACGCTCTCCCGGGGTTGGCGTCGCAGGCTTTTAGAGAAGCGTCACATTGGAGAACGGAAACCTCATCGCCTGCGGCCAGATGCTCTTCGATAAAATTGCACTCGGCTATGAAATGGCATTGCCATTTCGGATAAAACCCCGTGGAGAGAATTTTCATCAACCGCTGATGTTGGATTTTATGATCATTGAATATTTCTTACCATGCAGAATGCTTCTGCATAACTGCGCCCGATAGAAACGCCCCAGCGCTTCGCTTGGATTGTTAAAGCCTCTGGCGATCTTGGATGTGGGTAGTCTCGTTTTTCAAAAGCGTAACATTCCATGCCCTTTATTTTCGCGCGAATGTTTTTTTCTGTTAGAGAGAAGAATAGATTTGGAAGAAAATGCCTCGGGTCCGTTGGGGATCTCCACTCGGTCCCTGATGGGGTTTCAAATGTTATTATCGCTTTTGTCGTTTCGAAAGCCGTTGGCCTGCATGCCGTGATAACAGCCTCAAATGTTCGCTGGTGATCTACATTCACATCTCCTCCATGGTGCGTGAATATTACGTCTGGAACGAAAGCAGCCTTCTCCTTATCGACAATCTTAATAATATCGAGCAGTGCAACTGTATCAAATCGGTTATCTGGAAAACCATGCACGCTTATCGAGTGGTAGCCAATTGCCTTTTGCGCCATCTTGATGTTTTTGCGATGAATCGCGAGTTCGCTCTTCCATTTATCGACGCTTCGCACATCGCTTCTTGACGTAATTCCCTCTCCCAAAATGACGACACGCGTCTTCACCTGATGTGTCTGTATCAGGTGATGCATCGTCGCCCCTAGCCCGAGCAACTCATCGTCTGGATGTGCAACCACTATCAGTATCCGCTTATTAGAAAACATCATTATCTCCTAAAACAAAATGCCAGTTCTTCCTTTCAAGAAGATTCATGGATGGATGAATAAAACACACGTTTCCGCCATCAGCGATCCTGTATCCAATTGATTCAAACATATTTTTGTCATTTTCACACATCCCGTGGCACCATACGTTTACAAGGTTTGCTTTCTCTTCCAGGGCGTAGCACTCTGCATCTTGAATCAGGCGGAAAATGGAATCGTCATTCATATACGCGAAGTCAACTAGATGCACTTTTCTAATATTGTTTTCAGCATCGAAAAACATTTTATAAACAATATATGCAACAACAGCACCATCTTTAACTACTGCAGAGAACTTGTAAGCAAATATAGGGTTGTTAAAATATCTCCACTTGAAAAGCTGAGCGTCTTTGCGAATGTGGAAATTGTATTTCTTCCACATCTCGTCGTTAAATTGAAGGTTGTGAATATTATCCGCCGTAATGTTCACAATGTCCCGGTTTGCTTTTATTTTATATTGAAAGCTTGTTTTCTGCAGGAATTGAAGCGACTCGATCGGCTCTCCTAGGACTCTTTTGATATTCTTGATTGATATCGTATTTATAGAGTTTGGCGTGGCCAATATGAAGTCACTCATTTCATTTGCGACTGCATATTCACTGATTTGAGAAGAGAGGCCGCGCCTTTGATACTCAGGAGCCGTCATGGAATTCGTATTCAAAAAGCACGACTTTGTTGCGCCACAGTATACCGCCTGTAGTGGCAGTAGTCCGTATGCGGAAGCCAATTTCCCGTTATCATTATCGATCGCGCAATAGATTTTGTTTTTACCGAAAGGAGCTTCGGAATTAAACCAGTGAAACCACTTGCTGTTGTAACCCTGCCTTACGCCAAAACAGTCACTGAACAGCCTCAAATAGGAATCAATAAAATGATTATCATAACTCCATATTTTCTCTATTCGAAACTGCCCGTCATTAGACTCAGTCATTGCTGAAAAATATTTTCGTGATTGCTCTGATTGGGAGACATCTCCGTAAAAATGCAGGGATTTCAGGATGTCCTGTCCGACTCATGCATCAAATAAAAATGGGGTTCCTTTTTGATAGCTCCGCTTCGCTTTTTTTCCGATCAGCATTGAATAATATCTGGGGTGCAGCCCTTCTGCGGGCCTGATCACTTTTAGATTAGCTATGGTAAACTCTTCGCCCTCTGAAATATCTTCAGCTACATAAATGGATCGTTTAAAGTTTACGCTAGCCAGCTCAGCGTCCTGAACACCATACTGCACTCCGCCCATGGCCAGGAATGCCCGTTCGGTTTCTATAACCAGCGCCTTCAACTCGTCCGGCTCTATTGAAAACGCGGAGTCAACCCCCCCATCGGATCGCTTCAGCGTAAAATGCTTCTCTATAACTCTTGCTCCCAGGGCAATCGAAGCGACCGCAACGCCGATTCCAATAGTATGATCTGACAATCCAACAATGCATTTATGCATTGTTGACAAATGAGGAATAGTATTGAGATTAGTGTTTTCAGGGCTTGCAGGGTAGGCGCTTGTGCACTTCATCAAAATAATGTCTTGGCACCCCGCTTTTCTTAAAACGTTAACGCTCTCATCAATGTCCGCTATAGAGGCAACTCCCGTAGACATGACCACAGGTTTCCCCGTTGCGGCCACTTTCCTCAACAGCGGGTGGTGCGTGTTCTCAAAAGACGCAATTTTATAGAGTGGCGCATCAAGGCTTTCCAAAAAATCGACAGCTGATTCATCAAATGGAGAACTAAACGGAATCAATCCCAACTCCCTCGCTCGGTCAAATAATGTTTCATGCCATTCCCAAGGGGTGAACGCCTCACTGTATAGAGAATGCAGCTCCCTGCCATCCCACAAGGATTTATGATCGCGAATCGTATACGCCCCTTTTATTGTAATGGTATCAGCTGTATAGGTCTGCAGTTTTATTGCGTGAGCCCCGGCTTTTGCAGCGGCTTCAACGATTGCGAGCGCTCTGTCCAATGATTGATTGTGATTGCCAGACATCTCCGCGATAATGAAAGGCATATAATCCTCACCGATTACCCTGTCGGCTATTGTAATTGATAGATTCATTTTATCGAACTTCCTTTACATAGCAGATTCTCTCTTTTTGGTACTTATGTTCTAAAAAAAAGTTTTGCGAATGTTTGTTGGCTCCCAGCACGTTTGCGTGAATTCGGATTATGTCAGGTCGATTTTCTGCAAGCCAAAGCTCTGCGGATCGCAACAGTTCTCCACCAAGCCCTGGCTCATCGAGGCCTGGCACAAGATAGATCGAGACTTCGGCTTCCTTATCTTTTACATCAAAACGAACGACGCCAACTGACGCGTTAAGCCGCTCGCCAATGAGCAGTAATTTGTCATTTGATGCCAACACCGCACTCAACCACTTTTGATGGCCATTCCATGTAATTGTTTCTGGATTGGGGGAGTTTTTCTTAACTGAGGGATGGTTTCGCCAGGCGAAAACATTCTCCGAGTCAATGTCTCTGGCAGGGCGCACGTTGATCGTTCTGCAATCCAGCGCGCGGACGACTCGAGCGACCCCGCGTCCATCCACGGCTTTCAGCGAATTGTTTGAGATCAAATATCTCAAGCTGGGATTTTCAAGTAATGTGCGCAGATGTCTCTTGATCTTAGCCGACAGGTCGGCTTCCATTTCCACCGTATATACGAAGCCTTCCGTCCCCGCATCTCTTAACTGCTTGCGTTGGTTCTCAGCTGCGCAAATTGCAAATGTGGGCAGGCCCATGCAGCATCGTTCCCAAACTGAGGATCCTCCTGAACCAATTGACAGGTCGGCTTCCGCCATCAACTCTGCGATTCGCTCCGTTTGAATGTGGCAATTAAATCCAAAGGCCGCACACTCGGATTCAATTGTCTTCCGGTATGGGTGCAAAGCACCGATGACGACATCAACCTGCAACCCGTCTTGGCTCTGGTCAGACAATGTTTTAACGGCAAGGCCTGTGTAATTGGCCGAATCCACTCCTCCAAAAAATACCAAAATGCGCTTGACGGGAGATTCGCGAACCTTGGCCTTCACTCGCATATCGTGGAACTCTTTGCGTAACATTGCGTAGCGGGGCCCTAACAGTAGTTGACACTGCTCGCTCACCTTTCCGGTGTATCGTGAGCTCATGTCGGTGAAAAAATTTTGATCCAGAAGGAGATCGCAATCGTGAATTCGATCTGCAAGATCATCAATGACCATAATCTTTTTGACATGGGGGCGCACCGCTGACTCCCACCGTGCATCCAGTGCATAATGATCAACCATCAACCAATCCCAATCCTCTTTCCCGAGTGCTCGGAGAGTGTCGTTGGCATCGGCTTCCTGGGTAACGCCCAACCAGTGCGAGTGGGCTAAATCACCGGAATTGGAATCGCTGTCCTTGCCATTGAGGACGATGTTCTCGTGCCCTTTCGCCCTCAAAATGTCGCGCGCGGGATCCGGCAGTTTCCGCATTACAAAGCGTGTCCGGATTCCTCGCCGCTTTAATTCCTCAGCCAAAGTGAGGCACCGCATGAGATGTCCGGTGCCTATTTCTTCTGAAGCATCGACCCGAAAAACGATATTCATCTCATCCTTCAATTCAAGCGTCTAAATCCTCCGTGACACACCGGTCCATGCAGCAAGCTGAAGACGTTACGGCCATCTTCGCATTCCTTGATAAGCCCAAACACCGGGTCCAGCGCCTCGAAGAATCCATCCACCACGTTGCTCTTGTGTTCCGTGCAGACATATACACAGTTGCCCGCCAAGAACCCTTTCGCGAGCATTTCCTGAGTGATGAGTGTTTTGTAGGCCAATGCACTCGGGCTTTGGAAAGTGAAGCCCGTGAGCGCCGGCAGGCCCCAGTGTTCGATTTTGAGGCTATGCTTGTCTGCGAGTTCCTGCCAGCGAGCGCGGATACTGGAGCCTGTTTGCGTGATCAATTCCCATGCCTTGGACCTCTCCATAACATCCAGTGTTTTCAGCGCCGCAGCTGGACCGATCCTCTCGGTCCAGAAGGTGCTGCTGATAAATGTGGATTGCGCCGCCTCCATAATCGCACGCCTTCCGATCGTAGCGGTAATCGCGTAGCCATTGCCGAGCGCCTTGCCGAACATGGCCATGTCGGGTTCGACTCCATAAAGCTTGTGCAAACCGCCGAAGGTCTCCCGGAAACCCGAAGTGCACTCGTCGAAGATCAATACAATGCCACGATCGGTCGCAAGCTGGCGGACCTTGTGTAGGAAGTTGTCCTCGGGGCCTTTGTTTCGCACGACCTCCATCTTGATGACCCCGATGTCGTGGGCGTTCACCAGCGCCTCGAGTTCCGTAAAATTGTTGTAGTTGAAGGGGAAGACCGTTCCGCGAAGGTTGCGGGGCACGCCATTAGGTTCGAGTCCGGGTAGCAGGTGCCCATCCAGGCTTTTATCGTCACCGAGATTGGCCGAGAGATACCAGTCGTGCCATCCGTGATAGCCGCACACAGCGACCTTATCTTTTCCGGTAGCTGCGCGCGCGATGCGGATCGCGATCGCGTTGGCCTCCCCGCCAGATCTGGCAAAACGAACCATGTCGGCCCAGGGATGCATCGCCACAAGCCGTTCTGCAAGGGAGACCTCCTCCGGACAGTTTAGCGTGGACATGTTTCCCGCCTGAACGGTCCGCATCACAGCCTCATCGACCTCGGGGTGGCCATAGCCAAGAATATTTGTGCCGATGCCCATGATGGACATATCGGTGTATTCTTTTCCGTCCAAGTCCCAGACCTTGCACCCTTTCGCTTTGCTGAAATAGGAAGGCCATTGCTCTGGAAGAAACATTTCCGGCCGCTTAGAGAGGAGCATATTGCCGCCGGAGATAGTTTTTTTTGCCCGTTTCCAGAGTTTCTGTCCGGTGCCGAGCTTCACCCCCTCGTTCCGGTGTATGCCGCAGTTGGCAGCGAACCGCTCCGGCTTCGCTTCATTCAAGGCCATGATTTCTTTCCAACCGAAGTCGGTGCGCGGGGAAAAATGTGTGAAAACAGATGTGACGACTTCAATGTCCAAGGGATCGTCAACCGTCCAGCGTTCCTGAGAGCAGTCAGTTTCGCTGGCAACATTGGAAGTGGCAAAATGCCCTGACTCGCGAAGGTAAGGGGTCACATGTTCGCGATGAGCTGGGTCCGTCGCCTCCGCTGCAGCCCGTTCGAGGGCACGGAAGGAAAAGACCTCGCAGTCCAGACCGTCTGGAAATGTTGGGGGGGCCACGTTGCTAACATAGTCTTTTCCTCCTAGCAAAAATGTCTGGACCACCGCATCCACAACCTCCGGATCGATGAGCGGACAATCCCCGGTAATGCGGACCACGACGTCCGGGTGATGCGGGATTGCCGCCTTGTGAAAACGGTCCAAGACGTCCGACTCGCTTCCTTGAAAAACATCATATCCAAGGTGGCGGACAAGATCAGCAAGGGGTTGGTTCTGCGGGTCCTCGGAAGTTGCTAGAAGGATTTGGTCAATCGTGCGGGCTTTTGAGAGGCGTCGCAATAAAAGCTCGATCAAAGGTCGTCCGAGGATTGGCTTCATCACCTTCCCCGGAAATCTAACGGATCCCATGCGTGCCTGAACAATGGCGGTAATCTTCATGATGGCAACCAACACGCTGGGTTAATCAGCTTCTCGTCTTCGCACTGCAAAGAAGGCAAGTCCGTTTGTTGGTAAAAGATGGAAGCGATGAGGATTTGTTGAAGTTGCCGTGCAGAGTCCGCCCCGACCACAACAGAGTCAATTTCCTGGAAGCCCATGGGAAAGGCCAAACACGCTTGCAGGGCCGAAATATCATGGAGTGACAGCCAAGCATGCCAGGTTGTCCATAAAGAACCCCATGACGAAAATTGCGCAGGAATGGCTGTCAGCGACATCAGTAACAGTCCCTGAAGAAAAACTGAGCGGGTGTGGACTTCGATATCGTTCCCCTTGAGGCGGCTCAACCATCCGCCCGTGTGCAAGCGTCGATCCACAAGATTAAATGGCGCCTGCACAAGACCCGATGGAAACAGCGTGATGATCCGCTCCAGTTCGTGCGGGTTTTGGATGGAAACCCCCACCTTGCGGACCTGTCCGCTGGCTTTGATTTCTTGTAGGGCATCATACAGCTTGTTTCCAATCCGTTTATCGAACAACTGCTCCGAGCGATGCAACAGGAGACCATAGAGGGAACTCACGCGGAGCCGGGTCATTGACGCTGCAACCTGTTCGTAAACCCACCCTCTCACATCCGGACAATCCTCGGGCACCACGGGAAGCTTAGTCACAACTTTGAATCCTTGAACGCCGATTTCTCCCAAGCAGGATTCGCTCTCTCCATAGGCAATGGCTGTGTCAATGGCCCCGATATTATTCACAGCTGCCAACTCCAGCATCTTTCTTGCCTCGGTCAAGCAGACCTGCCCGGACTGGTTGGCGATGCCGTAACGCATTCCAAATTGAACCGTTCCAAGTGCGATTTGCGCCATTCTTCCCGATTTCAAAAGGCGATTTTCGCCCGAACATCCGTATGCGGTTCCATCAAAAACATGCCGTCAGTGAGGCGACAATCCTATCCCTCTCATCACCCGTCAACGGGAGATCGAAAAGTCCGGCCAAGATATCAGGCACCGGGGTCGAGCTGAGCACACGGCAAGACATTGTTTTTAAGCGGCTTTCGGAGATTGTATTGAGGCTTAGATTTTCACTAGTTAAAATAGCGACTGAATAGGTCGATAGAATGGAATGAATTGCCGGCCCGTTGCCGTTCGCGTTTTCTGCCAAAGCGATGATGTTCCATAGCGACCTGGGTAGAATCAAATACAGATTAAAAGTCTTTTGCAGGGCCACTAATTCGGAGGGAGACATCTTTGAAAGCCCGAGGTTTTTTGCCTCGGATACCGGCATGATCATTCCATCGGCTCGCCGCAGAGGGATTTCATACTCTTTCTGAATCGCTGTGCCTGGATAAGGAAATAAAATATACACATTGCAGCTGAGTGCTCCCAACTTCCGGTTGAGTTCGATGGTTTCAAATACATTCTCTCTGGTTTCCCCTGGAAACCCGATGATGTTGAACGTCGAAAGACGAATATCGCAATCGGTAATAAATTTAAGATTGTTGATTAGGGTCTCGTCGCTGTAGTTGCGGCGTATCATCTTGCGGATTTCTTTATTTCCGCTTTCTACGCCGACACTCATGGCGACGCAGCCCATATTTTTAGCAAGCTGAACCTTCTCTTCGGTGATGGTATTTGGCATAACCGAGCAGGCAAATTGGATGCCGAGTTCTCTTAACCCATCGCCAAGCTTTTGCAAATGCTCAATCGGAGGGAGTAGAAATGTATCATCAGTGAATTTATACCATGTGGCTCCAAATTTATCCTTCAATTCGGCCAGGTGAGACAGAGTGACTTCAGGTGGCTGAATGCGAAAATAAGGCTTCGATCCGCGGACCATTTTGGCAACAGTGGGATCAATGCAGTAGGTGCATTGCATGGGGCAGCCGCGCGACTGCGAATAAAATGACCCAACATAGATTTTCCCGTCGAAGGGCCGAAACAAATGACGCCTGTCGAACAGCCCCCAATCCGGGCAAGGTAAAGCGCCGACATCAACGAGCGGGCTCAACGGATTCTTTCGAATGCCGCCATCGGGCATCCGAAAGCAGAGAGAAGGAATATTATAATAGTCCTCGCCTCGTTCCATGCGGTTGCAAAGCTCAAGAAGAGCGTCGTCGCCTTCACCGACACAGACGATGTCGACTTCCTTCTGGTTCAAACAGTCATCTGTGGCAATAGTGGCGTGAACGCCACCGACGATAACCGGCACGTCATATCGCGCCTGACGAAGCAGATCCATTGCAAAATCGAAAGTTGATGTCATGACTGAAACGGCGATCAAGTCGGGCTTGAAGGAATCTATAGCCTTCTGAAACTCATCCTTGTGAGTTACCACCGGATCTTCGCGCACCAGATCTTCAATCGTATAGTTCGTCTTGCGGAAAACCTGCACCCCTGCCTTTTCGTAATCTTTAGTTCCTCCGTGGGTGACAACATGCAGTTCGCTGGCGCTGATGCTCTCGGCCGCAGTTTTGAGAAAGCAGGTGTCAAATACGGCCGTTTGATGGCCTGCACGTTTAAGGATGGCAGATAAAATGGAAATTCCACCCGGAATTCCCACGTTCAAATAATGTTCAGGATAGACAAATAAGACTTTCATAGTGAGATTGTGGATTTAAACATGATATCAGTTCTGATGCAGGTGCTGCCTCCGAAGCCCTTTTTAAACGCGCTGATTTTCTGTTCCTTGGGGCTGAGTTCCGAATTTGTTTGAGCCGGGAACAGTTGCTCTCCGACCTCGAACCAACGACACCCGATTTCCTTGGCATGAAGAATGGCTTTCCAGATAACAGCATGTGTCAAAGGCTTCTCGAACAACTCGCGCTTTGAGGCGGAAGCTCCATAGTAACAGTATCGTGGACTGTGGATGAAAATGGCAGCAGTCACAAGCGCATTATCCCAATAACCCAGAACGAGGAATGCCTCATTCTCCTGGATCATTTTCATCTGAATTTTCCATGTTTGAGGAGTCCGTGTCTCCAGGCCCGCAACCTCGATATGCAGCAACCGGAATGCCTCCATATCCTCCACCCTTGCAGAATTCTGGTCACGCAGAGTCAAGCTGAGATTCTTCTCCCCCCAATTGATCAGGCTTTTGTAGCTCTTGCGGACCCGCGCGCGAAGTTCCTCTTCGCTTCCGGACAAGTCAATCACCTGAGTGAAATGCAACTTCGCCTGAGCCCCGTTTTCAAGGAGATGGCTGCCTAAAGGGGAAAGAATCGGCCGAAACTCCCGATATCTGGCAGTCGCGATTCTCTCATCTGCCCAAATGCGCTGAATCTCCGCCCTGAATGCCGTATGGGCTCCTGCTCGATGGTCGGCACTGATGCGTGAATTTTCGCAGTAAATAGCCGGTCTTCCAAATCCAGATAAATCAGGTTCGCCCGCAGCGCTTCTTCTAACAGCGAATCGCGCGCCGGCAAGAGGTTGGAGTGTTCCACGACCACGAATGAAAGGTCATGATAATCGGAGTTCCGTTCAAACTCTCTTGAGTAGGCAATATCGAGGCGGGTCAGAAATGGATGCTGTATCTCATCGGCATTCCAAAGCTCCTCCCATAAGCCCTCAAACCCCGGATCTCCAGTATGGACTATTTTCATGTCAGAGAGCGGACCTCCTCGCTCACACGCTGCACTTCGTCATCGGAGAGCGCGGGATATAGAGGGAGACTAAGAGCGCGTAAATAAAAAGCCTCGGCGTTCGGGCATTTTCCGGGAGCATAGCCGTAAGTTTTGCGATACCAGGGCTGAAGGGGGACGGGAATGTAGAGCACCTGTGTGCCGATGCCTTTGTCTTTGAGCTCTGCCATCACCCGTGCGCGGGATTTGCCGATGCGATCAAAATCCATCTCGACGGTGTAGAGGTGAAGGGAAAGATCCGAAAGCTGAAAGCTGAAGTGTGAAGAGGAGTCTAGGGGCGATGGTCGGGAGTCGAGCACCGGTGTCTTGAGCCAGTCGAGGCCGGCAAAGGATTCGTTGTATCGCGCGGCGATTTCCTGGCGGCGGCGAATAAATGAGGGAAGGCGACGTAGTTGGCTGCGGCCGAGCGCGGATTGCATGTCGGTGATGCGGTAGTTGTATCCGAGTTCCTGCATCTCGTAGGACCAAGGGCCAATATCGGAAACTTGAGATCTGAAACCTGAGACCTGAGGGTCTGCGAGGCCGACGAAGTCCGCCGGGTTCCGCGTGACGCCGTGAGATCGCAGCAAGCGGGCTTTTGCGGCCCATTCTTCGTTGTCTGTCACGAGCATCCCCCCCTCGCCGGTGGTTATCGTCTTCACGGGATGAAATGAGAAGACCGTCATATCGGCCCAGGGGTGTCCGCCGAGTTTCCAATCCTTGCCCTCTGCGGAAAAGCCTCCGCTAACTCCGTGGCAGGCATCTTCAATAACATACGCTCCCTTGCTGCGCGCGATGCGAGCAATTTCGGGCATGTCGCAGGGATGGCCTGCATAATCCACGGCGACGACCGCTTTCGTGTCGTCCTGCCACTTGGCTTCGAGCAGCCCAGGATCCAGATTGCGCGAAGCCGGATCAATGTCACTGAAATCCGGAGTGGCATTCACATAGGCGGCACAATTCGCCGAGGCAAGAAACGTGATCGGGGAGGTGACCACCCTGTCCCCCTCGCCCACAC
>Ga0163199_1000392_pt1 | contig 27698 bp, 30 predicted proteins | sample PL_2010_150m_FD_113537 | JGI IMG/M metagenome (GOLD analysis project Ga0163199, IMG submission 113537) | Freshwater microbial communities from Powell Lake, British Columbia, Canada to study Microbial Dark Matter (Phase II) - PL_2010_150m | ecosystem: Environmental > Aquatic > Freshwater > Lake ...
ACTCTAATCCGCAGTCAACTTTTTTCTCACCCCAAACATTTTTCCGCCTATTGGCAGAAGAAAGCTCGACTTCAGAATAATGCCAAAATGCGGATTAGAGATGCAACCCACCACGTAGCGTGAGTAGTTACAAAGAATCAGCGTTCCTCAGCGAAGATCAGCGTCTTCAGCGTTCAAAGGTTTTATTTATTCAGAGTGCATCAACCCGCGTTGCCGCGCATATTGGATCAATTCGTAGCGGCTGCTCAAGTTGAGTTTTTGCATCAGGTTAGTGCGGTGACTATGAATCGTGCTGGGGCTAACCACCAACTTATCGGCGATCTCTTTGTTGCTGTAGCCTTCGGCGAGTAACCGCAAAATTTCTTTTTCGCGCGGGGTGAGAGACGGCTTCCCCGATTCGTTAGGATCATCCAATCGCTGGAGATAATCTTGAAGAAGATGCCGCGCCATCGTCGGAACTAAAAACACTTCACCGCGCGCCACCGAGCGGATCGCCCCGATCAGTTCATTCGTTTCAGCCGCCTTCAACATATAACCCGACGCTCCTGCTTTGAGCATCTCAAAAAAATATTCGTCGGTGCGGTGCATGGTCAATACCAAAATGTGAATATCGGGGAAACGAGATTTGATCTTGCGTGTCGCTTCCAGCCCGTTCATGCCCGGCATACCGATGTCCATCAAGATCAGATCAGGGTGCAGCGACTCGGCAAGTTGCGCCGCCTCTTCACCATTCAGCGCCTCACCCACCACATCAATATCCGGCTCGGCTTCTAATAGCAATCGCACTCCGGCGCGGAAGATAGTATGGTCGTCGGCGATCAGCAATCGAATCTTTTCACTCACGGTGTGTCTCCGGGATCGGAACTGAAATTTTAATCCGCGTGCCTTTACCGACTTGAGATATTACCTCTAACGTGCCGCCGTATTGAACGACACGCTCTTGCATACCGAGCAACCCCAGCCCTCGCGCGCTGTTGCCGTTCGATTGAAAGTCATGCACGTCGAAACCGCGCCCATCGTCGGCGATCTCTCCCTCAAACAATCTGTCGCGTGTAGCAAGTTTTAAATGTACGCATGTCGCGCCCGAATGGCGCACGACGTTATTCAACGCTTCTTGATAAGTGCGAAACAATGCCGTCTCGATTTCGGGCGGCAGGCGGCGCGAAAAATTCTGTGCCTCAAGTTCAACCTGAATTGCCACATCTTTAAGTACTCGCTCGGCGTGAGTCCTTAGAGCGGGCACCAAACCCAGATCGTCTAACGCCGATGGACGCAAAGACAGAATGATGTCGTAAGCGCGATTGGTGGTCTCGGCAAGCAAGACCCGAATCTGTTGGAGTTGAACGCGCGCTTGCTGAGGTTGTTCCTCTATCAATCGCTCGGCGACCTCAACGTTGACGGCTAACCCTGCCAAATCCTGACCCAGATCATCGTGCAGGTCGCGCGCCACTCGTTTGCGCTCTTCTTCTTGAACCGTGATCAACCGTTTGAGCAATTGATAACGTTGAACTGCTTCGTGGCGTAGATTTTCGGAGAGCGTGCGATTTTCTACTTCTTCGCTTTGGATGCGCTGACCCATTCTATTAAACGCCGCGCTCAGTTCGCCAATCTCGTCCGGGCTATTGGCGGGCAAGCGCAAACCAAGTTGACCACGCCCAAACTGGGCAAGCGTTTGCGCCACATTCTCAAGGCGGCGAATCACCATGCGGCTGATAGCCAAGTTGACGACAATAACTGTGGTCACTATGGTGCCGATCCACCACACTACATTGGCGAGCAAATCGTTATCCAGTGTAGATTCCAATGGCGCCATCGAAATATCAGTCAGTAACAATCCGATCAATTTTTCATTGGGATCATGACAGCCCTGACACTTTGGCTGATTTTTGATCGGGTTCATGCTGCGAAAGATGCGTTGACCATCGGGCAAATCAATCACCACGCTTCCGGGTCGCATCTCGGCTGGAAGGCGGTGACACGGTTGGCAGGTCGGGTCGCGGTTATCCAGTTGTTGCCCTGCGCCTTCGGCTGCAGGGGCAAAGACCACACGCCCCTTCGTATCTAGCAGGTAAACAATTCTCAGCGTTTTATCTTCGCCAATGGCGTCCAACATGTGTTGGAGACCAGCCGGATCGCGAGAGAGCATTTCGTGTTGAAGACTGTTTTCGATGACGCGGGAAGTTTGCGAGGCGAGGAATGACAAAGTATTGAACATCACTTCGCGGTGACGCACGTATTCAATGGCGGTGAAGATTCCGAGGATGCCAACGAGGGGCAACACCAATCCCAGCGTTACTTTGAGGCGCAAACTGCGGCGGATAAAATCGAGGACGAGACGACTTAGCGGCATGTTGATTTAGCATAGAGTAGCCGCCAACCCTAACCAAGTATGGGTTATCCTAAAGAAGGGGTGATTTATTGCATTACGTTCTATGGATTCTTTCTTCCATTCGGCATAATTGCCCCGCTCAAATCAGTATTGACGATGTTCACGCCGGTCATGTTTGCGCCTCTTAGGTCTACGCCCTTTAAGTTTGCGCCTGTCAAGTTGGCATTGGTCAAATTGGCTTCAGTCAATACAGCCTCTTCCAAATTTGCGCCAGTCAGGTTAGCCCGAGTCATCACCACCCGAGTCAGATCGGCTTTGGACAAGTTAGCATTGATCAAAGTGGTTTCGTTAAAGTCGGCTTCAGTCAGGTTGGCTTTCACCATATAGGCGTCGGTTAAATCGGCGCCGTTTAACTTGGCATAGACCAAGCGCACCCAGTTCATCCGCGCCCCGCTTAAATTGGCGCCGCTCAGGTTGGCGCCGCTCATATTCGCGCCGGAGAGTTTTGCCTTGCTCAAATTCGCGCCGCTTAAATTAGCGTTGCTCAAATCGGCGACGGTGAGGATCGCTTTGCTCAGATCGATCTCGGCTAGCCACAACGGACCGGGGCGATTTAGTAAGTCGAAAATTTCAAAGCGAGTCAGTTCAGCCATTGGAGTTCCTCCAATCTATAAGGTGACAGTCACTTTGCAAGTGACTGGCACCTTGCCTGCAAATTGGATTCTACATAGAGTGGTGTGAGTGTATCATAAGCATCTGGTAAAATTTACTCGTAGAGACGTTATATATAACGTCTCTACTAAACGTATTGTAGGAGATTAAATGAAACACTTAAACCCTTTTTTGATTTTGATACTCATCTTGTCGCCGTTGTTTGTGGCGTTCACCGCCGCTCAACCCGCGCCGTGCGATCCGACCCTTGCCTGTTTTGATGTGAGGCTGGGCGAGCCAAGTTTGGTTGGCGATTTTTATTTTGACAACGCGCTTGTCGCTTCGAGTGTGAACAGCGCGCGCCTGAGCGGCAAACCCGACGTGCCGCATTTGCTCGCCGCCAAAAATATCAAAGAGCCAAATGGTCAGGGCTTCGGCGATCTGTATGGCTATTCTGATCAAGCGGCGTTTCAAACGACGAATGCCGGTTGGATTTGGAATGTGCGCTTCTTTCCGGCGAAGACGTTTCTCAAAGGCACGTTGAGAATTGTCTTGCTACCGACGACTCTGACGGCGGATATTTATGTGGACGGTGTACTCGCCGCCTCACAAGCGAGTGCCACCGATGTCGTTGTGGCGAACGGTTTACACAAAGTTGAAGGTCGAAACTTTAAAGACTCGGCATCGAACGGCAGTTACTCTTTTAACGATCTTGCCCAACCCGCTTTTTCATCGGCAGGCGTCACAGGTTATCTGTATATGCAGCCGGTGAAAATTTTTGCGGCGACCACAGCCGCCCCTGCGCCAGCCGCCTCCGCACCCGTGGCGGCATCACCTGCGATCCGCGCGCCGTCCACTGGATCGTTTGGTGGATTCGAGTTGGGCGGGCAGGTCGCATCATTCTCTCGTCCACAATTAATGAAGGATGCCGGCATGACGTGGGTCAAGCGGCAGGTGTCGTGGAACCCCGGCGACAGCGCGCGTGGTTCGGCGGGCGAGATGATCAACGAGGCGCACGCGCGTGGATTTAAAATTTTGTTGAGTGTGCGCGGCGCGCCTGATCTCGCCACGCCAGATCGATTCCCATCGTACGCATCATTTGTGGGCGAACTCGCCGCGCTCGGCGCGGACGCGATTGAAGTATGGAACGAAATGAATCTGGATCGTGAATGGCAAGCGGGGAAAATTAGTCCTTACGCTTACGTGCCGATGTTGCAACAATCTTACGCGGCGATCAAAGCGAAGAACCCCGGCACGATGGTGATCAGCGGCGCGCCCTCACCCACCGGATATTTTGGTGGATGTCGTGGTGAGGGTTGTGATGATCAACCTTACCTTGAAGGAATGGTGGCGGCGGGCGCGTTGAATTACGCCGACTGCGTGGGCATTCACTACAATGAAGGCATTGTGTCGCCGACTCAAACAAGCGGCGACCCACGCGGCAACCCGAATCATTACACGCGCTATTATCAAACGATGGTGGATGTGTATTACGCGGCGATTGGCGGCAGACGTCCGTTGTGCTTCACCGAGTTGGGGTATCTCTCCGGGCAAGAGTGGGGCTTTGTGCCGGGTGGATTTTTGTGGAGACCGCCTTACAACTTAACCGTTGCCGAACAGGCGCAGTTTTTGGCGCAAGCGGCACAGCTCTCGCGGGCGCAGGGCAAGGTGCGTATGATGATCGTCTTCAATGTGGATTTCACAACATGGACGGATGATCCGCAAGCGGGGTTCGCCATGTTGCGACCGGATGGATCGTGCCCGGCGTGTACGACGTTGGCGAGTGTGATGAAGTGATTGGAGATTAGAGATATGAGGCATCCTCTTCTCCAAAAACTCTCAGGTTCTGATCGCCGCTCGATTGGCAAATCGAATCAGGTTGTCAAGGAAGTTTTGGCAAAGCCAAAATTGTTTGAGGTGTTGTTTGACGGAATACTTGAGGACGATCCGATTCTGCGGATGCGTTGTGCGGATGCCATCGAGAAGATAACGCTTGAACATCCGGAATACCTTCAGCCTTACAAAACAAAACTGATCCAGCAAGTGGCGAAGATAGAACAACAAGAGGTGCGCTGGCACGTCGCGCAATTTTTCTCGCGGCTTAAACTGACTTCAGCAGAACGCCGCGCCATCGTGAAAATTCTGAACGAGTATTTGAAAGATGAGAGCAAGATCGTCAAGACATTTTCGATGCAAGCCCTAGCCGACATCGCTCTGCAAGAGGATGAACTGCGCCCGGCGATCACTAAGCAGATTCAATATCTAACACGAATAGGGAGTCCGGCGATGAAGAGCAGAGGAAGAAAGTTGTTGGCGAAACTTAAACCTGAATCTTCTGGCGAATCTTCTGGCGATTGAAATCGCGGCAACACAAAGCGAAGTCCGTCCTTCGGCAAGCTCAGGACAGGCTCTACGCGGACTTTTCGCGCCACACCTGACGGGTGTTGCCGAGAGGCACAGGCACAAAACATTTCCCTTATTTCCTTTATCTCCCTTACTTCCTTTGATCTTTTATCTCCCTTATTTCCTTTCACCTTATGACCAAATACTTCGTAGCTATTGCGGGCAACATCGGCGTTGGAAAATCCACGCTTACGACTTTGATGACTCAAAAGTTGGGCTGGAGTCCGTTCTTTGAAGCGGTGGAGGAGAATCCATATCTCGCCGACTTTTATAAAGATATGAGTCGCTGGAGTTTTCACTCGCAAGCGTTCTTCCTCTCGCGGCGACTGCAACAGCATTACCAGCTATTGCAACGTGACGATTCGGTATTGCAAGATCGCAGTGTATATGAAGACGCCGAAGTTTTCGCGCGCAACTTATATCGGCAGGGGAACATGAGCGCGCGTGACTGGGAAACGTATTACGATCTTTACTCCATCCTCTCGCAGTTGCTCACGCCGCCGCATCTGGTCGTGTACCTCAAAGCCTCGGTGCCGACTCTTCTGCGGCGCATCGCCCAACGCGGGCGCGAATACGAGCGAAGCATCTCTGCCGACTATCTCACCGCGTTGAATGACCTCTACGACGATTGGGTTTCGCGCTTCGCCCTCTGCCCCGTCCTCACGGTTGAAACCGACAACTTAGATTACGTTCAACACGACGCGCATCTCGATCAGATCGTCGGGCGCATTAACGACAGATTGCACGGGAAAGATTATTTGCAATTGAGTAAGTAGTAAGTAGTAATTATTCCGTATTGCGTATTCCGTTGTTACGCAATACGGAATACGCAATACGAAATACGCATCACGCATCACGTATCACGCTTCATCCTTCATAATTCATCCTTCATCCTTCATCCTTATCACGGATTCACCCACATCAACTTCCCCACATACGTATAGCTGTGAGTGCAGTTCGGATCGTTCTTCGGCACAAAGACGCGAGACATTTGCACCGTGTTGGCATTGGTGAAAGTTAAATTCAACGTCACCGCGCCATCGTTCACTGGTGACGAACCCGAATAGCTATATACGTTTGTCCTCACACGAATCATGTTGTAGGGTGACGGTTCTTGAGTCGTCATGGTCAAGCCATTCGGAGTCGGCGCGAGTTCGGTGAGTCCGTAGGGCGGCAGGATCGCGCCTTTGGTGCATGTGCCGCTCATCACGTCCGGGCTTTGAGTCAAATCCCATATGGATGATTTTGTTGAGACGAAGTCAATAACTGGCACACTCGTTGCAACTTGAGTCGATGCGGATGTAGAACTCGGCGCGAGGGTGGGAACGAGAGTCGGCGTTGAGGTCGGGGGCGCGAACGTGAGCGTGGGGGGCAGAGGTGAAGGGGCAACCGTGTTCGTCGGCTGGGCGGTTACCGAAGGGAGTGTAGGCGTCACTGTATTCGTAACAGGACTGGCACAAGCACTAAGCAGGACAAAGATGATTACAAATGCAATTCGTGGCATATATTTTCTCCAATAACAACTTGCTCAAAATTCTATTTCAACTACAATCATTCACTATGTTCAAAATTTTTCATGTTACCTTGATCATGTTTGTGGCGCTGATGATAACCCAACCTGTCGCGGCGCAACAAGAATATAACGCTTCGGTCTTGGGAACGGTTTCAGGCTTACGTTTACGCAGTGCGCCAAGCGAAAGCAGTATTATCTTAACCGTATTGGCGCCGCTTACCCAATTGCGAGTTATCGGGCGAACGAGCGATAACGGTTGGCTTGAAGTCTTCACACCCGCGAATCAACGGGGCTGGGTGGCGCGTGTGTGGACGGTAGTGCAGGTATCGTTATCCACTATTCCTGTAAGCACTTCAGGCAACATCGTTGCCCCCTCTACGTCCAATGCGACAACTTCATCCACTGGAACTACAAGCGGGTCCACTTCTTATGTAGTGCGATCAGGAGATACATTGGGAAAAATCGCAAGAAATTTTGGTTTTACTTTGTCCGCCATTCTCAATGTTAATCCGGGTTTAAATCCAGATCGCATTTACATTGGGCAACAATTACGTCTGCCAACCACAGCGGCTACCTCTGTCACCTCAACTACCACGGGGGTAGTCAATAGCACAGCCAGCACGTCAGCTTATCTCACCAACATTACGCCGCGCGCCCGCCAGATATTTTTGCAAGGGCAGAGTTTGGGCAACAACGCGCGAGCCTTTGTGTTGGTGGGCGATAGCAACAGTGAAAGTGGCGCGTTTCTTACGCCCTATGACCAAGGCAACTATACCTTAGGTATTTATAGTTCCTTGCAACCCACTGTAGATTATTTTCAGGGTTCGTTTGGGCGTGTAAGAGTCGCCGCCCGACCCGGATTCAATTCAGGCAAAGTATTGAAACCTGAAAATGCCAATAAGTCTTTGTGTTTAGCAGATGAGTCACCTTTGGTATGCGACTATCGTCTCGCCCGACCAAGTGTGGCATTGATCCTTATGGGGACAAACGATCAATACTATTGGTGGGACTTCGAAAAGAATTATCGGCAGATCGTTGAGTATTCCTTGTCCAAAGGGATTGTTCCCGTGCTCACTACAAAGATAGATGACACGGAGGCGAACACCGCTGGAGCCAATTATATTAATAATACTATTCGTAAGTTAAGTCAGGAGTACTCTGTTCCGTTGTTAGATTTACGACAGGCAGTTACTTCACTACCAAACAGGGGTTTGCTGGAAGACGGCTTTCACATTAACCTCCCGCCAGATGGAAAAACCGGAGTCTTTGACACCACACATCTTATGTATGGATACACGATGCGAAATCTCATCACGCTGCAAGCGTTGACTGTGTTACGGTCGCAGGTGCTAAATTAATTTATGGTCGGCTGATCGCGCTTACTGTATAAAGGAAACCCAGTAGGCGCATATCAAAGGCTTCCTCCGTATAATGATTCGGCTGGTTCTCAACCAGACCATTATTAGGCAACTGACGAGTCGCTAACCAAAAATCGAACACTGGTAAGTCGAGCTCTTTTCCCAGACGGCGAATGACATTGTTAATGTAACCTGACCCAGCCCTACTCTCTTCAATGTCGTTTGCTTTCGTAACAAGTACAGGCAAAGAACCTTCTCGCAAGGCAGATTCGATTATCTTGCGATAGTGGTTTTCAAAGTCAAACCAATAGTACAAATCGTTTGTTCCTATATTGATAAAGACAATGCTGGCTTCTGAATCGCGCAAATCGCACACCAATGGGCTCTCGCCTTTTTTGCAGTAGGCTGGATTTGCCCAAGTCGGGTTGCTGAGCGAGCTGGAAGTAAATCCCGGGTTTGAAGCGAGTAGTGGACGGTAGAAAGACGGCGAGAAAAAATCGGCGGCAGATTGGATTGCTGGATAACGACTGAGATTGACACCACGCTCCGCAAATCGCCAAATGCGCATTGAGGGCGCTAGATTGCAATCACCAACCGCAGTAAACATATTCAGCTTCTTGCCGCGATGAGTACTGTTGACATACACCTCACGCATATAAGGTGTAATCACCGGGATTGATGAAAGGGGAGGAAAGACGACATCCGTAGTGGACGAAATTATGCCACTGCTTGAAATGGAAACCGATTGGCTTTCGTTGGAGGTAGTGACGTCCTCCGGGTTAGGAATAATCAGATTTAAACCGGGATGGATTTGATTGACATCCGGAATCTTATTTATTCGCGCAATCGCTTCTACTGTTACTCCATATTTTGCGGCAATGTAGCTTAAGGTATCACCCGGTTGAACAACATAAACTATGTCTTCCGCTAGCGGAGCAGCAGACGCTGATGCTACCATTCCAAACAAAAACACACTTATCAATAGAGCGTAGATGTAACGTATCATTGCATACCCTTGTCTAATATTTAAAAATGATTTGCCTAAACTAGCATTAGGCGAACATTGCCACAACAATTGCAAGCAGATTAACCGAGCTTGCCTATTATTATACTTTTACTACAATCACCGCACATGATCAAGTTTCTTCGAGCCATTATTATTTTCACGTTCGCATTCGTAGCCGTTCAGCCCGTTGAAGCGCAACAAGCCTACAACGCAACAGTCTCGGGTGCGGTTATCGGTTTGCGTTTGCGCACCGAGCCAACTATATCGGGGGCAATTATCACCGTTCTTGCGCCAAACACGCAACTGCGAATCATCGGTCGCACAAATGACAATGGCTGGCTCGAAGTGATCACGCCCAGCAATCAACGCGGCTGGGTCGGGCGCACTTGGGTCACGACTCAAATTTCACTCAACACGATCCCTGTCTCTGCTCAAACACAAATTGTGATGCCCGCCGCCACACCGTCACCCACGCCCGCTCCAGCGAGCACCAACGTCAGCGCGCCGCCAAAAGAGTTTGCGGTGGTGAGCGGCGTAAGCGAGAACGCGCGCCAGATTTTTTTGCGCGGTCAACAATTGGGTAACCGCGCCGATGTGTTTTCAAAAGTCGGCGACAGCATCACTTCGGGAACGTACGCACCCGACTCGCCGTTCTTGGTGCCAATCGGCAACGGAAAATATAATCTCGATCAGTACAGCAATCTGCAAAGCGTGATTGATTATTTTTCCAAAACAAAAGCGCGTGACGCAAATTCGTTTGCCAACACCTCGCTCGCCGCCCGCGCCGGTTGGGCGTCGTGGATGGCGATGACCCTTCCGAAATATCCCACAGCACCGTGCAACAAAGATGAAACACCGCTCGCGTGCGAATACCGAATCGTCAAACCGTCGATGGCGATCATCATGTTCGGCACGAATGACGCGCGCCTGTCATCGCTTGCCACCTACGAAAAATATATACGGCTGATCATCGAGACATCAATTCAAAATGGCGTTGTCCCCATCGTCAGCACCATCCCGCCGATCAAAGCCGCGTGGGGCGTAGGTCGCGCCGAAGTGTATAACGCAATTGTGATTCGACTCGCGCGCGAATACGACGTGCCACTGTTAGACTATTATTCGGCGATGAAGACTCTGCCGTACGACGGGTTAGCCGCCGACGGCGTTCACCCTTCGTTGCCCCCTAACCTTCAAACAACTTTCTTCACGCAAAAAAATATCTTGTACGGCTACACACTTCGAAACTTAACGGCTCTGCAAGCGTTGGATAAAGTGTGGAGAGAAGCATTCCATTAGTTGTAAAATAGTTGTGTGACACAACTACGCTTCACCCTCATCGCTATCCTCATCGCGCTCATCATCCCCTCATCGCGCGCCGCCGCCGCACCGCGAGCGACCTTTACAGTGCTAGTGCATAGCGCCTTCACTTTAATATCGCCGCAAGACAACGCCCCCGCCACGTATTCGATCTTCAAAGATGAAACGTTCCTGATCATCGCCCGCAACGCGCAATCCACTTGGGTGCAGTTAGAACTCATCGGCGCGGATAAAGAAGCGTGGGTGCGGATCGAGTACGGAACGGTGAAAGGGAACTTGGGTGACGCGCCGATCAAAGGTGACAAAGGGGCAGCCGCCACCACGCCGAGACCGCAGCCCCCCATCAAAAACGTTTTCCCCGCAATCAGTTCGCGCGCGCGTGACATCTATCAAACAGGTCTGCTCATTGGAAATAATCCACGCGCCTTTTCCAAAATCGGCGATTGCAATTCGGTGACGCCGTTCTTTCTCGCCCCATTCGATTCGGGCGAGTATCGTTTAGGTGAATACAAAGAACTACAAGAGACGATCAATTATTTTGGCGGTTCGTTTGCGCGTGAGAGCATGACGGCGCGAGTCGGCTTCAGCACGTCATCGCTGTTCAGCCGCTTGTGGGCAGACCCGAATTTATGTAATGGCGAGAATCCAATGGAGTGCGAATATCGCCTGCATCGTCCGAGCATCGCCTTCGTCAGTCTCGGCACTAACGGCGCGTGGCTGACGAGCGCAGATTATGAATCTGGGATGCGCGGCGCGATTGATTATTTGATCGCGCGCGGAGTCGTTCCCATTCTCGGCACGAAGGCAGATGATTTAGATGAGGGGCGATTTAATCCAATCGTGATCAAACTGGCGCGCGAGTATGACATACCGTTGTGGAATTTTCGCGCCGCCGTTGAACCGTTGCCGAATTTCGGTTTGGGTGAAGATGCGTTTCATCTAACGTGGGGCGCATCGTATTTTGATCAGCCGCTGTTTGCGGCGTGGCAGTGGCGCAACCTGACGGCGTTGCAAATGTTGGATGCGGTGTGGAAGGGTGTGAGATAAAATATATGAACTCGGAACAGCATCGTATTAAAGTAGTGAGCATCTTTTTCGTATTGATCGTTGTCGCGTTAATGCTCATTGCCTTTGCAGTTTTTGGGAGAGGAGACGACAGTATTACAGTAGCGACTCAAAAAACAGATTCGCCGCTCGCCACTGCAAAGCCATCCAACGGGACTCTCGTTCCGGCAGCCTCACCCATCGCCACCCAAGCAGCAAGTAAAACTCTTGCCCCAACATGCCTTCCACAAACGCCGACGAGGGTTTACCAGATACACGAAAAATACAACAACAGTAATCCTGAAGTTACGTTCAAGGGTAAACCGTTGTTAGTCATTGGAGATTCCAACACCGATGAAAGGAACCCACAAAATATCGTCAACACTATGCGGCTGGATCATTTTACGTGTATCGGCTGTTCGGCAAATGAGTTGGCGGTTCAAGCACTGAGTAAAGATAGTTTAATGAAGCAGCTTGAAAGCGGCAGATACATCGGGGTGATCTTTATCGCAGGTTCTACCAATCCGCAAGAAGGAACGAAAAACCTTGTGGAGCTATTTGAATGTTTGAAGATTAAGAAGGTGGAACTCTTTGGTCTCACCTCTTTTGTGCCGGGTCACGTTGATAAACAGATAGAGCAAGAGTCAAGATTACAAATTGAACTGATCAACAAAGTCATTAAGGATTATTCAGGGACGCGGGTTTTGGATATGCAAATCAAGGTGGAAGCAAAAAATGACCCGTGGCAAGGACCTTGGGAAACATCACGGATAGGATTGAACAACGAGCAAGATGGAAACCATTACAACGATAAGGGGTTGGCTGCCCTACGGCAGGAAATTATTAAGTGGTTTGCAAATATGAGGTGAGACAAGTCGCCCAAGAGTCGCCTCTCACACAAAAAGACCCGAAGGGTTTTACAAAACCCTTCGGGTCTCTGTTCTACGGTATGAAAATTCGCCCTACCCCTTTGTGCTTATCAATATCCATCACAATTTCCACCAACTTTAACATGCACTTCATACGATAATCGTATTGCAAAATACGATCAACATTACCGACAGTGATCACGGGAAGAGCTTGAGGCGTATTTTCTTCGCGCAAAGTTCGCTCTAACGAATTTTTGCCTACCATGTTGCGATTACCCGTAAGCAAAATCAGATCATTCGCTTGAGCGAAGCGCCACACTTCACGATCATTACTTTCAGGCGCAAGACCCACATCGGCAAACGTTACCAACGGAAAAGCGAGAAGATCAACCCAGCCTTCAGCGGAGAGTGTTCCCCAAAGCAGAACTGCCCGACCCTCCATGTTGTGATCAGAGAGCGCTTTCATTTTTCCTGATCTTTTCTTTCCAAGCTTGTAATTTGGCGTATAGCTCTTCTTTTCCTGGCGTGGGTGGCATCGCCGCAATTTGCGCGAATCTTTCCCGGTTTCGCTCTTCCCAATACTGGCGATGCTCCTCGGCATTTTTGAGAACGATCTCGTACTCGCGCTCTACTTCCTCACGATGCGTATTGATATAGTCCATCACATCGGCAATCTGTTGATCTGTCAGGTTGAATATATCCTTAATGAACACAGGCGGATAGCTCTTTACAACATAATCCATCACATCGTAAAGAGTAATGCGCGTGCCAGCGATGGTTAACCCGCGTTCGGTGTAAACCACGGTGCGATTCTCTTTGAGGCGCGGCGCATTTTCGTTTTTAGCAAAGGGCGCGTACGAAGAGCGCAACGCCGCCACTTCATCTTGCAAGCGTTTCACTTCCGCTTCAAGTTGAATCATGCGCTCAGTAAGTTCTTCGGCAGAAAGTGTTTTGCTCATGGCACATCTCCTTCAACGCTATCATTTTACACCGCTACACCAAACGCGCTTCAAGCGCGTTTCCTAAATGCCCGCCGCGAATTCATTCGCGGTAGAGTCTTGATGCAAAAGTGTGATGCAGGGCTTATACTTGCGTTAGAGGCATAACGATGACATCACAATTAATCCTATTTACAGGCTCTGGGCTTCTCCTCATCATCTTGGCGGTTCCATTAATTCAACGCCGGGTTCCGCCCAATATCTGGTACGGTTTTCGCCTGCCGCAGACGCTCAACGATCCGGAAATCTGGTACGCGGTTAATGAATACGGTGGTCGAGGATTGATGTGGGTCGGCGTCATCACTCTCGTTACTGCTTTAGGACTCTACTTTGTGCTGAATGGCAATGTTGAACTCTATACCTCAATCTGCACTAGCGTGATCTTAGGTAGCTTGTTGGTGGATGTGATTTTAAGTTTCCGCTATCTCGGAACGTTGAAGAAGAAGTGAGTGATGGATGAAGAGGAGTCTGCGCGTAACGTTGCTTGACTTGAAAATAGGATCGTTTATACTTCTTTCCAGATATTAGCGTGGGCGGCGCAGTAAAACGTGATTTTGATTTCTCTTATTCCGCCGCGTCAATTCTTAATTCATTCAGGCGCAAAACTAAAGTCAAGCTATTACACAAAGATTACGATGACATCAAGATTACCTATCACGTTTCTTTCTGGGGTATCGAACGTGGATGACCTCCAAAAGCACATTCTACATAACGGTGCGTTCACGAAGGAAGAGAACGCAAGAATCTTCAACAAGTGGTTCAAGGATGCGCCGCGCTATGTTTACAGGGCAGTGAATAGCAAGTATGGTATCGCAGGCAAGATTATGTGCGATGTCGGTTGCATCTATGGCATGAATTTGGTTTTCGCTGCGCCGGGCTCATATGGATTGGAAATCGAAGAGTACCCAGCCAAGTTCGCAACAAGTATTGGGCTACGAGTTGAAAGACGAGATATATTCGATGACGTCTCGGATTTGCCAAAAGTTGAAGTTGTTTGGTGCTCAGCCGTCCTTGAACACGCCGAGTCACCTCATATCTTTCTCAGAAAACTGCACCAACTTTTGAAACCGGGTGGGATGGTCGTCATTTTTGTTCCGACTGTGCCTCTCGCACCTTTTCTCCATCGCTTGCCGCTCCTCAACAAGTACTTGTCAGGTCATTTGTATGGCGACCACATCAATGCTTTTACACCAGAAACCTTGCAATTCTTTTGCGAGCGCTCGGGCTTCAAGACAATCGAAACATCGCCATTCTATCCTTTTCCGGTGAGTCTGATCAATCATGTGCCATTGGTCAACCGGCTTATTGACGGGTGCATTTATGTTGGCAAGAAGATTGAGAACTGGGAATACCCCGCCAATGCTACTCGCCGCGTTGCGAATAACATACGTGGATTTGATTATGTGGGTGACATTGGGTTCCCTAAACTGAAAACATGAGTGAGGCTGTCATTTGCGCCCAACCCGCGCGTGCGTCCGACCACACAGCGGCTGACGCGAATCGTTGACTCCCAAACCAAAAACGAGACCCTGCTTCACCGCAGAGTCTCGTTTTCTTTTCACGCATCTCTCTTCAAATACACCACCCCTAACGGCGGCAGCGTCATCATCACCGAAAAATTTTGCCCTTGCACAGATCACATTGCTCTGCCTACTTCGGTGTGCTAAACTGTGAGCGTGGACTTTGAAATAATTGGCAAAATTCAAAGTGTCAAAACTATTGCCGCTGGATCGCGTTCTGTATCCATCTGTGCCTTATTTTCAGAGGAGCAACTATGAAAACCTATATGGCAGTTGTTGAGAAATGTTCTGATACAAACCTCTATGTGGGTTACATACCTGGATTTCCTGGGGCCCATACACAGGCAGAGACATTAGACGAGTTACAACATAACTTGCGCGAAGTCATCAAAATGCTTCTAGAAGATGGCATGCCAACGTTAGAGACGCAGTTCATTGGCACTCAGGTTGTGGAGATCGCCTGAGTATGGCGAAGCCTCCGGTACTGAAGCCTCGCGAAGTCGCCAAAATTCTAGAGAGTTTAGGCTTTGTTGAAGTTCGTCAGCGTGGCTCCCACAAACAATATCGGCATCCAGATGGGCGATGCACAACTGTTCCATTTCATTCAGGCAGAGATATTTCACCAGTCCTGTTGCGGCAAATCGCCAAAGACATTAGTCTCACGGTTGAAGAGTTACTAAAGCACAGATGACGCCCGCCTCCCCGCAGAGTCTCGTTTTATTTTCACCCCTCCCTCTTCAAATACACCACCCCCAACGGCGGCAGAGTCATCATCACCGAAAAATTTTGTCCTTGCCACGTCTTATCATCGGTTGGCAGAAGAACGTTGCCCACATTCGATCCGCCGTAGTAGGATGAGTCAATGAAGAAAAACTCTACTTCAAGGAAATCGGGCACTAACCTGAAACGGCTGGATGCCATGACGGATGCCGATATTGACTTTTCGGATATTCCCGAAGTCACGCCCGAAATGTTCGCCAAGGGCGTTGTTCGGCGCGGGCTCCAGCCGATCACGAAACAGCAACTCACTTTGCGACTCGACAGCGATGTGATTGAGTGGTTCAAGAAGCAGGGAAGCGGTTACCAAACTAGGATGAATGCTTTATTGCGCGCATATGTGAAAGAACATGACAAAGCTGCCAGTTCACGCGCAAGAGTTGTCACACGTCGGGGTTAATGAAACACACCCTTTTCTTTTCACCCCTCCCTCTTCAAATACACCACCCCCAACGGCGGCAACGTCATCATCACCGAAAAATTTTGTCCTTGCCATGGCTTGTCATCGGTTAGCAGAAGCACGTTGCCCACATTCGATCCGCCGTAGTAAGACGAGTCGCTGTTGAAAATTTCGCGCCACATCCCCGCTTGCGGCACGCCGACGCGATAGCCGTAGCGCGGCACGGGGGTCAGGTTGACGGCGACCACGATCTCATCCGCCGAATTGTGTGAGCGGCGAATAAACGAGACTATCGAACTGTCCACATCGTGAAAGTCAATCCACTGAAAACCTTCCCAGCTAAAATCAATTTCGTGCAGCGCCGCTTCACTCACATACAATTTATTTAAATCGCCCACGCATTTTTGCAAACCGCGATGCGTGTCGAAGTCGAGCAAGATCCAATCCAAACTCTGCCCATCGTTCCACTCGTTCCACTGCCCGAACTCGTCGCCCATGAACAAAAGTTTTTTGCCGGGGTGAGCAAACATATAAGCATAGAGCGCGCGCAAGTTGGCAAACTGCTGCCACGTATCGCCCGGCATCTTGGCGAGCAACGCCCCTTTGCCATGCACCACTTCATCATGCGAGAGCGGCAAAATAAAATTTTCGGTGAAAGCGTAAAGCAACGAGAACGTCAAACTGTTGTGATGATAGCGGCGATGGATCGGGTCTTCGTGCATATACTCCAATATGTCGTGCATCCAACCCATGTTCCACTTGAGATCAAAACCTAAGCCGCCGATATACGTCGGGCGCGAGACCATGGGCCAGGCAGTGGACTCTTCGGCGAAGGTCAACACGTCGGGGAAATTTAAATGCGTGAGTTCGTTGAAGCGTTTGATGAACGCCACCGCTTCCAAATTTTCGCGCCCGCCAAATTTGTTCGGTTGCCACTCACCTGCCTTGCGCGAGTAATCGAGATACAACATCGAAGCCACCGCATCCACGCGCAAGCCGTCAATGTGATATTTGTCGAGCCAGAACAACGCGCTGTTCAATAAATATTCCGCCACTTCGTTGCGCCCAAAATTAAAAATCAACGTTCCCCAATCTTGATGTTCGCCGAGTCGCGGATCGGAATGTTCGTAGAGATGTGTGCCATCAAAGAACGACAGACCAAAACCATCTTTCGGAAAATGAGCCGGCACCCAATCCACGATGACGCCGACACCGTTGCGGTGAGCTTGATCAATAAAATGAACGAAGTCGGCCGGCGAACCGAAGCGCGACGTGGGCGCGAAGTAACCGAGCGATTGATAGCCCCACGATCCATCAAAGGGATGTTCGGTGATCGGCAGCAACTCGATGTGGGTGAAGCCTTGCTCCTTCACGTATCCAATTAATTGATCAGCCAGTTCGTGATAATTTAAAAATTCATTTTCATCTTTGCGCCGCCACGATCCCAGATGCACTTCGTAAACAGAGATGGGTGAATTAAGACTCTGCTTCACTTGCCGAGTCCGCATCCACTGATCATCACGCCAATCAAAATGATTCACATCACATATCATTGATGAGGTGTTGGGGCGCATCTCCGATCCAAATCCAAACGGATCAGCTTTCGCGGCGACGTAACCTTGATAGCGAGTCTTGATCTCATACTTGTAGAGATCACCGGCGCGCAACTGCGGAATAAAAATTTCCCACACGCCGCTCGCGCCACGCGGACGCAGGGGATGCCGCCGCCCGTCCCAATTATTGAAGTCGCCGATCACGCTGACCCGTTCGGCATTTGGCGCCCACACCGCAAAACTCACGCCTGCGACTCCTTCGTGCGTGATCAACTGCGCCCCAAATTTTTCGTAGAGTTTAAAATGATTGCCTTCGTTGAAGAGGAAGAGATCGTCTTCACTTAACACGGGCGCGAAGCGGTAAGGGTCTTCAATGGTGTAAGTGTGATCGTCGGAGAGGGTAATGAGTAATTGGTAATTGAAAAAATCTTTGTGAGTTTTGGTAACGAATTCAAAAAGACCATCGTCGTGAATCTTGTTCATCTCAAAAGATTCTTTGCCGATGATTACACTCGCACTTTTCGCTTGCGGTTGAAACGTGTGCACGATCATGCCACCGGCAATGGGATGGATGCCAAGAACATCAAACGGTGCGCCGTGGTAGCCGCCGACGATGGCGGAGAGGGTTTCAGGGGTTAGAGTTGTCATTTAATTCTCTGACAAGATGAAGGGATGAAAAGGTGATCGGTAAATAAAAGACTTTATCGGAAATAGTTGTTTGCAATTTCGGAATGTTGTGGAGGGCGGCTTTCTAATCCGCATTTTGACATTTTCCTGATCCTCGCCGTTGTTCCGTTTAGAAACAAGGGAGCCGCACACGCGATATCGCTCAAAGTTCAGAATAATGTTCGGGAGCGGATTAGAGTGCCCAAACTACCACTGTCTTGTCTATTTCCAATAATGTTTAAAGATCATCTTGTCACCCTGTCATCATGTCATCTTTTCATTTACAAAAATCATTCTCCACTATCATCAACTGCGCTGGGCCAATTCGTATCCACGATCTCGCCGTGATAGTTCACCGTGATCTTGAAACCCAACATGCCCAACCACTGCCGCGCCGATTCGGGCAAGCCTACGTCCATCAGCTTTCTAAAATTCTCGTCAATGTTGTTCAACGACGAATCGATCATCGCTTTGGTGAACAGATCTTCCGCGCCCATCATCTTCATCGCCCCTTCGGCAACGGCTTGTTTGTTATCCAGAATCTGCCCGCGCAGTTGACTCAAGATCACCCGATCAATTTCCTCAGCAGGTACATGACGTTTGAACCCGGCGTCATCCACAACATAAAACGCTTCATCGCCGACGCGAGTCGTGGCGAGCGCGCGTCCGTCTTCATCAAACACTAATCCTTCAAAAAGTGTGGTTCGGCTCATAATAGGTCTCCAATGGAATTATAATGGGTTGTAGGAAGTTGGAGGTTGGAAGTTAGAAGTTGGAAATTGGAAGTTGGAGATTAGAGATTGGAGATTGAGATGATAAAAACTTCAGACGGAATTGAATTGTTTACGCAAAGTTGGAAAGTTGAAAACCCGAAAGCGATCATTGTATTGACGCATGGCTTTGATGATCATTCGAGTCGTTACACCCACGTTGGCAAAGCATTAAACGATGCGGGCTATTCGCTTTACGCTTACGATTGGCGCGGACAGGGCAAGAGCGGCGGCGCGCGTGGGCATATACCTTCTTATGATCAAGTGCTGGACGATCTAAGTTTGGTTATCGCCGACGCCAAAAAAGATCAGCCGAACAAAAAATTATTTTTATACGGACACAGCATGGGCGGCAACATGACGTTGAACTACGCTTTGCGAAAACCCGATGGGATCAACGGCGTGATGGTCACAGCATCGCAACTGCGGCTCGCCTTTCAGCCATCGGCGGTTCAAGTGGCGCTGGGGCGCGGCATGGCAAACTTGATTCCATCCTTTAGCCAAAAAGCGAATCTCGACATCAACACCATCTCGCGTGATCAAGCCGTGCGCGACGCCTATCGCGCCGACCCGTTGCGAAGCGGCGTGATCAGCGCCAAACTTTTTGTGGAGATCATGAATGCCTCGGAGTATGCGCTTGCCCACGCATTAGAACTCAGGTTGCCCATCCTCATCCTGCACGGGGGCGGTGACCGCCTGACCGATCCCACAGGCAGTGAGGAATTCTTTCAGCGAGTCGGCATCCCCGATAAAAAATTCAAACGGTACGAAGGTTTCTATCACGAGATTCACAACGAACCGCAGAAGCAGATCGTCTTCAACGACATGATAGAATGGCTTAATCAACATTGAAATTACGTAGGGGTGCACGGCCGTGCGCCCTTACCAAAAAAATTCTGGAGGACAGAACGTGAGCAAACGAAAAGAATTACGACAACGGCGACAGCGCCAATCGCAACAGCAACAATACATCATCGTCGGCGCGATTGTATTGGTGGCGGTGGCAGTCGTGGGTTATTTGATCTATCAAAACAGCCGACCCGTGGGTTCGATCCAAACGGTGCAGTCAACCCCACTACCCAACTCAGATGGTTCGGCGGTGGGCAGCCCCGACGCCAAAGTGGTGGCGATGTTGTTTGAAGATTTTCAATGCCCCATCTGCCGCGAGTTCACCCGCACGATCGAGCCGCTGCTTTATGAAAAGTATATTGCCACCGGAAAGATTCGTCTTGACTATCGTCACTTGATCGTGATTGACGGCAACGTGGGCGGAACGGAATCAAAGGATGCCGCCAACGCCAGCGAGTGCGCCGCCGAACAAGGCTGGTTCTGGCCCTATCACGATGTGCTGTTTACGAATCAATCAGGTGAACACGCCGGAGACTTTACGCCACAACGATTGAAAGCGTTTGCCGGTTCACTCAAACTCGATCAAGGAAAATTTGATTCGTGTCTGGATACCGCCAAGTATCAAAACATCCTCACCGCCGATCAAGCGGCGGCGCGCCAGATCGGCGCGAATGGCACGCCGACATTTTTCATTCAAGGTCAAACGCCCATCGGCGGCGTCCCACGCGATGGCTTCGCGGCATACGAGAAAATAATTGAGGCGGCGTTAGCGGCGGCAGGGACAAAGTAGTAATTGGTAATTAAAGACTAAGTAACCAGTCATCAGTGATCAGTAGCAATGCTGATTGCTGATGGCTGATTGCTTTTAAACCCCAAAGAACTTCAACGCCCCTACAATTAACGGCGCGATGATCAACGCCGGTAAAAAATTCCCCACGCGAATCGGTTTCAGTTCCAGTAAACTGCCAACGCCGATCCCCATGATCATGATCCCGCCCGTCGCCGTCATCTCGGCGATCATGGCGTCGGTCAAGATCGCTTTGGCATAACCCGCCAACAGAGTCAGCCCGCCTTGATACACGGCAATCGTTAGAGTCGAAAACATCACGCCCACGCCTAATGAGGAAGTAAAGGCGAGCGCGCCGAATCCGTCCATCACCGATTTGATCGCCAACAATTTGTAATCGCCATTCAACCCATCTTGGATCGATCCGAGTATGGTCATCGGACCGACGCAAAAAAGAAGTGACGCCATCACAAACCCGCGCACAAAATTTCCTTGAGTTCCCTCCGCTCCCTTATTTCCCGTTTTCTCCTCCAACCATTCGCCAACTTTTTTCAACCCTTCATCAATCCCAATCGCTTCACCAATGATGCCGCCGATCAGAATCGCGCCCAACACGATCAAAATATTTTTAGAGGCAAACGTCATCTGCAAACCCACGGCTATGCTAAACAAGCCCAACGCGCTGACAACCGTCTCGCGCATTTTGTTTGGAAAGCGCGAACCGAGAAAAAGTCCCAATAGTCCGCCCAGAAGAACAGTGACGATGTTTAAAATTGTGCCCATGTATAAATCCTTTGCGTATTTCGTATTGCGTATTCCATTTTCAGTCAGTCTGACATCGGAATATTCGAGAGTAATGTATCAATAGAAATGACATCGTAGTGCGCGATCTCTTCTCGGATTTTTCGCCCGCGATGTTCAGGAACTATAGTGAGAAGCTGGCGAATAATTTGCACGGTAAGATTCATTCGATGTAGAGAAACTGCCTCACCCAACACAAAGCGGCTCTTGAAATACCAATCGCGCACTTCACGCGCCGATCCCAAAGCGTATTCGTAAAACCGCGCTTGATCTTTGTCAGAGCCTCTACTATATCCCTCGGCAATCGTCGCGCTGATTCCGCCCAACGAGTCGTAAAGTTGTCCAGCGATCTTCAAAGTGCGCGCGTCTTGCGCCAACTTACATACATCGAACCAACCTATATCGCCAATGAATAATGACTGACGATAAACGGTCATCTGACACAACGGATCGCCTTGGATGTGTTGAATTAAGTTCCCTACTGGCGCAACGAGAAAATAAGAAGAAAACCAAATTGATGTTGGCGAATTAAGTAGCCAACTATGGATACTTCAGTTCAATATTTATCAACAAAAGGTTGTACAAGGAATCTGCACAGGTTTTTGTTCGGCGAGATTTCTAGCCAATGCAAGTATGTGAATTACTTCAAGCATGCCCGGCCACATCAAGAGCATGACCAAAATTCCCTTGCCACCCACATTGTGACACGGGGGGCAACAAAGGAAAGATTGTTGGGTATCCGATAAAAGTAACCAACACAAGTAAAAGTCAAACATTGGCAACTGCTAGTCAAGATGACAGTTCATCACCCTTGGCAAGAATTAAATTCATAAGAGAGGAAATAACCGCGCCTCTTTCGGGACCTAATAACGCAATCGATTCTGATTGGAACTCTCGTATTACCTCAAGGACAAGTGAACGCTGTGATTGTTCAAGCGTTGCAAGCCATTCAACCTCAGCTGATACAAATCCCAAGAGTTGAGAAAAATCAGAGAGATGTATTGATACAAAGAGCAGACGATTTCGAGTGTACATTCTCACAAACCCATAGCTTTTCCATCCCAGCGAGCTTCCTTCTTCATGGTAACCCACCGCTTTTGGTTGATATAGAATCACCCCCTGCTTTTTCCTAACTCGCCAGCAGAAATCAACATCCTCATAATAAGCAGGCGCAAATCGCTCATCAAAGCAGTGAAGATCCAACAACGTTCTTCTAGAGCACGCAAAGACAGCACCTGTAACATAGTCAACGGATGAGATACTGTCAAATTGACCATCATCTTTTTGGCGATATCCTATATGACGCCCATCATATCTAGGGGGAAGCACGGTTGCCCCTGCGTGTTGAAGCAGCCTTGTATCAGGAAAATAGAGTTTCGCTCCAACAACAGCAGGAATCTTATAACGACTTAATGTTTCAATTAAAGTTGGTATACAACCGGGATCGATCTGTGCGTCTTGATTCACAAAAACGAGGTGAGTACCTTCAGTTTTATCTATACCTGTATTCCATGCGGTGGCAACCCCTAGGTTTTGCTTCAGAGCTATAAACTTACAACCACTTGAGATCGCAATCAGAGATGTGTAACGAACGTCTACAGATCCATTGTCTATTACAATAATTTCTCCTCTTATCGGCATTGCGCTTAGAGATGCCCTAATAGCATAGAGACAGCTATCTAAAAATTGCGAGCCGTTTCGGGTAACAACCACGCAGCTTACTGACACTGGTTGCAATGAGGGTGATTTAATGATGTGCTTCAATTAATACTCTGCCTGTATAATCAAATGGATAAATGTATAGTTGAGATTTGCAATCATCTGAGATAGTTGCACTACTTGGTTCTGGGTTATTATAAGGAATAAACAATGCGAATCGCGATAGTGGTTTCAGGTGGGCTCGAACGCAGTGGGCTTGTAGTTTTCGCATCGCGTCTAGTAAACGAGTTTTTTAAATGTGGGGAGGAATCAATCTTAATCGTCAAAGGTTCCTGGGTAGATGGGATTATAAAACCTTATCAAATTCTTGTGTCCGAGCAAGAGCTCAAAGATTGGGTAGTAAGCGCATGCGAGACCTATGATGTCTTGCTGTGGGCCGGTTTCGATTACGATCTAAAATCGATAGAGATTCAAGTTTTAGTTTCTATCTGGCTCAGGGAAAGCGTTGGCAAACGCGTATTTTTTATCTGGGAGCGCACTGGATTTGTTGACGTGATTCCCGACCAAGAATTGCTAAACAGCCTTCTGCACCGAGGCACCGACGGAGTTTTTGTTTTTAACGAAGGTCACATGGATTATTTGAGAAGGATTGCACCTCACCAGATAATCCATCTGACGTCTCCTGGAATTGACACTCATAATCAGTTTAAGCCGGTTGATTCAAAATTAGAACGTAGTAATCTTCGCAAAAAATTTAATTGGCCAAGTGATCGTGTTATTGTGCTGTCCTTAGGACGCTTTGTAAGGAGAAAGCGTACTGATTGGTTGTTGAGTACTTGGTTGCAAGACAGCACTTTAGGTATGAAGGCACAACTGGTATTGATAGGATCTGGCTTCGATCAAGAGGACTCTGTTGAGGAAAATATGATCAAATTGGCTGGTAAAAGCGAAAGCGTCTCAATCATTCCTCATAATTTTAAGACGGAATGGGTTTCTTTCTACCACGCTGCTGACTTATTGGTCCTTGCAGGTGTATTGGAAGGAGAACCTTCTATTCTTAGTGAAGCGATGGCTTGCGGATTACCAATTATAGCAAGCAAGATACCTGGCCACAGAGGTCTAGTCTATACTGGTAAAACAGGACTTTTATTTGAACCGGATAATACACAAGAGCTTTGTTCAGCGTTACACACGTTAATAGACGATGACAGTTATCGAAAGAAATTAGGTCAAGCGGCACGTATCACAGCGGCGAGCTACAGGGATATCTCAATAGTAAGCGAACATTTTCTGAGAGTTATGGCACATTACTAACCTCATCTCCCTACTGAATAACTTGATTTTATTCGATCAACTATTTCCACAACTTAGGAAGGATAATGATTCCAAAGAGGTGTGCATATTTCCTCACCTGTAGTGCGAAAGTAAGAAGATAATTTAATGGCTTCGCGGTTTCAACAGCGATATAACGATTACAGAGTAGTATAAGCTCGTCGTAGAAGTGAACTAAAGCCCATTTTTGTCGATATGTCGTGCTTGCGCGCTTTGTATGAAGCGCTTGTGCAGTAGGATTATATACAACTCGCCAACCGGCCTCTCGCACTCTTATACAAAAGTCAATATCTGATCCGTACATTGCAAACTGCTCATCCAATACTCCAACAGTATCTATTATCGACCGTCTGATGACCATACATGCGCCTGACACAACATCGACATCTGTAATCGCTCGTGAGTCGAGATATGTCAAGTTATAATGGCCAAGTAATTTGTGAGACGGAAAAATCCTGTTCAATCTTAGAATCCAGGCCCACACATCTATATAAGTTGGTTTACTTCGCCGACATGCTGGATCTATAGAGCCGTTTTCAAGAATTAACTTAGGCCCACAAATACCTACATCTTCATAGATATTCATGAAATCCAATAGGCATTCCAATGTATCTGTACATAGTTCCACATCAGGATTCAGTAGGACAACATATTTACCTTCTTTGCATTGTCGCAAGATCAAATTATTAGCGGCTGTATAAAGCAGGTTGTGATTCAAAGCAACAACCTCTACCGAAGGAAATCTATTTTGAACCTTGTTTGGTATATCTTCTTGTGAATTGTTATCTACCAAAATCACTCTTCCCCCACGTATATCCGCATTTTTAAGTGCCTTGAGGCATCGAAAAACTAATGGCCAGGCCTTATAGATCACAACAATAATTGTCACTTCGGCTTTTGATGAGTTCATTTGGAATGTTCTGCGATCTCAATAGCATTCTGGTAGCTGGTGAGCAGTTGATAGGCAGAGTGAGACCATCGGTATTTACGAATCACAACTTTCCGCGCGTTTTCCCCAATCAAGTGTCTCCTAGACTTATTTTGTAGAAGTTCTACTATCCATAGGGCGAACCTTTCGAAATCATCCTCAATTATTACATCATGTAAATGGTTGGCCTCAATTCCCTCACAGCCTATTGAAGTCGTAACAACAGCTTTACACATAGAGAACGCTTCCAAAATTTTTATCCTAGTTCCACCGCCAGATCGTATAGGTGCTGCAAATACCCAAGCACTTCCTAGAAGTGACTGGTAATTGGAGACGTATCCGGGCACTTCGACCCCTATAATTCCAGATAGTACTTTTACATTTTCTGTAGGATCTGCTCCCGCCAGTATGAGCTTGGCTATAGCAATGTGCCGTTTTACAATTGGGAAAATCCGCTGCGCCAAAACACTCGCCGCGTCCGCGTTGGGATAGTATCGATAGTTACCAACGAAGAGTATGGTTGGTTCTAAACTTTCGTCGTTAATGCTTCTAAACACATCAGTATCAATACCATTTGGTACTAAATGAACTTGTGTTAATGGTGAATACTCATTAATATATCGCGCGTCATGTCGCGAGACCGTGGTACATACTTGCACCCTTCGCCAAGCGTTAATTTCTTCCTTCCTCTGCTTGAGATAGTCAAGATAATAAGATATCTTCAGTGGCGAGTCCTGAAGATATGGGATTTGCCGTTGAAAACCTATGTATTCAATACTGAGCTCTTCTAACATTATTGGAGGATTTACATTTAGGGGAATGTTTCGAGTCATGTAGAATGCAACTACATGAATAAGATCGTAGTAGCTCCGTGATAAGCATTCGGCTATCGTAGAACGCATTTGTTGAGATGTGTGAATTTGGGAGTATAGGCAATGGACATTTGCCCATGTCATTTGAAAGATTTCTGTACGCGTCGGACCTTCCCGTCGAGAAATAGTCATTAAACTTCGGCATGGAACATTGGTGTGAGGTAGATCACTTTGGAGTTCACTATTCTTTAGATAGCATATTATATCGAGTTCAAGATTGTTACCTGCGACCGAAAGTGCCTTGATAAGGTTGTAGCTTCTTACTCTGCCCCCACTATTGAGGAGATGAGGAGGATGAGGCAAAATCATAAGAATTCTCATTACTGTTTACAACCTAAACGCGACTATACGCTAAGAATACTCAACTATGAGCTGTCAAAGATCTAAAGGATGTAGATCATGCTTAGTAGCGTTCACTATTAGTTCTACCTCGCGGTCAAGACCTAGCAACTTACTATACTTATGTGCAGTTTTGAGAGTTTCAGTGGCCTTGTCACTTTCCTTCAAAACAAGATACGCCAGTCCTTTCCCAATCAATGTATGTATGATTCCCGCACGTAGATCCGACTTCCTATATATGCTAAGTGCCTGCTCGTACAGTTCGAGATCGCAATTTGATAATAGTCTGTTGGTTTCGGCTACCCCTAAAATGGCGTGAGCTACTTGAAGTTTGAGTCCTAATTCTTCAGCTCGATGGTGTGCTTGTTCGTATGAACTCAATGCATTTATAAAATTTCCTTCAGATCGTGCTAATTCCGCTTGCCCAATATCTATACGTACCAAATCACCAGGTCGCTTGAGGTCTATCGAAATGCTACTACACTTGTGATAAAGTTCTTTTGCTCTCTTATCACCTTTCATGCGCAACATCGTAGCTTTTTGTATCTCAGTGATTTGTATGCCAACAGGGTCATTGATTAGTTGGAGGTGAACGAGGGCGGCTTCGTAATACTTCTCTGCTACCTGATATCTTCCCAGTTTGCGGTGCGCCGTACCAATTCCCTCTAAGGCATAACCTTGCCCTTGTTGATCGTTGATTTCAGTAGATATTGTTTCCGCCTCCTCGAATTTGGCTATTGCTTGCGAATAACACATTCGCCTCATAAGAATATTGCTCACCCCTCGAAGAGCACTAGCTAATCCGTGTTTGTCTCCCGCTTGCTTAGATGCACTCTCTGCGAAAGAATATCTTGACTCGGCTTCCCTAAACCTTCCTAGCCCATAATATACTTCGGCTTGCTCTCGACTATTCCAGGCCTGACCTCGCATATCGCCGATTTGCACACATATTTGTTC